>Ga0075429_100000081_pt1 | contig 49207 bp, 50 predicted proteins | sample RhiMetdeltSRZDD3_FD_75295 | JGI IMG/M metagenome (GOLD analysis project Ga0075429, IMG submission 75295) | Populus rhizosphere microbial communities from Tennessee, USA - Rhizosphere MetaG P. deltoides SRZDD3 | ecosystem: Host-associated > Plants > Roots > Rhizosphere > Soil | place: USA...
ATCCGCGTTTCTGGTCGATGACGGTCCGGCACGCTTTCTAAGCAAGGCTTTTCCGGCCGGAGCCATTCCGGTCGAGCATGGATCGAACGGGCGTCGCAAGGCGCCCGTTTTTTTTTGCGCAGAACAGTTGTGGCGGCTTGACCTAGGCCTCTGAGTAGCGCCTACCTGAACATGAACGTGAGTCATCTGGACGAGGTGTTCGAGAGGAACTACCAACTTATCGCGGGTTTCACCATGCTGATCAAGGCACAGGTGCGGTCCATTTTCGATCGTCTGATTGAGGTCAGGCACCTGCCGGGGGACGCAATCGAATTCGGTGCATACCAAGGGGCGATCAGCTTCTTTCTCGCGCTGTGTATCCGCGATCTCGGGCTGAAGAAGAAGGTCTGGATGCTGGATAGTTTTGTCGGTATGCCGGAGACCGATCCACTGGTCGACGGCCCCTTCAGGGCTGGCACGATGGCTTCCAGCCTGGAAGTCGCAACCCAGGTGCGCACGAAGTTGGGACTGGACCGAATCGTCGAGATCCGCGCAGGCTGGTTCGAGGAGTCCATCCCGAGGATTGCCAAAGATGCGACGTATTGCCTCGCACACTTGGATGCCGACGTCTACAGCAGCACCCGCACCGCACTCGGCTACGTGCTGCCGAGGATGGTCAGCGGCGGAGCGTTGATCCTTGACGACTGCCTCTTTCATGGCGCTACCGGAGTGGCCAAGGCGGTTCGCGAGTTGCTTAGCGAGGACGTACCCCTGCACCTTGGACCGAAGACTCAGGCATTCGCGTTTCCGAAGGGTGATCCACGGCCGGCTCGCCCGCCGCCCGTGTGGAAGACGTTGGGCGGGAACCGATATGACGTCGCGGATCTTCTGACGCGCACGGACTATCGCGAGCTGGTCGCCTGGGAGGCCAATTTCTGCCGTGAGCGGGCGAATTGGTACTCAGAGTATCTTGATCAGGTGTTGGGCGAGGCCGAGGCGGGCCCTCAAAGCTACCGCATTGCCAGCACGATCGGGTTCGTGCGACGCAGCTAGCGTTGCAATTGGCCGAGGTGCGCTTACCGCCGATTACTTGGCGCCGGTTTAGCGCTCCACTGTCAGGTTAAAGCTGATCGTGACGCGGTTTTCCGCGGAGAGATTTGGGTGCACATAGTGCAGCACGGGCGAGGGCCACATCAAGAGCGTGCCGGCACTCGGGCGCACCACGTGTGTGGCGCGCGCGTCTCGCTCTGTGCCGACCGTAATCATGTTGGCGCCGGTACGCGGATCGTAGAAGGAGATGCAGCCCGGCCGTGCCCGGGGATCGTCGACGCTCGCCGGGGCGGGTGGCACGCGTACGTAGTAGGTGCCGCTCAGGTAGGACCCAGGGTGCGAGTGCGGCGCATGGTGGTCGCCGTACCGGTTGACGCTGTACCAGCCAGAGAGGCTCCAGGACAGGGCCCGCTCGATCCCCCGCTGGCGGAGAAAGGCGGTGACGGTTTGGTCGATCTGGTCTTTCAGCCAGCACACCGCCGGGCGCTCGCTCGAGAAGAACCTCTGCTCCTGGTAGCGCGCGGTGTAGTCAGCCTCGCGCGCCTCCTGTTCGGCGATGTGCGCGGCCAAGCCAGCGGTGGGCTGCTCGTAGCCCGGCAGCCGGCGACTCACGAGCATGGTCGGCCACAATCCGTTGAACGCCATGCGCGGCCCCGCACTCGCGGCACTCATCGCGTCTCCGCGCCGGGGCTGCCGTCGAGCTCGATGCGCAGCGCGACGCGCACCCACGCCGCGCGGGCGAGGTGGACGCGGCTGCAGTGGCGCAGGTAGCCCGGCCACAGCATCAGCATGCCGGCGACGGGCGCTAGCGTACGAACCTCGTGGGCGTGGGGATCGCCCTCAAGAGCGAGCGCGTTGAAGCCGACGCGCGGATCGAGTAGCGACAGATGGCTCGGCCAGCAGTCGCTGCGCAGGTGATCGAGCTCCGGCGGCGCCGGCGTGTTCACGAAGTACAGGCCGGCGAGGTACGCACCCGGTTCGTTTCCGAGCTCGCGGTAGTGGCCGAAGCCGAGCGCCTCCAGGCGCCCGCTAAGCCGCCACTGCGGCGTCTGCTGCACGTGCATGTGCTCGAACCACTGGGCGACTGCCGTCGCGATCCATCCGCGCAGCCAAGTCACCGCGCGGTGGTCGATCTCGAATAGGTTGTTGGCGACCCCAGGTGGCGCGGCGAGAGTGGCCAGTGCCAGGTTCGGCTCGTCGGCTCCGGGGAGCTGCAGCTGTCCGACCCACGTCGGCCACAGCGGGAAAATCTCGTCTCTGGCCTGCTCGCTCATTGCCATCCTATTTACCACAGCCAACCGACTGCGGAACCATGGGCGAACAGCGGTCTGTCGTGGCGTAGGAATCAGGTTCAAGCGGGGGTGCAGGACGGGCGTTTCAGGACGCCCGTTTTTTTTGCCTATACTAGGCTCCATGGATGCCTTGGATCGGGCAATCGCCGGGGTCGACGCGGCTTTGCGGACAATCGCTGGAGTTCATCGAGCCGAACGTGCTTCGCCCGCGAGCGAATTCGAAGAGAACGCGCTGAGCATTGCGGAGCGCGAGCACGCAGCCGCGCTCATGCGCGTAAATCACGTCGGCGAAGTGTGCGCCCAGGCGTTATACCAGGGGCAGGCGCTTACTGCGCGTGACCCTGGAACGCGAGCTTCGCTTCAACAAGCGGCGCGCGAGGAAGAGGACCACCTCGCCTGGAGCGCAGACCGGGTGCGGGAGCTCGGCGGGCACCTGAGCGTGCTCAATCCGGTGTGGTACGCGGGTTCTCTCGCGATGGGGATCGCCGCCGGGGCGCTCGGGGACCGCTGGAATCTTGCCTTTCTCGCCGAGACCGAGCGCCAGGTGGAGGAGCATCTTGCGGAACATCTGGCGCAGCTCCCTGTCGGAGACTCGCGCACTCGAGCGGTGGTCGGGCAAATGCGCGCAGAGGAAGCGAGGCACCGGGCTGCGGCAATTGCACTGGGTGCGGCAGAGATGCCGGCGCCGGTCCGGTTCGCCATGCGAGCCATGGCGAAGCTGATGACGACCGTGGCGTACCGTGTTTGATGCGCTCTAGGAGACGCCCATGATGCGATCGGAACGCAAGGATGGCCGCATTCTCATCTACGCCCACGATACGTTCGGGCTGGGGCATCTGAGGCGTTGCCGCGCGATCGCGCACTCGCTGGTCGAGAATTTCAAGCATCTGTCGGTGCTGATCCTGTCGGGCTCCCCGATCATCGGCAGCTTCGATTTCCGCTCGCGCGTGGATTTCGTGCGCATTCCCGGAGTAATCAAGCTTCGCAACGGGGAATACACGTCGCTCAACCTTCACCTCGACATCGAGCAGACGCTGTCGATGCGCGCGTCGATCATCAAGCACACCGCGGACATCTTCGACCCCGACGTGTTCATCGTGGACAAGGAGCCCGTGGGGCTGCGCGGCGAGGTGCTCGAGACCCTCGAGATGCTCAAGCCGCGGGGAACGCGACTGGTGCTCGGCCTGCGGGACGTGATGGACGAACCGAGGCTGCTGGTGCCCGAATGGGAGCGCAAGAACGTGCTGCCGGCGCTGCGAGACATCTACGACGAGATCTGGGTGTACGGGCTGCCACAGATCTGCAACCCTCTCGAGGGAATCTCGCTGCCACTCGGCGTGCGGCAGAAGATCACCTACACCGGCTACCTTCATCGCGAAGTGCCCACGGGTGGCGCGCCACCGCGGCTGCCGGAGATTACCAATCGGCCGTACGTGCTGGTGACTACGGGTGGAGGCGGCGACGGCGAGGCGCTGATCGAATGGGTCCTGAGGGCGTACGAAGAGGATCCGCTGCTCCCCTATCCGGCCCTGCTCGTGCTGGGGCCGTTCATGCAGCCCGAGCGGCAGGCGGAATTCATGGACCGTGCCGCGGCCTTGAAGCGCGTCGATACGATTACTTTCCACGGCAACCTGGAGGCGCTGATTGCGCGCGCTGCGGGCGTGGTTGCGATGGGCGGATACAACACGTTCTGCGAAGTGCTGTCGATGGACAAGCGCGCGTTGATCGTTCCGAGGATCGTCCCTCGACAGGAGCAGTTCATTCGCGCTTCGCGCGCCGCGGCGCTCGGACTCGTCAGCATGCTGGCCGACGACGGGCGCTACGAGCCCGAGGTGATGGCGGCAGCGCTGCGGCATCTGCCGCGCCAGAAGCGGCCCTCGGAAGTCGTGGTGCCGGGCCTGCTGGAAGGACTGCCGAACGTGTCCCGGCTGATCGCGCCCTGGGTAGAGAAGACGAGCGAGGCAGCGCAGCAAGACGACGCCCGGCGCGCCTGAGGCAATGGCTCAATCGCGGCCGAAACGCGTCGCGTTCGTACTCAAGGGCTACCCGCGGCTCTCGGAGTCCTTCATCGCGCAGGAAATCGCAGCGCTCGAGCAGCGTGGCCTCGATATCCTGATCGTTTCGCTGCGGCGCCCGACGGACGGCAAGACGCACCCGGTGCATGCCGAGATCCGGGCGTCGGTGGTCTACCTTCCGGAATACCTCTACCGTGCGCCGCTGCGGGTTCTGCGCGCGTGGTGGAAGGTGCGGGGCTGGTCAACCTACCGCGAGGCGCGGCAACAATGGCTGCGCGACCTCGCGCGTGACGCGACACCAAGCCGCATCCGCCGCTTCGGTCAGGCGCTGGTCCTTGCGGCGGAACTTCCGGATGACGTCGACCGGCTGCACGCACATTTCCTGCATACCCCGGCCTCGGTGACCCGCTATGCGGCGATGCTCAAGCAGCTGCCATGGAGCGGGTCCGCTCATGCGAAGGACATCTGGACCATTCCGGAATGGGAAAAGCGAGAGAAGCTCGCGTCCTGCGCCTGGCTGGTGACGTGCACGGCAGCGAACCGCGATCACCTCGCTGCGCTCGCACCTCCGGGCCGCGTCGAGCTCGTCTACCACGGTCTCGACCTCTGCCGGTTTTCGCGTCTTTCATCCGAGCCGGGGCGCCGCGACGGTCGCGACCCGGCAGATCCTGTAGTGATTCTCTCCGCCGGGCGCCTGGTCGAGAAGAAGGGCACCGATGTGCTGCTCGAGGCGCTGGCGCGCTTGCCGGCCGGCCTGCACTGGCGACTGGTGCATGCGGGCGGAGGCCCGCTGAAGCGGACGCTGCAACGTCGCGCTCGTGCGCTCGGCATAGCAGAGCGTGTGACCTGGCGAGGCGCGCTCGCACAGGAAGAGCTATTGCGGGAGTACCGGGCGGCGGACCTGTTCGTGCTTGCTTGCCGTATCGCACGCGACGGGGATCGTGACGGCTTGCCCAATGTGCTCATGGAGGCGCAGAGCCAGTCGGTCGCGTGCCTCGCCACCCGCGTAGCGGCAATTCCGGAGCTCATCGACGATCGCGTGACCGGTGTGCTGGTCGACCCGGAGTCGCCGGCTCAACTCGCAGACGCGCTTCGCGATTTGATCGCCGATCCGGAGCAGCGGCGCCGGCTTGGCCGCGCCGGGCAGGTGCGACTCGCGGCGCGCTTTGGGATCGAGCAGAACCTGGCACCGCTCGCGGAGCGCTTCGGCGTAACCAGTCTGCAACCTGGCGTGAAGCTCCGCACCGCGACCGGTTAGTACGTGCGTGTCGCCTTCTACGCGCCGCTCAAGGTGCCAAGCCACGGCACGCCTTCGGGCGACCGGCGCGTCGCCGCGCTGTACGTTGAAGCGCTGCAGCGCGCGGGGCATCGCGTGGAGCTGGCGTCGAGCCTGAGCAGTTACGACGGCGCAGGCAATCCCGAACGACAGGCGGCGCTGCGTGCCCAGGGTCTGGCGAAGGCAGAGCAACTCGTCAGGCAACTGCAGAGCGGCGCGCAAGAGTCGCGTCCTGATCTCTGGTTCACCTATCACGTGTACTACAAGGCGCCAGACTGGCTTGGGCCTCACGTCAGCAGGGCGCTCGGCATTCCCTACGTCATCGCCGAGGCCTCCTATGCACCCAAGCGTGCCGGTGGGCCATGGGACCTGGGCCATGAAGCATCCGCGGAAGCCATGCGCCTGGCGAACTTGCTGGTTTGTCCGACCCGTTTCGATCTCGCGTGCCTGGAGCCAATCGTTGCAGACGGGTCGAAAATCCTGCTGCTTCCGCCGTTTCTCGATACGCAACCGTTCGATGATGCGCTGGAGGCCCGCAAAACACAGCGCGAACGACTTGCTGCCGCGCACCGGCTGGACGCGTCGCTCCCCTGGATCGTGGTCGCAGCAATGATGCGTGAAGGAGACAAGGCTGCATCCTATCGTCAGCTCGCAGACACGCTCGCGCGGATCTCGGACCTGCCGTGGCAGCTGCTGGTGGCGGGGGACGGACCCGCGCGACCCGAGGTTGCACGCGCGCTAGAGACTGCGGCGCCGGGCCGTACGCGCTTGCTCGGAACGCTCGCCGAGAAAGAGGTTGCCGCTCTGTACGCGGCGGGTGATCTTTGCATCTGGCCCGCTTGCAACGAAGCCTACGGAATGGCAATGCTCGAAGCACAAGCAGCGGCGCTGCCGGTGATCTCGTGTGCTCATCGTGGCGTCCCCGATGTCGTGGTCGACGGGCACACAGGACTGCTCGCACCTGCCAACGACTCAGCGGAGCTTGCACGTCTTGCGCGTGAGTTGCTGCGCAATCCGTCGCGCCGTACGGAGATGGGCCGCGCTGCACGGCAATTCGTTGCCGGCGAACGCAGCCTCAAGGCGGCCGCCGAGCGGCTCGACCGGGCGCTCGGGCGTTTGGGCGTGCGTTCTGCGGTGCCTCCTGCGACAAGGCCGAATTGACCGGCAAGCGTGTCTTCGTCTACGTCCAGCACCTGCTTGGCATCGGCCACCTGAAGCGGGCGGCGACACTCGCCCGGGCGTTAAGCGAGCGGGGAAGCGAGGTCACGTTTGCGACCGGCGGCGTTCCGGTGCCCGACATTCTGCCGCCGCGCGTGCACTTGATACAGCTCCCGCCGGCCGCCTCCGTCGACCTCGACTTCCGGTCGCTGGTGGATGCCGAAGGCAGACCCGTCGATGAAGCCTGGCGGGCGCGACGCCGAGCGCAGCTCCTCGACGCCTGGCGCGCAGCCCGCCCGCACGCCTTGGTAATCGAGTTGTTCCCGTTTGGCCGCAGGCAGATGCGCTTCGAGCTCCTTCCGCTGCTCGAGGAAGCGAGCCGCGCTGCGCCGCGGCCGATCATCGTCTCCTCGGTCCGGGACGTCCTCGGGCAGCGCAATCCTGCGAAGCAGGACGAAATGCTGTCGGTTTTCGAGCGCTATTTCGACCGGCTGCTCGTCCATGGCGATCCGCGTTTCCTGCCGTTCGATCGAACGTTCCGTAATGCTCACAGGCTCGGCGAGCGGCTGCACTACACCGGCTTCATCGTCGATCGGGAACGTCCGGCTGGACCCCCGGGCAACGCGGGCGCGGGCGAGGTGATCGTCTCCGCAGGCGGCGGCGCTGTCGGCGCAAAGCTGCTCGAGACCGCAATCCACGCCCGTCCGCTCACGGTTCTTGCCGGAGCCCGATGGCGTCTGCTGACCGGCGCCAACCTTGCGTCCGCGGCGTACGGCGCCCTCGCGGCTCTTGCGGAGCAGGCGGGGCAGGGAGGAATCGCCCTCGAGCGTTGGCGCGGCGATTTTCGGACGTTGCTGAAAAATTCCTCGCTTTCGGTAAGCCAGGGCGGCTACAACACCGTCATGGAGATTCTCGACTGCGGCGCACGAGCAGTCGTGGTGCCCTTCGCCGGCGGCGAGGAGAGCGAGCAGACCTTGCGCGCGCATCTGCTCGCGGAGCGCGGCCGTATTGAAGTGGTGGACGAAGGCACGCTCGCCCCGGCTACGCTGGCGGCCGCCGTCGACCGCGCGGCGCGCGGCCCGGCACCCCGCAGAGAAGAGATGAACCTGGACGGCGCCCGCAACAGCGCAGAACTGCTGGCGCAATGGACCGAGGGCATGGCGTGGTGAGTGCCGGCTGGAACGAGTTTTCGTCGGAGATCCGCCGCTGGCGCGAGGCCGGCAGATCAATCGAATTCTGGTGGCGCGACGACGACGCTACGCAGCCAACGAGCGCGCTCGAACGACTGCTGCATCTGGCCAATCGGTTCGAAGTGCCGCTTGCGCTGGCGGTCATTCCGGCACAGGCCGACCCGGCGCTGTTTGCCGTGCTGCCTGCCGAAGCAGACGTTCTGCAACATGGTGCAGACCACTCGAACCGCGCAGCGTCCGGGGAGAAAAAGAGCGAGTACCCCGCGAGCGAAGCAATGGAGGTCGCGCTGGCGAGGCTGGCCGACGCACGACAGCGCCTGGGCGAGCTCGCAGGGGCGCGCTCACTCGGCGTGCTCGCTCCCCCGTGGAACCGAATTGCCGCGCCGCTTCTGCCGCGCCTTGCGTCCTGCGGTTTTCGGGGACTGAGCCGTTACGGTGCCCGCAGCAGTCCGCAAGCGGCCCCGCGAGTCGCGCAGATCAACACGCACGTCGACATCATCGACTGGAAGGGCAGCCGCGGCTTCGTCGGCGTGGAGCAGGCGCTCTCCCAGGCGACTCGGCACCTGGCTGCACGGCGCCAAGGCGGCGCGGATGCGGACGAGCCGACCGGATGGCTGACCCACCATGCTTGCCATGACGACGAGGCCTGGGCGTTCCTCGCCGACCTATTCGATCGTCTGCGATCCGTGCCGGGCGTGCGCTGGATGAGTGCGCGCGAGTTGTTCGCCGGGGCGGCTGGCGCGGACCCTTGATGCCGCTGTATCGCTATCCGGCGGCGGCGACCGCGGCTGACTATGCACGCGGCCTGGGCGGGATCGCACTCACGGCAGGACCGTTCTTTCTACTCGCGCCGAGCGGACCCCTGGCGTGGATACTGGCTGCGTGCATGCTGCTCTTCCTCGTATACTTCGTTCGGGCAGTCGTTCGCCATCTGACCCGAATCGAGTTGAGCGAAGCGGGGATCGCGGCCCTTGGACCATTTGGACGGGCCATCCCATGGGATGAGTTGCGCTCGATGAAACTGAACTACTTCACAACGAGAAGCGATCGCAGTGGAGGATGGATGCAGCTTGATCTGGGCACGGGACAGCGCGCGCTCAGCGTCGATTCGCGCCTGGAGGGTTTTGCCGAGGTTGCCGGGGCCGCAGCGCAGCAAGCCCGGCGTCGCGGGTGCCACCTGGACGAGACGACCCTTTCGAACTTGAAAGCGCTCGGCGTGCGCGGCGATGACTGACGTCCTGCGGGTTCGCAACCTCAAGGTCTATCTCGACGTCGATGCCGGCGTCGTAAAGGCGGTCGACGGTGTGTCTTTCCGCGTGCCGGAGGGGGGCACCGTGGCGCTGGTCGGTGAGTCGGGCTCCGGCAAGTCGATGGTTGCGCAGGCGATCATGAGCATCCTGCCCAAGGTCGCGCGCATCGAGGGTGGCGAGATCCTGTTCTTCGACCCCGAGCGCGACCGCCAAGCGATCGATATTGCGCGAGTGGAGCCGAACGACGAGGTGATGCGCCAGCTGCGCGGCGCCCGCGTGTCGATCATCTTCCAGGAGCCGATGACCGCGCTTTCGCCGCTCCACACGATCGGCAACCAGATTGGAGAAGCGCTGGCGCTGCACCGCACCTCGATCGGCAAGGCCGAGCGCAGCGCTGCGGTCGTCGAGATGCTGCGCCTGGTCGGCTTCCCCGACCCGCAGAAGGCGGAGCACACCTATCCGTTCGAGCTCTCGGGCGGTTTGCGGCAGCGCGCGATGATCGCGATGGCGTTGATCTGCCGCCCGGCGCTGCTGATCGCCGACGAGCCTACCACCGCGCTCGATGTGACGATCCAGGCCCAGATCCTGCAGCTGGTAAAGCAGCTGCAGCACGAATTGCGCATGGCGATGCTGATCATCACGCACGACCTCGGCATCGTGGCGAACACCGCCGAGGAAGTGGTGGTCATGCACCAGGGCAAGGTCATGGAATCGGGTACTGTGGAGGCGATCTTTCATGACCCTCGCCATCCCTATCTGATTGCGCTGATGCGCGCGGTGCCGCGCTTCAACATGGCGCCCGGCGAGCGTCTGACGCCGATCCGCGAAGTGCGCGTCGCTACCGATCATCTGATCTCCGGACGCGGGCGTCCGCATGCGCACGAAGTAAGCGACGGCCCATTGCTCGAGGTCCGCGGTTTGAGCCGGTATTTCGCGACGCGCAGCCGCTCCGCCTTCGGTCGCGCCCCCAGCGGCGGAATCCTGGCGGTCGACGACGTCAGCTTCGAAGTGCGCAAGGGGGAATGCCTTGGCCTGGTCGGCGAGTCGGGTTGCGGCAAGACGACGACCGCCAAGATGATCATGCGCTCGCTGATGCCCGACAAGGGCAGGATCGTTTTCCATGACAATGGCGCGGAGCGAAACGTGCTCGCTCTCCACGGCGAGCAGCTGTTCGCCTACCGGCGCAAGGTGCAGTTCGTCTTCCAGGATCCGTTCAGCTCCCTCAATCCGCGCATGACGGCGTACGACATCATCAGCGAGCCGCTGGTGATCCATCGCGTCGGCGATCCCGACGAGCACTTCTCGCGCGTCAAGGAGCTGATGACCCTGGTCGGCCTCGACGTGCGCTATCTGCGGCGTTACCCGCACAGCTTTTCCGGCGGGCAGCGGCAGCGGATCGGGATCGCGCGCGCGCTCGCCCTCGGCCCGGAGCTGCTGATCTGCGACGAGCCGGTCTCCGCGCTCGATGTCTCGGTGCAGGCGCAGGTCCTCAACCTGCTGCTCGACCTCCAGCAGGCGCTGCACCTCACGTACATCTTCATTTCGCACAATCTTGCGGTCGTTCACTACATCGCCGACCGGATCGCAGTGATGTGCGCGGGCCGTCTCGTCGAGCTTGCCCGCTACGACGAGCTGTTCCGCAATCCCATGCATCCGTACACTCGGGCGCTGGTTGCCGCAGTGCCCGAGCCGAACCTCGCGCGCAAGCTCGATCTCACCGCCCTGATGGAGGGGAAGGCCTCCAATCCGGCTGCGTGGCCGGAGCCGTTCCGGATCGACGGCAAGAAGCACACGGGAATGATCGATGTGGGCGGCGGACATTATGTCCGCGCGAGCGAAAGCGCAAACGCTTCGGAGCTCACTGCATGAGACAAACCGTTGCCCGTTGCGCTTTGCTGGCGGCCTTCGCGTCCTTCCCGGCAGCGGCGGCCGAACTCGTCGAAACGCCGATGTACAAGGACCAGGTGGCAGCCGGAAAGCTCCCGTCCGTTGCGAAGCGGGTGCCGAGCGCGCCGCTCGTGGTCGCGTTCGATGGCAAGACGACCGGGCCCGGGCGCCATGGCGGAACGCTGAACATGATCATCGGGCGCAGTCGCGATGTGCGCATGCTGGTCGTATACGGCTATGCGCGCCTGGTGGGGTACGACACGAGCCTGCGGATCGTTCCCGACATTCTCGAGGGCATCGAGGTGCAGGACGGCCGCTCGTTCACGATGAAACTGCGCAAGGGCCACCGCTGGTCCGACGGCAAGCCGTTCACCACCGAGGACTTCCGCTACTACTGGGAGGATGTCGCCAACGACAAGGAGCTGAGCCCGACCGGCCCGCCGCGCGACCTGCTGGTCGACGGCGAGCTGCCCAAGTTCGAGCTGATCGACGAGCTCACGGTCCGCTACACCTGGTCGAAGCCCAACCACGATTTCCTGCCGCGAATGGCCGGCGCGTCTCCGCTGTTCATCTATCGTCCGGCGCACTACCTGAAGAAGTTCCACAAGAAATACTCCGAGAAAGTTGCCGAGGCGGAGAAGACGGGCACCGCGAAGCGCAAGTGGTCGCAGACCCACAACCGCCAGGACAACATGTACCAGTTCGACAATCCCGACCTGCCCACGCTGCAGCCGTGGATGAACACGACGAAACCCCCGGCGGACCGCTTCGTCGCCGAGCGCAATCCGTATTTCCACCGGATCGACGAAAAAGGTCAGCAGCTGCCGTACCTGGACCGGGTCGTGCTGTCGGTGTCGGATGCGAAGCTGATTCCGGCAAAGACCGGCGCCGGCGAATCCGACCTGCAGGCGCGCGACATCCAGTTCAACAACTACACGTTTCTGAAGCAGAACGAGAAGCGCAACGACTTTCGCACGCTGCTGTGGCGCCCGGCGGTCGGCGCGCAGTTCGCGCTGTTCCCGAACCTGAACGTGAACGACCCGGTGTGGCGCGCGCTGCTGCGCGATGTGCGGTTCCGGCGCGCGCTGTCGCTCGCGATCGACCGCCCGCTGATCAACTCGGTGCTGTATTTCGGGCTCGCGATCGAGGGCAACAACACCGTGCTCGCCGAGAGCCCGCTCTACCAGGAGGAGTACCGCACGCGCTGGGCCAAGTACGACCGCAAGGCCGCCGAGCGCCTGCTCGACGAGATCGGCCTGAAGAAGGGGCTCGACGGCATCCGCCGTCTCCCGGACGGGCGGCAGCTCGAGCTCATCGTCGAAACCGCAGGCGAGAGCACCGAGCAAACCGACATCCTCGAGCTGATCCGCGAGACCTGGCGCGAGGTCGGCATCCAGCTCTTCAGCAAGCCGTCCCAGCGCGAAGCGTTCCGCAACCGGATTTTCTCGGGCGAAACCGTGATGTCGGTCTGGACCGGTTTCGAGAACGGGATTCCGAACGCGGACATGAGCCCGGACATGCTCGCCCCGACCACCCAGCAGCAGCTGCAATGGCCGAAGTTCGGGCAGTTCTACGAGACCGGCGGATCGGTCGGCCTCAAGCCCGACATTCCCCAGGCGGTGGAGCTGCTGAAGCTCTACGACGAGTGGCGCGCGACTGCGGATGCGGAAGCGCGCAAGAGGATCTGGCAGCGCATGCTCGGCATCCACGCCGACCAGCAGTTCAGCATCGGAGTGGTCAGCGGCGTGCCGCAGCCGGTCATCCTGCGCACGAGGCTGCGAAACGTCCCGGAGAAGGGCCTGTACAACTGGGACCCGGGCGCGTTCTTCGGCATCTACCGGCCCGATACGTTCTGGTTCGAGTAGCGACATGCTGAGCTACACGGTCCGGCGCGTGCTGATCATGATCGCGACGCTGTTCGTCATCAGCTTCGTCACATTCATCATCATCAAGCTGCCGCCGGGCGATTTCCTCAGCAACCAGATCGAGGAGCTGAAGAGCCAGGGCGACAAGAGCGCGGACGAGAAGGCCGAGTTCCTGCGGAAGCAGTACGGCCTGGATAAGCCGTTCCTGTATCAGTACGCCACGTGGGTCGGCATCTGGCCGAAGGAGCAAAAATTTTCCGGGCTGCTGCAGGGTGACTGGGGCCATTCGTTCGAATACGACCTGCCCGTCGGGCAGGTGGTTGGCGACCGCATGCTGCTTTCCTTCATCATGAATTTTTCGGTGATTCTCTTCACCTGGGCGGTCGCGTTCCCGATCGGGGTCTACGCGGCGACCCACCAGTACAGCTGGGGCGATCATGGGCTCACGCTGCTCGGCTATGTGGGCCTTGCGACGCCGAACTTCCTGCTGGCGCTCGTGCTGATGTACTTCGCCAACGTCCAGTTCGGGCTGTCGATCGGCGGAATCATGGATCCCGAATATCTTGGCCAGCCCTGGAGCGCAGCCAAGTTCGGCTCGGTGCTCAAGCACCTGTGGATCCCGGTGATCGTCATCGGCACCGCGGGAACTGCGGCGATGATCCGGCGGCTGCGCGCGAACCTGCTGGATGAGCTGCAGAAGCAATACGTCGTGACGGGAAGGGCGAAGGGCATGCCGCCGCTGCGCCTGCTGATCAAGTACCCGATGCGCATGGCGCTCAACCCGTTCGTCGCCGACATCGGGAACCTGCTGCCGTCGGTGATCTCCGGCTCGGCGATCGTGGCCGTGGTGCTGTCGCTGCAGACGTCCGGCCCGATGCTGCTGGAAGCGCTGCGCAGCCAGGACCAGTATCTTGCAGGCTCGTTCCTGATGTTCCTGTCGCTGCTTACCGTGATCGGGATGTTCATCTCGGATCTGCTGCTCGCGGTGCTGGATCCACGAATCCGGCTGGCCGGGGGCGTCGCGAAATGACGGCCGACGCCGCAAAAACGGAAACAGTCGAGCACTACGTTTCGACCGCCCCGTTCGAGCCCTACGCGGCCGAGACGCTGACGCCGGAGCAGGAACGGTTCTACCGCGCCTCGCAGTGGAAGATCATGTGGTGGAAATTCCGGCGCCACCGCGTCGCCGTGGTGTCGGCGATGGTCCTGATCCTTTTCTATGCCTCCACGCTGGTGAGCGAGTTCATCGCACCGTATTACCTGCACACGCGGAACGCGAAGCAGATTTACGCGCCGCCCCAGGAGATGCATTTCTTTCACGAGGGCCGCTTCGTCGGGCCGTTCGTATATGGCTACAGCATGCAGCTCGACATGGAGACGCTGCGCAGGGTCTATACGCCGGACCCAAAGCAGGTGCATCCGGTGCGCTTTTTCTGCCTCGGCGACGAATACAAGTTCTGGGGCCTGATCGAAGGCCGCTTTCATTTCGTCTGCCCTGCGGAGGGGGGTTCGCTGCACCTGCTCGGGACCGACCGGCTCGGACGCGACCTGCTCTCGCGCATCATCTACGGAGCGCGTGTCTCGCTGACGGTCGGGCTGCTGGGCATCATCGTCAGCTTCGTCATTGGCGTCACGCTCGGCGGAATTTCGGGGTATTACGGCGGCTGGGTGGACACCGTCATCCAGCGCTTCATCGAGATGGTGCGCTGCTTTCCCGAGCTGCCGCTGTGGATGGCCCTCTCCGCCGCGCTGCCGGTGAACTGGAGCCCGATCGGAGTCTATTTCGGGATCACGATCATCCTCGGACTTCTCGATTGGCCGGGACTCGCGCGTGCAGTGCGCTCCAAGCTGCTGGCACTGCGCGAGGAGGACTTCGCTTCAGCCGCCGTCCTGATGGGCGCCGGGCCCGGCAGGGTCATCGGCCGCCACTTGCTGCCGAATTTTGCGAGCCACCTCATTGCGTCGGTGACGCTCGCGGTGCCTGGAATGATCCTCGGTGAAACCGCGCTTTCCTTCCTCGGCCTCGGTTTGCGCCCGCCGGTCACGAGCTGGGGCGTGCTGCTGAACGAGGCGCAGAACATCAACGTTGTGGCGCTCTATCCCTGGATCATGGCTTCCGTGATCCCGGTTTTCCTCGTGGTCTTGGCCTTCAACTTCATGGGCGACGGCTTGCGCGACGCGGCCGACCCATACAAGTAAGCCTAGATACGCACCTTGCGCAGCCACAGGCTGCTCTCGATCGCGCCCGGGACGAGCGGCAGCCGGCTGACGACCCCGGTCCTCAGCAGGTGCGCGCGCCGAGCGACCAGCCACGCGCTTGCGAACTCGATCGCATAGGCCGCGTCCGAAACAAGCTCTGCCACTGCGGCCTGCTCGGTGTAACGGCGCCAGGCCCACGCCTGGGGATAATCGTCGGGCAGGAAGATGTCGTGAAAATGTACATGCACCCCCGCCGGCAGCCCCGGCAGAACATGCTGCAACAGAAGTTCGACGTCGCTCCCGGGTGCCATCTTGTGGCTCGAGTCGACCACGAGGAAATCGCCGTCGCCGAGATGCGCGAACGGCGTATCCCCTGAATCCTGCACGCGCATGCGCAGCAACTCGATGTCGAGCCCGGCAAGTGTGGCGCGGGGCTCAGGGTCGATCGCGGTGATTCTGGTTCCGGTCGCGCCGTCAGCGACCGCGCGGGCGAGAAAGCGCGTCGAATGCCCCGAGCCCACCTCGACGATGCGGCGCGGCCGGAACCGGCGCACCATCGCATAGGCTGCGGCCGCATCCAGCCGCGGAAACCAGTCCTGCGTCCAGCGAGGCGCCGGCGGCGGTTCCTTGCCGAGCGATTCGAGCGTCGCCGCGTGCCCCTCGATGCACGCCAGATGCGCAGCGATCGCAGGCTCCGCCGCGGCGAAAACGTTCTCCAGCGCTTTCAGAGCGATAGCTCGAGCCCTTCACGGGCGAGGACCGAGCCCGGCAGCGCCGCCTCTACGTCCGCCGCGATGGCGTCGAGCATGTCGTCGTCGTGATCGGGGTTGTGGTGGAACACGACCAGCCTTGCGGCGCCTGCGGAGCGGCAGAGCCGCACCGCTTCCTGCCACGTGGAGTGTCCCCATCCGACGTGGCCGTCGGCCCATTCCTGATCGGTATACATGCAATCGTAGATCACCAGGTCGGCGCCGGCGATCAATCCAAGAATATTGCGATCCGGAGCGCCCGCAACGTGCTCGGTATCGGTGAGATAGCACAGCGAGCGTCCGGCGAACTCGATCCGGTAGCCCGTCGCGCCGTCGGGATGATTGAGCGGAGTGGTGCGCAGCGTGATGCCGGCCGCTGGATGAAGCGTCTCTCCCGCGGCAAAGTCGTTGTAGCTCACGTTTGCGCGAAACACCTCGGGCGGCACCGGGAAGAGCGGCGCCATCATGAATTTCCAGAGCACTTGCTGGATCGATGCACGCCCGCCCAGATGGCCGGCCCAGACGCGGAACGTATTTTCCTGCTGGAAGAACGGGCGGAAGAAAGGCAGTCCGCAGACGTGATCGAAATGCGTGTGGGTGAGGTAGAGATCGCTATCGATCGGCGATTCCCGAAGCAGGCGGTTTCCGAGGTAGCGGATGCCTGTGCCCGCGTCGAACAGCAACAACCGCTCGCCGCACCGGACTTCGAGCGACGAAGTGTTGCCACCGTAACGCAACGTCTCCGGTCCCGCGCACGCAATGCTTCCGCGCACGCCCCAGAATCGGACGGTGAATCGCTGACCAGACATCGGTCCACTATAGCGGATTGCCGCAAAGCCGACAGGGGACGGTAATATCGGGGCCGCCATGGCGCCACAGGTCGAACGCAGCCTCTTCGGGTTCATCTTCCGCTACAGCAAGCGCGATCAATTTCTGATCGTGCCGTTGGTGCTCATGTCCATGGCGTTGTACTACATGACGCTCGATCTGCCGAAGCGGATCATCAACGAGCCGATCCAGGGGAAGAGTTTTCCGAGCCCGGATTCGACCGCGCCGTTCCTGCGGTTCGTCTTCCAGCTGCCCGAGTTTCTCGGCGGCTACACCATTCGCCTGTTCGATGGCATTCAGCTGGAGCAGCTCTGGTATCTGCTCGCGCTGACGCTTTCGTTTCTGGCCCTGATCGTGCTGAACGGTTTTGTGAAGTTCAAGATCAACACGCTCAAGGGCTGGATGGGCGAGCGGATGCTGCGGCGCTTGCGCTTTGCGCTGTTCGACCACGTGCTGCGCTTTCCGCTGCTGCGCTTCCGCCGCGTCAAGGCGGCGGAGATCTCGGGCATGATCAAGGACGAGGTCGAGCCGCTCGGCGGATTCATCGGCGAGGCGATGATCACGCCGCTGTTTCTCCTCGGTGAGGCAGGCACGGCGCTCGCGTTCATCGTCTATCAGCACTGGGCGCTCGGATTGATCGCCGTCGGCATGGTAGGGATGCAGGCGATCATCATTCCGCGCTTGCGGCGGCGCCTGCTGGTGCTTGCCAAGCAGCGCCAGCTCACGGCGCGCCAGCTTGGCGGGCGCATCGCGGAGTCCGTCGACGGGATCGTCGAGATCCGCGCGCATGACACCTCGAACTACGAGCGCGCTGAGATCTCGTCGCGCCTCGGCAGGATCTTTCGCATCCGCTTCGAGTTCTACCAGCGCAAGTTCCTGATCAAGTTTCTGAACAACTTCCTTTCGCAGGTGACGCCGTTCCTCTTTTACTCGGTCGGTGGCTACCTGGTGATCGTCGGCAAGCTTGATATCGGTGCGCTCGTCGCGGTCATCGCGGCGTACAAGGACCTGCCGAGCCCGATCAAGGAGCTGATCGATTGGGACCAGCAGCGTCTCGATGTGCAGATCAAGTACACGCAGGTCATGGAGCAATTCATCGTGGACGATCTCGCGCCACCCGAGATGCAGCAGGTCATCGACGTGCCAGCGCTCCCCAGCGAAGGCACCATCCGCGTCGCGAACCTCTCGCTCGTCGACGAATCGGGAGAGAAGGTCGTCGATGCGGTCTCGTTCGAAGTCGGTCTCGACACGCACGTCGCGGTGGCGGGCCAGCAGAGCGCCGGGCGCAGCGAGCTTGCGCAGCTGATCGCCAGGCTCGTGCCGCCTTCCGGCGGGACGGTGGAGATGGGCGGCGTCGATATCACTCGCGCCCCGGAAGCCGTGACGGGACGCGCGATCTCGTACGTAGGCTCGTCGGCCTACCTGTTCCCGGCGAGCGTGCGCGAGAATCTGCTCTACAGCCTGAAGCATCGCCCGATTGCAGAGGCGGTCTACGAAGGCGAGGCGCTCCGCGAGCACGAGTTCCAGCAGCGCGAGGCACGTCGCACGGGCGGCTGCCTGCTCGACTACAACGCCGAATGGATCGACTATGCAGCCGCCGGCGCGGCGAATCCGCAAGAGCTGGAGGCGCGTGTACTCGAAGTTCTGAAGGTGGTCGATCTCGAGGAACTGATCTTCGAGTTCGGCCTGAAGAGCGGCGCTGACGTGGCGAAAGCGGTCGATCTGCGGGACAAGCTGCTCGGTGCGCGGGCAGCGATGCACGACCGGCTCGCCGCCGCAGGCACGCAGGGGTGGGTCGAGCGGTTCGACCCGGCGCACTACAACCGCAACGCCACGCTCGCCGAGAACCTGCTGTTCGGCGCACCGGTTGGCAAGGCTTTCGACGTCGAGAATCTGGCGAGGAACGCCTACGTACGCCGCGTGCTCGAGGAAACCGCGCTCACAGCCGATCTCGTGCGGATCGGATTCAAGGTCGCCGAGACCATGGTCGAGCTGTTCAGCGGACTCCCGCCCGGGCATGAGTTCTTCGAGCAGTACAGCTTCATCCGGCACGAGGACCTGCCGGTATTCAAGGAGATCCTGTCGCGCGCGGTGGAATCGGACCTGGGTTCGCTCGGTGAGTCGGATCGCGATCAGCTGCTCGCACTGCCGTTCAAGCTGATCCAGGCTCGGCACCGCTTGGGATTGATCGACGAGGCCCTCGAAGAGCGCATCGTTGAGGCGCGCCGCTACTTCGCCTCCCACCTTCCCGACAACCTCAAGGGATCGGTGGAATTCTTCGATCCGAGCCGGTACAACGTCGCGGCGACGCTGCTGGACAATATTCTGTTCGGCAAGGTAGTCACCGGACAGGCCCAGGCGGTCGCCCGCGTGGGCGCGCTGGTGCGGCAGGTTCTGGACGACCTCGGATTGCGGCCGCTGGTGGTGACGATCGGATTGGATTACCAGGTCGGTGTCGCGGGCGCGCGGCTCCCCGCGCCCGAGCGGCAAAAGGTCGCGCTCGCGCGCGCGATGCTGAAGCGCCCGGTCGCGCTGATTCTCGACCGGGTGGTCGCGGTTCTCGATCCGGTTGCGCAGGTCCGGATCCTGTCCAGGATTCTGGAGTATCGCAAGGGTCGGTCGGTGATCTGGGTGCTGGAGAACAACGATCTTGCGGAACGATTCGAGCACGTGCTCGTCATGGAGCAGGGGCGTCTTGCAGAACGCGGTTCGGTTGCCGAGCTCAAGCAGCGCGGGGGCGCGCTGCAGATGCTGCTCGCCGGCGGATAGCGAGGAGGACACGATGTCGATCGAGCAGGAAGTCGAACTGATCCGGCGGATTCCGATCTTCCAGAGAATCCAACCAGCGATGCAGAAGCTGCTGTGCTTCGGCAGCGAGCGCCTGACCTACGACGCGGGGCAGCCCCTGGTCAAGGTCGGCGATGCGGCCGATGCAGCCTACGTCATCATCGAAGGAACGGTCGAGGTCTCGGTCGAGTCCCCGAAGGGGCCGCTCGTCATCAGCACCAGCGGGGCCAACGAGATCATCGGCGAAATCGGCATCTTCGGCGACGTCCCGCGCACCGCGACCGTCACCGCAACCTCGCGTGTGGAGGCGCTCAAGATCTCCAAGGAGCTCTTCATCAACATCATCCGCCAGAACCCGGATGCCGCGATCGAGGTACTGCGGGTTCTGGCGACGCGCCTTGCCAATACGACCAAGCAGCTGACGCGGACCGTTGGCGGCACGAAGTAGCCGCGGCGGTGCGGTTCAGGTTGCGACGATCTCGAAATCCGCCGTGATGGCGGCGGTCTTCTCGAGCATCTTCGAGGCTGAGCAGTACTTTTCGCGCGAAAGGCGGACCGCATTTTCCACCAGGCTGGGATTGAGATTCGTGCCGTGGACGACGAAGTGCATGTGGATTTTCGTAAAGACTTTCGGATCGGCCTCAGCGCGCTCCGCCGAAAGCTTGAGCTCGCACGCAGCGACTTCCTGCCGGCTGCGCTTCAGGATCAGAACGACGTCATAGGCCGTGCACCCGCCGGTGCCCGCGAGAACGAGCTCCATCGGGCGAGGCGCGAGGTTGCGACCGCCGCCCTCGGGGGCACCATCCATCGCCACCAGATGATGGCTCTCGGTCTCGGCGATGAACGACATTCCTTCGCCATGCCAGCGTACCGTGCATTCCATTTGAACTCCTGATTCAGTCCGTATTGGTGCTTTGCAACAAAGACCCAAGGCCTTTAGAGGATTCCGCAGCTTTGAATAACAATCTTGAATATTAAATAGTTACGATGTCCATAGTTTCTCTTCCGTAGAGCGATATTGCATCGCAACAGGAAACTAGGTACCATGCTGCCTGCAGTCTTCCACCCTCCTCCTTTGGTGGATTTAAGCGCAACCCACAAGGGTTGCGTTTTTTTTATGGGGTAGAATGCGCGCCTTTTCGGCACAACGCAGGCCATGAAGACTTACACGGCCAAAAACGAAGACATCCAGCGCGGCTGGTTCCTGGTCGATGCGCAGGGCAAGGTGCTCGGCCGGCTCGCCACGCAGATCGCTGCACGCCTGCGCGGCAAGCACAAGGCCGAATTCACGCCGCACGTCGACACGGGCGATTTTATCGTGGTGGTCAACGCAGCGAAGATTCGCGTCACCGGACGCAAGGCGCAACGCAAGACCTACTACCGTCATACGGGGTACCCCGGCGGCATCCGCGAGACGAACTTCGCCGACCTGCAGGCAAAGCACCCGACGCGCGCGCTCGAGCACGCCGTCAAGGGAATGCTGCCGAAAGGCCCGCTCGGGTACGCGATGTTCAGGAAGCTCAAGGTATACGCGAGCGACCAGCATCCGCACGTGGCGCAGCAGCCCAAATCGTTGGAGATCTGACGCATGGTCGGTGACTACTACTACGGCACGGGCAGGCGCAAGAGCGCGGTCGCGCGTGTTTTCCTCAAGCCGGGCAAGGGCGGGTTCGTCGTCAACGGCAAGCCGGTCGACGAATTCTTCGGTCGCGAGACGGGACGCATGATCGTGCGACAGCCGCTCGATGCGACCAAGAACCTGTCGAGCTTCGACATCTCGGTCAACGTCTACGGCGGTGGCGAGAACGGCCAGGCGGGTGCAGTCCGGCATGGCATCGCACGCGCGCTGATCGAATACGATGCAAGCCTCAAACCTACGCTGAAAAGCGCCGGGCTGGTGACGCGCGATGCGCGCGAAGTGGAGCGGAAGAAAGTCGGCTTGCACAAGGCGCGCCGGCGCAAGCAGTACTCCAAGCGCTGAGCGCTGGAGCGAGGAAAAGCCGCCTGCGGGCGGCTTTTTTGTTTGCGGCTCGCGTCTGCGCGGCTGCAGACGCATGAAGGGAGGCGGGTCGTTCCGTGAAGACGACGATCCTGTGGAAGCTTCGACAGCGCTTCGGCATCACCGCGCCGCGGCTCGCTGTGCGCGCCCAGGCGCCTTGGTACGCCCGCTGGCTTGGCATTGCGCTGGTCCTCGGACTCTGCGCTGCGCTGGCGTTCTGGGTGTTCGATGCCGGGCTGCGCTTTGCAGGGTACGACCGGCAGGAAGCAAACCTGGAGCGAACGACTCTGAGACGCGAGCTCGAGTCCAGCCGTGCGGAGCTCGAGCGGCTGCGCGCGATCGCGAACGCCGCCGACAGCAAGCTCTCCATCGAGCGCACCGTGCAACGGAACTTGGCCCAGCAGGTGCGCACGCTGGAAGCGGATAACGCCAAGCTGCGCGAAGAGGCGGCGATCTTCGAGAGCATGCTTGCGGGCGACGGCCGAAGCGGGAATCCTCTTTCGATCCGCCGCTTCAAGATCGAGCCTTTGCCGGGCGGCGAATACCGGTATCGCTTGCTGTTGCTGGCGTCGGGATTGCGGCGCGGGGAGTTTCGCGGGCACTACGACCTGCTGGTTCGTCTGACTCGCGACGGCCGCAGTGCTATCATCACCGTGCCCGAGAACCCAGGGCCGGCCGTAGCCGGTTTTGGTTTGGAATTCAGGCATTTCCAGCGGATCGAGGGGAGCTTCCGGGTACCCGGCACCGCGCGGGTGGATAGCGTGCAGGTACGCGTGTATGACACCGGATCGACGCAGATTCGGGCGACTGAGACCGTGCAACCGGGGTGAAGGGAGGAGCCATGTTCCGCAAGCAGAGCAAGCCGCAAGGCAGGATCGACAGCCTGATCGGATCCGCGACGCGCATCGAAGGCAACGTGTTCTTCAGCGGTGGCCTGCGAATCGACGGCGCGGTGCGCGGAAGCGTCTGCGCGCTACCCGATCAGCCCGGGACGATCGTGGTATCCGAGCACGCGCGGATCGACGGCGAAGCGCAGGCTGCGCACCTCCTCGTCAACGGCACGATCAACGGCCCGGTCCATGCGAGCGAAACGCTGGAGTTGCAGCCCAGCGCTCGCGTGCGCGGCGATATCCACTACAAGAGCCTTGAAATCCATCATGGCGCCGTGGTCGAAGGCAAGCTGGTGCACCACGAGGAGTCGGAAGTGAAATCAACGGGACTCAAGCTGGCCTCTTGAGAAATGCCCCTTTTGACCCCATGGAAGGGGGCAGGGGATAATCCATCTTTGTGATTCGGAGCAACGGATGAACGCAGTAACGGAAATGCCGGCCCCCTTGGTCTTCACCGACAACGCCGCGGGCAAGGTCAAGCAGCTGATCGAAGAAGAGGGCAACCCTGAGCTGAAGCTGCGGGTGTTCGTATCCGGCGGCGGGTGCTCGGGATTCCAGTACGGCTTCACGTTCGACGAAATGCAGAACGAAGACGACACGGCGATGCAAAAGAACGGCGTGACGCTGCTGATCGATCCGATGAGCTACCAGTATCTGGTGGGCGCCGAAATCGATTACCAGGAAGGCCTCGAGGGCGCTCAGTTCGTCATCAAGAATCCGAACGCCACGTCTACCTGCGGCTGCGGCTCGTCCTTTTCCGCCTGATCTAGGGCGGGTACACCGCCCCTAATACACGCCGGCCCCGGGCGCCGGTGACCGAAGGCAGGTTCCCCGGAAGTCCTCGGACGCTCTGGCGCGCCAGCCACGCGAATGCGATCGCCTCGACGAGTTGGGGATCGATGCCGTGCAGGTCGCTGGACTCCAGCGGCACGGGAGCCAGCAGCTGTCTCAGCCGGGTCATCAAGGCGAGGTTCCGCGTTCCGCCGCCGCATGCGATCACCCGCTGCGTGCGCGGCAGGTCTCGGCCGATCGCGTCGCAGATCGATCGCGCGGTCAGCTCGAGAAGCGTGGCCTGGACCGATTGCGCGTCGTCATCCGCGTTGATCCTTGCCCGCAACCATGCATCGTTGAAGAGATCCCGGCCGGTACTTTTCGGCGGCGGAAGTGCAAAGTAGGGTTCCTGCTGCATTCGCGCGAGCGACTGCGGAAGTACGCGTCCGCCCGAGGCCCATTTTCCCGAGTCGTCGAAGGGGGCTCCGATGTGCTGCGCACACCACAGATCCATCAGGCAGTTCCCGGGTCCACAGTCGAACCCCGTAACGCTCCCGTCCGGCGCGAGCCGCGTAAGGTTGGCGATCCCTCCGAGGTTGAGGATCGCGCGGCTCTCGTTGCGATCCAGGAAGACTTCTGCATGGAACGCCGGAGCGAGCGGAGCGCCCTGGCCGCCTGCCGCGACGTCGCGCGAGCGGAAATCGGCAACGACGCGAATGGATGTCCGTTCCGCGAGCAGCGCGGCGTTGCCGATCTGCGCCGTGAAGCCGCGCTCCGGACGGTGTCGTACCGTCTGGCCGTGACAACCGATTGCCTGCACCACGCTCTTGTCCGAGCCCGAAGCTCGTATCACCGCGTCCACCGCAGCGGCATACGCGAGCGCGAGGGCGTTGCCTGCGGCGGCAGCGCGCGCGATCTCATCATCACCGGGGGACTGCAACGCAAGCAGCTCGGCGCGAAGATCGCTGTGAAACGGCTGGTGGGCGCTTGCGCGGATGCGCGGCGGCCGATTGGAAAAATCTGCGAGCACCGCATCGACCCCGTCGAGTGACGTCCCCGACATCAGGCCGATGTAGAGGTCTGCGTCACTCAAGCGATGCGAGGTCGCCCTGGCCGATCAGTTCGAGGCGCGTCACGAGCGGTTCGGCCTGGCCGCGGAACGCGCCCATCTCGTTCGGTGCGATGGGCAGCGCGGCAGGCAGAACGACCGCAAGCGGGTCGCGGGCCTGCCCGGCGATCCTGAACTCGTAGTGCAGGTGAGGACCGGTCGCCCAGCCGGACTGGCCGACTGCGCCGATGATCTCGCCCTGCGCGACATTCACACCCTTGCGCAGATTCCGCGCATATCCCATCAGGTGCGCATAGAGCGTCGTGATGTTTCCCACGTGGCGAACGATGATGACGTTTCCGTAGCCGCCCTGCCTGCCCACGAAATCGATCACCCCGTCGCCAACCGCGCGCACCCGCGTTCCGGAGGGTGCAGCGTAGTCCACGCCGTTATGCGCCCGCCAGGTCTGCAGGAACGGATGATGCCGCATGCCGAAGCCGGAGCTGACGCGCGAGTATTCGAGCGGCGAACGCAGGAAAGACTTGCGCAGGGCCTTGCCGTCGGCGCCGTAGTAGCCGCCTTTGGCATCGGCGCCGGTAAACCACACCGCGCGATGTGTCTTGCCCTGGTTGCTGAATTCCGCCGCGAGCACCCGACCTGTGCGCACCGGCCGGCCGTCCAGCGTATGCACCTCGTAGACCACCGAGAAGCGATCGCCCTTGCGCAGCCCGCGGTGAAAGTCGATATCACCAGCAAATAACTCGGCGAGCTGAATGGCAACGGCGTCGGGAATCGCCGACGCATCGGTCGCGGCGAAAAGAGAAGAACGGATGACGCCCGATTTCATGACGAGGCGTGTCTGCAGCGTTACGGCCTCTTCGCTCGCCCGGAACCCGTCCTGCGCTCGCACGATCACGCTGAGCGAGTCGCGTGGGCCGAGATAGCCCAGCCGCGCAAGCCCGCCGTTGGCGCCGATCTCGCCCGTCACCGTCGAGCCAGGGCGCAGGCGCCTGAGTTCCTTCATGCGCAGCAGGCGGGCTGCATCATCCTCGGCAACGCCGAGCCGGGACAGCAGGCCGCCGAGCGTTTCACCCGACTGGAAGCGCTCCTCCCGGATGAATCGTTCGGGAACCGGCAGGACCTGCGCGCCGGTCAGGATCGGGAGCGGCTCAATGACCAATGCGTGCGCGAGCGCAAGCTCGGCGTCCGATTGCGGCGGGATCGTGGCGAATGCCGCGACGATGCCCGACAGGACCAGACCCGCCAGCACTGCGGCGCGCAGGCTACGCACGCGTGTAGGACGCCTTGCAGACTGCATGAATCGTCTAGAATGCCTCCCTCTCGAGGCGCCTGCCGGTAAGCCCGGAAGGCGCGCGCAGTGTAGCAAAGTTTTGATACGAGCAACGGACCGCGCGCCGCGTTAGGGCTATTGCCGCCCTGCAGCGCCATACTCCCGGATAGACCTATGGTCCTGCCGTCAGAGGCGCTGGAACTGATCAAGCGAGGCTGCGAGGAGCTGATCTCCGAACCGGAGCTCGTCCGCAAGCTGGGTCAGGGAAGACCGTTGCGCATCAAGCTGGGTCTGGATCCAACGGCGCCAGACCTGCACCTTGGCCATACCGTGGTCCTCAACAAGATGCGGCACTTCCAGGATCTCGGGCACACGGTGCAGTTCCTGATCGGGGACTTCACCGGCATGATCGGCGACCCGAGCGGCAAGAACCAGACGCGGCCGCCGCTCTCGCGCGAGGCAATCCTGCAGAATGCGAAGAGCTACCGGGCACAGATGGCGAAGGTCCTCGACCCGGAGAAGACCCAGATCCTCTTCAACTCGGAGTGGTCTGACAAGCTCGGCGCCGAAGGGATGATCCGGCTCGCGGCGCGCTATACGGTCGCTCGCCTTCTGGAGCGCGACGACTTCGCCAAGCGGTTCGGCGCCCGGGAACCCATCGCGGTCCACGAGCTTTTATATCCCCTCATGCAGGGCTACGATTCGGTCGCGATGAAAGCCGACGTCGAGCTTGGCGGCACCGACCAGAAATTCAACCTGCTGGTGGGCCGCGAGCTGCAGAGGGACTTCGGCCAGGAGCCGCAGTGCATCCTGACGATGCCGCTGCTCGAAGGGACCGACGGCAAGGAAAAGATGTCGAAATCGCTCGGCAACTATGTCGGCATCGCGGAGCCGCCACGCGAGATCTTCGGCAAGCTGATGTCCATCTCGGACGACATGATGTGGCGCTACACCGAGCTCCTGTCGTTCGCGCCGGCCGCGACGCTGCGGCAGTGGCGAAGCGAGGTGGAAGCGGGGCGCAACCCCCGCGACGTAAAAGTGCTCTTTGCGCAGGAGATCGTCGAGCGCTTCCATGGTGCCGCCGCGGCGAAGGCAGCGCTCGAGGAATTCGAGCAACGCTTTCGCCACGGCGTGTTGCCCGAGGACATGCCGGACGTAATCGTGCGCTCGTCGCAGGAGGACATACCCGTCGTGCAGATGCTCAAGCAGGCCGGGCTCGTGCCGAGCGTCTCGGAGGCGGCCCGCATGATCGAGCAGGGCGGCGTGAAGCTCGACGGCGCCAAAGTCTCGGACAAGGCGCTGCGGATCGCGCGCGGCAAGACGGTCGTGGCGCAGGTCGGCAAGCGCAGGTTCGCCAAGGTGACGATCGAGTGACGTCGCCCGCCTACGAGATCTACGCAATCAAGTACGCGCATCACGAGCGTACCGCGAGCCAGAATTTCCTCGGCGGCGATCCGCACGACGGACCGATGCCGCTCGACTACTTCGTCTGGCTGGTTCGCGGGGAGGGAAGGGATCTTCTCGTCGATACCGGATTCAACGCGGCCGCCGCCGCGCGACGCCAGCGCCAGCTGCTGCGGCCGGTCGAGCAGGCGCTCTCGCTGATGGGCGTCGAGCCTGGAGCCGTGCGCGATGTGGTGATCACGCATCTGCACTACGACCACGTCGGCAATTTCGACCTGTTTCCCCGGGCGACGTTTCATCTGCAGGACCTCGAGATGCAGTTCGCGACCGGCCGCTGCATGTGCCACGAGCCGATGCGCCACGCATTCGACGTCGAGGACGTGGTGGGCATGGTGCGTACCGTGTACGCGGGACGAGTGCGTTTCCACGCGGGCGACGCGCAACTCGCGCCCGGCATTTCGCTCCATCTGATCGGAGGCCACACCATGGGCCTGCAGGTCGTGCGGGTCGCCACGCGCCGCGGGCACGTGGTGCTCGCTTCCGACGCCAGTCACTACTACGCCAACATGGGCGAGGGCCGGCCGTTCCCGATCGTCTACAACGTGGCCGACATGATGGAAGGCTGGGGAAAGCTCCTTGCGCTGGCGGATTCCTCGGCCCACGTGATTCCGGGGCATGACCCTCTGGTCCTCGAGCGCTATCCCGCGCCCTCGAAGGAACTGCAGGGCATTGTGGTACGGCTCGACTAGCTGGTTTCGTTGACACCATCGGGAGGGGCTCCTAACATCGCAAGCCCCGCCCTATAAGAACGACCCGGAGGAGAGCACGCATGCGCACCGTCCTGAAAAAGGCATTCATCCTGAGCACGATCGCGGCCGGCCTCGGAATCGCGATGCAGGCCGGAGCGCAGCAAAAGCCTGCACCCGCGCCGGCAGCAGCGCCGGCACCCGCGCCCGCTCCGGCGGCGACGGGGGGCGTGAAGAACCTCAAGATGCAATCCACCTGGCCCGCGAGCCTGACGCTGCAAGAGAACTTCAAGATGTTCGCCGAGCGGCTCGACAAGCTGACGAGCGGCCAGATCAAGATCGAAGCGATGGCTGCAGGGCAGATCGTTCCGGCGTTCGAGATCCTGGATGCCACGCACAAGAAGGTGATCGACGGCGGTCACGGGGTTGCCTATTACTGGGTCGGCAAGAACAAGACTGCAACGTTGTTCTCCGCTACGCCCGCCGGTCCATTCGGCATGGACCACTTCGACTTCCTTGGCTGGATGAACGAAGGCGGCGGAATGGACCTGTACTGGGAGTTCTACCGCGACATCCTCAAGCTCAACGTAGTCGGCTGGCCGATCGGTGGATCCAGCCCGCAGGCGTTCGGCTGGTTCAAGCGGCCGATCAAGAACCTTGCGGATTTCAAGGGAATGAAGTGCCGGCAGACCGGAATCGTCGCCGAGATCTATCAGAAGATGGGCATGCAGACGGTCAACATGCCTGGTGGCGAGATCGTTCCTTCGGCGCAGCGCGGCGTGATCGACTGCGCCGAATGGGTTGGCGGCGTCGAGGATCTGCGACTCGGCTTGCCGCAGGTCTGGAAGTATCACTACACGCCGGGAATGCACGAGAGCAACTCGATGCTCGAGCTGATCATGAACGGCGATGTGTGGAAAGGCTTCTCGCCGCAGCAGCAGGAGTCGGTACGCTCGGCGGTCATGGAGACTTTCGTGCGCTGGGGCATTCGCTGGCAGAAGCAGAACGCCGACGCGATCGAGGAAATGCGCACCAAGCACGGCACGCAGATCCTGCGCACGCCGCCCGAAATCCTGACCGAGTTCATGAAGACCTGGGACAAGATGGCGGCCGAAGAAGCGGCCAAGGACCCGTTCTTCAAGAAAGTGCTGGAGTCGCAGCGCGTGTACGCGGCGAAGGTGGTGCCGGCGAAGCGTTTCATGTTCCCGCCCTATTCGTTTGCGGCGAACTACTATTTCCCCGAGGACGTGCGCAAGGGACCGGCGAAGGGCGAGGCGAAGGGCAAATAGGCTATTTCCCCTTTTATTGACCGGGGTTAGCCAAGCGTGTAACCTAATTTTCGCACTGCGGAATTCACTCTAGGAGAGGGGAAACACATGAGGCAATTGATCCGGGCGCTGACCGTATTCGCCTGTGCGGGCGCATTCGCGGCGACCGCCCATGCGCAGACCACTACGCTGAAAATGCAGGCGACCTGGCCGGCGTCGCTGACGCTGTACGAGAACTTCCTGTTTTTCGCCGAACGCGTCAGCAAGCTCTCCAATGGGACGCTCAAGATCGAGACCATGCCCGCCGGGCAGGTAGTGCCCGCGTTCGAAGTGCTCGATGCGACTCACAAGAAGGTGCTCGATGGCACGCACTCATGGGCCGGGTATTGGACCGGCAAGGCGAAGGTCTCGATCCTCTTCACCGGCGGGCCGGGCGGAACGTTCGGCATGGATTACATCGACGCCATGGGCTGGCTGTTCGAGGGCGGCGGGTTGGACCTCTACAACGAGTTCTATCAGAAAGAGCTCAAGCTCAACCTGGTGGTACTGCCGATTCTGCCGGCGGGTCCGCAGGCTTTTGGCTGGTTCAAGCGGCCGATCAAGAATCTGGCCGACTTCAAAGGGATGAAGTGCCGCCAGACCGGCATGGCTGCGGAAGTGTTCCAGAAAATGGGCATGCAGACGGTCAACATGCCGGGCGGCGAGATCATCCCGTCGGCCCAGCGCGGGGTGATCGACTGCGCCGAATGGGTCGGCGGCGTGGAGGACATGCGCCTCGGCTTTCACAACGTCTGGAAGTACCACTACACGCCGGGGATGCACGAGAACGTGACGATTGCCGAGCTGGTCATAAACGGCGACGTCTGGAAGGCGCTGTCGCCCCAGCATCAGGAGATGATCAAGTCGGCGAGCACGGAGACGTTCTATCGCTGGTGGGCGAAGTGGCAGCGGCAGAACGCCGATGCGCTGAAGGAGATGCGGGAAAAGCACGGCGTACAGATTCTGCGCACGCCGCCCGAGATCCTGTATGAGTTCCTGAAGGCGTGGGACAAGATCGCGGCGGAAGAATCCGCGAAGAGCCCATTCTTCAAGAAGGTGCACGACTCGCAGCGCGCCTACGCGTCGCTCGTCGTGCCGGCCAAGCGATTCATGTTCCCGCCGTACTCGTTTGCGGCCAATCACTACTTTCCGGAGGCCGCCGCAAAGCCGGCGGCCGCGCAACCAGAGCCGAAGAAAAAATAGCTGCATGACTCTGCAACCAGGGGCGGTCTCATCCGCCCCTTTTTGTTGGCTGTTGACCCGGGACGCCCGGCATGGCTGAAAGCGTTCCGGCGCATATCCGGCTGGTCCGGATCATCGACAGTTTCACGGACACCACCGGGGTCTGGATTGCCTGGCTGAATGTCCCGCTCGTGCTGGCGGTCGCCTACGAGGTTGCCGCCCGCTATCTGTTCAACGCACCGACGATCTGGTCCTTCGACGTGACGTACATGCTGTACGGCACGATCTTCATGCTCGGCTGCGCGTATGCCCTGCATAAGGGTGCGCACATCCGGACCGACTTCTTTTATGAAAAGTGGTCGGACAGAACGCGGGGTATGGTGGACTCGATTTCCTATATCGTGTTCTTCTTCCCCTCGATCGTCATGCTGCTCGTCGCCAGCGGCAGCGAAGCCTGGTACGCGTACACCATCAACGAGACTTCCGAACAGACGCCGTGGCGGCCGATTCTGTGGCCGTTCAAGGCGGTCGTCCCGCTGACCTGCGTGCTGCTGCTGCTGCAGGGCGTCTCGGAGCTGATCAAGAGCTTCTACGCCGCCCGTTACGGGATCGTGCTCGAGCACAAGGAAAAGATCGAGATATGACCGGCGATGTCCTGCTCGGACTGATCATGCTGATCGTCATGATCGGCGCGATCTTCATCGGTATCCAGATCTCCTTTACGTTGCTGTTCCTCGCGCTGACTTTCGGTTACTTCGCGCTCGGCAGGGTGGTGTTCGACCTCGCCTACTTCCAGACCATCGGCCTGATGAAGGAGGAGGTGCTCGCCGCGGTGCCGCTATTCATCTTCATGGGCTACCTGACCGAGCAGGCCGGGCTGATGGAGCGGCTGTTCTCTGCCTTGCGGATGATGCTGGCGCCGGTGCGCGGCTCGCTCTATGTCGTCGTTATCCTGACCTCGACCGTGTTTGCGATGGCGACGGGAATCGTCGGCGCGGCGGTGACGGTGCTCGGCATCATGGCCGGGCCGATCATGATCAAGACGGGCTACGATCCAAAGCTCTCGGCCGGTGCCATTACCGCGGGCGGTACCCTCGGCATTCTGATCCCGCCTTCGGTCATGCTGATCGTGATGGGACCGGTACTCGGCGTGTCGGTGGCCGACCTCTACGCCGCGGCCTTCGGCCCCGGCTTCATGCTGGCCGGCATCTACATCGCTTACCTCATGGTTCGCAGCTTCATCAATCCGAAGCTGGGACCGCCGGTGCCGAAGGAGGAGCGGGTCAGCAGCACTTGGGTCATCCTGAAGGAGGTCGGAGTCGGCGTCCTGCCGCTGTTTCTACTGATCACGTTCACACTGGGGTCCATCCTCGCAGGCCTCGCAACCCCGACCGAAGCGGCCGGGATCGGGGCGCTGGGGGCGACGATTCTCGCCATCCTCTACCGCCGGCTCACCTATGCCGGGCTCAAGCAGGCCTGCATCAGCGCGATGATGACCTCGAGCATGGTGCTGCTCCTCGCGGTCACTTCCAATATCTTCGGTGCTGTGTTCGCGCGCATGGGAACGGCGAACTGGATCACCCAGGCGATGGTCTCGATGCCGGTACCGCCGCTGATGATGCTGGCAATGGTGGTTGTGCTCCTTTTCCTGCTGGGCTGGCCGTTCGAGTGGCCGGCGATCATCCTCGTATTCCTGCCGATCTTCTACCCGGTGATCGACTCCCTCAAGCCTGCGCTGTCGCAGAGCTTCGGCATCCCGCCGGAGTATTTCATGGTCTGGTTCGGTGCGCTGGTCGCGGTGACGATGCAGACTGCCTATCTGTCGCCGCCAGTCGCGATGTCGGCGTATTACCTCAAGCAGGTGGTGAAGGACTGGTCGCTCGGCACGATCTACAAGGGCATGTCCCAGTTCATGGTGCTGCAATGCATCGCGATCGCGATCGTGATGTTCGTGCCGAGCATCGCCATCTGGTTTCCGCAGCACCTGGGCGCTGAGGCGCGTGCCATCAAGACCGAAGAGGTGGACGACAGCATGAATCGGCTCGAGGAAGACCCGGCGAAGACGATGGAGGAACAGGCGGGGGAGGACGAGGAGGAGAAGAAGGGCGACGCGCTCGAAAAAGACGATATGAAGCAGAAGAAATAGGCACCGCCCGCTGTGCGTTCTGCGCCGGGTGCAAGCCCGGCGTTTTTGTTTGTGCTACAAAGACTCGATGCCATTCGATTTCGACGCCGCAGTCGACCGCGCCGGCACCTGGGCGACGCGCTGGGAAAAGTACGCCGGAAGAGATGTCATCCCGCTTTGGGTCGCGGACACGGATTTTCGGACGCCGACCGCCGTGCTCGATGCCATGCGCGAGCGGCTCGCGCACGGAGTACTCGGCTATACGACGCCCCCCGATGAATTGCGCGAGGCGATCGCGGCGCGCATGCAGCGGCTGCACAATTGGCGCATCGATCCGGCGTGGATCGTCTTTCTTCCGGGCGTGGTGCCGGGAATTCACCTCGCCGCGCGGCATCTGCTGGCGGCGAATGAGCATGCGCTCGTGCCGGTTCCGCTGTATCACCACTTTTCCCAGGCGGTCCGCAAGGCACGGCGCGCCCACACCGATGTTCCGCTGGTGCTGGCCAACGGACGCTGGGTGTTCGACGAAGAGCGCCTCGAAGCAAGCGTTCGACCGGCGACTCGCATGCTTTTTCTCTGCAACCCGCAAAATCCCGGCGGAACGGTGTTCACTCGTGCCGAGCTCGAGCGCCTGGCGGCGTTTGCGGCCCGCCACGAGCTGCTGATCTGCTCCGACGAGATCCATTCCGACATCCTGCTCGAGCCCGGCAAGCCGCATGTGCCGATCGCGAGTCTCGCTCCCGAGGTATCGCGCCGTACCGTCACGCTGAATTCACCGAACAAGGCGTTCAACTTTCCCGCCGCCGGCTGTGCGTGGGCGATTATCGAGGACGAGACGCTGCGCAGCGCCTTTTCGGCCGACCATCACGCGACGGTGCACGACGCCTCGGTGCTTGGCTATGTCGGAGCGTTGGCCGCGTACCGTGAATGCGACGCATGGCTCGCGTCCCAGCTCGCCTACCTGCGAGGCAACCGCGATCTGGTCGAGCAGACTGTGGCGAAGATGCCGGGACTCTCGATGGCGCACGTCGAGGCGACCTATCTTGCCTGGATCGATTGCTCCGGGCTGACAAGCAATGACCCGCACGCGCTGTTTCTGGAACATGGCGTAGCGCTCTCGCCGGGCGCCCAGTTCGGCGCCGAGAAGTTCGTGCGCCTCAACTTCGGTACTCAGCGCGCGCGTCTTGGGACGGCGCTGGAGCGGATGGCTTCCGCCGTCTCGAGCACACGCTCGAGGTGAGGATCGGTGACGCCGAGCTCGTACATGTGCTCGAGCGTCCTGCGGATGTACTCGGTGCAGCGGCCGCGCTGGCCGACGCCTTGCGCGACCAGCTCAGCCCGCCCATGCAGATCCAGCTCGCGAACGTACTGCGGGTGAGCGGCATCGGCGACGAACGTGAGCGCCCGGACCTTGCGCCCGCCCTCGACGCGCACAGGGACGATCCTCGGCTCGTAGACTCTGCGCAGCATTTCACGTGCCCAGAGCTTCTGCAGGACACCCTGGACCCGTGCAGCAGGAACACGGAACGTCATTCCCCAGCACGAGCCGCCCCTGCACAATCCCATCACCAGGCCGGGCTTCGCCGATGTGCCGCGGTATCGCGTCGAGAGGATGCAGAGCGCGCGATGATAGCCGCGGATAAAGCCGACGGATTTGCGCTGGTAGCTGAAATCAGGGTGCCACATCAGCGAGCCGTAGCCGAAGATCCAGAGATCGCGGCGTGGCAGGCGTTCGAGGAACAGCGCGAGGTCCATTCGTCGGGTCTTGTTTCGCAGAGTAACTGTACGCTGCATTATAAAATCCGCCCCGAAGGAGGTTCCGTGTCCACCGCGAAACGCGGGCCGGTGCAATGACTGCCATCGACTGGCCGCTCGAGATCTACAGTGCGCTCAAGGACGCCGGCGTACGCATCGTCGGCTTCGTGCCCGACGGCGGCCACAAGCGCCTGATCGAGCTGTGCATAGCGGATCCGGATGTGCGATGCGTCGTGCTCACCACGGAGGAGGAAGGTATCGCGCTCGCGGCGGGCGCATGGCTGGGCGGCGTACGGTGTGCGCTGCTGATGCAATCGAGCGGCGTCGGCAATTGCATCAATGTCCTGGGGATGACGCACGAATGCCGGCTGCCGCTACTCGTGCTCGTTACGATGCGAGGCGAGCAGGGCGAGTTCAATCCGTGGCAGGTGCCGATGGGCCAGGCCACCCGGTCGGTGCTTGAGTCGATGAGCGTCGCGGTGCACCGGGTCGCGGCGGCGGAGGAGGCGGCACCCAGCGTCGCTGCTGCGGCGAAGCGCGCGTATTCGGGGAACTCAGCGCAGGCAGTCCTGATCGCCCAGCAGGTGATCGGAATCAAGAGCTTCCAGGAGCAGTCCGCGCGATGACTGCCGTGCTTCATCGGCGCGAGGTCGTCGAAGCGTTGCTCAAGGAGCGTGGCGACGCGCTGGTCGTCGCAGGCCTGGGCTCGACCGCGTGGGATTGCACCGCGGCGGGTGACTCGCCGCTTACGTTCCCGCTGTGGGGTGCGATGGGCGCCGCGGCGATGGTGGGTCTCGGTCTATCGCTCGCGCAACCGGACCGCCGCGTGCTCGTGATTACCGGAGACGGGGAAATGCTGATGGGTCTGGGCTCGTTCGCGACGATCGGTGTACAGGCGCCGCGCAACCTGTCCATCGCGGTCATCGACAACGAACGCTACGGGGAGACCGGCATGCAGTCCACGCACACCGCACACGGCGTGGATCTTGCGGCGGTTGCGCTCGGTTGCCGCTTTTCCAGCGTGCGCCTGGTGCGCGACTGGAAGGAATTCGAGTCTGCGCGCGCCGAGCTTTTGCGCGGCGCGGGACCGGTACTGGTCCAGGTCAAGGTACTGCCCGAGAAACTTCCCTTAGTGCTTCCGCCGCATGACGGAATCGTGCTGAAGGACCGGTTCAGACGAGCGCTTCTCGGCGCAACGCCTGCCGTCTGAGCGGCCGGTCAACCGCACCTGAGTTGGCGCGTTGATACGAGCGGTTCCGATTTGGACCCGCTCTACTCTAGGGAGAATCTCGCAATGCTCGTGAAGAAGCTACTCGTAACCTTGATTGCCTCGGCGTTTGCCGCGGCGGTGTACGCGCAGGCGCAGCCTGCCAAGCCCGCCACGCCGGCGACCCCGGCCGCGCCCGCTACTCCAGGCGTCGCGCCTGCGACACCTGCGACGCCGGCAACCAAAGCCACCCCGGCCGTTCCGGCAAAGCCGGCCGACGCCGCAAAGCCGGCCGATGCGCCGAAGGCAGCCGACAAAGCCGAAAAGGGCAAGGCAAAGGCGAAGACGAAGGCCAAAAGCCAAGCCAAAGCCAAGGGCAAAGCCAAGAAGGAAACCAAGTAAGTTCCCCGCCCGCGTGCACCTAAAGCCCCGGCAGAGACCGGGGCTTTTTGTTTTTACGCTGCGGGAATGGATGTCGCCACGCAAGCGTTCGCTGCAGCAACTGGCGGTAAGATAGCGTTTGCTGCGCGGCTCTCATGTACATCCTCGACCGGATCATCTCTCGTAGTTCCCGCTCGCTGGCGGCGATGATCGGTTTCTCGTCGGTGGTGTGCGACAGCGCGTGTGGCGGGCGGTCGGGGACCCCGGATGGCGATGCCGCGATTGCACGCGGTCCGCATGTCCACTCCCTCCCCCCCCCTTCCGCCTTTCTTCCCCATCCAGAACTCGCAGCAGCGCCGCGGATCGCGCGCCGCGCCAATGCGTTCGTGACGAAAGGAGATCCATCATGGATCGTCGAGCATTCCTGAAAGTTTCCGCCGCCGCTGCCTCCGCAGGCTCACTGCCGTGGGGCTCCGTGTTCGCAAACACGGCCGAGTGGCGGACCTACGATGTCACGACCAAAGTGACGATCCTCAAGCCCCGCGGCGCGTCACGCGCGTGGGTGCCGCTGCCGCTGGTGGACGACACCGATTGGCACAGGGCGATCGGTAACAGCTGGTCCGGAAACGCTGCGAAGGTCCACGTGCATTCCGACGGCAAGTACGGCGCTGCAATCCTTTTCGCGGAATGGCGCGAGGGTGAAGAAACGCCGCTGTTGGAAGTGACGAGCCGGTTCATGACGAAGGATCGAGCGGTCGACCTGTCCAAGCCGCGTGCAGGCATCGGCCGTCTTTCTCCGGCCGATTACACCTTCTACACCGCGCCCACCGAGCTCATTCCGACCGACGGAATCGTGCGCGAGACCGCACAGGAAATCGTCAGAGGCGCGCGAACCGACGTCGACAAGGCACGCGCGATCTACGAATGGGTCGTGGACAACACGTTCCGCGATCCGAAAACACGCGGCTGCGGGTGGGGCGACATCAAGTCGATGCTGGAGACGAAGAATCTCGGCGGCAAGTGCGGCGATCTCAACGCCATGTTCGTCGGGCTGAGCCGGTCGGCCGGCGTCCCCGCGCGCGACGTCTACGGGCTCAGGGTGGCGCCCTCGGTCCACGGCTACCGCAGCCTCGGTGTCGGTGCCCCGGTCATCAGCAAGGCGCAGCATTGCCGAGCGGAGTTCTATGCGCAAGGATTCGGTTGGGTGCCGGTCGATCCCGCCGACGTGCGGAAGGTCGTTCTGGAGGAGCCGCCGGGCAATCTCGCAGTGAAAGATCCCAAGGTCGAGGCGGCGCGCAAACGGTTGTTCGGCGGCTGGGAGATGAACTGGCTCGCCTACAACATGGCTCACGACATCGTGCTTCCGGGCGCGACTGCAAAGGCGCCGAAGCTTCCGTATCTCATGTACATCAACGGCGAGACCGGCGGCGAGCGTCTCGATCAGCTCGAGCCCGACAGCTTCCGCTACGAGATTCGCACGAGCGGCGTGAAGGCGTAGCGTTGCGGAGCATCCTCCTAGCGCTGGCCGCGGCGTGGATGACCGCCGCGGGCGCGCAGGAGCTCAAGCCCTGGACCGGAGGAGGCACTCCGGCGCTCGTCCTCGAGGATCTCGACGGCCGGTCGCACCGGCTCGAGTCCTATCGCGGCAAGGTTGTGCTGATCAATTTCTGGGCGACGTGGTGCGAACCCTGCCGCGAGGAGATGCCCAGCATCGACCGCCTGCTGCGCTCGATGGATGGCCGCCCGTTCGCGGTGCTGGCCGTAAACCTTGCCGAGCCGCTATCGCGGATCCGCACGTATCTGGACAAGACGCCGGTCGGCTTCACGGTTCTGCTGGACCGTGACACCTCCGTCGCAAAGGCCTGGAAGGCACGCATCCTGCCGGTGACGTACGTCGTCGGTCCCGACGGTAAGATCCGCTACTCCTACGTCGGAGAGCTCGATTGGTCGCAAGAGAAGGTGCGGCGCACGATCGCCGCCCTGCTGCCGCCCTGAACGTCATCCCAGCTCTCGCGGCGGCGATGCTCCTCGCGTTTGCCGCGCACGCGCAGGATCCGGAAGTCCGTGCGCCATTCATCACGACTCCAGAAGACGTCGTCGAGCGAATGCTCGCCCTGGCGGGAACGGGTCCTGCCGATCATGTAGTCGACCTGGGCTCCGGAGACGGCCGCATCGTGATTGCGGCCGCAAAGCTGCACGGCGCCCGAGGCCTCGGCGTGGACATCGATTCCAAGCTCGTCGAGATCTCGCGCGACAACGCCCGACGAGCGGGTGTCGCGAACCTGGTGCAGTTCGAGGAGCGGGACGTGCTGCTCACCGATCTTTCGCGCGCGACGGTCGTGACGATCTACCTTCTGCCATCGCTGATCGACCGCCTGCAGCCCAAGCTGCTCGACGAGTTGCGCCCGGGCGCCCGCATCGTGAGTCACGCTTTTGCGATGAAAGGCTGGAAGCCTGATCGCGTGGAAAAGGTGCAGCTCCGCAGCCAGTATCTCCGTCAGGGCGACGAGAGCACGATCTTTCTTTGGATCGTGCCGGCGCAGGCGCGCGGCGCCTGGCGCGGCGGCGAGTGGTCCCTTCGGGTGCAGCAGAACTTCCAGGAGATCGAGATCGAAGCGAGCGCAGGCGGGCGGCCCGTGCCGGTTACCGAGGCAAGGCTGGAAGGCACCGCAATCTCGTTTTCCGGGCCGGGGTTTTCGTTTCGCGGCGAGGTCGGGCCGAAGACGATTGCCGGCGAGATGACGCGTTCGGGACGCGCATCGCCGTTGTCGTTCTCGAAGGGAAGGTAGGCGGCTCGCCGCGCTGAGCGCGGTACGCCGTCAGGCTTTTCCGCAGATTTCCCGCTCGTCGAGCGCTTCGGCAAGGCACGCAAGCAGATTGCGCTCGGCTTCCGGGTAGGCACCATCCTGCGCGAGCAGCCTGAGAAAGTGTTTCGCCAGCTCGCGCTCCTGGTCGCCGATCCGGTGCTGCATGTCCCGCCACAGGCGGTCGGCGCCCGCGAACAGCTCCGAGTCCCCGGCGAGGGCGGCTCCTGCCATCAGTGCAACCTGGGCAAACACGATGCGCGCGACCTCGATCTCGAGAAGACCGAAGCTGTCGATGTCGCGACCGAAGCTCTTGCGCAGCAGCAGGGAAATCTCCCGGTAGCTCGGCGCGAAATCGTCCCGCTGCGCGAGCATCGGGTCAGAGAAATTGCAATCGGCTAGTTTCAATCTCGCACTCCTACGTGCGACCAAGTGTCCCCTTTTCACGACGGATGGGATAGGAAAAAAGTCGCACATTTCCCGGCCGCAGGACCCGAAACAGGAACTTTGTCGCCCGCTTTGCGGCTGCAGCAACGGGGCCGGCTGACCGCTAGAGGACCTTGCCCGGGTTCATCAGCCCTTGTGGGTCCAGCGCGCGCTTGAGCGTACGCATCAGATCCAGTTCCAGCGCTTGCTTGTGGCGCTTGATTTCCTCGCGCTTGAGCTGCCCGATGCCGTGCTCGGCAGAGATCGATCCGCCAAGTGAAGCGACGACATCGTAAACGACCCGGTTTACTTCAGCCCGGCGCTGCACCAGCGACTGGTCGCCGACGTTGTAGTGCAGGTTGCCGTCGCCGACGTGGCCGAAGATGTAGCTTTGTACGCCGGGGAAGGCTGTGGCGAGGCCGGCTTCGGCGCGCTCGATGAGCAGCGGAACGCGCGAAACGGAGACCGAGACGTCATGCTTGACGTTGGCAAATTGCGCCTCGGGAATGCTCTCGCGGATGCGCCACAACGCGGCGGCCTGGAGGTGACTCGTCGCGATCGCCGCATCGCGGACCCCGCCGCGCTCCGCGCACTCGGCAAGCGCGGTCTCGAGCCGGCCTTGCAATGATTCGAACGTGCCGCTGTCTTCGACCTCGACGAGTACGTACCATGGATGCGGAGCGCCGAGCGGATCCGGCGTGGCGGGGGTATGGCGAAGCACCGCTTCGAGACAGCGACGGGAAACGAGCTCGAACGCACTCACGCACTCACCCAGCCGCTCGCGCAATCGCGCGAGCAGTTCGACTGCGCGAGTCGGCGAGTCCAATCCGATCCATGCAGTCGCGCTAGCGGCCGGCTGCGTCCGCAGCTTCAATACCGCGGCGGTAATGATGCCGAGCGTACCCTCCGCGCCGATGAAAATGTGCTTGAGGTCGTAGCCCGTATTGTCCTTGCGAAGGCTGCGCAGGCCGTTCCAGATGCTGCCATCCGCAAGCACGACCTCGAGCCCGAGGACCTGCTCGCGGGTGTTGCCGTAGCGAAGCACATTTACGCCGCCGGCGTTCGTCGAGAGGATGCCTCCGATCTGGCAACTGCCCTCGGCTGCGAGCGACACAGGGAAATAGCGCCCCGCGCTTTCGGCCGCCTGCTGCACGTGGGCCAGGATGCATCCGGCCTCCGCTATCAGGCTGTCGTCCAGCGGATCGACTTGGCGGATCCGGTTCATCCTTGCGAGCGAGAGCACGATCTCGCGCCGTCCTCCGACGGGCACCGAGCCGCCGGAAAGGCCGGTGTTCCCTCCTTGGGGCACGATCGCTACGCCTTCGCGCGCGCAGAGCTTCACTGCGGCCGCAACCTGGCCCGTATCCGCTGGACGCAGCACACATTCAGCGGTGCCGCGATATTGCTTGCGCCAGTCGACGAGATGGCTCGCCATGTCGCCGTCGCCGGTGAGAACGTTGGCGTTGCCGACGATCGCCGCGAGTGCCTGCAGAAATTCGGAGTCCATGATCCTTGACGCGGATTTTCGCACACCGTAATTTGCGTCTGGACCTTTCATGCATCGATCGCAGACTCTCGCTGGCGTGCTGTTCGCCGCAGTACTGGCGCTCGCGCCGGCGCGCGCCGCCGAGCCGCCGGTCCTCGTCGGGGCGGTGATCACGGACTCCGGGAACCTGGCCGACCTGGCCGCCGATCTGCGCAAGTCTCTGCTGCTGTGGCAGGAGGAGGTGAACGCCGCAGGTGGATTGCTCGGCAGGCGCGTCGAATTGCGCCTGCTGGATGATCGTTCCGAGGCGGTTGCTGCCGGCGCACTCTATGAGCAGCTCATTCGCACCGACCGCTGCGACCTGCTGATCGGGCCGATGGGCTCGGCATCGACGCTCGGCGCTGCAAGCGCTGCCGAGCGCGACCGGCGGGTGCTCGTGAACGCAACCGGCGCGGCCCGCGCTGCGCAAAAGGCCAGTTCGCGTTACGTGTTCCAGGTGCCTGCACCATTCGCGACGTATGGCGCCGGCGCATTGGAAATTGCGCGCCGCATGGGCTATCGTCGACTCGCCATTTACGCTCGCAACGATCCCAGCTCCCGCGAGATGGCGAGTCGCCTCAGGGAAGATGCGATCGCCGCGGGTCTCCAGGCTGCAGAACCCGAGGTCTACGGCGTGGCAGCGACCGATTTTGGAGCGCAGATCGACAAGGCGAGGGCGTCGCAGGCTGAAGTCTGGATCGCCTTCGGCTTGCCGCGCGATGCAGCCGATATGGTGAAGAGCTTCCGCAAGAAAGGCTACGCGCCGCACATGTTTGTCGCGCAAGGCGCCGCCGACCCGCAGTTCATCCGGCTCATTGGACAAGATGCAGAGCACGCGCTCGGCATTACTCCGTGGCAGCTCGCTTTTGGCACGCGCGAGAACAAACGCTTTACGGATGCCTACGCTCGCAAGTGGTCCGCGGAGCCGACGCATCTCGCGGCGCAGGGCTACGCGGCGGCAAAAGTGCTCGAGGAAGCAGTGCGGCGCGCCGGGTCGCTCGACCAGGAAAGGCTGCGCGATGAATTGCAGGCGCTCGAGCTCGAGACGCCCCTCGGGCCCTACAAGGTCGACAAGAGCGGCGCGCAACTCGCGGCCAAGGCCGCGGTCGTGCAGATTCAACGCGGGCGACGCCAGGTGGTCTGGCCGGAGACCCTTGCGACCGCGAAGTGGCAGTTGCCGTATCCTCGCTGGGACGAAAGAAAGGTTTTGCGCTAGGAGACCCTGATGTACCGCACGCTGCTGTTCGCGCCTGGAAATCATCCGCGACGGATCGAAAAGGCCTTTACCTTGGGCGCAGACGCCGTGATCCTCGATCTGGAGGATTCCGTGCCGTTGGCGGACAAGGCCACGACTCGCGCGCCGGTCTCGCAGGCGCTCGCGCATCCACGCAGCTGCCGTGGCTACGTGCGCGTCAATGCGATGGGGACTCCCTATTGCTACGGCGACCTCGTTGCCACCGTAGGAAAGGGCGTCGACGGCGTCGTCCTGCCGAAGGTCGAGAGCGCCGCGGATCTGCACGCGATCGACTGGCTGCTTGCGAACCTGGAGCGCGACAAGGGATTGCAGGTCGGCGCGCTGGACCTGATCCCGATCATCGAGACCGCGGCCGGACTTTCGAGGATCGAGAGGATTCTGCAGGCAAGGACGCTGAAGCCGTATTCGGGCGTATGGCGCGTGCGGCGCGTCGCTTTCGGCGCTGCCGACTTCAGCCAGGATCTTGATCTCTCGCCGGCCTACGACGAGCCCGAGCTGGAGTACGCGCGCGCGCGGATCGTGCTGGCGTCGCGCGCAGCGGGCCTCGAGGGTCCGCTCGACAGCCCGTGGTTCCACTTCAAGGACAACGAAGGGTTTGGTCGCGCCATTGCGCGCAGTCGCCGTGCGGGCTACCAGGGACGTCTGTGCATACACCCTGACCAGGTCAGCGTCGCCAATGCGGGGTATGCGCCAACGGCTGACGAGATCGCAGCAGCCGAACGGGTGGTGGCCGCATTCCGGGCAGCCGAGGCCGGCGGCACAGCGGCAATCCAGGTCGATGGACAGATGGTCGACTATCCCGTCGCGCAGCGGGCCGAACGGCTGCTGAAAGCGGTGAAGGGTGGGGGATGACTCCGGTCCCGCGGGTGCCAGGGCACCGGTCGCGGCCTGGGCGACACCGCTCGCAGTAACGCTCGCGATCCAGACGCTGGTTGCCGTCGCGGTGTATTGCGCACCGGTGATGGCGCCGGTCGTGGTGCGCGACCTCGGGGTTCCGCCGAGTACGATCGGCTGGTTCATCGCTACGGTGTATCTTGGCTCGATGATCGGGTCGGCCGCGGCGAGCGGCTGGATGGCCCGCGTCGGCCCGATCCGCATGAGCCAGTGCGGCTTGCTGGCCTGCCTGGTCGGCCTTGCGCTCGCAGCCTCGGCGCTCCTTCCGCTCGTGTTGCTGGGGGCGTTCGTGATCGGGCTTGGCTACGGCCCGACTACGCCGGCGAGCTCGCTGATTCTGGTCCGTTCTTCGCCGCAGTCCCTGATTTCGCTGACGTTCTCGATCAAGCAGACCGGTGTCCCGGCGGGCGGCGCGATCGCCGGTGCGCTGGTTCCGGCGCTGGTTCTCGCGCTCGGATGGCGCGGGAGCGCAATCGCGATCGGGATTGGCTGCCTTGCGCTCGCGCTTGCGATCGAGCCGTGGCGGGCGCGCTATGACTATGGATTGAACCCACGCGCACCGGTCTCGGTCAGAACCTTGCTTGCGCCGGTCGCCCTCGTCATGCGCGATGACAAGCTGCGCCAGATGGCGATTACTTCCTTCATCTACGGCGGGGTCCAGATTACGCTCGTTACGTACCTCGTAACCTTTCTCACCGAGAGCTTTGCGTTGACGCTCGTGGTAGCCGGATTCGTAATGGCGGTGTCGCAGGTGGCAAGCATCGGCGGTCGGCTTCTCTGGGGCCTTCTCGCGGATCGCATCTTCCGCCGCCGCACGATGCTCGGGCTCCTCGGGCTGGGGATGGGGCTGTCCGCGATCGCAACGCTGGCATCAGGCCCGGGCTGGCCGCAGTGGGCGCTCTTCCTTTTCGCGTCGGTCTTTGGCGCGACCGCAGTAGGGTGGAACGGCGTTTACCTTGCCGAGGTCGCTCGGCTCGCTCCTGCAGGCAGGGTTGGCGAAGCGACCGGCGGCTGCCTGTTCTTCACGTTCCTCGGGGTCGTCGTGACGCCGCCGGCTTTCAACGCGGCGCTCGCGCTCTCGGCGAATTATGCTGCGGCCTACGCGGTGTTCGGCGTGCCCGCGCTTGTGATCGGCGCCTGGCTGCTCGTCGCCCGGCCCGCTGAGAGGATGCCCTAGCGAATGACGTCGATCGGTGACGCGGTACTCGTGCACGGTGTCTGGGTGCCTGGGCTCGTGATGCTGCCGCTCGCCAAGCGACTGGCGAGGGAGGGCATTCGATGCCACTGTTTCGGCTATGGCGGCCGGGGGCGGCCGCTCGCAGTCAACGCAGACGAGCTCGCTCGCTTCGCACGCTCGATCGGGCCCGCCCACTTCGTCGGCCACAGCCTGGGCGGCCTCGTCATCCTGCACGCGCTGAACAGCTATCCCGACCTGGGGGTCGGAAACGTGGTGCTTCTCGGCACCCCGGCATGCGGCAGCTTCTCGGGACGGCGCCTCGCGCGCCACGGAATCGGCCGCTGGATGCTCGGGGAAACACAGACGCTCTGGCAGGATAACGAGGTCATGTGCTGGAAGCGGCAGGAGCGGTTGGGTGTCGTCGCCGGCACGTTGCCGATGGGGCTGGGGCGCGCGCTCGGCCCTCTCCCTGGTCCGAACGACGGCGTGGTGTGCGTCGAAGAGACGACGGTTCAAGGCATGAGCGGGCATCTCAAGTTGCGCGTCGGTCACAGCGCGATGCTCGTATCGGCGCGCGTCGCGTCGCAGACTGCTGCGTTCCTGCGCGAAGGGAGATTCCGCGATGAAGCGGGCTAGCGCGCTCCTCGTCGCGCTGGCGCTCTCGGGCTGCGAGACGATTTCCTACTACGCGCAGGCCGTAGGCGGGCACTTCGACCTGAAGGCGCGCTCGCGGCCGCTGGCGGAGCTGCTTGCCGATTCGCATACACCCGCCGACCTGCGGGAACGGCTCGTGCTCGCGCAATCCCTGCGTGAGTTCGCATCAACCAAGCTCGCGCTTCCCGACAATGGAAGTTATCGCAGCTATGCGGACCTCGATCGGCCCTACGTGGTGTGGAACGTAGTCGCCGCGGCCGAGTTCTCGCTCAAAGCAGTCGAGTCGTGCTTCCCCGTGGCGGGTTGCGTGACCTATCGCGGGTTCTACGCGCGCGCAGATGCCGAGCGCCATGCGGAAAAAGCACGCGAGCAGGGACTGGATGCGTTCGTCTATGGCGTACCCGCGTACTCGACGCTCGGGATCTTCGACGACCCGCTGCTCTCGACGTTCATCCGCTGGGGCGATGCCGAAGTCGCGCGCCTCGTGTTTCACGAGCTTGCGCACCAGCTCGTCTACGTCAAGGGGGACACGGCGTTCAACGAGTCGTTCGCCGTGGCGGTGGAGCGCGAAGGCGTGCGACGCTGGCTCGCGTCCGCCGGTCGTTCCGGCGATCTCGCAAAATTCCTGCAAGCGCGGGAACGCGAGCGCGAGTTCGCCCGGCTGCTCGCCGAAACCAGGACGCGGCTCGAAGCGCTCTACCGCATGCGCATCGCGTCCGAGGAGATGCGCGAGCGCAAGCGCGCCGAGTTCGAGCGCCTCGCGGCGGATCCGGTCTACCGGCGTCATGCCGGCGGGTACGTGACCGGACCGAACAACGCGTTGCTTGCCGCGTTTGCGAGTTATTCGCAGCTCGTGCCGGGGTTCGAGCGCGCGCTCGCCGCGAGTAACGGCGACTTGCCGACGTTCTATGCCAGGGTCAAGGCGCTGTCGCGGCTCGACAAGGCCGAGCGAACGCGCCAGCTCGAGGATCAGGTGAGCGGGATGTCGACGACCTTGCGGTAAGCCGGTCGCTCCAGAAGGCGTGCAAACCACGCTTCCAGCGCCGGATGCTTCGGCCGTTCGATCGGCAGCCGCATCCAGAGCTGAACATGGCATCCCATCGGAATGTCTCCGACGCTGAAACTGCTGCCGGCGACGTAGCTGCGCGTTCCGAGCGCGGCGTCGAAATGGCCGAGCAGCTCCGCGGATTTCTTTCTACCGTCCTCGATCGCCGCGAGATCGCGCTTTTCCGGCGGCGTGCGCACCAGCCCCCAGAACACCGGGCGGAAGACGTTCAGAAACGTGAACGTCCAGTCCATCCATCGCTCGGCTTCGGCACGCTCGCGCGCATCGGTCGGCCAGAGCTTCCCCGCGCTGTGCTTGGCCGCGAGGTAGCGCACGATCGTATGCGATTCCCACAGCACGAAGCCGTCGTCCTCGATCGTCGGCACCAGTCCATTGGGGTTGAGCTTGCGATATTCGGGCGTCTGGACGACGCCGTACTGCATCCCCGCGTCGATGCGCTCGTAGCGAAGGCCGAGCTCCTCGATGCACCAGAGCGCCTTCTTCACGTTGACCGAGTTCGTCCGGCCCCAGACCTTCAGCATCTCGCGTCGCCCGCTTTTCAATACCCGACCGCCTGGCCGTCGCGCCGCGGATCGCTTGCCGCAACGTAGCCGCCGTCGAGCTTCCAGATCATCTGCGAGCTGCCGAACTGGTTGTAGTCGTCCACGGTGACGATGCGATGGCCGCGGCGCTGCAGCTCGGCGAGCGTCTCGGGCGGAAAGCGATCGTTTTCCACGCTGACATCCATGCCTTGCACGAAACGGAATCGCGGGCCGTCGCATGCGGCCTGCGGGTTCTGCCCGTAATCGGCGATCCGCACGATCACCTGCGCGTGCCCCTGCGGCTGCATCGTGCCGCCCATCAGGCCGAAGCTCATGACCGGTTTGCCGTCCTTGGTAACGAAGCCGGGGATGATCGTCTGGTACGGCCGCTTGCGCGGCCCGACCTGGTTCGGGTGGCCGGGATTCGCGACAAACGAATGGCCGCGGTTCTGCAGCGAGATGCCGGTTCCGGGAACCACCACGCCCGAGCCGAACCCCATGAAATTGGACTGGATCATCGACACCATCATGCCGTGCTCGTCCGCTGCGGTCAGGTAGATCGTGCCGCCTTTCGGCGGCGATCCGGCGCCGAAGTTCTGCGCGCGCTTCATGTCGATCCGCTTCGCGCGGTCGCGCAGGTACGCGCGATCGAGCAACTGCTGCGGCGGGAACGGCATGTGCTCGAGGTCCGCGACGTAGGCGAATGCGTCGGCGAATGCGAGCTTCACCGCCTCGATCTGCAGGTGCACGCTGTCGGCGCTGTCCACCGGCAGCGACCGCACGTCGAATTCCGAGAGCATGCCGAGCGCCATCAGCGCGACGATGCCCTGGCCGTTCGGCGGCAGCTCGTGAATCGTGTAGCCGCGGTAGCCGATTTCGAGCGGCGTGATCCAGTCGCAGACATGCGCGGCCAGATCGGACACGCGCATCACGCCGTCCTGTCGTTTGGAATGCGTTTCGATCTTCTCGGCCAGCTCGCCGCGATAGAACGCTTCGCCCTTGGTCGCGGCGATCTTTTCCAGAGTGGCGGCATGGTCCGGGAAGCGGAACACCTCGCCCGGCGCAGGCGCCCGCCCGCCCGGCATGAACGCCTCCGCGAAGCCCGGCTGCACCTTCAGCTCCGGCACCTGCTTCGCCCATTGTCCGGCGATCGTCGGCGAGACGAGAAAACCATTGCGCCCGTAGTCGATCGCGCGCTCGAAGAGCTTCTCGAACGGCAGCTTGCCGAAGCGCTCCGAGAGCGTTCGCCAGGCCGAAACGCAGCCCGGAACGGTGACCGAATTCCAGCCCCTCACCGGCACGCCTTTGCCGCCGAAGAATTCCGGCGTCCAGCCCGCCGGCGCACGCCCCGACGCGTTCAGGCCGTGCAGTTGTTTGCCGTCCCAGAGGATCACGAAAGCATCCGAGCCGATGCCGTTCGACACCGGCTCTACGAGCGTCAGCGTGATCGCGGTCGCGAGCGCGGCGTCGACCGCGTTGCCGCCGGCAGCGAGCATCGCCAGACCGGCCTGCGCTGCAAGCGGCTGCGACGTGGCGACCACGTTTCGTGCCAGCAGCGGCTTGCGCGGCCAGGCGTAGGGCAGGTCCCAGGAGAACGGGTTCATGCTTCTGCCCGCTCGAAATCGAGCACTACGCGCCCGAGCACCTTGCCCGCCTTGAGGTCTTCCAGGATCGCATTCACTTCGCTCTCGGGGCGGGTCGTGACCGGCAACGGCTTGAGCTTTTTCCTTCTTGCCAACGCCACGATCTCCTTCAGCTCCTTCAGGTTGCCGACGTACGAGCCCATCACGGCGACCGCGCGCTGCGCGATCGGCGGGAGCGGCATCGTGATCTCTCCGCCGTAAAGGCCGCACACGATGTAGCGCCCGCCCTTGCGCAGCGCCGGATACGCCACCGCGTGCGTAGCCGGCATGCCGACGAAATCGATCGCTGCCGCCAGCTGGCCGCCGGCTAGCGCCTGCAGTTGCTGCGCAGCGTCAGCGGCCCGCGTATCGAGCACTTTCTTCGCGCCCAGCTTTCTTGCGGCGGCGAGCTTCGACTCGTCGACGTCGCACGCAATCACGTTGCGAATCCCTCTTGCCTTCAGGATCGAGACGCCGATCAGGCCGAGCCCGCCGCACCCGACGACGGCAACCCAGTCGCGGGCGCTGAGCTTCGGCAGCTTGCCGATTGCGCTGTGAGCGGTCAGCCCGGAGCAGGCGAGTGTCGCGGCAAAGGAGTCGTCGATGCCGCTCGAATCGACGAGATACTTCGGGTGCGGCACGAGCAGGTGGGTCGAATACGCGCCCGGCCGCATCACTCCGACGAACCGCTGCTGCATGCAGTAGTTGTCAAACCCGTCCTTGCAGACCGCGCATTTCCCGCAGCCGATCCACGGAAAGACGATGCGCTTTTGCCCGACCTTCACGCCTCGCGCGCGCGGCCCGAGCGCCTCGACCACGCCGAACGGCTCGTGCCCGATCGTGAAGGGAGGCACGCAACCGCGGTCCTTCACGTAGAAGCGCTTGCCCCCGCCCCAGTCGAAGTAGCCGTCCCAGATATGCAGGTCGGAGTGGCATACGCCCGAGCGCGTGATACGCACCAGCACTTCAGTGCCGCGCGGTCTCGGAGTTTCGGCAAGCACCTTCTGCAGCGGCCTGCCGTGTTCTATGATTTGCCAGCTTTGCATGCCGCTAGTTTCGCACGCGGCGAGCGTTCTAAGCCAGCGCCTGGTCGATGTCCCAGAGAATGTCGTCGAGCGACTCGATGCCGACCGACATGCGGATCATGTCGGGCGTCACGCCGGCCTTGAGCTGATCCTCGTCGCTCATCTGCCGGTGCGTGGTCGAAGCCGGATGGATGATCAGCGTCTTCGCGTCGCCGATGTTCGCCAGGTGGCTCATGAACTGCGCCGCTTCGATGAAGCGCACGCCCGCCGCGGCGCCTCCCTTGACGCCGAAATTGAGCAGGCCGGAGGCTCCTTTCGGCAGGTACTTCTGCGCGAGCGCGTGGTACTTGTCCCCGGGAAGCCCCGGGTAGTTGACCCACGCAACGCGCGGGTCGTCCTTGAGGAACTTCGCGACCGCGAGCGCGTTCGCGCAATGCCGGTCCATGCGCACCGGCAGCGTTTCCAGCCCCTGCAGCAACAGCCACGCGTTCATCGGCGAGAGCGCCGCGCCGAACGTGCGCATGATCTCCATGCGCGCCTTCATCGTGTAGCCGAAGTCGCCGAACGTCTCGTGGAAGATCACGCCGTGGTACCCGGGGGAAGGGGA
>Ga0075429_100000082_pt1 | contig 49180 bp, 56 predicted proteins | sample RhiMetdeltSRZDD3_FD_75295 | JGI IMG/M metagenome (GOLD analysis project Ga0075429, IMG submission 75295) | Populus rhizosphere microbial communities from Tennessee, USA - Rhizosphere MetaG P. deltoides SRZDD3 | ecosystem: Host-associated > Plants > Roots > Rhizosphere > Soil | place: USA...
ACGATCACGTGCCACGGCTCGATCTCGGGGTAGTCGGGCGCCACGCGTTCGAACACGCGCTTCAGCGTCCCCTCCGAGAGCTTCATGATGTTCGCCTTCGTCGCGCAGGCGACCTTCGTGCGTCCCTCGCTCCGGGCGTACTCGAACGCGAACCTCGCGATCTTCTCCGAGCCCTTCTCGCTGATCAGCTTGAGCGCCTGGGCGACGCCCGGCGTCTGCAGGTACTCGATCCCCGCGTAGAGGTCCTCGACGTTCTCCCGGACGATCACGAGGTCGATGCCCCGGCCGCTGTAGGGCGTTTTCACGCCCGGCATCTCCCGGACCGGGCGGACGTTCGCATAGGTCTCGAACAGCTTGCGGAGTGTGACGTTCGCGGACTTCTCGCCGAAGCCGACGGGGGTCTCGAGCGGACCCTTCAGCGCGACCCGCGTCTTCGAGATCGACTCGATCGTCTCCGGCGGGACGCCCGAGGGCAGCCCCTTCTTGAACACCTCCGCCCCGGCCTCGCGCTCCTCCCACGCGATCGGGACGCCAGCGGCCTCGACGATCCGCCTGGCGGCGTCGACGCACTCGGGACCGATCCCGTCGCCGGGGATCAGGGTGACGGGGGTCGGATCGGATCGGTCGGTCACGGGAGCTCCTTCCTCGGGTCGGCGGTCATCCTAGCGTCGGGCCCCCGGGGTTCCGCCCCTCGCCGCAGGGGATTGCTAGGCTCCCGCCGCCCATGTCCCGGACGCCCCACGGCACGTCCCGAGCCGTCGTCGCGCTCGCCCTCGTGGCGTCGTTCGCCGCGTCGTGCACCGCGACGTCCGGCGGGACGGTCGACCCACCGAGCGGGCCCACCTCGTCCCCGGCGGGATCGCCGTCCGCGCTCGCCTCGCCGTCACCTGAGCCCGGGCCCACCAAGCTGGAGTTCGCGCGCGAGCACCTCAAGCACCTGGTGTTCATCGTCCAGGAGAACCGGTCGTTCGATCACTACTTCGGCATGTTCCCGGGCGCCGAAGGGTTCCCGATGCGCGACGGGGAGCCGGCCGTGTGCGTCCCGGACCCGATCCTCGGGCGGTGCGTGCCCCCCTACCACTCGACGAGCCACCTGCAGCAGGGGGGGCCGCACGACCAGCGGGCCTCGACGGCGGACGTGAACGGGGGACGCATGGACGGGTTCGTCAGCACGGTCGTCGACCGCTCGCAGTACTGCGCCGACCACCGAGGCGATCCGCAGTGCGCCGACTATCTGGGCCCGGAGGGGCAGCCCGACGTCATGAGCTACCACACGGACGAGGAGATCCCGAACTACTGGCGCTACGCCGAGGAGTTCGTGCTCCAGGACCACCTGTTCGCGCCCGCGGACTCGTGGACGCTCCCGGCCCACCTGTTCCTCGTGTCCGCCTGGGCGGCACGGTGCGAGAACCCGCGCGATCCGATGTCCTGCGTGTCGAACATCGACCTGCTCGAGGAAGGCGACGCGATGCGTCGGGGTGAGGAGGACGTCCCGATCTGGGCGTGGACGGACATCACGTATCTGCTTCACGAACACGGGGTCGAGTGGGGCTACTTCGTCGGCGACGACACGTGCCCCTTCGAACCGTGCGAGCGAGGCGCCGGGCGCGAGGTCACCGTGTCGAACCAGAACCCGTTGCCCTGGTTCACCACGATCCGTGAGACCGGTCAGATGGAGAGCATCCGAGGACACTCCGAGTTCTACGACGCCGCGGCGAACGGGACGCTTCCCTCCGTGTCCTGGGTGATGCCCTACAACGGCGTGGGCGAGCACCCGAGCGCGGGGGAGCCGATCTGGAAGGGACAGCGGCACGTCACGAACGTGATCAACGCGCTGATGCGCGGGCCCGACTGGAACGAGACCGCGATCTTCCTCACCTGGGACGACTGGGGTGGGTTCTACGATCACGTCGAACCGCCGAGGGTGGACCGCAACGGCTACGGCATCCGGGTCCCGGGGCTCCTCATCAGCCCGTGGGCCAGGGCGGGGATGATCGACTCGCAGATCCTGTCGTTCGACGCGTACCTGAAGCTGATCGAGGACCTCTTCCTCTCGCACGAACGCCTCGACCCCGAGACCCTCAGCCGCCCCGACTCCCGCCCGACGGTCCGGGAGGAGGTCGCGATCCTCGGGGACCTGTTGAAGGAGTTCGACTTCGGCCAGGACCCGCTCCCACCGGTGATCCTCGATCCCGTGGCGGGCAGGCCGTCTCGGTAGCACGTTCCCGGACGGCTCCCGTCCACCCCCGGGGCCCGCGGTAGGCTCTTGCGCCGATGCGCGCCCGCAGGCTCGCCGCCGCGATCACCGTCGCCCTCCTGCTCGTCGCCTGCAGCCAGGGGGTGAGGCCGTCCGGCACCGGCCCGTCGGGCCCGAGCGGCGGCGGGACGACGAAGCTCCAACGAGCGCGAGAGCACCTCAAGCACCTCGTGTTCATCGTCCAGGAGAACCGATCCTTCGATCACTACTTCGGGACCTTCCCCGGCGCGAATGGGATCCCCATGCGCAACGGCCGTCCCACGGTCTGCGCGCCCGATCCGATCTCCGGCCGGTGCCTGCCGCCGTACCACACGATCCGCCAGCTGCAGCAGGGCGGCCCGCACAACGAACGGTTCTCCGAGATGGACGTGAACGGCGGCCGGATGAACGGGTTCATCCGTGCCGCGGTGGAGGGGCCGATCTACTGCGCCGACCATCGAGGCGATCCGCGATGCGCGAACGGCTACCTCGGTCCGGCGGGGCAGCCGGACGTGATGAGCTACCACACGAAGCGGTCGATCCCGAACTACTGGCGGTACGCGAAGGAGTTCGTCCTGCAGGACCGGATGTTCGCGCCGGCCGACTCGTGGACGCTGCCGGCCCATCTGTACCTCGTCTCCGCTTGGGCCGCCCGCTGCGCGCGCCCGCATGATCCCATGTCGTGCGGCTCGAACCTCGAGCTGCTCGAGGAGGCGCAGCGGATGCGCGAGCGCGCGGACATCCCGATCTGGGCGTGGACGGACATCACCTACCTCATGCACGAGCACGGCGTGGACTGGGCGTACTACGTCGGTGACGACACGTGCGTGTTCAACTGCTCGGGTCACGACGGGCCCGAACACACGGTGTCGCAGCAGAACCCACTCCCGTGGTTCACGACGATCCGCGAGACCGGACAGATGGACCGGATCCAGCGGCACGCCGACCTCTTCGCCGCCGCCGCCGCCGGGACGATGCCGTCCGTGTCGTGGGTCATGCCCTACAGCGGCGTGGGGGAGCACCCGAAGGCCGGCGAGCCGATCTGGAAGGGGCAACGGCACGTCACGAGGGTGATCAACGCGCTGATGCGCGGCCCCGACTGGAACGAGACCGCGATCTTCCTGACCTGGGACGACTGGGGCGGCTTCTACGACCACGTACGGCCGCCGGTGGTGGATCGCAACGGCTACGGGATCCGGGTCCCCGGCCTCCTCATCAGCCCGTGGGCCCGGGCGGGGTTCATCGACTCGCAGACGCTGTCGTTCGATGCGTACCTGAAGTTCATCGAGGACCTGTTCCTGTCCAAAGAGCGGCTCAACCCCCGGACGCTCAGCCGCCCGGACTCGCGCCCGACCGTCCGCGAGCGGGTGTCGATCCTCGGCGACCTCCTCCGCGAGTTCGACTTCGCCCAGGACCCGCTCCCGCCGCTCGTCCTGGATCCCCGGCCGTAACCGCGGGAGGTCGCGACCACCGGGCGGAGCGCACCTGAAGGGCCCGGGACCTGGGCTGTTAGCATCGAACGACCGCACTGGGCCGTGGGGTAACGGTAGCCCGGTTGACTCTGGATCAACTAGTCCAGGTTCGAATCCTGGCGGCCCAGCTCTCTGTCCTTCGGCCGGTGAGTCCTGAATCGGTGACAGTTCGCGCAGAGGACGTCGCATTTCCCGATCTCGTCCCTGAGGGAGCGCTCGTCGTCCCGTCCGGCGAGGGCAACCGCCCCGATGTTGAAGCGCTTTCGCGTACCGCTCCGGTGGTCGAAGTCCATCACGAAGACCGGGAATCGGCGTCCGCAGTCCGCGCAGGGGCGATCCTTGGCTTCCCGGATGATCCGTCGAACCCGCGCCCGGCGCTGTTGGTTCCGGATCCCTGCGCGTGCCCGGTATCGCTCCGCGCTACGTCGATAGTCCTCGTTCTGATACTCACGCTGGCAGGGAACGCAGTAGCTCTGCACGCCGTCCCTGCGGCCTGCGTTCATCGAGAACGCCGACAGAGGCTTCCTGGTGCGACACCTCGGACACCTCTTCACGCGCGGACGCTACGCCCTGCCGCCGACACTGTCTCGGGTTCCGAAGCGAGTCAGGCGGCCTGTCCGTTCACGGGGAACGTCCGGAGTCCGGGCGGGACGCTCGAACGGAACGACTCGAGGATCCGGCGGAAGTCCGCCTGTTCCGAATCCCACCCACCCGGAGGGAAGACGGCCGCGATCAGGTAGCCCGTCTCTCCGTCGCCGAGGGTCATGGCCGCGGCCACGCCGGCCGTGACGTCGCCGCCGTTGTTCACGTCGGCGACGATCAGCCGCGCATCGTCCCCACCCATCGTCGCTCGGTCGTCGATCACGACGTCGATGACCGGGTCGCTCGTGAGGAAGAACAGCGCCATCTCGTCCAGGTCGTCGAAGCTCTGCGACGCCACCGCGAACGCCTGGTAGACCGTCTGGTCGGGGGGCTCCTCGGCCGCGCCGGCGATCCCGCCGCCGAATGCGGAGGCGGGCGAGGGGCTCGGGGCGGGCGGGCTCGAGACGACCCCGGTGAGCAGGTCGGGCCCCTCCTGTCCCGACTGCGGCTGTGTGACCGTGACGTCGTTCGCGGCCGGAAGGTTGAGCGTGAACAGCCCCTCCTCGTCGTAGTACCGCTCGAACTCGCGGCCCGGGTCGTTCGAACATGCAGCGAGCGCACCCAGGACGATTAGGAACGCCGCTCGGAGGGGAACCTTGTGCATGGGCAAGATGGTTGCACGCCAAGGCGGGAATTGACCAGTGGCCCGGAGCGTGCATACCGTGAAGATGTCGAGCCGTGGGGGTGGACCGTGAACAAGAACGGGTTGGTCGCCGAGGTGTCGAAGCGCACGGGAGCGAGCAAGGCCGACGTCGGCAGAGCGATCGACGCGTCGATGGATGTGGTGCGCGAAGCCGTGTCTCGCGGCGAGCGCGTGTCGCTCGTCGGATTCGGGACGTTCGAACGCAAGCGTCGGAACCGCCGGATCGCCCGGAACCCACGGAAGCCGGAGACGCCGATCGTGGTCCCGGCGCGCGATCTGCCGTGGTTCACGCCGGGCAAGGACTTCCGGGAGATGGTGGCCTCGAAGCGGAGGCGGGCGACCTCCAGGCGCTGAGGACGCCCCGTCCCGCGCTCAGAGCGTGACGATCTGCAGGGTCCGGGCGACCTTCCTTCCGCCCTCTTCCACGAGATCGAACCGGACACGCTGACCGATCCGGAGGCCACGGAGCCCCGAGCCCTCCACCGACGTCGCGTCGATCGCCACCTCGGTTCGGTCGTCCATCAGCAGCGAGCCCGTCCGCTCCTGCTCGTCGAAGTCCCGGATCGTCCCCTGGGCCATCGTTCCTCCCATCAGGCGCGAAGCCGCGCGTCGAGATCCATCTCGAGGCACACCTCTCGCGTTCGGCCCAGCCGGCCGTCGGCGAGCAGCGTGAGGATATCTCCGGGGCGGTCCACGTCGAACGACAGTTCCTGTCGTTCGACGACGGAGACGGGGAGCCCCCGCTGGGTCGCGAGCTCGACGTGGCGGCGGAACGAATCCGGGCCGAACCGCGCCGGGATCGCCTTCGGCGGTCGGCGCAGGAGCAGGCTGGTCCCCGCGCCGTCGGCCGAGGGCGCGAGCACGACCGCGCCGAGCGTCCGGAGCGCGACGTGCAGCGTCTCCGCGGTGACGAGGGGAACGTCGGCCGGCAGGACGGCGAGGGTGCCGGCCCCCTCCTCCTTCGCGAGCGACTCTACCTGTCGGATCGCGCTCGCGAGCGGCGGCTTGTCCTCGGCAACGGGCCTCGCGCCCCTGCGCGCGGCGATCTCGAGGGCCACCTCGTCGGGGGAGACGACCCACGTCTCCCAGCCAGGAACGCCGAGCGACGCGTCGAGCACGTCCTCGAGCATCGCGAGCGTGAGCGCCCCCCGCTCGAGGTCCGTCAGGGCGGGCGCCAGGCGCGACTTGGCGCGCGACAGCGACTTCACGGGAACGGCAAGGACGCGCACGCTTCAAGGCTAGTCCTCGCCCGGCCGAACGCACCGCGCCGGCACCGGCTCGCGCAGAGGGATAGCATCCGTCAGCCCCGGAGGAGGCGGACCTGGAACCCTGGTACCGGACGCTCGAGCTCGGCCTGCGACCGCCCTTCCAGCTCTGGTTCAACTGGCGCATGGAGGGCCTCGAGAAGATCCCGGCTTCGGGACCGCTCATCGTCGCGGGGAACCACCTCTCGTACCTGGATCCGTTCGCCCACGCCTTCTTCGTGATCAGGGCGGGCCGGCGTCCGAGGTTCCTCGCCAAGCAGGAGCTGTTCGAAGTCGCGGTGGTCGGGTCGGCGCTGCGCGGCGCGGGACAGATCCCGGTGCGACGGGGGACCGGCGACCAGTCACCGCTCGACGACGCCCGCCGCGCCCTCGAGGCCGGGGAGGTGGTCGTGATCTATCCGGAGGGGACGACGGCCACGTCCGCGCCCGACCATTCGCCGGGCAGGGGAAGGACCGGGGTGGCCCGTCTCGCCCGCATGACCGGCGTCCCGGTCCTGCCCGTCGCCACCTGGGGCGGCCAGTACGTGTGGCGCAAGAGCGGGCGGCAGAGCCTCGCGTTCGGCAGGCCGATCTGGCTCCTGGCCGGCGAGCCGATGGATGTCGGCAGCGGCGACGCGAACGGGGCCGCGCTCCGGACCGAGACCGACGAGGTGATGGCGGAGCTCGGCGGGCTCGTCGACCGCCTCCGCACCGGATACCCTGCCCGGTGGGCCCGGCGATAGGCTGAGCCGATGGACGGCGTCCCCGAGCGAGGGTTCGCGACCCGTGCGATCCACGGCCAGGAGCTCCCAGCCGTCGAGCAGGACGCGCCGAGCGTCCCGATCTACCAGACCGCCACCTTCCGGTTCGACTCGTCGGAGGCCTTCGCCGAGACGATCAACTTCCGCCGCCCCGGCTACACGTACACGCGTGGGTACGGCAACCCGACGCTGCTCGCGTTCGAACGCGTGATGGCGGAGCTCGAGGGGACGGAGTCGGCGATCTCGTTCGCGTCGGGCATGGCGGCGATCCACACCGTGGTCACGACGCTCGCGTCGAGCGGCGACACGGTCGTGGCGAGCTCGGAGCTGTACGGCGGGACGTACTCGCTGTTCGACAGCTTGCTGCCGCGGTACGGCGTCGACGTCCGGTTCGTCAGCCCGCACGACCACGACGCGGTGCGCGCCGCCCTGGGGGGCGCCGCCTTCCTGTACGTCGAGACGATCGCGAACCCGAACGTCACCGTCGCCGATCTCGAGGCTCTCGGGAGCGTCGCGGGCGAGGCCGGCGTGCCGAGCGTCGTCGACAACACGTTCGCGTCGCCGTATCTCTGCAACCCGGCGTCGTACGGGTTCGACTACGTGCTGCACTCGGCCACGAAGTACATCGGCGGGCACGCCGATCTGATCGGCGGCGTCGTCTGCACGACCGAGGAGCGGATGGCGGGCCTGCGCGCGACCGTGATCGAGACGGGGGGCACGATGGCGCCGCTCGAGGCCTGGTTGTCGATGCGCGGGCTCATGACGCTCGAGATCCGGATGGACCGGCACTCCCGCACCGCGCTCGAGCTCACCTCGTGGCTCGAGGGCCATCCGAAGGTCGAGCGCGTGCACTACCCGGGGCTTCCGTCCCACCCCCAGCACGAGGTCGCCCGTCGCGAGCTCGCCCGCGGGTTCGGCGGGATGGCGGCGTTCGAGGTCGTGGGTGGCGTCGATGCCGGCCAGCGGTTCTGCGACGCGCTCGAGCTCGCCTGGGTCGCGGCGAGCCTCGGCGGCATCCAGACCCTCGTGTGCCACCCGGCCTCGACGACGCACCGGCAGCTCGACCCGGCCGCGAGGAAGGCGGCGGGCATCGCCGACGGGCTGATCCGGCTGAGCGTCGGCCTCGAGGACCTCGACGACCTGAGGGCGGACTTCGAGCGCGCGCTGGAGAAGGTGTGACGGGGAAGCGGCGGGTGGCCGTCGTGTTCGGCGGGCGGTCGGCCGAGCACGAGATCAGCGTGCTTTCGGCGCGCTCGGTGATCGACGCACTGGATCCCGAGCGGTACGACGTGGTCGCGATCGGCGTGACGAAGGAGGGCCGGTGGCGCCTGATGCCCGCGGGCCCGCCCGCTCTGGCGGCCGGCGAGGCCGCCCTTCCCGGCGTGGAGCCGGCGGCCGGGGCCGAGATCGCGCTCGACCAGGATCCCGGCTCGCAGGCGATCGTCGCGGCCGACGGCGCTCGAACGTCGATCGACGTCGTGTTCCCCGTGATGCACGGGCCGTACGGGGAGGACGGGTCGATCCAGGGGCTGTTCGAGATGGCCGGGGTGCCGTACGTGGGCTCGGGCGTGCTCGGCTCGGCCGTCGGGATGGACAAGGCGGTGCAGAAGGTGCTGTTCGAGGCGGCCGGCATCCCCGTCGTCCCGCACGAGGTCGTCCACGAGCGCGAGTGGGAGGAGGACCCCGAGGCGGTCGAGGCCCGGGCGCAGCATCTCGGTTACCCGATGTTCGCCAAGCCGGCCGCGCTCGGCTCGTCGATCGGGATCCGCAAGGTCGACGGCCCGGACGAGCTCCGAGCCGCGCTCGAGGACGCCTTCCGGTACGGGAGGAAGGCGGTGCTGGAGCGTTCGATGGATCGCGCGCGCGAGCTCGAGGTCTCGGTGCTCGGCAACGACGACCCGGTCGCCTCGGTCGCGGGCGAGATCGTCCCGCGCGGGCACGATTTCTACGACTACGAGGCGAAGTACCTGGACGAGCACGGGGCGGAGCTGGTGATCCCCGCCGACGTTCCCGGCGAGGTGCTCGAGGAGCTCCAGCGCATGGCGGTCGCCGCGTTCCGCGCGATCGATGCGTGTGGGATGGGCCGGATGGACTTCTTCCTGTTGGACGAGGACCGCCTGTTCCTGAACGAGGTCAACACGATCCCGGGGTTCACGAGCATCTCGATGTACCCGCGCCTCTGGGATGCCTCGGGGCTGCCCTACCCCCAGCTCGTGGACCGGCTGATCGAGCTCGCGATCGAACGCCACGAGTCCGAGCGCAAGAAGGGCACCGCGACCTGATCGGAAGCCGTTCGGGGCTCGCCGGCTCCTACAGGTGGACGACGGGGCAGGTCAGGGTGCGGGTGATGCCCTCGACGCCCTGGATCTTGGCGACGACGAGCCTGCCGAGCTCGTCCACGTTCTTCGCCTCGGCGCGCACGATCACGTCGTAGGGCCCGGTAACGTCCTCCGCCTCGGCGACGCCCGCGATGTCGCGGACCTCCTTCGCCACCTGCGCCGCCTTGCCGACCTCGGTCTGGATCAGGATGTACGCCTGAACCACGCTGACCTCCTCGTTCGCGGGCGGCCATGCTATGCGGCGGCTCCCGGAGACGACAAGCGCCGCCGGGGCGATCGGTTGCGCGTCGTGGGATGATCGAGACGTGGCGCCCCGCAAGAAGAAGCGCTCGCGGGAGGAGGATCCGCTCGCCACGTACCGCCGCATCCGCAAGCCGATGCCCCCTCCCGAGAAGGTCATCCGCGACCGCCGGCGCGAGCTCGAACAGGAGCAGGCGCAGAAGGAGATCAGCGACGATGCGGAACGATGACCGGCGGAGGTCGCTGATCTTCGCCGACCGGGTGGAGGCCGGCGAACAGCTCGGCCTTGCGCTCGCCGAGGGCCTCGGTCCCGATGCCGTGGTGCTCGCGATCCCGCGCGGCGGGGTCATCGTGGGCGAGGCGGTTGCCCGCGCGACCGGCGCTCGGCTCGACGTCGTCGTTCCGCGGAAGATCGGCGCGCCCGGCAACCCCGAGCTCGGGCTGGGCGCGGTCGCGCCGGGCGTTCGCGTCCTGGACCCCAGGATGGTGGCGGGGCTGGGGGTGAGCGACGAGTACCTCGAGCGCGAGATCGCGGCGCAGGAGTCCGAGATCGAACGGCGCCAGCACGCGTACCGCGAGGGCCGCCCGCCCGTCGCGGTCCGCGGGCAGGTAGCGGTGGTCGTTGACGACGGCGTGGCGACCGGCGGGACGGCGATCGCCGCACTGCGGTGGGCGCGGGAGCAGGGCGCGACCCGTGTGATCCTCGCGGTCCCGGTGGCGCCCCGACAGGCCCTGGCGCGTCTGGCCGCGGAGGCGGACGACGTCGTCGTGCTCGAGACGCCGGAGCCGTTCTTCGCGGTGGGCGAGTGGTACCGCGACTTCGATCAGACGAGCGACCGGGAGGTCGTATCGGCGCTCGCACGTTCCGCCGGGTCCCGCGCGTGAGGACGGTCGAGCTCGTGATCGCCGGCGTGTTCATCGCGGGCGGGCTGCGCTCGATCTGGTACTGGGGACGTCGGCGGTTCGAGGGAACGGACGTGGTCGACCACATCCTCTACGCCCTGTACCTCACCGGCCGGATCGGGTTGTGGTTCGCGATCGCCGGCTTCTTCCTGATCTACGCGACGATCGACGTCCAGGGGCGCGCGGCGCTCGACGAGCTCGAGCAGTACCGGTGGTACTTCATGGTGCCGCTGGTGTTGGCGCTCCTCCAGCTCGGCGCCGGATGGTTCCTCGGCCGGCGCGGTCCGACCGACGAGGCGCCTAGCCCGCAGCCTTGACGATCTCGGGCGAGAGCTCGGGGAACTCCTCGAGGCGGGAGACGCGCTCGGCCTTGAGGTGCTCGACGGCCTCGGTGTACTCGAGCAGGCGACCCTCGCGTTCGTAGAGACGGCGCGGCTGCAGCAGCTCGACGTCGTCGAACCCGGGGACGCCGTCGGCCACGAGATACCCGAAGTCGTCGTCGCGGACCCAGGAGATGGTCTGCTCGGCGATGCCCTTCACGCACGCCGAGGTGTGCGGGATCTTCACGTTCTTCGAGCGCTCGTCGTCGTCCTTGCCGCCGACGCGGCCGGTGTTCAGGAGGTAGGTCTCGATCGGGTGGGTCGCGAGCAGCTCGAGCATGCGGTTGCCCTGAAGGTCGTGGGGGAGCGGGAAGAACGGGTTCGTCCCGGGGACGCGGAGGAACTTCCCGGCCTCGGAGGCGCCGCCCGCCGACGTGCCGGTCGTCTCGCCGAGCATGAAGTACGCGGCCGCCTGCTCCTGGTCGAGCTTGGCCACCGACGGGATGATGTTCTCGTTCCGGTTGAGGATCAGCAGGTAGTCGACGGTCCCGACCTCGGTGGCGTCGCGGTACCGGGCGAGGTCGTCCATCCGGAACACCGCGCGGCCGTTCTGCGTGTAGCTCTGTTCGAAGAAGTTCACGTCACCCCGGTCGTCCTGGTACACGTTCTCGAGGTACGTGGTGGGCTTGATCACCGCGTTGTAGATGTTCGGCTCGAAGTCCGGGTCGAGGCTGAACGTCTTCGCGAAGCACCCGTTCTCGGTGCCGTGGGCGTGGCCGCCGGGCATCAGCGCGACGAAGTCGTCCTGCACCGGGAGCGAGTCGTTCTGCGTCGTGAACGTCGTCGTGGTCTTCCCGGTGCCGGAGAGCCCGATGATCATGAACACCTTCTCGCCGGCCGGCGTCGGGACCACCTTCAGGCCGGCGTGGAGGGCGAGCCCGCCGAGGTCGTACACCTTCTTGTTCCACATCCGGAGGCCGCCCTTCTTCGACTCTCCGAAGTAGTCGGAGTTGAGGACCCGCGTGACGCCCTGGTCGAGGTCGACGGCGATCACGCGGTCGTCGGGGTAGCCCGGCGCCTCGAGGTTCGGCGTGTAGATCACCTGCACCTCCGGCTCCCCACCCGCCCCCTCGCCTTCGTCGCGCGGGAAGTAGAGCTTCTGCTGCATCCCGGCGATGTTCGCGTTCGCCTGCTCGATCGTGAGCCGCGCACGCGTCCGGAACGACGGGTCGTTGCCGATGAAGCCGTCGATCACCACGACGTCGCGCTCGCGGAGGTACTCGTCCTGCATCGCGGCGATCCGGTCGTATTCCTCGCGCGTCATCGTCTTGCCGCTCGAACGCTCGGCGACGACGAACGTGCTGCCGGAGCTCCTCGAGGTGACGCGGGTCTGGACGTTCACGTTGCCGAACGCCGTCACGCGGCTCTGCGGCATCGCCTCGGTGAAGCGGCGCATTTCGTCCGCGGACGGGTTGTCGTGCGTCGCGCGCGCCTCGACCTTCAACGGTTCTCCTTCGTCGGGTGACTCGCGGAGCCGAAGGCCGGCTCGGAGCGATCACTATCCTACCCAACGGATGCAGGCCCCTCTGGATGGGGGCGGCCGTGCCTGGAAGGGAGACGCCCATCGAGCTGACCGAGGACGAACTCGTCGAGGCGATCGCGCGCGTGCTCTCCGGCGACGAGCCCGGGGTCCTGGTGGGGATCGGCGACGACGCCGCGGTGCTCGAGCCCCGGGGCGGCGACCTCGTGTTCACGACCGACCTCCTGGTCGAGGGCATCCATTTCGAGCGCGGGTCGAGCTCGGCGCGGGACCTGGGGGCGAAGGCGGTGACCGTGAACGTGTCCGACGTCGCGGCCATGGGTGCGAGCCCTCGGTACGCGATCGCGGCCATCGGGGTTCCCGAGGACGTGGAGGCGGCCTGGGTGATCGAGCTCACCGGCGGGATGCGCGAGGCCTGCGCCGAATACGCGCTCGCGCTCGTCGGCGGCGACACGAACCGGGCCGAGCTGATCGTCCTGTCGGTCGCCGTCGTCGGCGAGGTCGCGCCCAGACGGGCCGTCACGCGGTCGGGCGCCCAACCCGGCGACCGGATCGTCGTCACCGGTTCGCTCGGGGCGGCCGCGGGCGGCCTCGCGATCTCGAAGGCGCCGCCGGAGGAGGCGGCGGCGGCGCTCTCCGAACCGTGGGGACGCGAGCTGTCGGAGGCCCTGGCCCGGCCGGTCGCCCGCGTGGGCGAGGCGGAGATCCTCGCGAGGACCGGCGCCACCGCGATGATGGATCTCTCGGACGGTCTCGCGATCGACCTGCCGCGCCTGTGCCGCTCGAGCGGCGTGGGGGCGCGGGTCGCGCTCGGGAAGGTCCCGGTGGCCGACGCGCTCGAACGAGGCGCGGGCGCGCTCGGGGTCGAGGCGCTTCCGCTCGCCCTGTCGGGCGGCGAGGACTACGAGCTCGTGGCGACGATGCCGCGCGACGCCGTCGAGACCGCGCGCGCCGGCCTGTTCGAGGCGTTCGGGACGAAGCTGTCGGACGTCGGCGAGATCGTCGAGGGGTCGGGCGTCGAGGCCGTGCGCGACGACTGCTCGACGTCGCCGCTGGAGCCGGCGGGCTGGGATCACTTCGGCCGCGGGTAGCCTGGTCGCATGGATGCTGGTGCGCCGCGGCCGCGCGCGCTCTCGGTCGCCGGGTCGGACTCGGGCGGCGGCGCGGGGATCCAGGCGGACCTCAAGACCTTCAGCGCGCTCGGCGTCTACGGCATGACCGCGATCACCGCCGTGACGGTGCAGAACACGAAGGGCGTGAGCGCCTACGAGGCGTTGTCGCCGACGACCGTGGGCGAGCAGATCCGCGCGGTCGTCACGGACATCGGGGTCGACGCGGCCAAGACCGGGATGCTCGCGTCGGCCGCGATCGTCGAGGCCGCCGCGGACGCGCTCGGCGAGACGGGCGTGCCGAACCTCGTCGTCGACCCGGTGTTCGTCTCCAAGCACGGGCACGCCCTCCTCGAGGAGGACGCGGTGCGCGCGCTCCGCGACCGCATCCTGCCGCTCGCGATGCTCGTCACGCCGAACCTCCCCGAGGCGACCGGCCTGGCCGGGTTCGAGGTCTCGTCCCGCGACCTGATGCAGGACGCCGCCGAGACGATCCTGGCGATGGGCCCGGGCGCGGTGCTCGTCAAGGGCGGCCACCTCGAGGGTGCGACGGACGCGGACGACCTGTTCTTCGACGGCGACCGGATGGAGTGGATCGAGGGAGAGCGGATCGACACCCCCCACACGCACGGGACCGGCTGCACGCTCTCGTCGGCGATCGCCGCTCATCTCGCCCGGGGCGCCGAGCTCCCCGACGCGGTGCGTGCCGGGAAGGCGTTCGTCACCGAGGCGATCCGGCACGCGCTCGAGCTCGGGGACGGGATCGGACCCGTAGATCAGCTCTGGTCGGTGCCGCGGCCCTCGTGAGGGACGGCTAGACGGCGCGCTGGACCTTGCCGGCCTTCAGGCAGCTCGTGCAGACGTGCAGGCGCTTGGGCGTCCCGTTCACGAGGGCGCGGACGCGCTGCACGTTGGGGTCCCACCGCTTGGGGGTGCGGTGGTGCGAGTGGGAGACCTGCTTGCCGAAGAACGGCTTCTTCCCGCAGATGTCGCAGACGGCTGCCATGGCGGCTAGGCATGGTAGCAGGGCTTGCCAGCACGTCCGGGCCCGTTCAGAGTTGCAGGGCCCGGTGGCAGGAGGGAGGCCGAGATGCCCAAGTACGGTGGCGTTCACACGTTCCTCTTCATCCCGTGGGAGGACGATCCGAAGACGCTGATCTCGGCGATCGAGAAGCAGTTCGGCGGCACGAACCCCGAGGGGCCGCTCCACTTCGCGGCCGTCCTCGAGGAGGGAGGGGACTTCGGCGGGTTCGCCCACTTCTCCAAGGACACGGCGTCGGAGCTGGGCGACCTCGTCGGCCGCGAACTGCGGGCGGCAGGGGTTCGTTCGGACACCGAGACCGAGGGCAAGGTCTACCAGGACGGCACGAACTTCGCGGCCGGCGTCAAACGGAGGAGTCCCCGCTACGCCGCGATCTGCAGGATCAAGGTGCAGGGGCGATCCGCGCTGGACGTGATCGACGAGGTCGGCGCCCGATACGACGGGCAGGACCCGTTCGGCGGCGGCTCGCAGCTCCTGCGCCGGAACCAGGCGCTCATCGAGCTCGTGTCGGACGATCGAGACGAGCTCAGCCAGCTCGTCGAGGACCTGCGCTCACAGGACTACGGCCCGATGCGGGTCGGCGTCGCCGACACCGGGTCGACGTCGGCCTGAGCCATCCGCTCCGGGGTCGGGCAGGGTGACGACCCAACGAGACCGGCCGGCCTCTTCTCCCGGCGAGCGCAAGCTCGTCACGGTGCTGTTCGCCGACCTCACCGGGTACACGGCGCTGGCCTCCTCGCTCGACCCCGAGGAGGTGTACGGCTTCATCCGTCCGGGGATGCTCAGCCTCCAACGGATCGTCGAGGGGTTCGGCGGCACGGTCCCCCAGATCATGGGCGACGGCTTCATGGCCGTGTTCGGCGTCCCGTCCGCGCACGAGGACGACGACGAGCGGGCCTTGCGGGCCGCGCTCGCCGTTCGCGATCACGCGGACGAGCTGAACGCCGCCCACTCGTTCCCGCGGGTCCACGCGGGCGTCAACTCGGGGGAGGTGATGGTCGCGCCGAGCGACGAGGCCTCCGGCTTCGCGCTGATCGGCGACGTAGTGAACACCGCGTCGCGACTCTCCGACCTCGCGGAGGCGGGCTCGATCCTCGTCGACGCGCAGACCAAGGAACGCACAGCGCTCGCGATCCGGTACGGGCGGGCCCGCTCGCTTCGTGCGAAGGGCAAGGCCGATCCGCTCACGGTGTTCGAGGCGCTGGCGCCTCGAACCGCGACGGTCGCCGGACGCAGCGGCTCGTCGACGCTGTTCGTCGACCGCACCGACGCGATCGATCGCATCCGGGCCGAGCTCGACGAGGCTGACCGGACGACGCGCTCCCGTGTGTTGGTCGTGGTGGGCGAGCCCGGCACGGGGAAGAGCCGTCTGGCCGCCGAGCTGCGGCGCCGGCGGGTCGGCAAGGTCCTCGTCGGTCGTTGCCCCTCGTTCGGTCAGCAGCTCCCGCTCCACGCGCTCGCCGAGGCGGTGGCGATGGGCCTGGGGATCGAACCCGGCGCCGGGGCGGCCGCCGTCGACCGCCGCGCCCGGCGACTCGGTGGCGCGCTGCCGGCGGGCGAGCGCCGCAGCTTCGAGCGCGACCTGCGGCTGCTCATGGGCGCGGAGCGACCGCGCGCCGGACAGGCTCGAGGGTCCGTCGTCGACGCGCAGCGCGCCGGCCGCCTCGCCCTCGAGACCCTTGCGCATGAAGGTCCCGTGGTGGTCGTCGTCGACGATCTCCACTGGGCGGACGACGACCTGGTGGAGCTCCTGCGCGACGCGCAGCGCGAGCCGTGGCACGCGCCGCTGTTGTTCCTGCCGCTGTCACGGCCCGGACCCGCGGTCCGCGGCCTGCCGCGGCTCGAACTGCCCACCCTGGAGGCCGACGACATGCGCTCGATCGCGCGCCACGTGCTCGGGAGCGACGTGCCGGACGAGGCGGTGGACGAGACGCTCGATCGGGCTGAGGGCAACCCGCTGTTCCTCGAGGAGACGCTCGCGATGCTGGTCGACGCGGGGACGCTCCGGAGGCGGGGCGAGCGGTGGGAGATCGCGGACCGCGGATCGTTGCGCGGCGTGCCATCCACGATCCGACGTCTCATCGCCGCCCGGCTCGACGGTCTTCCGCCCGGCGAGAAGTCGGCGCTTCAGGACGCGGCGGTCTCGGGCGAGGCGACGTGGGACCCGCTCCTCGAACACCTGTCGGCAGGGCGTGGGTCCGAGAGGGCCGTGGACGTGCTGCAGGAGCGCGGACTCCTCGTGCGCCGAGAGCCGAGCGTCCTGCCCGGCGCGGTCGAGCTCGAGGTCAAGCACGTCCTCATCCGCGAGGTGGCGTACGGTTCGATGCCGCGCGCCGAACGCTCGGCCAAGCACCTGGCGATCGCGACGTGGCTCGAGGAGCGTGCGGACACGCTGAGGGAGGATCCACTCGCGTGGGTGGCGCACCACCGCGAGCGAGCCTGGGAGCTCGGGCGCTCGCGCGTCGGGCGTGACGCCCCGATCGAGACCGCGGCGCTCGCCGCCCGGTCGTTGCGGCGATGGGCGGACCGCACGTTCGCGTACCAGGCCGGTCTCGCGGCTTCGATCTACGGCCGGGCGCTCGCCGTGGCTCACTCGGCGCCGGACGCGATCGATCAGGCAGAGCTGGCGGACCTGTTGATCGGCCGCGCCGAGAGCCTGATCGAGATGGGGCGCCACCGGGAGGCGCTCGCCGACGCCTCGAAGGCCAGGACGATCTCGGAGCGGATCCGGGACCGCAAGCGCCGGGCGCGCGCGCTGCTCTGCCTCGGCCGGACCGAGTCCGACCTCGGTCGGTCCGCACGGGCGCGGGCGCTCGTGCAGGACGCGCGGCGACTGTTCCACGCGGAGGGCGACCTGCGCGGCGAGGCGTGGGCACTCCATCGTCGCTCCGAGGCGTGGGGCAGCAGCGATCCGAACCGAGAGATCCGCGATCTCGAGGCGTCCTACGCGCTGTTCGCGAGATCGCGCGATCGCTGGGGGATGTCGGTCGCGGCGCACGACCTCGCGTTCGTGCTCACGCTCCATGGCGGCCGCGAGCTCCGGCGATGGTTCGCGCGGGCCGAGCAGCTCACCGGGGACGAGGGCGACCTGCGCTCGAGGGCGACGCTCGCCCGGACCGCGGGGTCGGCGGCCTTCTACCGGGGCGAGTTCGGAGCCGCGATCGAGCACATGGAGGAGGCCCGGCCACTCGCCGAACGGTCGGGGTTCCGGTACGCGGAGGCGGACGCGATCGCGATCCACGCGATGGCCGAGACCTTCGTCGGGTCGCCGGCTCGCGCGATCGAACTCGGCCGCGAGGTGCAGCGCCTCGCGCGCGAGCTGGACTCGATCCGGCTCCACGTCGAGGGCCTGCTCGCCGAGGCGCGTGGGAGCCTTCGTTCGGGCCGGCCGGACGTGGCAGCCCGGCGATTGACCGCCGCCCGGCGACTCATGGGCGGGGGCCACCTGTCGACGAAGGCGGACGTCGAGTTCGCCGACGCCCTGATGCGGCTGGACCGGGGCGCGCTCATCGGGATCGGGCCGGTCGCCGCCCGCGCGTCCTCCCTGGCTCGTCGCCAGGGCTGGGCGCTGTGGGAGCCATTCGCGACGCTGGCGCGCGGCCGAGCCGCCCTCGCGACCGGGCGGCTCGACGCGGCCGAGCGCGATCTCGAGGAGGCCGAGGGTCAGGCTCGCTCGGCGGACGGGACCGGGACCGAACGGCTCGCGGCGTTGCTCGGCGAACAGGCGCGGCTCCTCGCCGGCTCGAACGGTGGCGGCCACCGGCCGGTGCCCGAGCCGGAGGCCGCGGACCCCGAAGCCCTTGCGACGTGGCTCGAGAACCGGGGGATGCGCGAGCTCGAGCGGGGCGATCCCGCGGGCGCCGGGGAGGTGTTTGCATCGGCGGCGGACGTGTGGGAACCGCTCGGATCGACCGCGTGGTTGGCTCGTGCCCTGTTGTTCGCATCGGCCTCGGCGGCGATCGGTCACCGCGCTCGGGACGCGGATGACCTCGCGCGCCGGTCGCGGCGCGTCTTCTCGCGTCTCAAGACGCCTGCGAAGGACCGCGCCGCCATCGAACGGGCCGTCGCTCGCGGGGTCGAGCCGTGGGCACCGCCGCGGCGTGTCAGCCCGACGCGATCTCGGACAGCGTCTCGGTGAGGACCTCCTCGGTCACCGGCCCCGACCACGTCCGGACGAGCTCGCCCGACGCGTCGTAGAACAGCGTCGCCGGCTGGCCGAGGATCCCGAGCCCGTCTCGGATCGCCCCCGGTCCGTCGAACACACTCGGGTAGGTCCAGCCGTACTCGCGCATGAACGCCCGCGCCGAGCCGCGTTCGTCCAGGATATCCAGGCCGAGGAACTGCACCCGGTCGCCGAACTCCTCGTGGGCCGCTGCGAGATGCTGGGCCTCGTCGCGGCAGGGTGCGCACCACGACGCCCAGATGTTCACGAGCACCGGCGTGCCCTCGAGCTCGGCGAGGAGCTGATCGTACGCGGCCATGTCGAACGCCGGGAGCTCGTACGGGTCCGTCGGCAGCAACGGGCCCTCGGCCGCATCGCCCTCGCCGCTCGAGCAGCCGGCCGCGACGAACGCGCACAGGATGGTCGCGACGAGCCGGCGGAGGCGCACGGGCCGCATGGTAGAACCCACGTGATGGGATACGTCCCGCGCGCGACCGCGGTTCGTCGATGACGCTCACGTTGGAGTCGCCGATCCCGGCGATCGACCGCCGGCTGTCGGAGCGCCGCGTGGGCGTTCGGACCCAGGGGCCGCCGGCCAAGGACGTCCTCGCCGACATGGGCATCGCTGCGGTGCGGGACTTGCTCCATCACTATCCGCGCCGGCACATCGACCGTTCCCGCGTCGCGCGGATCCGCGACCTCGAGGTCGGGTCCTACGCGACGGTGATCGCGAAGGTCCGGCGCGTCCACAAGCGACAGACCCGTCGGCGCCAGGCGATGGTGACGGTCACGCTGTACGACGGGTCGGGCAACCTCGACCTCACGTTCTTCAACCAGCCGTGGGTGGCCTCCCAATACAAGGAGGGCTACGAGGTCGCCGCGTCCGGCGTCGTCCAGCTCTACGGCGGCAAGCGACAGTTCGCGAAGCAAGAGGTCGAGCTGCTCCGTGGCGACGAACAGGACCTCGTGCACACCGGGCGGATCACGCCGATCCACCGAGCGTCCGAGGGCATCACGCCACGCACGATCCGCGAGCTCGTGTGGCGCGCGTTGGAGCAGCTTCCGGAGTTCCCCGATCCCGTCCCGGCCGACGTGGTCGGCGGCGAGGGGCTGCTCGATCTCGACACCGCGATCCGGCGGATCCACTTCCCGGAGGACCAGCGCGAGCTCGCGGCGGCGATCGACCGGCTGAAGTTCGATGAGCTGTTCACGCTCGAGCTGGGCGTCGCGTTCCGTAAGCGCCGGGTCCAGGGCGCGGAGCAGGGCGTCGAGCACGTGCCCGGCGGGTCCCTCACCGACCGGCTCTTCGCCGCGCTGCCGTTCGAGCCGACGGCGGCGCAGCGGCGCGCGACCGAGGCGGTCGCGGACGCCATGGCCCGGTCGCACCCGATGAACCTCCTGCTGCAGGGCGACGTCGGCTCGGGCAAGACGCTCGTCGCGGTGCACGCCGCGCTGCTCGCGATCGGCTCTGGGCACCAGGCCGCGATCATGGCCCCGACCGAGGTGCTCGCGGGCCAGCACGCCCGGTCGATGGAGGCGCTGCTCGGGCCGATCGGCGCGCGCCCGTACCTCGAGGCGCGGACCCGGCCCGCCGCCGACGGCCAGACGTCCCTGCTCGACGGGCCGGACGTGGAGGACGCGACGAGCGTCACCTACGCGTTGCTGACGGCCGCCGTGACGGGCAAGGACCGCGCGGCGATCCTCGACGGGATCGCGAGCGGCGAGGTCGACCTCGTCGTAGGGACCCACGCCCTCGTCCAGGAAGCGGTGGCGTTCGCCGACCTGTCGCTCGCGGTGATCGACGAGCAGCACCGGTTCGGCGTGCACCAGCGCATGGCGCTGAAGGGCAAGGGCGGGGCGCCGGACGTCCTGATCATGACGGCGACGCCGATCCCGCGGACGCTCGCGCTCACCTACTACGGCGACCTCGACGTCGTGGTGCTCGACGAGATGCCGAAGGGACGCCGGCCGATCGCGACGCGCGTCGCGCGGACAGAGCCCGAGCGCTCCGCCGCCTACCGGCTCGTGCGCGAGGAGGTGGAGGCCGGCCGCCAGGCGTTCGTGGTCTGCGCCGCGATCGACGAGGGCAACCGGTCGCAGGTCCGCGCCGCGGAGGCCGAGGCCGAGCGGCTCGCGACGAAGGTCTTCCCGGACCTGTCCGTCGAGCTGCTCCACGGCCGCATGCGCCCGGCCGAGAAGGAACGCGTGATGGAGGAGTTCCGCTCGGGCCGGCACCACCTGTTGATCTCGACGACGGTGATCGAGGTGGGCGTCGACGTGCCGAACGCGACCGTGATGCTCGTCGAGAACGCGGAACGGTTCGGGCTCGCGCAGCTGCATCAGCTCCGCGGGCGGATCGGGCGGAGCACCCACCCGTCGACGTGCATCCTGTTCGACGGCTCGGAGCAGACGAACGACGAAGCGAGGGCCCGTCTCGACGCGATGGCGCGAACGACCGACGGGTTCGAACTCGCCGACGAGGACCTGCGGCTGCGCGGCGAGGGGACGCTGTTCGACGTCAAGCAGTCGGGCATGCCCGACCTGAGGCTCGCGCGGCTCGCCGACGACCTCGAGCTCGTCCGCCGGGCCCGGGCGCGCGCGTTCGAGCTGATCGACGCCGAGCCCGACCTGTCGGGGCATCCCGAGCTGGTCCTCGAGCTCCGCCGGCGCTTCGAGAGGTCGATCGACTGGCTCTTCCACTCGTGAACGCCACGCTCGGCCGGGCGCTCGCGTGAGGATCGTGGCGGGGTCCGCCAAGGGGGTCCGCCTCGCGAGCGTCCCGCGCGGCGTCCGTCCGGTGTCCGACATGGCGCGCGAGGGCCTGTTCTCGAGCCTCGGGCCCGCGGTCGAGGGGGCACGGGTCCTCGACCTGTACGCGGGGACCGGCGCCATGGGGATCGAGGCCCTCTCCCGGGGCGCCGAGCGCGCGGTCCTCATCGAACGCAACCGGCTCGCCATCCGCACGATCCGGGAGAACCTCGAGCGGACCCGCCTCGCCGGCCGGGCCGACGTGCGGCAAGGGGAGGTCACCCGGATGCTCATGGGAGATGACAAGTTCGGCGGGCCGTTCGACGTCGTGCTGGCGGACCCCCCCTACGCCGCCGAGAAGGAGGAGATCGCGTCGGTCCTGGCCGGGCTCGCGCGCGGATGGCTCGTCTCGGGGGGCTGGACCGCCGCGCTCACGCGCCCCAAAGGCGCTGCTGAACCGGACCGTCCGGTACACTGGCTCGCCGCGAGGCGCCTTTCCTACGGCGACACCCTCGTCCTGATCTTCCAGGAGGCGTAGATGGGCTTGACGGCCCTGTGTCCGGGGACGTTCGACCCCGTCACCAACGGTCACCTCGACATCATCGAACGGGCGGCAGGGCGCTTCGACGCGCTGGTGGTTGGTGTGCTCGACAACCCCGCCAAGCAACCGCTGTTCAGCGCCGAGGAGCGGGTCGGCCTCCTCAAGGAGGCGACCACCGAGCTGTCGAACGTGACCGTCGAGGCGTTCTCGGGATTGCTCGTGGAATACGCGAACCGGCGGGGCGCCGACGTGGTCGTCAAGGGCCTGCGCGCGGTGACGGACTTCGAGTTCGAGATCCAGATGGCGCAGATGAACCACCGGCTGGCCGGCGTCGAGACCCTATTCATGACGACGAGCCCGCAGTGGTCGTTCCTGTCCTCCTCGCTCGTCAAGGAGGTCGCACGGTTCGGCGGTGACGTCGCGGGCCTGGTCCCGGCGCCGGTCGCCGAACGGCTCGCCGACCGTCTGCAGGGGGCATCGTGATGGACCTCACCTCCCGCATCCAGGCGCTCGAGGACATGGTGCGCGACGCGAAGTCGATGCCGCTGTCCTCCTCGGCGCTGCTGAACCGCGACGAGATGCTCGAGGTGATCGACGAGCTCAAGTCCGCGCTGCCGGACGAGATCAAGCAGGCGCGGTGGGTGGTCAAGGACCGCGAGGAGCTGCTCGCCAAGGCGCGGCGAGACGCGGAGGTCATGGTCGAGCAGGCCCGGGCCGAGCAGCTGCGGCTCGCCTCGCACGAGGCGGTCGTCGAGCGGGCGAACGAGGAGTCCGAGCGGATCCTCCAGCAGGCCGAGAACGACGCCCGGAAGCTGCGGCTCGAGGCGGAGGACTACGTCGACGCGAAGCTCGCGCAGCTCGAGAACGCGCTCCAGAAGATCCTCGAGGACATGATCGGCTCCAACGACGCGCTGTCGCGGACGATCGACCAGGTCGTCGCCGGCCGCGAGAAGCTCCGCGGGGTCGCACCGACCACCGGCGTCGAGTTCGGCGAGGGAGAGGTCGAGCTCTCCGTCGAGGAGCCCGAGGCCCCGCCCGAGGAGGGAGCCGAGAGGTGATGCGAGCTATCGACGTCCGCGACCTGCTCGAGCAGCCCGGTTCCTCCCGGACCGTCCACGTGGACGAGCCCGTCGCCGGCCTTCGGACCGAGCTCGCCGACGTGCCCGAGGACGCGCCGATCGAGGGCGACCTCACGCTCGAGAGCGTGAGCGAGGGCATCTACGTGAGCGGCAGGGTCCAGGGCCGGTACTCGATGCGCTGCGCCAGGTGCCTGAAGGAGTTCACCCGCGAGTTCGACCTCGAGATGGCCGAGCTCGTCCCCCGCGAGGCCGGGCCCGAGGACGACTACGCGCTCGCGAGCGATCGCACCCTCGACCCGGAGCCGATTGTGCGCGACGCCGTCGTGCTCGAGATGCCGTTCTCGCCGCTCTGCCGTCCGGACTGTCTCGGCCTGTGCGAGATCTGCGGCGGCGACCGGAACCTCGGCGAGTGCCCCGGGCACGAGGCCTCCGATCCGCGTTGGGCCGGGCTCGACGCGTTGTGGTTCGACGACGAGGCCCGCTAGGGCCACCCACGAGAAGGAAGGAACGACCATGCCGGTACCGAAGCGACGCCAGAGCCACACCCGGGGCGCCAAGCGCAAGGCGAACTGGAAGGCGCAGCCGCCCACGTACTCGGAATGTCCGCAGTGTCATCAGCCCAAGCTGCCGCACCGGGTGTGTGGCAACTGCGGCTTCTACGCCGGGCGCCAGGCGATCGAGGTCGAGTAGCCGCGTGGCTCGCGGGCGCGGGTCGGAAGGGGACCGATCGCTCGATCGGGTGCTCAGGGTGCGGTTCCGCGACGCCGCCCTGCGAACGCTCGCGCTCACCCATCGCTCCTACGCGTTCGAGAACGACCTGCCGGCCAACAACGAGCGTCTCGAGTTCCTAGGCGACGCCGTGCTCGGCGTCGTCGTCACGGACATGGCGTTCCGTGAGTTCCCGGACAAGCCCGAGGGCGAGCTCGCCAAGCTCCGGGCCGCGATCGTGCAGATGGACGCGCTCGCCGACATCGCGCGCGACCTCGGGATCGGCCGCTTCGTGCTGCTGGGCAAGGGCGAGGAGATGAGCGGCGGCCGCGGCAAGAGCAGCATCCTCGCCGATGCGCTCGAGGCCCTGCTCGGCGCCGTCTACCTCGATCGGGGGCTCGACGCCGCGCGCAAGCTGATACACCGGGAGTTCCGCCCGCGGATGATCGCGTACGAGCGCGGAGAGGGCCCGCGCGACTACAAGACGATCCTGCAGGAGATGGCCTCCGCCGAGGTGCGTTCGGTGCCCGAGTACCGGATCCGCGAACGCGGACCCGACCACGAGAAGGAGTTCACCGCGACCGTCTTCCTCGCCGGCAAGGAGTGGGGGTCCGGGGAAGGGCGCTCCAAGAAGGAGGCCGAGCAGCAGGCGGCCCACGAGGCGTACCTCCGCCTGTCCGAGCAGGAGTCCGCGACCGCGGAGGCCGAACCCGCCTCCGCCTCCCGCGAGGACGGTCGCGTCGCTCAGCGCGGACCTCACAAGGCGGGTGCGACCGCGCGAGCCAAGGCGCGCCGTAAGGAGGGGGCGTAGGTGGAGCTCCCCGAGGTCGAGGTGATGCGGCGGGACCTCGAGAAGGACGTCGTCGGCCGCAAGGTCGTCGAGGCGGAGGTCCGCCCCTCGAAGAACGCGATGCGCGTGATCCGCCGCCACGGCAAGCGCAAGGAGTTCACCGACCGGCTCGTCGGCCGGAAGTTCATGAAGACCGAACGTCGCGGCAAGTACATCCTGCTCACCCTGGACAACGGCGACGTGCTCGTGACCCACTTCGGGATGAGCGGGCAGTTCCTCCGCGGGACCAAGCGCGTGCCGCTGCAGCCGCACACCCACGTCGTCATCACGTTCCAGCAGGGAGGCGACCTGCGGTTCGTCGACCCGAGGACGTTCGGCGAGATGTTCGTGACAGCGGCCGACGACCTCGGGAAGGTACGCGAGCTGCAGCACATCGCGATCGATCCGCTCGATCACGTCTTCACCTGGCAGGCCTTCGGGGCGGCGCTCGCACAGCGGCAGGCGAAGATGAAGCAGCTCCTCATGGACCAGAAGGTCGTGAGCGGCCTCGGCAACATCTACTCGGACGAGGTGCTCTTCGCCGCCGGGCTCCGGTACGACCGGATGTCGGACACGCTGTCGTCGCAGGAGGTGCGGCGCCTCTACCGGGCGATGCAGGAGGTCCTACAGGAATCGATCCGGTCCCGCGGCACCACGCTCGAGGACGAGGCCTACGTGGACCTGTTCGGCAAACCCGGCGAGTTCCAGAACGAGCTCAAGGTGTACGGCCGCGCGGGGCTGCCGTGCCGACGCTGCCGCACCCCGATCGAGGTCGTGAAGATCGGCGGGCGGAGCGCGTTCTTCTGCCCGCAGTGCCAGTCCTGAGGCTCTGCCCGCAGTGCCAGTCCTGAGGCGTTGCCACCGGCGTCCTCGCTCCTCGGCATAGGGATGTGGTCCGTCACGAGGAGGGGCGTTGGACGAGGTGGAACGGAACATGCGCGTGGTTCGGCGGGTAGAAGAAGCGTTCAACGCTCGCGACTACGAGGCCCTCAGCGACCTGATCGCGGAGGGCTTCGGTGGTCACAACCCTGGCTCGAACGATGTGACGATCGACGGCCTGCAAGCCAACAACGAGGACTGGCACGCAGCGCTCCCCGGCAAGCGAACCGAGATCATCAGAACGTTCGGGGAGGGTGACAAGGTCGTGGCCGTGATCAGGGACCGTGGCACGGACACTGGCGGTCTCCCATGGTTCGACATCCCAGCCAACGGAAGAGCGATGAACATGACCTGGCTCCAGATCACCCGACACGACCGGGCCGGCAGGATCGCCGAGATGTCGGCGCTCGCGGATGTCCCCGGTCTGCTGACACAGCTCGGCAGGATCGTCGTTGCCGAAGAAGACGAGCGATGACTCCGGAAGAGGCGAAGGACATCGCGCGACGATTCGTCGAAGAGGTCTGGAACCGACGCGATCTGCATCACGAGGCCACGAGGTTGCCGATCGACCCTGCGGCAGAAAGCTCGGCCGAGCGTCCTTCAGGGCTGCAGCGAAGCGACGTCGAGCGGTTCCACTCGTTGCTCGACGCGAGCGCTGACCTCCGGGTCGAGATCATCGATCTGGTGTCTGACGGTGGGAACGTCGCGATCCGTCCTCGCTTCACGGGAACCGATACGGGAGGCGTCTTCCCAGGTGCCGGAAGGACGGGCAAGCGATTCGACCTCGAAGGGATCGATGTCTTCGTGGTCGACGCCAAGGGACGTTCGTCGAGCACGAGGGGATGGTGGACATGCGGGCCGCGATGGATCAGCTCGGGCTCGCGTCGGCCCCCCTGCCGGCCCGAAGTTATAGGAGCACGGCGCCGACGTCACGCATCCGCTGGAGCGCGCGGTCGCCGTCGCCGGGCGTCCGGTCGACCGCCCGGATCGCCGAGGTGAGCACGTCCACCTCGAGCGCGCGGCCCCGGGCGTCAGAGACCGTCTCCACGACGCAGTAGTCGGTCGTGAGGCCGCAGACGACCAGTCGCCGGATCATGCGTTCGCGCAGCTCGTGGCCGAGGGCGGTCTCCCACGTCTCGCCGCTCCGCGGGTCGCGGACGCTGAACGCGGAGTAGCCGTCCTCGCCGCCGACCCCTTTGTGGATCACGAGCGCCGAGGGCTCGAGGTCCAGCTCCGGGTGGAACTCGCCGCCCCACGTGTCGTGCACGCAGTGGACCGGCCAGATGCCGCCGTCCTTCTTGAAGTGTGGCGTGGAGGGCGGATGCCAGTCCGCCGAGTAGACGACGTCCGCTTCGGCGGCGACCGCGGCCGCGATCTCAGCGTTCACCAAGGGGACGATCTCGTGGCCACCCTCGACGTAGAGGCTGCCGGCAGGATCGGCGAAGTCGTTCTGGATGTCGACGACGAGCAGCGCCGTCCGTCGGTCGTACTCGGCCACGTGCCTAGTATGCGCGGGTGAAGCGGGTGCGGGTGACGGTGGAGGGTCACGTCCAGGGCGTCTTCTACCGGGCGACCTGCGCGCGGCTCGCGCGCGACGCGGGCCTCGCGGGGCACGTCCGCAACCTCCCCGACGGTCGGGTCGAGGCGGCGTTCGAGGGGCCGGAGGCCGACGTCGACCGTCTCGTCGAGTGGTGTCGGACCGGCCCCGAGACGGCACGGGTCGACGAGGTCGAGATCGTTGCGGAGCAACCCAGCGGGGACCGGGAGTTCCGCGTCTCGCGGTGAGGAACGTTCGCCGAACTTTCCCCTTCGAGATGCGCGGTCGGCCCGAGGGCCACTGTTAGCATCGAGCACCGATGTTCCTCCGCTCCCTCCAGGTCCGAGGCTTCAAGTCGTTCGCCGACAAGACCGTCCTCGAGTTCGCGCCGGGAACCTCCGTCATCGTCGGCCCCAACGGCTCGGGGAAGTCGAACCTCGTCGACGCGATCAGCTGGGTGCTCGGCGAGCAGGGGCCGCGGGCGCTCCGCGGCGGACAGATGGCCGACGTGATCTTCGCCGGCAGTCCGCAGCGGGCGGCGCTCGGCATGGCGGAGGTCAAGCTCGTGATCGACAACTCCGCCGGACTGATCCCGGTCCCGATGAGCGAGATCGAGATCAGCCGGACGATCTTCCGCTCCGGCGAGAGCGAGTACCGGATCGGGACGCAGGTCGTCCGGCTCCTCGACGTGCAGGAGCTCCTGTCCGAGTCCGGCATCGGACGCGCCCTGCACACCGTCGTCGGCCAGGGCCAGCTCGAGGAGGTGCTCACCTCGCGCCCGGAGGACCGGCGCACGTACATCGAGGAGGCCGCGGGGGTCGCGAAGCATCGTCGGCGCAAGGAGCGCGCCGAGCGCAAGCTCGCAGGCCTCGACCAGGACGTGCTGCGGCTTCAGGACGTGCTCGCCGAGCTCAAACGTCAGCTGAAGCCGCTGAAGCAGCAGGCCGAGATGGCCAAGCGCCACGAGGACCTCACGGCCGAGGCCGACCGGGTCGCGGTCCGGCTCGCTGCGGCCCGCCTCCGCGACCTGCTCGCCGAGCGCGAGCGTCGGACCGGAGGCTGGGACGAGGGGCTCGCGCGCCGCGCGGAAGCGAAGGAACGGCTCGAGGGGCTCGACGAGCGCGTGATCGCGGTCGCCGACGAGCGCGCCCGCGCGGTGTGGGCGCTCCAGGAGGCGGAAGGTCGGTTCGCGGAGGCGCAGTCGGCTCGCTCGGCGACCGAGCTCGAGTTCCGTCGCGCGGTCGAGCTCGAGTCCGAGGCGCGCCAGGAGCTCGCGGCCGAGGGGGGCCGGGGGGCTCGGCTGTCCGCGCTCGACGAGGAGATCGCGCGGCTCGAGTCGCGGTCGTCGGAGCTCGCCGCCGAGCTCGAGCGGCGCGAACGCGAGCTCGACGCCGCCGAAGGCGAGTACCGCGAGGCGGCCGAGGCGCGCCGGGAGGCCGAGGACGCGCGCCGGGTCGCGGCGGAGGAGTCGGCCGCCCGCCGGGCCGAGATGGAGACGTTGCAGCGCTCGCTCGCCTCGCACGAGCGGGACCGCTCGCGGCACGAGGAGCTCATCGCCGAGGTGGGCGAGCGCCGCGCCGCCGCGGAATCCCGCCGGGCCGCACTCGCCGAGGAGGTGGAGCGGCTCGACGCGACGACCGCGCCCCTCGCCGATCGCCGGGCCGAGCTCGAACGGGAGCGCCACGGGCTCTCGGACGCCGTCGCCCAGCTCGAGGAGGCGCACGGCCTGCACGAGCGCCGGCGCGACGTACTCCGCGCCCGGCTCGCGGATCTCGAGGAGACCCCCGGCTCGCGGTTCCTGGAGGGCCATCGCGGCCGCGCGGTCGGCCTCCTCGGCGAGCTCGTGAAGGCGCGGCAGGGCTGGGAGCGGGCGCTCAGGGCCGGCCTCGGCCCGCTCGCGGACGCGGTCGTCTATCGCGACGGCGCCGAGGCGGTCGCCGATTCGACCGAGGGCGACGGAGCGACCCTGTCGATCGCCGGCGGTGGCCCCGCGTCGTTCGCGCTGTCGGGCGAGCGCACCCTGCTCTCGATCGTCGACGCCGACCCTTCGGTCCGCGGCCTCGTCTCGACGGTGCTTCGGGACGTCTACCTGGCCGAGAACCTGGAGGAGGCCGCCGCCAAGCACGCGAGCCACCCGGAGACGTCGTTCGTGACGCCGGCCGGCATCATGATCGGCCCGGCGGTGATCCGGACCACCCCCGAGGCGAACTCCCGGGCCGACGAGGTCCGCCGCGAGCTCGCGGTCGTCGAACGCGACCTCGCGAAGGCGGCGTCCTCCTTGAAGCCGCGCCACCGCCGGCTCGAGGAGATCGCCGCAGAGCTCGAGGAGCTCGCGGCGGGGATCGACGAGGCCGACGCCCGGATCACCCGCGCCGCGGAGGAGATCGGCAAGATCGAGGCGGAGCTCGGCGCGACGGGGCGGGAGGAGGAGGTCCTGTCGCAGAGGATGGCCGGCATGGACGACGCCGCGTCCGCGTGGCGCGACAGCCTGTCGGCGTTCCCGCCGGTCGCGCACGAGCTACCGGAGCTCCCGCGGGTCCCCGAGCCGCCGATCCACGCGCGGGTGGAGGCCGAGACCCTCCGGCGCGACCTCGCGACGGTGCAGGCGCGCCGGTCCGATGCACGCTCGGAACGCGAGGCACTGGCGACGAGGGACGCGGAGGCGCTCCGCGAGGAGGTCGCGAGAGGCGGGGCCGAGCGCACCAGGGCCGCCGCTCGCCTCACGGATGCGGAGGCCGCGCTCGAGGCCGCGGGGGCCGCGCGGAGGGCGGCGCTCGAGGCCGAGCGAGCCGCCACCGACGAGGAGTCGGAGACCAACCGGCGTTGGCGGGAGGCCTCGACGGAGCTCGAGCAACTGCGGCTCACCTACGAGGAGGATGACGCCGCGCGCGGCGATCTCGAACGCCGGATCCGCGACGCCGAGCGCCTCCTCCGCGAGGGCCACGACCGCGATCCGGAGACGGCGGTAGCCGAGCTGGGTGAAGAGGACACGGTCGCGGCGACCGAGCGCAAGGCCGAGCTCGTCCAGCGACGGCTCGCGTTGCTCGGTCGCGTGAATCTGCTCGCCGGCGGCGAGTTCGAGGCCCTCCAGGAGCGTCACGACTTCCTGCACCGAGAGCTCGACGACGTCCGGCGCGCCCGGCGCGACCTGCTCGAGGTGATCCAGCGGATCGAGACCGAGATCACGACGACGTTCGAGTCCGCCTATCGCGACGTGGCCGCGGAGTTCGAGCGGCTGATCGGCGAGCTGTTCCCCGGCGGCGAGGGGCGGCTCGTGGCGACGGAGCCGGGCGACCTGCTCTCGACCGGGATCGAGATCGAGGCTCGCCCCGGTCGCAAGCGCGTGAAGCGGATCTCGCTGCTGTCCGGCGGCGAGCGCGCGCTGACGGCGCTCGCGTTCCTGTTCGCGATCTTCAAGGCGCGGCCGAGCCCGTTCTACCTGATGGACGAGGTCGAGCCCGCCCTCGACGACGTCAACCTGCACCGGTTCATCACGCTCGTCGAGGGGTTCGCGCGCGAGTCGCAGGTCCTGATCGTTACGCACCAGAAGCGGACGATGGAAGTCGCCGGGATGATGTACGGCGTGTCGATGAGCAAGGAGGGGACCTCCAAGGTCGTCGCGCAGAAGATCGACACGCCGGCATCCGCATCGAAGGCGGACGAGGTCGTCGCCGTCCCAGAGCCCGACGCCGTTCGGTAGCCTCGGCTGCCGTGGAGCTCGTCTTCGCGGTCGCCGCCGCCGTCCTGCTCGTCGTCGTGATCGGCGTCCTCCTCGTCCGGCGGCGCGCGCCGTCGAAGGGCGGGCCGCCGTCGCCCACGGCCGATACCGCGGTCGCGGAGGGGTCCGCAGACGCGGCCGTCGCCGAGCCGAGCACGGTCCGGCCGGAGGGGCTCGGGGGCCGGATCCGGTCGCTGTTCGGGTCGGGGGTCGCCGACCCGTGGCCCGGCTTCGAGGAGCTCCTCGTGCGGGCCGACGTCGGCCCGGCGACCTCGGCGAGGATCGTCGCCGACGTCCGTGAGCGCTACGACGCCGGAGCCGATCCTTCGGGGCTCGTCCGGACAGAGGTGGCGTCGATCCTCGGGAGGGACGAACCGCTCCGCCTTCCCGACGACGGGCTCGGGGTCGTGATGGTCGTCGGCGTGAACGGCTCGGGGAAGACCACGACGATCGGCAAGCTGGCCGCCCGGTTCGCGGGGGAGGGCAAGAAGGTGAGCCTCGCCGGCGCGGACACGTTCCGTGCCGCCGCCTCCGAGCAGCTGGGCGTGTGGGCCGAGCGGACGGGCGCGCACCTGGTGAGCCAGGAGCGGGGGGCGGACCCCGGGTCGGTGGCGTTCGACGCCGTGTCGGCGGCGCGCGCCCGGGGGTCCGACGTCCTGATCGTGGACACGGCCGGGCGGCTCCACACGAAGCTTCCGCTGATGGAGGAGCTGAAGAAGGTCCGGCGGGTCCTCGAAAAGGCCGCCGGGCGCCCGCCCGACGAGACCCTGCTCGTCCTGGACGCCACGACCGGTCAGAATGGCATCGCGCAGGCGCAGGCGTTCACCGAGGCGGTCGAGGTGACGGGCGTCGCGCTCACGAAGCTGGACGGTACGGCGAAGGGGGGAGTCGTTCTGGCGGTGCGAGATCGGCTGGGCGTCCCGGTGAAACTGATCGGCCTCGGCGAGGGGGCCGGGGACCTCGAGCCGTTCGACGGCGAGGAATTCGCCGAGCGTCTCCTCGGAGGCTGAGCGTGGCCAAGGCCGACATCCTGATCGTGGAGGACCACGCGACGATGCGCGGGTCCGTCCGCATGCTGCTCGAGCCCGAGGGGTTCGAGATCCGGGAGGCCTCCGACGGGGGCATGGCGCTCGAGATGGCGCGAGAGCGCCCACCGGATCTGATGCTGCTCGATCTGAACCTCCCCGGGATCACGGGTCGGGACGTCCTGGCCCAGCTGAAGGCCGACGAGTCCACGAAGGACATCCGCGTGATCATCGTCACGGCGACCGGCGAGGAGGGGCGGGAGTACGTCCTGTCGCTCGGCGCCGACGACTACCACACGAAGCCGTATTCGGCGATCGAGCTGCTCCGGACGATCGAGCGGGTGCTCGGCGGCTCCGCGGAGCCCGAGGCGCCGGCCGGCGAGCCGGGCTCCTAGCGGTCGCTGCTCGTACCCTAGGACCGATGTTCGACACGCTCACCGGCCGTCTCGACGCCATCTTCAAGAAGCTGCGGTCGCGCGGGAAGCTCCACCCGAAGCAGGTCGAGAACGCGCTCGCCGACATGCGCGTCGCGCTGCTCGATGCCGACGTGGCCGTCGAGGTCGCCGACGACCTCCTCGCCCGCGTGCGTGAACGTGCCCTCTCCGAAGAGGTGATGCAGAGCCTCACGCCCGCCCAGCAGGTGGTCAAGGTCGTCCGCGACGAGCTCCAGGAAACGATGGGCGGCACGCAGGCGGCGTTCGTGCTCCCGCAGGCTCGTCCCGCCGTCGTGATGATGGCCGGCGTGCAGGGGTCGGGGAAGACGACGGCCACGGCCAAGCTCGCGCTCATGCTGAAGTCGAAGGGCAAGCGCCCGCTGCTCGTGGCCGCCGACCTCTGGCGCCCCGCCGCCGTCGAACAGCTCGTGACCCTCGGCGGCGAGATCGGGGTGGACGTGGTGTCCGACGGGAAAGACGCGGTCAAGGTCGCGAAGAACGCGCTCAAGCAGGCGGGGAAGGACGGGTTCGACGTGATGATCGTCGACACCGCCGGGCGGCTGCACGTCGACGACGAGATGATGCGCGAGGCCCGTCGCGTGAAGGACGCGATCTCGCCGCACCAGGTGCTGATGGCCTGCGACGCGATGACGGGACAGGACGCCGTCGTGCAGGCGCGGGCGTTCATGGCCGAGGTCGACACGACCGGGTTCGTGCTCACCAAGCTCGACGGCGACGCGCGCGGCGGAGCCGCGCTGTCGATCACCTCGGTGACCGGGCGCCCGGTCTTCTTCGTCGGGACGGGGGAGCGGCCCGGGGACCTCGAGCCCTTCTACCCGGACCGGATGGCGTCGCGGGTCATGGGGATGGGCGACGTCCTGTCGCTGATCGACAAGGCGCAGGGGACCGTCGATCAGGAGAAGGCCGCCGAGGCCGCCGAGCGGATGATGAGCGCCCGATTCACGCTCGAAGACTTCCTCGTGCAGATGCAGGAGGTCCGCAAGCTTGGACCGCTCCAGGACCTGCTGGCGATGCTGCCTGGGGTGCCCGGAGGCAAGAACGCCCTCAAGGACCTCGAGGTGGACGAGGGGCAGATCGTGCGGGCCCAGGCCATCATCCAGTCCATGACCACGGAGGAGCGGCGGAATCCCGCTATCATCGGCGGGTCCCGGCGCCTGCGGATCGCCAGAGGGTCCGGCGTGACCACCGCGGACGTGAACTCCCTGCTGAAGGAGTTCGACCAGGCCCGGAAGATGATGAAGAGCATGCTGGGCGGCACGAAGATGCCCAGGATCCCGGGGATGCCGAACATCACCGGCTAGGAACCAGGAGAACAGGACATGGCGGTACGGATCAGACTGAAGCGGCTCGGCGCGAAGAAGCGTCCCGTCTACCGCGTCGTGGTGGCCGACCAGCGCAGCCCGCGCGACGGGCGGTTCATCGAGAACATCGGGACCTATCGCCCGCTCGAGGACCCCTCCGGCATCGACATCGACCAGGAGCGCGCGCTCTACTGGCTGGGCGTCGGCGCGCAGCCGTCGAACACGGTGAAGGTCCTCATGACCAAGGTCGGGATCTGGGACGCGTTCACCGCGGGCAAGTCCGGCGCGTCGGGCGAGAAGAAGGCTGCCGCCGAGGCGTCCTGACGGCCATGGCGGACGGCGTCCGAGACGTCCTGGAGTACCTCGCGAGGGAGCTCGTGGGCGATCCCGACGCCGTGCAGGTCGAGGAGAGCGAGGACGACCGCGGCATCCTGCTCACGCTCCGCGTCGCCGAGGGCGACATGGGCAAGGTGATCGGGCGGGGCGGGCGCACCGCCCGCGCCATCCGGACGATCGTGAAGGCCACCGGGATCCGGCAGGGCATCCACCACACGGGCGTCGAGATCCTCGACTGAGCTCGAGGGACCTGATGGACGAGCCGACGGTCGCGGTCGGTCGCGTCGGGCGTGCCCACGGCGTTCGGGGCGAGCTGTCGGTCGTGGTGCTCTCGGAGGTGCCGGAGCGGTTCGAGCCGGGAGCCACGGTCTCGCTCGAGGACGGCCGGACGCTCACGGTCGACGCGGCCCGCCCCCACCGCGACCGCATGCTCGTGCGCTTCCGCGAGGTGGGAGACAGGACCGCCGCCGAGGCACTCCAGGGCTCGCTCCTCGTGGTGCCCCGCGGCTCCTCGCCCACGCTCCCCGAGGGGTCCTGGTGGGATCACGATGTCGAGGGCTGTGAGGTGGCGGCCGAGACCGGCCGGTCGCTCGGCACCGTGGCCGAGGTGATCCACACCCGCGCGAACGACATCTGGTCGGTCCTGGACCCGTCGGGTTCGGAGACGCTGATCCCCGTCCTGAAGGACGTGGTCGTGAGCGTGGACACCGCCGGCAAGCGCATCGTCGTGCGCGAGATCCCCGGCCTCACGACCGAGGAGGAGGGAACCGCCGCGCGCGACGAGGTGTAGGGGGTTCGTGAAGCGAACCTGCCTCGTCATCCTGGGCGTGATCGCACTCCTGGCGCTGTCGCCCGGCGTGGCGTCCGCCAAGATCCCGCCGTTCACGGTGGAGGCCTCGCCGACCGACCCCACGGCCGGCGACGTGGTCCGTCTCACCGTCAGGTTCTGGGACGACCCCGAACACACGGACCCCGCGAGGTGGGTGGATTTCCGCCTGAAGCGATTCCTCTGGGCGCACCCGGCAGGATCGGTCGACGAGGCGACGTCGATCGACCTGCGGCTGGTCCAACCCGGGGTCTACCGGGCCGAGATGACGGCCTCCTCGCCGGGCCGCTGGATCCTGTGCCCCTGGCAGCGACGGTGCGGCACCAGCGAGCCACCGACGCCCGGCTGGCCCGAGGATGCCTATCCCACGAGGATCGAGTTCGAGGTGGCCTCGCCCGTGCCGGAGCCCGCCGGGAGCTTCCCGACTGCGGCTCCGTCCCCGTCTCGCCTGCCGGTGCCGCTCCTGGCGCTCGCGGCGCTCGTCGTCTCGGCCGCGGTCGTCGCGAGGCGCTCGGTACGGTCTCGCCGCACCTGAGGCGCTAGCCTCCCTGCGTGCGCGTCGACGTGTTGACGATCTTCCCCGGCATCCTCGAGGGACCGCTGCGCGAGAGCCTCCTCGGGCGTGCGACCCGGGACGGTCTCGTCGACCTGGGGATCCACGACATCCGCGACTTCACCGAGGACAAGCACCGGCAGGTCGACGACGAGTCCTATGGCGGCGGCCCCGGGATGGTGCTGAAGCCCGAGCCGGTGTTCGCGGCGGCCGAGTCGCTCGGCCCCGGAGACCGGCGCACCCTGCTGCTGTCGCCGGCCGGCCGACGGCTGGATCAGGCGCTGGTCCGCGAGCTCGCGGCCGAGCCCTGGCTGGTGCTGATCGCGGGCCGGTACGAGGGCGTGGACGAGCGGGTCGTCCAGGGCCTTCCGGCGGAAGAGGTATCGATCGGCGACTACGTGCTTTCCGGCGGCGAGATCCCCGCGCTCGTGGTGATCGAGGCGGTGACGCGCCTCGTCCCGGGTGTGATCGGGCGCGAGGAGTCCCACGAGCGGGACTCATTCGGCGACAAGGGCCTGCTCGACCACCCCCACTACACGCGGCCCGCGGAGTTCCGCGGGATGGAGGTGCCCGAGGTCCTGCGCTCCGGCGACCACGCCGAGATCGAGCGCTGGCGCCGGGAGGCCGCGCTCGAGAAGACCCGGCGCAACCGCCCCGACCTGCTCGGCGACGCCTGAGCGTCCGGTTCGCCCTGCTACCATTGGCGTCCCGCCATGAACAAGACCGATCTCGTCGACCAGGCGTTCTTGCGCGCCGACCTGCCGGAATTCCGCCCGGGTGACACCGTCAAGGTGCACGTCCGGGTCGTCGAGGCCGGGCGCGAGCGCATCCAGGTGTTCCAAGGCGTCGTGATCCGCCGCCAGGGCGGGGGGCTCCAGGAGACCTTCACCGCACGGAAGATCTCGTTCGGCGTGGGGGTCGAGCGCACATTCCCGCTGCACTCGCCTTCCATCGCCAAGCTCGAGGTAGTCTCGCGGGGTCACGTCCGCCGCGCCAAGCTCTATTACCTCCGCGAGCTCCGAGGCAAGAAGGCCCGTATCCGCGAGCGCCGCCTCGGCGAGGAGGAGCTCGCCGCGATCGCCGCCGCGGAGGCCCAGCGCTCAGCCGCCGGCGCCGCGGCCGAGGAGGACGCTGCGGAGGAGCCCGACGAAGCGACTGCCGATGGCGAGGTTGGCGAGCCGAGCGGCGAGGACGAGACCGCGGCCGAGGTGTCCGAGGCGGCCGAGGTCGAGTCCGACGCGGAGACCGCGCCCGACCCCGAGGCGAGCGACGAGCCCGAGACCGCCCCCGACGCCGAGCCGGCCGACGCCGAGGTCCAGAGCTAACGCTCCACACCCGGGACCGGCTATCGGTCCGTCCTCTACCATCCCCCGCGGGGCGATGTGATGGTGCTCGCTGATCGGATCCACCGCAGTCCTCGTGCGTCGGATGGTTGAATCGGCGCTGGATCTCGGGCACTACGAGCGTGGGCTCCGCGCCCAGGGCTTCCGGCTGATCGCGGGTGTCGACGAGGCGGGGCGCGGGGCGCTCGCGGGACCGCTCGTCGCCGCGGCCGTGATCCTGCCCGACGGCTTCGATCTCGAGGGCATCAACGACTCCAAGATGCTGACTGCCAACCAGCGCGCGGTCGCTTTCGACCGGATCGTCGCGGACGCGGTGGCCTGGTCGGTGCATCGGTGCATGCCGACGAGGATCGACCGGCGCGGTCTCCAGCGGACGAACCTCTCCCTGTTGCGGCGATGCGTCACGGGCCTGTCCGTCCAGCCCGACTACGTCCTCTCCGACGGCTTCCCCGTCCGCCGGCTCCCCGTCCCGAACCTCTCGATCAAGAAGGGCGACGCTGTCACGGCGTCGGTGGCGGCCGCATCGATCGTCGCGAAGGTGACCCGTGACCGGATAATGGATCGCTACCACCGGCGGTTCCCCGAGTACGGGTTCGACCACAACCGCGGCTACGGGACGAACGGGCATCGAGACGCGCTCCGGCGACTCGGCCCCACTCCGATCCACCGGTACTCGTTCAAGGGCCTTCGGACCGGCTACTACGACGGCGATAGGGTGACCGAACCGTGAACCACGACGAAGGCGACATCGAGCGGTTCGAGGAGGAGCGCGAGCTCGAGATCTACCGCGAGTACCGGGACGTGGTCCCGATGTTCGCCTACGCCGTGGAGACGGAGCGGCGCTTCTACCTCGCGAACCAGGTCGAGCTCACCGAGCGCGGCGACGGGTGGGTGGAGCTGAAGCTCGGCGACGCCTGGGTGTGGGACATGTTCCGGCCGGCCCGGTTCGTCTCGAGCGTCCGCGTGTTGACGCGCCGCGACGTGAACGTCGAGGAGCTCCGGCAGGACGACTCCGTCCAGCTCCCCGAGTAGTCCGGGCGATGTCGGCGGCCGCCGCTAACGTCCGGCCGTGCGGGCCACCAGTGAACGTTCCGAACGCGGGCGCGTCGGCGAGGACGCCGCTCTGCGCGCCTACCGGCGGCGCGGCTACGAGTTGGTCGCCCGCAACTGGACGTGTTCGCTCGGCGAGCTGGACCTCGTCCTGCGGTTCGGCGACCGGCTCGTCATCTGCGAGGTGAAGACGAGGGGCGGCGCTGCGTTCGGGGGCGGCTACGACGCGGTGACGTGGTCGAAACGCCGAACGCTTCGCCGGCTCGCGGAGGTCTTCGTGCGGCAGGCGTCGATCGAGATCGCCGAGATCAGGTTCGACGTCGCGAGCGTGTGGGTCGGCGACGGCGTCCCCGACGTAGAGATCTTCGAGGACGCGTTCTGACGCGAGTCGTGTCGGTGCCTCGCGCTAGGGTCGCGCGACGGTGTACGGGCGCGTCAACGGTGTCACGGTCGTGGGGGTCCGCGGACACCTGGTCGTCGTCGAGGCGTACATCGGGCGAGGACTGCCCTCGCTCACCCTGACGGGGCTTCCCGGCGCGGCCGTGCAGGACGCGCGCGACCGGATCCGGCCGGCCGTCGAGAACGCGCGGCTCGAATGGCCGCTCCGCCGGGTGGTCGTCAACCTGTCGCCCGGCAACCTCCGGAAGGACGGGCCGGGCCTGGACCTGCCGGTCGCGATGGGCGTGCTCTCCGCGTCGGCGCAGGTACGTTCGGCGGTGCTCGCCGGGTGGGTGTTCGCGGGCGAGCTCTCGCTCCGAGGCGAGCTGGTCTCGACGCCCGGGATCCTCTCGGCCGCCGTCGCGGCGGCTCGAGCCGGATCGCGCGGCATCGTCGTCCCGAGCGCCAACGCCCCCGAGGCCGCGCTCGTCGAGGATCTCGAGGTCGTCGGGGCGCCGACGCTCGGCGACGTGGTGTCGTTCTTCCGAGGTGCATGGACGCCGTCGCCGCCCGTCGACGATCGACCCTCCGGCGACGGCCGGCACGAGGTGGACCTAAGCGAGGTCCGCGGCCAGGCCCAGGCCCGCCGCGCGCTCGAGATCGCCGCGGCCGGGGGCCACAACGTGCTGCTCGTGGGCTCGCCGGGCGCGGGCAAGACGATGCTCGCCCGGCGACTCGCGACGATCCTGCCCACGATGTCCCGGCCCGAAGCGCTCGAGGTCACCCAGCTGCATTCGGTCGCCGGGGTGCTCCACGGAGGCCTCGTCCGGGAGCGACCGTTCCGCTCGCCGCACCACTCCGTGTCGGCGGCGGCTCTGCTCGGCGGCGGCGCGGGGTACCTGCGGCCCGGCGAGGTCTCGCTCGCGCACCACGGGGTGCTGTTCCTCGACGAGTTCACCGAGTTCCGGCGGGACGCGGTCGAGGGGCTCCGGCAACCGCTCGAGGACGGACGCGTCGTCGTGACCAGGATGGCCGCGACGGCGACGTTCCCGGCGCGGTTCACGCTCGTGGCCGCCACCAACCCGTGCCCGTGCGGGTTCGCCGGCGATCCGGTCCGACGGTGCCGGTGCCGGGACGATCGCCTGCAGGGGTACGCGGCGAAGCTGTCGGGTCCGCTGCTCGACCGTGTCGACATCCACCTCACGGTCCCGAGGCTCACCAAGCGCGAGCTGCTCGACGAGGCGCACGCCGAGTCCTCGTCGTCGGTCCGCCAGCGCGTTGAGGAGGCGCGCGGACGACAGCGTCGCCGCTACGCGACCCTCGGGCCGATCTGCAACGCCCAGCTCCCCGGCCCGCTCGTCCGTCGCGAGTCGCGGATGTCGCAGGAGGCCCGATCGATGCTCGCCGCCGCGGTCGATCGTCACGGCCTGACCGGTCGTGGGTTCGACCGGGTGCTGAAGGTCGCGCGGACGATCGCCGACCTGGCCGGGATCGACCGCGTGATGCCCGAGCAGGTCGTCGAGGCGCTCGCGTATCGCGCGAGCACGCCCGCGACGGAGCTCGAGCGTGTCGGGTGAGGCCGAGGGCCCGCCGTGGCCGACCTGGCCGGACGGGTTCGTCCTGACCGACGAGGACCGTCGTGCGCTCCTCGTGCTCTCGGCGCTCCGAACGATCACGCCGCGTCGGCTGATCGACCTCGCCGCCGAACGCGCCACGGCCGCCGCCGTGCTCGCGCACGTCCGAGGCGGACGCGCCGGGAGCGACGGCGACCGGCGGTTCGCCCGCTCGCTGGATCCGAACGCACTCGCCGCCCGAGCGGAGGCGTCGGGCGCCCGGTTCGTGACGTGGGGTTCGCCCGAGTACCCGTCGCAGCTCGAGCAGATCCACGACCCGCCCGCCGCGCTGTATGTGATCGGCGCGCCGCTGCCGGACGTCACGCGTGCCGTCGCGATCGTCGGGGCCCGCAGGTGCACGGCGCTCGGGCGGGAGCAGGCCGCCGACCTCGGCAGCGCGCTCGCGCTCGCCGGCGTGACGGTCGTGAGCGGCGCCGCCCGAGGCATCGACGCGGCGGCGCACGAGGGGGCGCTCTCGGCCGGCCGGGCGACGGTCGGGGTGCTTGGCTGCGGCGTCGACGTCGCGTACGACCCCGGCGGTCGGGACCTCCTGCGGCGCATCGGTGCGAGCGGGACGATCGTCTCGGAGTTCGCGCCCGGCACGCCGCCGGAGCCGCGCAACTTCCCCGCGCGTAACCGGATCGTCGCCGGGCTGTGTCGGGCGACGGTCGCGGTCGAGGGCGCGGCCGGTAGCGGCTCGCTCATCACCGCGGAGCACGCGTTGGAGTTCGGGCGGGAGGTATTCGCCGTGCCGGGTTCCGTGACGAGCCCGCTGGCGCACGTCCCTCTGCAGCTGATCCGGGACGGCGCCGGGATGATCCGCGGCTCCGAGGACCTCCTGCACGACCTCGGTCTCGAGCTCGACGCGCAGGCCGTCCGCGAGGATCTGAGCGACGCCGAGGTGAGAGGGCTCGGCGCGCTCACCGGTCCGACGCTTCCCGAACGGGTCGCCGCCACCCTCGGCATCGGCCTCCCGGAGGCGGTCGCGGTGCTGATGGAGCTCGAGCTCCGGGGCTTCGTGCGGAGCGTGGGCGGCCGGTACGAGGCCACGCTGAAGGGCGCCGCCGCGTCCGCCCGCTGAGCCGTCGGCCGGCACCGGCACCGCCTCCGCTCGGCTGCTTGAACCACGGGAGCGTGGTTGGTACAAGGTTCCGACCCGAGCCGAGAGGGACCGATGGCCGCCCGCCCCAACCATGCCGCGTCCGACCTCGCCCCGAGCGAAGTCGGCAGCGGCGACGCGGCCTCCGACGAGGCCCTGATCGGCGCGTTCGCCGACCATCTCCGCTACGAGCGCCACCTCGCGCCCTCGACCGTCGCGGCCTATCGGAGGGACCTCGCCCAGCTCTCGCGGTTCCTTGGCCGGGGCGGCCACGGGATGTCGACCGCCCGCCTGGACGATCTCCGTCGCTTCCTCGCCCAGCTCACGACCCTCGGGTACGCTCGCGCGTCGATCGCGAGGAGGGTCGGGGCGATCCACACGTTCTATCGCTGGGCCCGAGGGCAAGGCGTGATCGAGCGCGATCCCTCGGTCCTGCTCGGCCGGCCGAAGGTCACGTCCAGGCTGCCGGTTGTGCTTCGGCCCGCGGAGGCGGCCGCGCTCGTCGAGGCGCCGGAGGTGGGGGTGGCGGCGGAGGCCGACGAGGAGGCCGCTCGTCGGGCCCGCGCCGTCGCGCTCCGCGACCGGGCGATCCTGGAGCTGCTGTACGGGTCGGGGCTGCGCGTCGCCGAGGTCACCGGCCTGACCCTGACGGCGGCGGACCTGGACCGCGGGCGCGTTTCCGTGATGGGGAAGGGGTCGAAGGAGCGCGAGGTTCCGATGAGCGACGTCTCCCGCGAGGCGATCGCCGCCTGGCTCTCGGAGGGCCGGCACCTGCTCGAGCCGGGGGCGGGCGAGACCGCGCTGTTCCTGAACCTCAGGCGTCGCCCGATCTCCCCACGCGACATCCGGCGGCTTGTGGGACGATACGGAGGCGCCACGCTGTCCGGTCGACGCGTGTCGCCGCATACCTTGCGACATTCGTTCGCCACCCATCTGCTGGAGGGAGGAGCCGACATCCGCGCGGTCCAGGAGCTGCTCGGCCACGCCAGCGTGGCGACCACCCAGCGCTACACGCACGTCACCCGTTCCCGCCTGTTCGAGGCCTACCGGCAGAGCCACCCGAGGGCCTGATGGCGCGAACCACCAAGGCCGGCGAGGCGGGCGAGGCGGGCGGGGCGAAGAAGGCCGGCAGATCCGGCGCGAAGGCCTCGTCCCGCAGCGGTGCGAAGGCGGGGACCGGCAAGCCGAAGGGCGCCCCGAACGCTCGCGCGACCGACGCGCCCGCGCGCCGGAAGGCGACGACGTCGGCCGAGCCGATCGCTCGCGACGACCTGGATGAGCTCGCGCGTCTCTGGGAGGAGTTCAAACGGGAGGGCTCCGCCGCGCACGCGTCGTCGCGCGAGCGGCTGATCCTGCACTACGCGCCGCTCGTGAAGTACGTCGCGAGCCGCGTCGCGACCGGACTCCCGTCAAGCGTCGACCAGGCGGACCTCGTGTCGTACGGGATGTTCGGGCTCATCGACGCGCTCGAGAAGTTCGATCCCGAACGCGGCAACAAGTTCGAGACGTACGCGATCCCGCGGATCAAGGGAGCGATCATCGACGAGCTCCGGGCTATGGACTGGGTCCCGCGCTCCGTCCGCTTCAAGGCCCGGGAGATCGAGAAGGCGTACTCGGACCTCGAGTCGATCCTGAAGCGGGCGCCGAGCGAGAAGGAGATCGCGGAACGGCTCGGCGTGTCGCTCCCCGAGCTCCACGAGGTCATCAACCAGATCTCGTTCGTCCAGGTCCTGCAGCTCGACGAGATCCTCAGCGTAGGCAGCGACCGAGGAGAGCAGGTCTCGCTCCTCGACACGCTCGCCGACCGCAGCGTCGACCCGACGACCGGGCTCGAGGGTCAGGAGACCCGCGGCCTGCTCGCCGCCGCGATCAACTCCCTGTCCGAACGGGAGAAGATCGTCGTCACGCTCTACTACTTCGAGGGGCTGACGCTCGCCGAGATCGGGGAGATCCTCGGCGTCACCGAGTCCCGCGTCTGCCAGATCCACACGAAGGCCGTCGGGCAGCTGCGGCTGCAGTTCGTCGAGACCGACTGATCCCACCGCCTCGCACTGCGAGCCGCGAACCGTGAGCTTCGTCACGGTCTGGGGACCGAGGGCACGGTACGGTCCGCCTCCGACGACGGACGGAGGCACCGATGGCATCCCGACTCCCGGCACGGCGCGTGTGGACGCATCGCGGCGCGATGTATGTCCTCGCCGTCCCGATCGCGCTCATGGTGGTCGGGCTCGGTTCCCCCATCTCCGCGGATGCGCCGCTCTCGACCGCAGGGTGGCCGTGGCCGGTTCGCGGACCCGTGATCCGCGGGTTCGACCCGCCCGAGGATCCGTTCGGCGCGGGTCACCGCGGGATCGACATCGCCGCGTCGGTCGGGACCGCCGTCGTCGCGCCGGCCTCGGGCACGGTGGCTTTCGCCGGCAAGGTCGGCGGTCACCTGTTCGTGACGCTCGACCACGGCGGCGAGCTGACCACCACCTACTCGTGGGTCTCGGGGACCTCGGTGCGCAAGGGCGACGTCGTGACGGCCGGGCAGGCCTTCGCGGCGACCGGGTCGGGTCATCCCGGGTCCGTCGTTCCGCACCTGCATTTCGGCGTGCGGCTCGCGGGCGCGTACCTCGATCCGTTCGCGTTCCTGCTCGACCTGGGCGTGGTCGACCTCATCCGGCTCGCCCCGCTGTCGGCCTGAGTGGCCGCTCGGGCGCACCGCGCTCGCGACGTCTAGGATGTGCGCCCCCCGACCAGGAGGGCTGTTCCCCGAGTGCACGATCGGCCACCCACGCGCGCCGTCCGTCTCGCCGGCATCGTCGCGGCCGCCGCCGTCGTGGCGACGCTCGTGGCCGGAACGGCTGCGGCGCAGGAGGGCCGGACCGCGTGGTCGCAGTTCCAGGGAGGCTCCGCCCACGACGGGTTCCGAGACGACGGGCCCGCACCTCCCTACCGGGTCCGGTGGTCGTTCGCCGACCCGTCGGGCGACCGGCTCTCTGCGGCGATCGTCGTCACCGAGGTGGCAATCACGGTCGGTCCCGAGGCCGTCTACGGCGTGGACCTCTCGGACGGGGCGATCGCGTGGGAGATACAACGGGCCGGCGGGCCGCTCTCCGTACCGGCGGTGGGGACGGCGGGCGGCGAGGACGTGCTCGTGTACGTCGACGGCCCCGCGCCCGGGTCCTCGGACCCCTCGCCGACGCCGACCGCCACGGCGTCGCCCGGCGCCACCGATGACGCCGACGACGAGGCGGTCTCCGAGCTCGTCGGCGTGACGCTCGCGGATCGGACGGAACGCTGGCGCGTCAGCCTCGACGCGGTCTCGCGCAGCGGTGTCACGATCGACGGCGACATGGTGTTCGTCGGCGATCAGGGCGGGACGCTGTCGGCGTACTCGCTCGCCGACGGCACGTCGCGATGGTCGACCACGGTGACCGGACGCATCGACACGCCGGTCGCCTCGGCCGACGACGCCGTGATCGTCGTCGCCCGCGACGCGGAAGAGGGCAGGGTCGCGCTCGTCGCGTTCGACGCGGCGACCGGGGAGCGCGCGTGGCCGCCGTTCGAGATCCCCGCGACGTCGACCGCCGGCTCGGCGCCGTCGGTCGCCGACGGACGGGTCATCCTCGGGTCGGCGGACCGGTTCGTGCGCGCCGTGAGCGCCGAGGACGGGACCGAGGTGTGGACCTCGCTCGTTCTCACACTCTTCTCGCCCGCGACGGCTCCCGCGCTCGGCGACGGAAGCGTCTTCGCGGCCGACTTCGGCGGCGGCCTGTACCGGCTGGACGCCGCCGACGGAAAGCGGATGTGGAGCCATCAGCTGAACGAGGTGATCCTCCGCGGGGCGCCGGTGGTGTCCGGCGACGCGGTCATCGTCGGGCTCGCCGACGGTCGGCTGGTCGCGGTCGACGCGGCGTCGGGACACCTGATCTGGCAGGAGGACCTCACGGAGGGGGCGCTCGGCGCGGTCGCGATCTCGGACGACGCGCTGATCGCCGTGACCGGGGGACCCGAGGCGGGTCTCGTCGCGTTGGAGAACGACCCGGAGGGCACCCTCGTCGACGTGCCCTCGCCGACCGAGTTCGACCCGGGGACGACGTTCGGGCGCTACGCCGCCGCGGCGACGATCGTCTTCTTCGTCGCGTTCGTTCCCGGGATCTACGCGCGGCGGCGGTTCGGCTCCGGCCTCGTCTCGGAGGGCGAAGGGGACGACGAGCGCGACGACGACGCCGATCCCGGCGAAGGAGGCGGCGCGTGAGCGGGAAGAAGAAGCGTCGTTCGGCGACGTCGCGCCCGCCCCAGCCGCGGGAGATCGAGCCCGCCGCGCGCGCCGAGACGCCCGAGCCGCGTCGTGGGTTCGGCGGATTGCTCGGGGGCGGCCCATCGATCCTCCCCTCGATCCCGCGCTCGCTCGGCCGGGGCCTGCTCGCGGTCGTGACCCAGCCGATCCTGCTCGTCGTCGCGCTCGTGCTGCCGTTCCTCGTGTGGCTCGCGCTCCTCGCGATCGGCTTCGAGGGCTCGGCCGGCAGGCTCGTCGACGTGCTCGCGCTTCCGCCGATCGCGACCTACTTCGACCTCGGGACGGGCGCGAGCGTCGTCGGGGTCGGCCCGGCGTTCCTCGTCTTCACCGCGGTCTCCGTCCTCGTCCGCGGCGTGGTCTACGCGCTGCTCGCCGGCATGGTCGTCGAGGCGCTCGAGGACGGCCGCGTGAGCAGGTACGGCCTGCTGCGCGGGATCGCCGCGATCCCGGTCGTCCTGGTCGTGCAGGTGATCTCGTTCTCGCTGATCATCGCCGGCAACCTCTTCTTCCCGATCCTGGGCCCGGGGATCGGGTTCCTCGCGTTCGTGGCCGCCCTCGTGGGGGGCCTGTTCTTCCTCGGGTTCGCGCCGACCGCGGCGGTCCGGCAGGGACGCGGCGTGCTCGAGACGATCCGTCGCTCCGGTCGAGCGGCGCAGCTCCCCGGAACGCGACAGCTCCTGTTCTGCGCGCTGTACTTCTTCGTGGCGCTGCCCGTGGTGGTCGGGCTCGTGCCGGGCGGGACCCAGCTCGGTGCGAACCCGTCGCTCGCCGCCTGGGTCTTCATCCTCGCGGTGAGCGTCGTGCACCTTGCCTTCATGGCGGCGCTCGCGTACCGGTGGATCGCGGTCGAGCCGCTGGTTCCCGAGGAGCCCGTGCGCCGGCGGGTCGCGCGTACCGAGCCCGCGAGACGCCAGGCGTCGCAACGCCCGCGGGGCCGCCGGTAACCCTCCGGGGCGCCGAACGCCGCTGGTAGACTGCCCCTTCGCCGGCGTCTCGACGCCGAGCACACACGCCCGGGGATCGCTTCCGGGGTCCCGGCCGGCAGCACGAGACCGGGCCGGACGCGAGCCGAACCGGGCGGAGGGACAACCGGAAGGAGGCGCACCGTGCCTGTCGTCACCAGGCGGGAGCTCCTCGAGGCAGGGGTGCACTTCGGGCACCAGACTAGACGCTGGAACCCGAAGATGGGCCGGTACCTGTACGGGGAACGCTCCGGGATCTACATCATCGACCTCGAGAAGACCCTGTCGGGTCTCGAAGAGGCCTACGGGTACGCCCGCGAGATCGGTCGGCGCGGCGGAGTCGTCCTGTTCGTCGGGACGAAGAAGCAGGCGCAGGAGGTTATCGCCGAGCACGCGAACCGCGTCGGCATGCCGTACGTCACGACGAGGTGGCTGGGCGGGATGCTCACGAACTTCCAGACCGTGTCGCGGCGCCTGCTGCGTCTCCGCGAGCTCCGCGAGATGGAGCGCACCGGCGCGTTCGACTTCCTGCCGAAGAAGGAGGCGATCCGCCTCCGCCACGAGCGGGAGAAGCTCGAGCGCAACCTCGGCGGCATGCAGAGCCTCGAGCGGCTGCCCGACGCGATCTTCGTGATCGACACGAAGAAGGAGCACATCGCCGTGAACGAGGCCCGCAAGCTCGGGCTTCCGGTGATCGCGATCGTGGACACGAACTGCGACCCCGACGAGGTCGACCATGTGATCCCCGGCAACGACGACGCGATCCGGTCGGTCTCGCTCGTCACGAGGCTGCTCGCCGACGCGCTCGCCGAGGGGCGGCAGGAGGGCCGCGAGGCCGTCGTCACCAAGGTGATGGGTCCGGAGATCACGCCCGAGCCCGAGCCAGCGCAGGCCGTCGCCGAGCCGCCGCCCACCCCCGCGCCCATGACGGCCGCGTCCCCGCAGGCGCCGGCCGAGCCGGCGGCCGCCGACGCAGCGAAGGAGACGACATGACGATGACCGAGATCACCGCCGACCAGGTGAAGGCGCTCCGGGAGCTCACGGGCGCCGGGATGATGGACTGCAAGCGGGCGCTGCAGGAGGCCGGCGGCGACATGGCCAGGGCCGAGGAGATCCTCAAGACCAAGGGGCTCGCCTCGGTGGCTCAGCGCGCCAGCCGCTCGACCGGACAGGGCCGGATCGACGCCTACGTCCACTTCAACAACACGGTGGGGGTGCTGATCGAGGTCGACTGCGAGACCGACTTCGTCGCCAATACGGAGGAGTTCAAGCAACTGGTCAAGGACCTGGCGCTGCACATCGCGACCCCGTCGGCTCCGCGATACGTCACGCGCGAGGAGGTCCCGGCCGAGGTGCTGGAGAACGAGCGGCGCCTCTTCGAGGCGCAGGCCCGCGAGATGGGCAAGCCCGACAACGTGATCCCGAACATCGTCGAGGGCAAGCTGAGATCCTTCTACGAGGAGACGGTCCTGCTGGAGCAGCCCTATGTGAAGGACGACTCCAAGACGATCCAGGGTCTGCTCGACGAGCTGTCGGCCAAGGTGGGTGAGCGGATCGTGGTCCGCCGGTTCGTCCGGTACAAGGTGGCCGAGGAGACCGAGTAGGGTGACCGGCATGCCGGAGGGCGAACCGACCCCACCCGACGACCGGCCGCTCTACCACCGGGTGCTGCTGAAGCTCTCCGGCGACGCGTTCGCGCCCGCGGACACGGGGTACGGGATCTCGACCGACTCGACGGGGCTGCTGGCTCGAGAGCTCGCCGATGTCGTGGACCTCGGCGTGCAGACGGCGGTGGTCGTCGGCGGCGGGAACATCTTCCGTGGACGCCAAGCCCCCGGCATCGACCGGTCGCGGGCCGACTACATGGGGATGCTCGCCACGGTGATGAACGCGCTCGCGCTACAGGACGCGCTCGAGAAGATCCACGTGCCCAACCGGGTCCAGACGTCGATCCACATGGCGCAGATCGCGGAGCCGTACATCCCGCTCCGGGCGAAGCGGCACCTGGAGAAGGGGCGCGTCGTTGTCTTCGCCGCCGGGATCGGCGCGCCGTACTTCTCCACCGACACCACGGCCGCGCAGCGGGCGCTCGAGATCGGCGCGCAGGCGATCCTGAAGGGCACGAAGGTCGACGGGGTGTACACCGCGGACCCGCACGTCGATCCGAGCGCGCGCCGGTTCGAGACGATCGAGTACCTCGACGTGCTGCGGGAGGGCTATTCGGTGATGGACGCGACGGCGATCAGCCTGTGCATGGAGAACGCGCTCCCGATCATCGTGTTCGACTTCCGCGAGGAGGGGAACATCCGCCGCGCGGTCTCGGGCGAGCGGATCGGCACCCTCGTGCACGGAGGTGTGCGGTGACGGTCGACTCGGCCCTCGGCGCCGCATCGGAGAAGATGGACAAGGCGATCGGCGTCCTGAAAGAGGAGCTCGCCGGCGTCCGCACGGGGCGGGCGACGCCCGCCCTGCTCTCGCGGATCGTCGTCGACTACTACGGGACGCCGGTTCCGATCCAGCAGCTCGGGTCGTTCTCGGTGCCCGAGCCTCGAACGCTCATGATCACGCCCTACGACCGGAACGCGATCTCGGCGATGGAGAAGGCGATCATGTCGAGCGACCTCGGGATCAACCCCGGGAACGACGGCACGGTGATCCGACTCTCCTTCCCCCCGCTCACCGAGGAGCGTCGCAAGGAGCTGATCAAGCTCGTCCACCACAGGGGGGAGGAGGCACGGGTTGCCGTTCGGAACATCCGCCGCCACTCCAAGGACGAGCTCGAAAGGCTTGAGCGCGACGGCTCCATCTCGGAAGATGACCTTGCACGCTCCGAGAAGGAGCTCCAGAAGCTGACCGACAAGCACATCGCCGGGATCGACGAGGTCGTGGCGCACAAGGACGCCGAGCTCAAGGAGATCTGAGCGTGCCCGAGGACGACGAGCGGACCGAGGGCGAGGACCTCTTCGAGGACCTCGACAAGTTCTTCGCCCCGATCCAGGACGTCGACTGGCCCGAGCCCAAGAAGGCTGGCGGTCCCCCCGAACGGCCGCACGAGCCCGAGGAGCCGGCCGCCGAGGCGGAGGCGGAAGCCGCCGAAGCGGGGCGTGGCTCCACGGTGGCGTTCGAGACCACGACCGAGGACAAGCCCGACCAGCCCGAGCTCCCGGCCGAGGAGCGTGGGGCGGGCGAGGAGGACGTCGACCTGTTCGCCGACGAGTGGCGGCGGACCTCCGACGTCTCCACCGAGGGCGAGGAGGGCGAG
>Ga0075429_100000083_pt1 | contig 49131 bp, 42 predicted proteins | sample RhiMetdeltSRZDD3_FD_75295 | JGI IMG/M metagenome (GOLD analysis project Ga0075429, IMG submission 75295) | Populus rhizosphere microbial communities from Tennessee, USA - Rhizosphere MetaG P. deltoides SRZDD3 | ecosystem: Host-associated > Plants > Roots > Rhizosphere > Soil | place: USA...
GGGAATGTCGTCGAAGAGCGTTGCCGCACAGCTACCTGCCTCGCTTGCCTCCGAACAGCATGGAAGCGTGGCCGTGCTGAAGCTCAATCGCCCGCAAAAGCGCAACGCCCTCGATGATGAGGCAATCGTCGGCATCGAGCAATTCTTCACGTCGTTGCCGAGCGACATCCATGCCGTCCTCTTGGCGGGCGAGGGCGAACACTTTTCCGCCGGTCTTGATCTGTCCGAACTGGAGGATCGCGATATTGCGCAGGGAATAGCGCATTCGAGCCTGTGGCATCGCGCATTCGACAAGATACAGTTCGGCAAGGTGCCGGTCGTTGCCGTGTTGCACGGCGCGGTCATTGGCGGCGGCCTGGAGCTTGCTGCCGCCTCGCATGTGCGCGTCGCAGAGTCTTCGGCCTTCTACGCGCTGCCGGAAGGCAGTCGCGGTATCTATGTCGGCGGTGGCGGTTCAGTGCGGCTCCCGCGGCTAATCGGTGTCGCGCGCATGATGGATATGATGCTGACGGGCCGCACCTACTCGGCTGAAGAAGGCCAGGCGATGGGCTTGACCACATACCTGGTCGAGACAGGCAAAGGCTTCGCTAAGGGTCTCGAACTGGCGCAGCGCATTGCCGGCAATGCCCCGTTGACGAATTTCGCGGTAATGCACGCGCTGCCGCGTATAGCCGAAATGGACCCGGCCAGCGGCTACGCGGTCGAGGCCTTGATGTCGGCAATCGCGCAGGCAGATCCCGATGCGAAGGCACGGCTGAAGGATTTTCTGGAGAAGCGCGCGCCCAAAGTGACTCGGACCTGAGGTGGGAGCAGGGCATGCCGGGATTAGCTACAGGCGTCGAAACGCAGTCAACCGCGCCGCTTCGCGCAGTGCGCCTGGGAAGACCTGATGCCCTCCTTGAGCGGCGACCGGAGGGCGTCATTCATATCCGCGCAGCGCAAAGCCTTGGCCGCTACCACGACAACCTGAGCCAACCGCTGGAATGCTGGGCGAAGACTGCACCCGACCGAGTGTTTCTTGCGCAGCGGGACGCGCAGGGCCAATGGCGCAAACTTTCCTATGCGCAGGTGATCTCCGACGCAAAACGCATCGGCGCCGCATTGCTCCGCCGCGGGCTGTCCGCCGAAAAGCCCATCGTCGTAATCTCCGGCAACGACATCGAGCACGCGCTGCTTGCTCTGGGCGCCATGTATGTCGGCATTCCGTACGCGCCGATATCGGCCGCCTATTCGCTCATGTCGAGCGACTTTGGAAAATTGCGCGAGATCGTCAATCTCCTGACGCCCGGCCTGGTTTTTGCCAATGACGGCGGGCCGTTCGCGCGCGCGCTTTATCAGGCGGTTCCCGACGACATCGAACTGGTCGTTACGCGCAATCCGCTCGGCGACCGCAAGACCACGATGTTTGCCGATCTTCTCGGCACAACCGACGAGGTCGGTGTCGCTGCCGCAAACCGCGCCGTGTCGGCGGATACGATCGCCAAGTTCCTGTTTACTTCCGGTTCAACGGGAAATCCCAAGGGGGTCATCAACACGCACCGCATGCTGTGCTCGAACCAGGCAATGCTGGGATCAGGTTTTGCTTTCGTGGCCGACGAGCCGCCTGTCGTCGTCGACTGGCTGCCGTGGAGCCATACGTTCGGCAGCAACCACAATTTCAATATGGTGCTCACTTACGGCGGTTCACTCTATATCGACGACGGCAATCCGACGCCCCCCGGGGTCCCGAAAACGGCGAGAAACCTGCGCGAGATCGCGCCCACAATTTATTTCAACGTCCCCAAGGGCTATGAAGCGCTGATCGCCCACTTCCGCGCCGACGATGAGTTGCGCCGAAATTTCTTCAGCCGCCTCAAGGTGCTCTTTTACGCCGGCGCCGGGCTCAACCAGACCACATGGGATGAACTGACGCGGCTCGCAGTCGAGACGACCGGTGAGCGCATTATCTTCCTGTCTTCGCTTGGCTCGACCGAGACCGCGCCGCTCGCACTGGCGTGCTCGTGGGATTTTGATCGGCCCGGCAACATCGGCGTGCCGGCACCCGGCGTCGAGCTCAAGCTTGTTCCGAACGAAGGCAAGCTTGAAGCGCGATTGCGCGGCCCGCACATCACCCCCGGCTACTGGCGGCAGGATCATTTGACCCGGGAAGCCTTCGACGAAGAAGGTTATTACCGGCTCGGTGATGCATTGAAATTTGTCGATCCAAACGATCCCACGAAGGGCCTTCTGTTCGACGGCCGCATTGCCGAGGATTTCAAGCTCTCCACGGGAACATGGGTGAGCGTAGGGCCCTTGCGCGCGCGTTTTCTCGACCACTTCGCACCGTACGTGCGCGACGTCGTGTTTGCCGGCGCCGACCGTGACGACATCGCCGTGCTGATATTTCCCGACGTCGAAGCCTGTCGAAAACTGGCCGCTCTCGCGTCTGACGCATCGATCGATAACATCATCGACGCTGCGCCAGTGCGGCGAAAATTTACCGAGTTGCTGGTCAAGCTTGCTGCGCTCAGCCCCGGCTCCTCGACCCGCGTCGAACGCGCGATCCTTATGGCCGAGCCGCCCTCCATGGACAAAGGCGAAATGACCGACAAGGGCTCGATCAACCAGCGCGCCGTGCTGAAGAACCGCTCTGCGCTGGTGGACGAACTCTATGCCGCGCCTCTATCTTCACGAGTCATCGCAGGCGAAGGAAAGCGCTGATGGAAACGAAAGGACATGCGGCCATCGTCACCGGCGGCGCGTCGGGCCTGGGTGCGGCCACCGCGCGCGCACTGGCGGCCGCGGGCGCGAAAGTTGCAGTCATTGACGTCAACGAAAAGGCGGCCACGGAAATGGCGGCCGACGTCAAGGGCATCGCCGTCGGCTGCGACGTCGCCGACAGCGCAAGCGCCGAAGCGGCTGTGAAGAAAGCCGCTGCCGCACATGGACCGGCGCGCATCCTCGTCAATTGTGCTGGAATTGGACCGGCCAAGCGCATTGTCGGGCGCGAGGGACCGACGCCCCTCGCCGATTATGAGCGCGTTATTCGAATCAATCTCATTGGCACGTTCAACATGATGCGGCTCGTTGCCGCCGCCATGCAGGCTGCAGAACCGCTGTCGGGCGGCGAGCGTGGGGTGATCGTCTCTACCGCTTCGGTCGCGGCTTTCGATGGACAGATCGGACAGGCCGCCTATGCGTCTTCCAAGGGCGGGGTCGTCGCGCTGACGCTCCCTGCCGCGCGCGAATTCGCCCAATTCGGCATACGCGTGCTTGCGATCGCCCCGGGAATTTTTGGCACGCCGATGCTGCGCGCATTGCCGCAGGAGGCGCAGGATTCCCTGGGAGCCGCAGTTCCGTTTCCCAAACGACTCGGCGAACCGCGCGAGTTCGCCGCCCTCGTCCTGCATTGCATTCACAATGCCTACCTCAACGGCGAAGTGATCCGACTCGACGGCGCGCTGCGCATGGCACCGCGCTGAAAGGGATCACTGTGGCCTCATTCAGCAGTACGCGTACCGTACGAATCGAATGGGGCGACTGCGACCCTGCAGGCATTATCTTTTACCCGCGCTATTTCGAAATCTTCGATGCATCGACGACGCTTCTGTTCGAGCGCGCGCTTGGCATGACCAAATTAAACATGTTCAAGCACCTCGATTTCGACGGCTTTCCGCTCGTGCGTACACGCGCGCGATTCATGAAGCCCACTCGTTTCGGGGATGACGTGACAGTCAGAAGCACAATACAGTTCGGACATTCCAGCTTCGACATCGAGCATCAGCTGAGCCTCGATGGCGACACCTGCGTCGAGTGCTCGGAGCGAAGAGTGTGGATCGTCCGCGATGACAAAGGACAGCTGAAATCACGGCCGGTTCCGGATGCAGTGCTGGCGAAATTTCGGGAGCCGTCACCCCGATAGCTTCACTCGATCTCCGCCGCGATCTTTTTTAAAATCTGGATGAATCGCTTGCGGTCGCGCGAACCGATCACCTGATCGAGATTGCGCTCATGCCGACGCGCGCAGCGTGTGAGCGTCGTCAGCACTTTTTTTCCGGCCGGCGTCAGGTTGAGGCTGTAGGCGCGCCGGTCGCTGTCCATCCGCCTGCGCTCGACGAGGCCACGCCTCACCAGATCCTCGACGACCGGGGTGAGGCTGGATTTATCGCGGCCATTGGCGAGGGATAACTCGGTCTGGCTGATGCCGGGGTTGCGGGCGATCAAGGTCAGGGTGGCAAAACGGCCGGGGCTTTCTCCGATCTCCTGCGAGCGGCGCGAAAAGGCCTGGAAAGCGGCTTCTTGCGCCATGCGCAGGTTGAAGCCAACCCAGGAACCGAGCGGACCGAAATTTATCGACAGGCCAAAGGCTTCACCGTTCCTGCCGCGTCGACGGCTGCCAATGCCGTTCGTTCCGTGCACCGTGCGTCCCTTCTCCAGAGCGGACAATCAGTCCACTGCAAGAATTTAGTTTGACATCAAACTAAGCTTTACAACGTAGCCCGCCTTCGGCTGAATATTGCAAAAGTTGGCGATCTAACCAACACCCAACCCCCGAGGGAGGACCCCATGAAACTCCGTTTCGCCGGGTGTGTCTACGCTGCCGCTCTGTTGGTCGGGGCAGCGACCGGCGCATTCGCGCAAGAAAAGACGTTCGAACTCAAGCTCGCGCACTGGGTGCCACCATCGCATCCGCTGCAAAAGGCCCTGGAGGAATGGGGCGCCGCGGTCGAGAAAGCATCAGGCGGCACGCTGCACTACAAGGTTTATCCCTCGCAGCAGCTCGGCAAGGCCTTCGATCATTACGACATGGCGCGTGACGGCATCGCCGATCTGACCTACGTCAATCCTGGTTACCAGCCCGGGCGCTTCCCGATTATCGGCGCCGGCGAACTGCCATTCCTGTTTGCCAATGCGAGCAGCGGCTCACAGGCGCTTGACGCCTGGTATCGCAAATACGCCGACCGCGAGATGAAGGACGTCAAATTTTGTCTGGCCTTCGTGCACGATCCAGGCTCGTTTCACTCCAAGTCCAAAAAAATTACGGCGCCCGACGACATCAAAGGCATGAAGATTCGTCCGGCCCACGCCACCATGGCAAGTTTTGTCACCCAGCTGGGCGGCACCAACGTTCAGGCCGCAGCGCCAGAAGTTCGCGATATTCTCGAAAAGGGTGTCGCCGATGCGGTGACATTCCCGTGGGGCTCGGTGCCGCTGTTCGGCATCGACAAAGTCACCAAATACCATATGGACGTTCCGCTCTACGTGACGACCTTCGCCTTCGTGTTCAATAAAGACAAATACAACGAGATGTCGCCGCGCCAGAAGAAGGCGATCGACGATCACTGCAACAACGAGTGGGCCGGCAAGGTCTCGGCGCCGTGGGCCGAGTTCGAGCACGCGGGCATCGCCAAGATCAAGGCGGAGGCGGGCCACGAGGTCTACTCGCTCACGCCGGCGCAGGTCGAGGAATGGAAGAAGGCTGCGCAGCCGCTCGAGCAGAAATGGGCCGACAACGTGAAGAAAGCCGGCGGCAATTCCGACGCGATCATGAAAGAGCTCAAGGATCAGCTCGTTAAGTACAAGGCGTCGTTCTAACATTCCGGCGGCGCGGCTCGAACGGGCCGGGCCGCCTTCACTCTTTCGCGTCTGGCTGGGAGGCCGGCTGCGCTAACCAGCTGCGGAGACGGTCGTGGCGGAGAAAGTCCTTGGCGAAGCCGAAGTGGCGCGAAAACTCGCCGGCTCGCCTTCGCCGCGCCAACGCAACGCGATGGATCGGTTCATCGATGGCATCGAGCTGGTCGCGGCGTTTTTTGTGGGCATCGTCGCCGCCGACATCTTCATATCCGTTCTGCTGCGTTATTTCTTTGCCGTACAGATCCCCGACGCGTACGACTTCGGGCGCCTTCTGCTCGGCATCCTGATTTTCTGGGGTATCGCAGCAACGTCGTATCGCGGCACGCATATCACCGTCGATCTGGTCTGGAGCAATGTCGGCCCGCGTTGGCAGCGCGTGATCGATGTCTTTGCGACGCTGGTTCTCCTGTTTGTGGTGACGGTGCAGACCTACACGCTGTTCGACAAGGTCACGAGCACCTACAGGGACAACGTTCTCACCTTCGACCTGCGGCTGCCGACCTGGCCGTTTTTCCTGGTCGCCTGGATCGGCGATGTCTCAGCGGTGGTGCTGATCGCGGTGCGCACCTATCGGCTGATCTTCCATCCCGAGTTGATGGATGACGGCGGCTACCGGATGAAGCCGGTCGAATAGCCCATGTTGAGCACCGACGCAGTCGCCATCATCGGGTTCATTGCCTTGTTCGGAATGATGCTCATGCGCGTTCCGGTAGGCATGGCGATGGGCCTCGTTGGCGTTACCGGCTTTGCCTATCTCAACGGTTCCGGGCCAGCCCTCAAGATCGTCGGCCACACATCGATGCGCACGGTGACCGACTACAATTTCGGCGTGATCCCGATGTTCCTGCTGATGGGCGCGTTCGTGTCGAATTCCGGCATGAGCCGGGAATTATTCCGGGCCGCCAACAGCTTTCTCGGCCATCTGCGCGGCGGGCTCGGCATAGCGACGATCGCGGCCTGCGGCGGTTTTGCCGCCATTTCGGGGTCATCGGTCGCAACCGCCGCGACCTTTTCCGCGGTCGCCTATCCCGAGATGCGACGCTTTGGCTATCCGCAGTCTTTCGCAACCGGGGTGATCGCAGCCGGCGGCACGCTGGGCGCGATGCTGCCGCCGTCAACGGTTCTCGCCGTGTACGGCATCATCACCGAGCAGGACATCGGCAAGCTGTTCATCGCCGGCATCATTCCCGGTCTGCTCGCCGCAACGATGTACATGATCACCGTCGGGATCATCGGGATCGCGCGGCCGAACTTCCTGCCGTCGACGCCGCGCCACTCGTGGAAGGATCGTATCACCGCCACCCGCGATGTCTGGGCGACGCTCATTCTTTTCCTCTTCGTGATCGGGGGATTGTACGGCGGGCTGTTCACGCCGACGGAAGCCGGCGGCATGGGCGCCGGCGGCGCCTTTCTGATTGGCGTGCTGCGTGGCAGGCTCGATCGTACCGAAATCCGGCGCTCACTACTGCAGGCAACGCGGACGGCAGCCGCAGTCTTCACGGTGCTGATTGGCGCGCTGCTGTTCGGCTATTTCCTCACTGTCACGCAAACGCCGCAAAAGGTGACCGCGTTCCTGACCGGGCTCGGCATCGGCAATTACGGCGTGCTGGCGCTGATCATGCTGATGTATCTGGTGCTCGGCTGTCTCATGGACGCGATGGCGATGATCATCCTGACCGTGCCGATCATTTTCCCGGTCATCACCCATCTCGGTTTCGATCCGATCTGGTTCGGGGTGATCATTGTGATGACGGTGGAACTCGGTCTTATTCATCCGCCGGTGGGAATGAACGTGTTCGTGATCAAAAGCGTGGTCAAAGACGTGAGTTTTGCGACGATTTTCAAGGGAGTCATTCCATTCATCATCACCGACCTTATCCGGCTGATAATTCTGATTGCCTTTCCGATTATCGCACTCTGGCTCCCCTCGCGCATGTGAGGCATCTCGTGCTATATAGTTTGCCTCCCAACCATCTGCCGGCGGCCTGACGATGGAACGGTCGTTCAAGAAAGAAGTCCAGGCTCTGAAGCTTGGCGACGGCGAGACCTTCCACGGCGAGGGAATCCTCGCCGTGACCAAGGCGCTGTTGCAGTCCGGCGTGTCCTACGTGGGAGGATACCAGGGCGCGCCGGTGTCACACCTCCTCGATGTACTGGTCGACGCCGAGGACATCATGTCCGAGCTCGGCGTCCACCTGGAAACCTGTTCCAACGAGGCGTCGGCCGCTGCCATGCTCGGCGCGTCGATCAATTACCCGTTGCGCGGCGCGGTCACCTGGAAATCGATCGTCGGCACCAATGTCGCGGCCGACGCATTGTCGAACCTCGCATCGCCCGGCGTGGTCGGCGGCGCCATGATCATCCTCGGCGAAGATTACGGCGAGGGCGCGAGCGTCATCCAGGAGCGCTCTTATGCCTATGCGTTGAAATCCTCGATGTGGTTGCTCGACCCGCGGCCCGACCTGCCGTCGATCGTACGTACCGTGGAAAAAGGCTTCGAGCTCTCCGAGGCGAGCCACGCTCCCGTCATGCTCGAACTGCGCATCCGCGCCTGCCACGCGACCGGGGAATTCGCCGCCAAGAACAACCGCAAAGGTATCGTTTCCGGCCTCGACAAGCTGGCTGGGCCGCCGCGCTTCGAATATGGGCGGCTTGCCCATCCGCCCGTGATCTTTACGCAGGAGCGCTTGAAGGTCGAGGAGCGCCTGCCCGCCGCGCGTGCCTTCGTTCGCGAGCACAAGCTCAACGAGATCATCGAGGGGGATATTGCCGACATCGGCGTTATCGTGATGGGCGGACTGACCAACAGCGTCCTGCGCGCGCTCGAGCGCATTGGGCTCGCCGATGTGTTCGGCAATTCGCGCGTGCCCCTGTTGGTGCTCAATGTCGTCTATCCGCTGGTGCCCGAGGAAATCACCGCGTTCTGTGCCGGCAAGCGCGCGGTGCTGGTGGTCGAGGAAGGCTACCCCGACTACATCGAGCAGGCGGTCAACGTGGAATTGCGCCGCGCCGACATCAATACGCGTGTGCTTGGCAAGGGACCGCTGCCGAAAGCGGGTGAATACGCGTCCGATGTATTGCTCGAAGGACTGGCAGCGTTTCTTCAGGACGCGAGGCCGAATGGCATCGATGCCGACACCATCGCTGAAAAGGCGCGCGGCCTTGTCGCGCATAAGGCAAAAGCCGCCGCGGCTCTCGGCCCGTTGCCGCCGCGTCCGCCCGCCTTCTGCACCGGCTGTCCCGAGCGTCCCGTCTTTTCCGCCATCAAGTTGATGCAGCGCGAACTCGGGCCGACCCATATCAGCGCCGATATCGGCTGCCATTCGTTCGCGACTTTCGCGCCGTTTTCGCTCGGCAATTCCATCCTTGGCTACGGCATGTCGCTCGCCAGCGCGGCGGCTGTGGCACCAAACATGGAGAAGCGACCGATCGCCATCATGGGCGACGGCGGTTTCTGGCACAACGGACTGATCACGGGCGTAGCCTCCAACCTTTTCAACAAAGGCGATGGCGTTCTGATCGTGATGCAGAATGGCTATGCCTCGGCGACCGGCCAGCAATACATCCCGTCCAGCACAATGAGCCGCACCGGATCGGCGCCAGGCATGGACATCGAACAGACATTGCGGGCAATGGGCGTCCACTGGCTGCGCAAGGTGCGCACCTACAGCGTCAGCGTGATGGTGGCCACGCTGAAAGAAGCAATGAAGACCGCCGAACGCGGGCTGAAGGTGATCATCGCCGACGGCGAATGCCAGCTCGCGCGGCAACGGCGGATCCGTGCCGAAGACGCCGAGAAACTGAAGCGCGGCGAACGCGTAACGCGTGCGCGCTACGGCGTTGATGATGAAATTTGCACCGGCGACCATTCCTGCATTCGACTTTCGGGTTGCCCCTCGCTGACCGTGAAGCCGTCACCGGATCCGCTGCGTACCGATCCCGTTGCAACGGTCATTGAATCATGCGTCGGCTGCGGGCTGTGCGGCGAGGTTGCGCATGCGGCTGTGCTGTGCCCGTCGTTCTATCGCGCCGAAATTGTGCGCAATCCGACCTGGCGCGACCGCCTGAAGCATTGGCTGCGTCAGAAAATCATCGGCTGGCTCGGCGGCTATGGCGGCGAGGCCAGGGCATGAGCACGCCGCGTCCGATGACTATCCTGATCGCAGCCCTTGGCGGCGAAGGCGGCGGCGTGCTGACGGAATGGATCGTTGCCGCCGCGGTGCAGGCCGGATTTCCCGTGCAGAGCACGTCCATTCCGGGCGTCGCGCAACGCACCGGCGCCACGACCTATTACATCGAAATACTGCCAGTGCCCTTGCGCGATCTCGCCAACAAGCGTCCGGTGCTGGCCCTTACGCCCGGCGTCGGGGACATCGATATCGCAGTTGCAAGCGAATTGCTTGAAGCCGGCCGAACGATCGCCAACGGTTTCGTCACGCCAGACCGTACGCACGTCATAGCTTCGCTCAGCCGCTTCTATGCCATGGATGAAAAGATCGCCATGGGTGACGGGCGCTTCGACCAGGACAGCCTGATCAAGGTCATCAAAGAGCATGCGAAGGACGCTTTGCTGGTCGATATGGCTTCACTGGCAAAGCGGAGCGGTTCGATCATCAACGCGGTGATGCTTGGCGCAATTGCCGGGTGCGGACGACTTCCGCTCAAGCGCGAGCTGTTTGAGGCGGCGATCCGTAACGACGGCAAGTCGGTGGAGAGCAACCTGGAAGGCTTCCGAGCCGGGTTCGAAGCTGCGCGGGCGAACATGCAGCCCGTAAAAGAACTGGAAAAAAAGAGGAGCGCCACGCCAACGCCGGCGATGGTCGAACATGAAGTTGCGCGCACATTTCCAGCCGTCGCACAGACAACCGGGCTCGAAGGCGTCCGGCGTCTGATCCATTACCAGGGGGTCCGCTATGCATGGCTCTACCTCGGCCGACTTCGGCCAATTGTCGAAGCGGACCAGGTGTTCGGCGCGCAGGGCAGGCTGGTGAAGGAGGTTGCGCGCCATCTTGCGGTGCGCATGTCCTATGAAGATGTCGTGCGCGTCGCGCAGGCAAAGATTGCGCCGGCGCGCATGCGGCGCATCGCGCGCGAAGAGTTGAACGCAAATGGCGACCCCTTCTCGGTGCACGATTTCCTGAAACCGGGCATCGAAGAGATGTGTCAGCTTTTGCCGTCATTCCTGGCTCGGCCGATCTTGCGGTTGGCCGAGCGCAAAGGCTGGCTTGGCCGGGTCTATTTCGGCATGGAGGTCAACTCGACATCCATCAGCGGTTTTTTGCGCTTTCTCATTCTCGCCAGGCTGCGGCTGCTGCGTCCCTATGGCTATCGCTACAAGCAGGAGCAGGCACAGATCGACGCCTGGCTCGCCCTCATCCGCCAAGCGGTCCGTCTGTCGCCTGAACTGGCGCTCGAGATCGCCGAGTGCGCAAGGCTGATCAAAGGATACGGCGACACCCATGCGCGTGGGATCGCCAATTATCTCGCCATCGAGCGTCGCGTGATCCGGCCCGCGCTGGCAGGTCAAATGCCTCCGCGACGCGCGGTCGATGCGATTGCGAGCGCCCGCGCCGCGGCCCTTGTCGATCCGGACGGCGAGAGCCTCGCCAGGTGTCTCGCCGATGTCGAGGAGCCTGCCCTGCGGGTGGCCGCAGAGTAGCACTGACCCTCAGCCGTCATGCCCGGCCTTGTGCCGGGCATCCACGTCTTCCTCCCAGCAAGTCAGCAAGCAAGACGTGGATGGCCGGGACATAGGCGTGCGAAAGCACGCCGTCCCTTCGGACGGCTATGCCCGGCCATGACGTGGTCTGGCGAGCCAGATCTGCGCTCCAGTCCGTTGTAACCGTTGCCCCCGTCGGCTAAGACTCCGCGCAATAAAAACGGCGTCCGCCGTCCGGCGGACATTCAGGGACGGAATGCATGGCGGCGACACCGACGGGCCAGCGGCCAACAATTGCCGCCGAAGCATTTCTGCGCGCCCTTGCCGATCACGGCACCGATTATTTTTTTGCCAATCCGGGCACTGATTTCCCGCCGATCGTTGAAGCCTTCGCTCGCGCCAAAAAGACCAATGCGAAGGTGCCCAAGCCCATTCTGGTGCCGCACGAAAATCTCGCGGTTGCCATGGCGCATGGCGCTTATCTGATGAACGGCCGCCCACAGGCGGTGATGGTGCATGTCAATGTCGGTACCGCCAACACAATCAATAACCTCACAAACCTTTCGCGCGACCGGGTGCCGCTCATTCTCGCCGCTGGCCGCACCCCGATCACTGAGAAGGGATCGTTCGGCTCGCGGACCCGCCCGATCCATTGGGCGCAGGAAATGTTTGACCAGGCCGGGATGGTGCGCGAACTGGTGAAATGGGATTACGAGCTGCGCGTACCGGGACAGATCGGCGACGTGGTCGCACGCGGTGTTGAAGTGGCGATGGCCCATCCGCGTGGGCCGGTCTATCTCGTGCTGCCGCGCGAACCCCTCGCTGCTCCCCTGCCCGAGCCACCTGGACCGGCAAAACCACGGCCGCAGGCCGGGCCGCTGTATTCTGATCCGCGTGCAATCGGAACGCTCGCCGAGTGGATTGCCGCCGCCGAGCGACCCCTGATTATCACCGCTACCTTGCCGGCCGAAGCAGTCCCGCCCCTCGAGCGTCTCGCGGAACGCTGCGCCATTCCGGTCGTGACCCACAACCCGCGCACGGTCTGCCTGCCTTCAAGCCATTCGATGCATTTCGGCTTTGAACCTGGGGCGCTGCTTTCCGACGCCGACCTCGTGGTCGTGATTGAATCGGATGTGCCGTGGATACCGCATCTGCAGCATCCACCCGGCGGTTGCCGCGTCGCGCACCTGGGCGAGGATCCGTTTTACGTGCGATATCCGATGCGCAGCTTTCCGAGCGACCTTGCGATCCAGGCGAGCAGCGCACAGGCGCTGGATGCTTTGACCCGCGCAGTTGAGCCGCGCCTGCAGATGGCGGACGCCCGAATTGCCGCTCGCCGGGCCCGGCTGACCGAGCGCATGCGCACCCGCCGCGCGCAGCTCGCGAAAGATTCGGCGCCTGGCCCTTCGATCTCGCCCGAATATCTTTCGCACGCGATCGGCGAAGCGGTCGGCAAGGATGCCATCATCATCAACGAGTATCCCCTGAGGCCGGATCATTGTGCGCGCGAGAAGCCCGGCACTTTCTTTGCGCTCGGCCCCGCCGGCGGGCTCGGTTGGGGCCTTGGGGCGGCACTTGGCGCCAAGCTCGCGGCGCCGGACGAATTCGTCGTCGCCACGCTGGGAGACGGTTCTTACATGTTCGCCAATCCGATGGTCGGTCACTGGGTTTCGGCCGTTCACAATCTTCCGATTCTGACCATCGTCTTCAACAACAGCCGTTATGGCGCAGTGCGCCGCGCCACACTTTCGATGTTCAAGGACGGCGCGGCCGGCGAAAATGACGGCCGTACGCTCGCCGATCTCGATCCATCGCCCCCGTTCGAAGAAATGGCGCGGGCACAGGGAGCTCACGCGGAGCGCGTCGACAAGCCCGCCGACCTTCCCGATGCACTCGCGCGCGCCCGCGCCGTCGTCGTCAACGAACGCAAGCAGGCCCTGCTCAACGTGATTACGCCTTATTGAACCGGTAAGCCGCCAAAGCCGCCAGGACCAAACGAAGAGTCCCGGAGAACTTGATGCGCATCGATGCCTATACCCATTTCATCCCCGGAAATTTTTTCAACAGGATCGTTGAAGACGGTCATCCCGACATCGGCAAGCGTGTGCGTGAAATTCCCTGCATTCACGACCTCGAAGTACGGCGCAAGATCGTTGGGGGATTTAAGGATTATGCGCAGATCCTGTCCTATCCGATGCCGCCGCTCGAAATCATAGCCAAGGGCGACGGCAAGCTGACCGAAGAATACACGAAGCTCGTCAATGACGGCTTAGCCGAGATCTGCACAAAATTTCCCGATGAATTTCCCGGCTGGGTTGCGCAAGCGGCGCTGATCGCGCCCGATGGCGGCGTGCGTGAAGCGGAGCGCGCGCTGAAAAACGGCGCGCTGGGTGTGCAGGTCTATACCAACATCGCCGGCAAGCCCCTCGACGACCCGGCATTCGAGCCGTTCTTCGCCGCCATGAACCGGCTCAACAAGCCGATCTGGATGCATCCTGCGCGAGCCGCCAATTTTCCTGACTACCTGACCGAGCAGAAATCGAAATATGAGATCTGGTGGACGTTCGGATGGTCCTACGAGACTGCGGCCGCCATGGCGCGGCTTGTGTTCTCCAAGGTCATGGACAAATACCCGAACCTGAAAATCATCACGCACCATTTCGGCGGCATCGTGCCTATGCTGGAAGGGCGCATTGGCCCAGGCTGGGATCAGCTCGGCGCGCGCACCTCCGACGAAGACCTGGGCGCCATCCTGAAGCAGCTCAAGAAGCGTCCACTCGATTATTTCAAGCACTCCTTCTATGCCGACACCGCGGTGTTCGGCGGCGTGCCGGCGACCCATGCGGGTCTTGCGTTCTACGACGCCGACAAGATCGTATTCGCGTCGGACTGCCCGTTCGATCCCGAGAAGGGCACAATGTACACGCGCGAAACCCTGCGCATTCTTGAAGGCATCGACATGCCCAAGGCGGACAAGGAAATGATCTGGCACGGCAACCTCGAGGCGATCACGGGCGCGAAATTCAAGAGTTAAGGTCGAGTTGCCTGCCGTTCCCCTCGCTAAGCGAAGAAAGTCGTGGATGCCCGGCATAAAGCCGGGCATGACGCGCCAACCCAGCCTGGGTGTCGGTAGAAGCAAGACCGCCATCTGCTAACCTCCGCGCCCATGGCTCAGACACAATCCATTGGCTTGCCCGAACCGGATTCTCCGGCTGACGAAGGCCGCGTGACGCCGGCGATGGCGCAGTACATCGAAATCAAGGCCGCCAATCCGGATTGCCTCCTTTTCTACCGCATGGGCGATTTCTACGAGATGTTCTTCGAGGACGCCGAAGTCGCCGCGCGCGCGCTTGGAATCGCGCTCACCAGGCGCGGCAAATATCTCGGCAAGGACGTGCCGCTCTGCGGTGTCCCGGTTCTGCGCGCGGATGAATATCTGCACCGGCTTATCGAGCAGGGACACCGCGTGGCCGTGTGCGAGCAGCTGGAAGACCCGGCCGAAGCCCGCAAGCGTGGATATAAGAGCGTGGTGCGCCGCGACGTCGTGCGGCTGGTGACGCCGGGCACGCTCACCGAAGACACGCTGCTCGATGCGAGACGCAACAATTATCTTCTGGCGGTGGCCCGCGCGCGCCTGTCATCCGGCAGCGAGGAAACCCGCTTCGCGCTCGCCTGGATCGACATTTCCACCGGCGAATTCCGCCTTACCGAATGCGATCGCGCCGCGCTTTCCACCGAGATCGCGCGGCTTGAACCGGGCGAGATTCTCGTTTCCGACGCGCTGTTCAGCGAATCCGACCTTGCAGCCTATTGGCGCTCGCAGCCGGCAGTGACGCCGCTTGCGCGGGACGTCTTCGATGGCGCGACCGCCGAGCGACGGCTGACGTCATTCTTCGCGGTGGCGACCAGCGAAGCGTTCGGAGCACTGAGCCGGCTGGAGCTTACGGCCGCTGCCGCCTGCGTCACCTACATCGAGCGCACGCAGCTCGGCAAGCGCCCGCCGCTGTCGCCGCCTGTGCATGAAACCGCCGGCGCCGCGATGGCAATCGACCAGGCCACGCGCGCCAATCTCGAATTGATGCGCACACTTGCGGGCGATCGACGCGGCTCGCTGCTCGATGCGATCGACCGGACGGTGACCGCCGCAGGGTCGCGCCTGCTGGCGCAGCGCGTATCGGCGCCCCTGACTGATGCGGCGCAGATCGCCAGGAGGCTGGACGCGGTGGCTTGCTTTGTCGGCGATGCCGCAGCCCGTGCAGAGACGCGCTCGCGTCTGCGGGCCGCGCCCGATCTCGCGCGGTCGTTGTCCCGCCTGGCCGTCGGACGCGGCGGCCCGCGCGACCTTGCCGCGATCCGCGACGGCATGCTGGCCGCGGCCGATCTTGCGCGCGCGCTTGGCTCGCTGAAAGAAACTCCGGATGAAGTCGCGCAGGCAATGGAGGCGTGCCGCAAGCCTGACGGAATGCTGGCTGCCGAGCTGTCCGCCGCGCTCGCTGCCGAATTGCCGGCCTACAAGCGAGACGGCGGGTTCGTGCGCGATGGCTACGATAAAATTCTCGATGAGACCCGCGCACTGCGCGACGAGTCGCGTCGCGTCATCGCGGCGCTGCAGGCGCGCTATGCCGAGGAAACCGGCATCCGGATTCTCAAGATCAAGCACAACAACGTGCTCGGCTATTTCGTCGAGGTGACGGCCCAGCATGGCGAAAAACTGATGGCCGCACCGCTCAACGCGACCTTCATCCACCGCCAGACGCTTGCCGGCCAGGTTCGGTTCACCACAACCGAGCTCGGTGAACTGGAGGCGAAGATTGCCAGCGCCGCGGAGCGCGCGCTCGGTCTTGAACTCGAAACATTCGAGCGCCTGACAGCCAACGTGATGGCGGAGAGCACCAACATCAAGGCGTGCGCGGAGGCGCTTGCGAGTCTCGACGTGGTCAGCGCACTGGCGCATCTGGCCGTCGAACGGGATTATGCACGGCCGCAGATCGACGACAGCCACGCCTTCGTCGTCGAAGGTGGCCGTCATCCCGTTGTTGAGCAGGCCTTGTCGAGGGATGGCAGTCCTTTTGTTGCAAACGATTCTGATCTATCGCCGCCGGAAGGAACCGACGCCGGCCGCATCTGGCTGATTACCGGCCCCAACATGGCGGGAAAATCCACGTTCCTGCGGCAGAACGCCCTGATTGCCGTTCTCGCGCAGATCGGCAGCTTCGTTCCGGCGAAGCAGGCGCACATTGGAATCGTGGACCGGCTGTTCTCACGCGTCGGGGCCGCCGACGATCTCGCGCGCGGGCGCTCGACCTTCATGGTCGAGATGGTGGAAACCGCCGCCATCCTCAACCAGGCCGGTGAGCGGGCGCTGGTCATTCTCGACGAAATCGGGCGCGGCACCGCCACATTCGACGGGCTGTCGATCGCCTGGGCAACGGTCGAGCACCTGCACGACGTCAACAAGTGCCGTGCCCTGTTTGCCACGCATTTCCACGAGCTGACCGCGCTTGCCGGGCGCCTCGACCGGCTTCGCAACGCGACGGTGCAGGTGAAGGAATGGCACGGTGAAGTCGTGTTCCTGCACGAGGTCGTTGCCGGCGCGGCCGACCGGTCATATGGCATCCAGGTCGCAAAGCTTGCGGGCTTGCCGGCAAGCGTGGTCGAGCGCGCCAAAGTGGTTTTGGCCAAGCTCGAGCAGGAAGATCGCTCGGCGCCCAAGGGGTTCGAGGATCTGCCGCTGTTCGCAGTGCCCTCGAAATTGCCTCAGGATGCGCGGCAACCGGTCGAGGAACCCGTGATTACCGCCCTCGCCGCGATCAACCCCGACGACCTGTCGCCACGCGAGGCGATGGAAGCGCTTTATTCGCTCAAGGCCAAACTGGCAGAAAAGCGCAAGTAGCCAAGAAGCCCAAGCCCGTTCATTCCCGCGAAAGCGGGAATCCAGCGCTGTAATGACGAGCTTGGAACTTTGCTACTCTAGGTCGCCGCTTTCGCGGGGACGAACGGTGTGGAACAGTCTGGCCCGATGATGAATATTGCCGACCGCAAACAAGCGACGGCGCCAGCAGACGCGCAGCGCTGGCTGGAAAATTTTGCCGCCGTTTTGACCGCCCAAGATTCCGCGGCAGTCGCCGGGTTGTTTCTGGACGGTGGGCTCTGGCGCGATGTGCTTGCCTTCACCTGGACTATCCAGACGATGTCTGGTCGGCCGGCAATCGAAGACATGCTGCGGAAGACCCTCGCACGCACGCAGCCGAAAAATTTTTACATTCCGTCGCGTCGAACACCGCCACGCTGGGTGACGCGCGCGGGCACAGAAGCCATCGAGACATTGTTCGAGTTCGAGACAATGAGCGGACCTGCCAACGGCGTGCTGCGGCTCGTCCCTGACGCGCACGGCAAGCTGCGCGCCTGGACGCTAAATACCAATCTGCACGAGCTTCGTGGCCATGAAGAGGAATTCAGGCGCCGGCCGGAGCCCGACTCGACCCGCGACTTCGGCGCCGAGAATTGGGGCGATCGCCTGGCTAAGGCGCGTACCTATGCCGATCGCGATCCCGCTGTCATTGTTGTCGGCGGCGGACAGGCCGGCCTCTCGATTGCAGCGCGACTGCATCAACTGGGCATCGACACGCTGATTGTCGATCGTCATGGACGGGTCGGCGACAACTGGCGCACACGATACCATTCGCTGACGCTGCACAATGAAGTGCATGTCAATCACCTGCCCTATCTTCCATTTCCGCCGACCTTTCCTGTCTACATTCCGAAAGACAAATTGGCCAACTGGTTCGAGTCCTACGTCGAAGCGCTGGAGCTGAATTTCTGGACCGGGACCGAGCTTGTCGCGGGAAGTTACGACGAGCAGCGCCGCGAATGGCGCGTCACGCTGCGCCAACAGGATGGCGGCGAGCGCGTCATGCGCCCGCGTCACCTGATATTCGCGACCGGCGTTAGCAGCATTCCATATACGCCCGACCTCCCTGGTCTTGATGCTTTCGCGGGCACCAAGGTGCATTCCGGCGATTTCAAGCACGCGGAAAAATGGAAAGGCCGCAAAGCGCTTGTGCTCGGCACGGGCACCAGCGGCCATGACGTCGCGCAGGAGCTGCAAGCCCACGGCGCCCAGGTCACGATGATCCAGCGCAGCAAGACCTACGTCGTCAGCCTAAAAGAGGCGCAGAGCGTCTACGCGATTTATTCGGAAGGAATTCCGTTCGAGGACTGCGATCTCCTTGCGACATCTTTTCCCTATCCGGTGCTGCAGCGCTCCTACCAGCTGTCGACTGCCAGAGGCCGCGAGGTTGACGGGGCGCTCCTCGAGGCACTCGAAAAGCGCGGCTTCCGACTGCACTTCGGCGAGGACGAAACCGGCTTCCAGATGATGTATTTGCGCCGAGGCGGCGGCTATTACTTTAACGTCGGATGCTCGGACCTGATCGTTTCCGGCGCGATCGACCTGCTGCAATACGCCGACATGGACAGTTTTGTCGCCGAAGGCGCGCGACTCCGCGACGGGCGCGTGGTGCCTGCTGAGCTGCTCGTCCTCGCGACCGGTTACAAAAATCAGCAGGAAACCGTCCGTGTCTACCTCGGCGATGAAATCGCCGACCGGATCGGGCCGGTCTGGGGATTTGATGACGGCGGCGAGCTGCGCAACATGTGGCGGCGTACCGCTCAGCCTGGCCTGTGGTTCACCGCAGGCAGCCTGGCGCAATGCCGGATTTTCTCCCGCTACCTAGCGCTGCAGATCAAGGCGCTGGAGCTCGGTCTTTTGCATTGAGCGCTCGCCGTTCGTTCCCGCGTAAGCGGGAACCCAGCCGATTATTGTTTTGAAAGTGGTCCTGGGTCCCCGCTTTCGCGGGGACGAACGGATTTGGCTGCCCGCCAATCGCGCGCGAGCCAAAGCAGCGCGTTCCAGCCGAGTCCGATGCTTAAGCCAATTGCGTAGGACCACCAGACACCGAGCGGCACCGCCAGGACATGGACGGCAAGCAAGCCGAGGCCCAGCCCGATCAGCGGCGTGAGCACGTGCGCGGCAACGCTCGCAGCCGCGGGACCCCCGATGCGGCTATGGAGAATGATGAAGAATGATCCCATCGCCACAGGAAAGAACGCGAACACGCCGGAGAAATACGAGCCAATCGAGCTGCTGGCCACCGTCACGAGGATCACGCAGAACGTCACCAGGCCGGCACGCCAGGCAAGGTCGGCGCCCGTGAGCTCAACGCGCTTGACCGATCCCTCGATTCGAAAACGACGCGCCGCAACAATCGCTATCGGATAAATTACCGCATTCAATATCGTTGCGCCGGTCGCGCTCCAGTCCACAAGCCGGAGCAAGAATACGGTGCCGAGCCAGACCAGGAACGCCCCACTCAGGCTGGATCTCAGCGAATGTTTCTGCGCAAGCGCGGCGTATGCGAGGGCGAACAGGGCGCAGGCAGCATTGGCAATCAGGCTGCCGACTGCACTGGCAGCAATAAACTCAGGCGGGTGTTCGAGCGCGAGAATGATCATGGCGGCGCCGCCAGCGGTCGGCAATGCGGCAATCAACGATCCGACGAACGGCCCGCTGCGCTCGACCACGACAGATGCCGCCACGACGATCGAGGCAGTCATCGCGATCTTCAACGCCAGCCCGTACCAGAACAATGGGTTCCCGAAGAGAGCGCTCATTTCACGGCCAGCCTTTGCCGCACCAAATAGATCATCAGGTTGGCGCCAACTGAAACCAGCAATGCCAACGCCAGCGCAACCGCGGATCCGAACGGTTCGGCGGCAAGATTGAGCACCAGGACCGCCACGGCGAAACCGCCGAGCCCGATCACGGCATTGGCCATGACGGCCGCGGTGGCCGGCCCACCCACCCGACGATGCAGAATGATCATGATGCTGCTGAGCACGATCGGGAAAACCGCAAGATTGCCGCTGGCCCTCGGACCGATACGGAAACTCAACGTCACGACGATCCCGACAAGGAGGGCAACCATCGCCGCACGCAGCACGAGGTCATACCAACGCGTTTCCACCCGCGGCATCGGTGCGTGACGCAGCGGCGCCGAAATCCATAAAGCGACAGCGATAACCACGCCATTGAATAGAACCGCCAGACCAACTGTCCAGGCAACGCCCGCACCCATCCACATGAGCGCAATCCAAACCGCGAGCGCCGTACCGAAACTCACGGCCAGTGAATGCCTTTGCGCAAGCAGCGCATAGGCCAGCGCGAAAATCACGTTGTAGGCATTGCTAACGAGACTGCCCAAGGCGCTCTGGGCAATGAAATGCGCATCATGGTCGAGCGCCAGAAAGATGTAGACCGGGCCGGCGCTGATCGGGAGCGTTGCAACCAGACCACCGATCAGGGGCCCTGCGCGTTCGGCGGTAATCGTCGCCGCGAGCAGAAACGCGGCGGTCACGGCCATTTTGACGATGAGCGTGACCGCGAAATAAAGGTCGGGGGACATCAAATTTTGATACTGGCGCTGTCATCGCCGGGCTCGTCCCGGCGATCCCGGCCGGGCGAGCACGGCATCACCTTCTAATCGAGATGGCCGGGACAAGCCCGGCCATGACGGTTTTTCCCTAAGCTCCGCGCCAATGCCATCAATTGGCGGCCGGCGTCAACACAACGCGGCCGATTACTTTGCCGGCGCGCAACTGATCCATGACTGCGTTCACGTCTTCGAGCGGCCTTGTGGCGACGGGGACAGGAGGCACGCCGGTCCGCCGCACAAGCTCTACCAATTCCTTCATCTCCGGCAGGCTGCCGACATACGAGCCCTGAATGGTCAAGGCTCGCATGGGTATCGGCGGCAGCGAGACCGTGAGGTCGCCACCATAAAGACCGACGATGACGTATTTGCCGCCCTTGATCAGGCTGTCATAGCCAACGCGCGCGCTCTGCGAGGATCCCACGAGATCAATCACGCCCCAGGCGCCACCTTTGGTCATGTCAATGATTTGCTGCGAGGCATCGGCGGCACCGCCGTCAACCACCGCCGCAGCCCCTGCTTTCTTTGCCGCATCGCGCTTGGTTGGGTCGATATCGACCACGATGGCGCTATGACCGCCCATCGCCTTGTGCAAGGCGAGACACATGAGCCCGAGACCACCAGCGCCAATGATCACCGTCGGCTCGGTTTTCAGGGTCGCGATTTTTTTCAACGCGCCAAAAGTGGTGACGCCGGAGCAAGCGAGCGGGGCGGCGCGTTCCGGCGGAAGGTCGCCGATATCGAACAGGTAGCGCGGATGCGGGACCACCATGTAGTCCGCGTACCCGCCATTCGTAAAAACGCCGAGGCTGCGCATCGCGCGGCAAAGATTTTCCTCGCCCCGCTTGCAGGGATCGCAGGTCCCGCACCCGATCCATGGATGTGCGAGCACCCGGTCACCGACTTTGACTCCCTTGGCCTGCGGACCAAGCGCGACCACTTCGCCGACATTCTCGTGACCGAGAGTAACGGGCAGTTTCATGCCGCGGTCGGCAAGACTCAGGCGCTTGCCACCCCCAAGGTCGAAATAACCTTCCGACAGGTGGATATCGCTATGGCAGACGCCGGCTGCCAAAACCTTCAACAGGACTTCGCTGCCGGTCGGCTGCGGCGTTGGCTGTTCGTTGAGTTGCAGGGGCTGGCCGCAAACACAGACCTGGAACATACGCATCGGACGCTCTCCCGGTTTTTTTCGTTCTCGGGAGGCAGGGAACCACAGTCCGCAGTCCGCGTCACTAGCGGGCCAGAAACCTAGATGCGTTTCAACTGCAAGTCGACCGGCGGCCCGTTTCTGATCGTCTGATAAACGACGCAGTAGCGCTCGGTAAGCTTGAGGAGCTGGTCAAGCTTTTCCTGCGATGCCTCGGTATCGAGATCGAAGCGCAACCGGATCTGGGCAAAGCCGACCGGCGCATCCTTGGCGACGCCGAGCGTGCCACGGAAGTCGAGATCACCTTCGGCCGAGACCTTTCCTGACTTCAGGGGAATATCGAGCGCGGTCGCCACCGCCTTCAGCGTGACACCGGCGCACGCAACGAGAGCTTCCAGAAGCATGTCGCCTGAGCAAAGCTCAAGACCTGACCCTCCGGTCGCTGGATGGAGGCCCGCGATGGCCAGCGCGCGGCCGGTTTCGACCTTGCACGCGATGCCGCTGTCATCGAGTGTACCTTTGGCCTTCAGCGTGATGTAGGCCGTCTTCGGCTCGCTCTTGTAGCGTTCCTTGATCGGTGCCTGCATCGCGCGCAATTCACCTGCATCCATGTATTTCTCCTTGCATGCCAGGCTGAGGAACCTACAGGCTCAATACGGCGAAGCACAAGGGCGGTTACCACCACATGGCTGCGCCGGCTCCGGGATGTTCGACGGCAGCCTTTTCCGGCACACGCTCGCCGACAAGCGAGCGGTCAAGGGCGTTGAGCACGCGCGCCTTGACGTGATCGAACGCAGCCGAGTGGCGGTCGCGTGGGCGCTGCAGATCCGCCGCGATCTCCTCGAAGATGCGGCCGGGACGCGACCGCATCACGATGATGCGATCAGCCAGCGCGATGGCTTCATCAACGTCGTGAGTGACGAGGATCATCATCGGGCGAAGATCGGTCCATAGATCGAGCAGATGATCCTGCAAATCGACCCGTGTGAAGGCATCGAGCGCGGAGAATGGTTCGTCAAGCAGCAAGACTTCGGGCTGCGGGACGAGTGCACGCGCGATGGCGACGCGCTGCGCCTGGCCACCCGACAACTCGCGCGGCCAGACGTTTCGTTTTTCGATCAAGCCAACGCGCGACAGCGCGCCGGCAGCGCGATGGCGCCGCCGCGAAACAGGCAGGTCGTTCAGTCCAAAGGCGACGTTGTCGGCGACCGTCAGCCACGGCAGCAGGCGCGGTTCCTGAAAGACGATGCCGATCTTCTCGTGCGGCGAGGTGATCGTCTCTCCGTCGAGCAAAACGCGGCCCTGGGTTGGCGTGTCGAGTCCGCTGATCGCGCGCAGTAAAGTCGACTTCCCGCAGCCGGAGCCGCCGATCACGGCGACAATCTCACCGGGGTCGACTGCAAAGTTCATGCCCTCGATCGCGCGCACGCCGTTTGGATAGGTCTTGCCGAGGTTTTCCAGCGCCAGCATCAGGTCTCTCCCTGACGCGAGAACCGATCTTCCCAGCGCAGGAAAGGTGCCGCGACAAGGGCAACAATCCAATCCGTGGTTTTGCCAAGAACGGCAAAAGCGAGAAGCGCGGCGACGATCTCCGCGGGCTTGCCGAGCTGCTGTCCGTCAATCAGCAAATAGCCGAGACCCTCGGAGGCGCCCATGAATTCGGCGGCGATAACAAACATCCAGCCGAGCCCCAGGCCCGACCGCAGCGCAAGCACGTAAGCGGGCAAGATCGCCGGCAAAAGGATTCGACGCACCATAGCCGGGCCGGAAAGGCGGAAGACGCGGCCTACTTCGACGATCTTGCGGTCGACCGACAGGACCGCCCCCATGACGCCGAGGTAAATGGGAAAGAACACGCCGACCGCAATCAAGGCGACTTTGGACGTTTCGAAAATCCCCAGCCACAAGATGAACAACGGAATCCAGGCGATCGAAGGAACCGCGCGCAGGCCCTGCAGGCTGGGGTCGATCAACCGCCGCACCAACGTCGAATAGCCCGCGAGCGCGCCCAGCACGGTGGCAACCACCGTGCCCGCAGCAAAGCCGGCCCCGACACGCAGCAATGTCGCTGTCACATGCCGCGACAGTTCGCCGGAACGCGCCAGCTCGGCAAATTCCGCGTAAATGCGCGACGGAGGCGGGACCAGGCGTCCGTTCGAGAAGCCAAGATAGACGGCCAACTCCCAGCCACCGGCCAGAACGAGCGGCACCAACAGGCCGAGCATTGGCCGCGCAAATCGCGCAAGATCGCTCTTGCGCGCCACCGGTTTCACGGTTGCGGGTTCGACGGCTGCTTCCACGGACACCACAGTCATCAAACCACTCGCGAAACGCAAGACGGGGATATCAGTTCGTCTTCGCCGTGACGTATTGGTCGTCGATCAGATCGTCGACCGTCTTTTTCACATCGACACCGGCCGCGACAACACCGGCCTGTTGCAGCGCGAGCCCGGCGGCAAGAATGGACTCGCGCTGCGGCGCTCCGATCTTGCTATGCGTAAGCTCGGTGCGTTCCTTGAGCTGCTTGTCGACGACCTCGCCGGGCAGCTTGGACACCGCGATGAACCCGGCCTTGAGCTCGTCATAGTGCCCCAACGAATATTTTCGCGCCTCCTCGTAGACGGCGAGCACGCGTTTCACCAGATCGGGATGTTGCCGGGCAAATTCCTCACGGACGTTGAGTATGCCCCACGTGTTGGCGGCGGCATTCCGATAGAAGAGTCTGGCGCCGTCCTCGACTTCGGCCTGTGCCATCATTGGATCGAGCCCGGCCCAGGCATCGACATCGCCGCGGATCAGCGCGGTCTTGCCATCGGGGTGCTGCAGAAGCACCGGCTGAATGTCCTTTTCGCTCAAGCCGGCGCTGAGCAGCGCGCGCACGAGAAAAATGTGCGGGTCGGTGCCCCGCGTCACCGCCACGCGCTTGCCTTTGAGGTCCGCGATGCTCGCGATCGAGGTGTCTTTGCGCGTGACCAGCGCGGTCCATTCCGGGCGCGAATAGACATAGATCGACTTGATCGGGTTGCCGTTGATCTTTGCCACCAGCGCGGCTGAGCCCGCGGTCGAGCCGAAATCGATCGAGCCGGCATTGAGGAACTCAAGAGCCTTGTTGGAGCCGAGCGTCTGCACCCAGCGGATCTTGATGTTGTCCTTTTCAAACTCCTTCTCCAGCCAGCCCTTGTTCTTGAGCAGGATGGAGACCGGATTGTAGGTTGCCCAATCGATATTGATTGTGTCCGGCTTGTCGGCTGCGAAAAGCGTGGTGGTCGGCAGCAGGCCGACCACTATGGCTGAGGCAAAGAACGAACGACGGGACATATGACGCATGGCAAAACTCCTCGCATTTGCCGGCACCCGCGCTTGCCGGCGCCGGCGCCTTCGTGAACGGAGGCGGATGGATTTATCCGCCGTCAGCCTGCGAGGGGATTGTGCCCCGCGCTTTAGCTGGATTTGTTAAGCGCCCGCAAGCTGCTTGCTCAAATCGGCGCTAGAAATGTTCTATAAACACCGGTTATTACTTGGTCAAAAGGAGAATATTATCTAATTCCCCTCAAAGATAGTATTTATTTCCAAACCTTTCCCTGAGCTTGTACGCAATTATCTTTGCCCGCACCGATGACTTGAAGGTCAGTCTCCGCTATCCCCGACGCTGCAAATGGCTTCACTCGCCCTCGATGACACGCGCCCTCTCGAACGTCCCCCGCGGGGTTCGAACGAGTTGATCGACACGCGCGCCCTGACTACCCAACTTGAAAAGCTTGTGAAAGCGCACACCGGCAATGAGCGTGACCTGCGCTCAATGGTGGCGCAACAGCTGAAGGTCGCCCTCGCCGACGGCCGCGCCAAAGCCGAACAGTTGCTCCTGAAAGACCGTCACGGCCGGCGCTGTGCCGAGCGGCTTTGCCGGATGGAAGACGAAATCATCCGCATCCTGTTTGACTTCGCGCGTGAGCTGTACCCCTCGCAAAATCCGTCAGAGGGCGAGCGCATGGCGATCATTGCAACCGGCGGCTACGGCCGCGGCTTGCAGGCGCCGGGCTCCGACATCGATCTGCTGTTCCTGCTGCCCTACAAGCAAACGGCCTGGGGCGAGTCGATCGCTGAAGCGATTCTTTATTGTCTGTGGGATACGGGACTGAAGGTCGGGCATGCCACCCGTTCCGTTGACGAATGCATCCGCCAGGCCAAGGCGGACATGACGATTCGCACGGCCATTCTTGAATCCCGCTTTCTTTTCGGCGACCGCAACCTCTTCGATGAGCTGGTGACACGATTCGACAACGAGGTTGTGCGTAACAGCGCCGCGGACTTCGTGGCGGCCAAACTCGCCGAACGCGAGGATCGCGTCCGCCGCTCCGGACAATCGCGCTACCTGGTCGAACCGAACGTGAAGGATGGCAAGGGTGGACTACGCGACCTCCATACGCTGTTCTGGATCGCGAAATACGTTTACCGCGTCCGCGAGCCCGACGAATTGATCAAGCGCGGGGTGTTCGACAAGCACGAGTATCAGCTGTTCCGCCGCTGCGAGGACTTCCTTTGGTCGGTTCGCTGCCACATGCATTTTCTCATGGGCCGCGCCGAGGAGCGCCTGTCGTTCGATATCCAGCGCGAGATCGCCGTGCGTCTTGGCTATACCGAGCATCCGGGCCTCCAGGATGTCGAGCGCTTCATGAAGCACTACTTCCTCACCGCCAAGGACGTCGGGGACTTGACTGCGATCCTCTGTGCGGAGCTGGAAGACAGCCACGCCAAGAGCGTACCGGTGCTAAGCCGGCTGATGGCGCGATTGCGCCCGGTGAAGCGGCGCCCGCTTCTGGAAAGCGACGATTTCATCGTCGACAAGAATCGCATTCGGCTCGCGCAACCGGGCGTATTGAAGCGCGATCCTGTCAATCTGATCCGTATTTTCCATCTGGCGCAGAAGCACAACCTTGCGTTCCATCCGGACGCGATGCGCGTCATCACGCGCTCCCTGCGCCTTGTCGACGCCAAATTGCGTGACGACAAGGAAGCCAACGAATTGTTCCTCGAGATCCTCACCTCGAAGAACGACCCGGAAACCGTCTTGCGTCGGATGAACGAAGCGGGCGTTCTTGGCCGTTTCGTGCCGGCGTTCGGCAAGATCGTCGCCATGATGCAATTCAATATGTACCACCACTACACCGTGGACGAGCATCTGGTGCGATGCATCGGCGTGCTGGCCGAAATCGAAAGTGGCGCCAGTAACGATACGCCACTCTCCAACGAGTTGATCCACAAGATTTTGCCGGAGCACCGCCGCTTGCTGTACGTCGCGCTGTTCCTGCATGACATCGCGAAAGGACGTCCGGAGGATCATTCGATTGCCGGCGCCCGCGTTGCAAGGCGATTGTGCCCGCGGCTTGGATTTTCAACCGCCGAAACCGAAACAGTCGCGTGGCTGATCGAAAATCATCTCGTCATGTCGAGCGTCGCACAGTCGCGCGATCTTTCCGACCGCAGGACCATCGAGAATTTTGCCGCAATCGTGCAGTCGGCCGAGCGGCTGAAGCTACTGACAATCCTGACCACCGCGGATATCCGCGCCGTCGGTCCCGGCGTGTGGAACGGCTGGAAGGCGCAACTCATCCGCACGCTCTACTACGAAACTGAGCCCGTGCTCACGGGTGGATTCTCGGAAGTAAACCGGGCCCAGCGCGTGGCGATCGCCCAGAACGACTTCCGCGAGGCGATGAAAGACTGGCCGCCCGAGCGCCTGGAGGCCTATATCGCCAAGCTTTATCCGGCCTACTGGCTCAAGGTCGATCTCGCGCACAAGATTGAGCACGCCAATTTCGTCCGCGCCACCGAGGATGCCGACGAGCGGCTCGCGACCTCAATTGCGTTCGATACGGAACGCGCGGTCACCGAACTGACGCTGCTCGCACCCGATCATCCATGGCTGCTCTCCATCATCGCCGGGGCCTGCGCCATGACCGGAGCCAACATTGTCGATGCGCAGATTTACACCACCACAGATGGCCGCGCGCTCGATACCATTTCGCTATCGCGCGAATTCGACCGCGATGAAGATGAGGAGAGGCGCGCCAATCGGATCGCGGACTCGATCGAAAAGGCCCTGCGCGGCGAACTGAGACTGCCTGACGTGGTAGCGAAGCGAATGCCGCCGAAGGGCCGCATTCGTGCTTTCGCGGTAGTACCCATGGTCACCATCAACAATCAATGGTCGCATCGCTATACCATGGTCGAGGTCACCGGGCTCGACCGCACCGGACTTCTGTACGAGCTGACTGCGACGATCTCGAAGCTCAATCTCAACATTGCTTCCGCCCACGTCGCCACGTTCGGCGAGCGGGTGGTGGACGTCTTCTACGTCACCGATCTGATGGGCGCGCAAATTACTTCGCCGACGCGCCAGGCGGCGATCAAGCGCGCATTAATCGCGCTGTTTGCAACCGGCGAGGAAAGCAAATCCGCAAAAGTTGCCGCCAGCTAAGATCCAGCGAATAAACCGTCATGGCCGGGCGTGCGAAAGCACGCCGTCCTTCGGACGGCTATGCGCGGGCATGACAGTAAGCCGGCAACCCCCAGCACTAAGCCGGGTATGACGTTCCTTAACGGCCCCTTAAATCGACCCGCGTAGCGTCGGTCCGGGGCCGGCACCTGCATGTGCCGGCGCGGATGGGTTCGCGTTATGGCGTCGAAAAGGGGACAAGCGCGCGCACGCCGGGAGCCGGCGTTCGACAAAGCTTCCGCTTTGCTCGTCTCCGCCGAGGACCGCTCTGCTCCGGCGGACCACAAGCCACGAGTCAAATCTGGCTGGCGCCGTTCGCGCAGGAGGAGCGGCAAGCTTGGCAAGCGCACCCTCATCGGCAGGCTCGCCTATTGGAGCCTGGTCGCCGGCCTGTGGCTTGCCATTGGCGCCGCGGGCGTTGTCGTCTGGGTCGGCGCGCACCTGCCGCCGATCCAGTCACTCGAAATCCCGAAGCGCGCGCCTTCGATCCAGATCGTGGATATCCAGGGTCGCGCGCTCGCGCGGCGCGGGGATCTCGCGGGGGCTCCACTGCCGCTGAAGGAAATGCCGACCTACGTGCCGAAGGCCTTCATCGCCATCGAGGATCGCCGCTTCTACGAGCACCACGGCGTCGACCCGTTCGGCATCGGACGCGCTTTCGTCGCCAACGTCCTACATCGCACGGTCGCGCAGGGCGGCTCGACCATCACGCAGCAGCTGGCAAAAAACCTTTTCCTCACGCAGGAGCGGACGATCAATCGCAAGCTGCAGGAACTGCTCCTGGCTCTGTGGCTCGAGCGCAAGTTCTCCAAGGCGCAGATTCTGGAGATGTATCTTAATCGTGTGTACTTCGGCGCCGGCGCCTACGGGATCGAACAAGCCTCGCAAAGATATTTCGGGAAGTCAGCGCGCCAGATCACGCTGGGCGAGGCGGCGCTCCTGGCGGGACTCGTGAAATCGCCATCGCGTCTTGCGCCGACGCGAAATTTTGACGGCGCCGAGAAGCGCGCAAAGGTCGTGCTCGCGGCGATGGCCGAGCTCAGTTTCATCAGCCGCTCTGCCGAACGCACGGCGCTGGCCCGTCCTCTGCGGATCGTGGCGCAGGCCAACATGGGTTCAGTCCATTACGTGGCCGATTGGGTCATGGATGCGCTCAACGACGCAATCGGTCACGTGGACGATGACATTATTGTTCAGACAACGATCGATGCAGCTTTGCAGGCGAGCGCCGAAAAGGCCCTCAACGACGAGCTTGCGCAGAAGGGCGACAAGAACGGCGTCACGCAAGGCGCGCTGATTGCGATGACCCCGGATGGCGCAGTGCGCGCCTTGGTCGGTGGCCGAGACTATGCCGAAAGCCAATTCAACCGTGCAGTCGCCGCCAAGCGTCAGCCTGGCTCTGCGTTTAAGCCGTTCGTCTACCTGACCGCGCTCGAGCACGGCCTGACGCCTGACACCGTGCGCGAGGACAGGCCGATCAACGTCAAGGGCTGGCAACCGGAAAACTACGGTCACGAGTACTTCGGCTCGGTGACGCTGACACGAGCTCTTGCGCAATCACTGAACACGGTCTCGGTGCGGCTGACGCTGGAAGTCACGCCCATGGCAGTTATCCGCACTGCGTACCGCCTCGGCATTGCTTCCAAGCTCGAGCCAAATGCCTCGATCGCACTCGGTACCTCGGAAGTCTCGGTGCTCGAGTTGGTGAGCGCATACGCACCCTTTGCCAATGGCGGCTATGCGCTCGTGCCGCGCGTGATCGACAAGATCACCCTCACCAACGGCAAGCTGCTCTATGCACGCAACATCCAGCGGATCGGCCGCATCATCGATGCGCGCTATGTGAGCATGATGAACGCGATGATGGCCGAGACGCTGACCATCGGCACCGCGCAGAGGGCGAGCCTGCCCGGCTGGCCGGCAGCCGGAAAAACCGGAACAAGTCAGGATTTCCGCGACGCCTGGTTCATCGGCTATACCGCGCACCTGGTCACCGGAGTTTGGCTGGGCAACGACGATGGAACGCCGACCAAGCATGTGACCGGCGGTAGCCTGCCGGTGGAGATCTGGAGTCGGGTCATGCGCGGCGCGCACCAAGGCGTGCCGGTCGCAAGCCTGCCCGGCGCTCCAACCGGCAATTTCTTCTCCGGTCTGTTCGGCGGCAGCTCCAGGCCGGTCCCGCCTGCCCCCGTCCAGCCGGTTGCGGTCGGCAATTCGACGACGACAGGCAGCGGCGGGCTTGATGGCTGGCTGCTGAACAATTTGTTCGGACGCCGCTGATCACTGTTTCGGCACGGCGCGGCGTATGCCTTGTGTCGTCCACCAGAGCACCCACGTGGCGCAACCCATCGCTGCAACTCCTATCGCGAGAGGCCAGGCGCTCTGTCCGAGCAGCCAGCCCACCACCGCACCACACAAGGCTGCAACGCTTTGCTGAACGAACCCGAACAGCGAAGAGGCGGCGCCGGCGCGTTCTGGAAATGGGGTGAGAGCGCCGGCAATCCCTTGCGGCAGCACCATGCCGAGACCAGCGAGATAAATAGCCATGGGAAAGACGAGTGCCAACGACGAGGGAAATCCGCAGGCGACAGCCAACACCATCCCAATGCCGCCCGCGGCGCAGGTGGCCGCACCAATTCCGAGCACGCCGTCGAGTCCAGTTGTCACGACCACGCGCGCAGCCAGGGCCGAGCCGGCCATATAGCCGACCGAGCCGAGCGCGAACGCGATGCCAAAATCAAACGGGCTGAGCCGGTAGAGATCCTGCAGCACGAATGCGGCCGCGGAAATCCAGACGAACAGGCCAGCGTAGCTCGCCGCGGTAATGCCCAGATAGGCAAGATACGCGAGGTTGCCCGCGACGAGTCGATAGGAACGAAGGATCGACGTAATCGATAGCGGCTCGGCGGCTCGCGACTTCAGTGTTTCCGGCAACGCCGCCCACACAATTCCAACCCCGGCGAAGCCTGCGCCAACGAGGGTGAAAAATATGGCTCGCCAGCCGAAGTAAGTCTGCAAAAATCCACCCGCAATCGGTGCCAGAACCGGCGCAAGCGCCATCACCGAGGCGATGAGCGACAATTCGCGCCCGGCACGAGCGCCGGAATGGATGTCGCGCACGATCGCGCGGGCCAGAACGATGCCGCCGCAGCCGCCGAGTGCCTGGAAGGCACGCGCCACTATGAGCATTTCAATCGATGTCGAGAGTGAGCAAGCCAGGCTCGCGATGCAATAAAGCGCGAGCGCCGCGATCAGGATCGGCTTGCGGCCGTGTCGGTCGGACACCGGGCCATAGAAAATTTGCCCGACTGCAAATCCGATGAGATAGGCGGAGATGGTAAATTGCGCCTGCGCCGTCGAGGCATGGAGCTGGCGAGCGATGTCGGGCAGTGACGGCAGATACATGTCGGTCGTGAGCGGACCGATCGCGCTCAAAGCTGCAAGCAATGCGGTGAGCGCGAATGTTCGGGGACGCAGCATGGCCGAATCCGTTTATCCAGGTTGTCCTGGCCGCATTTCGCGGGCATGCCAGCGGGACGACCAATCTAGTGCGAGAATAGGAGGCTAGCGCGAATCCAGGCCGTAGCGATGGAGATCTGCGCCGTGGGCATCCAGCCAGGCCTTGGCCCGGCCCATGTGTGGACAAATGCTCTCAACCAGCCGCCAGAATCGACGCGAGTGATTCATCTCGATGAGGTGGGCAACCTCGTGCGCTGCCAGATATTCGAGCACGAACGGAGGCGCCATCACCAATCGCCAGGAATAGGAGAGCATGCCGCTCGAGGAGCACGAACCCCAACGGCTCGACTGATCGCGCACCGACACGCGCTTGAACTCGATGCCAAGGCCCTGCGCGGCCAACTGGCTCGCCGCCTGCAAGTCACGCTTGGCTTCGCGCTTGAGATAATCGTGCACCCGTCGTGACAGATGAGGTTTTTCGCCGGCGACACACAACAAGTGCTCGCTTCCGTGCGTCTCAATCCACACCGTACCTCTTGCCCGGGGTCGATGGTCGATGCGGTGTTCGCGCCCCCGCAGCGGCAAGAATGCGCCATGGTCAAAAGGTGCGGCGCCGGGCAACCGGCGCAACCGGGATGTGATCCAGGCACTGTGCTTTTGAGCGAATTCCTTGGCGTGCTTGACGCTGCCGCGCGTAGGCATCGTGAGCACGACTTCGCGGCTGGCTACAAGAATGCGCAACGTGTAACGGCGCGCCTGCCTATGGCGGCGCAGGCGGACAGGATGAATTTCCCCGTCGCAAGTGACTGCAATGGCGGACGGCTCGCTGGTCCGGCGATAAAGCAGGGCGCGGAATGGTATCGATATCATCAGGTCAAACCGGAACGGGCCAGCTGTGTTCCACGGTCACGCGCGCACGCCATCAACGCTGAGCTACGACCTTCAGCAATGTAGAACGCACGTTACGGCTACCGTTCCGCGACAGCGCGAAGTCGGCAATGCGAGGAGCGATCTCGGCGCGGAAGCGCGAACCATTGAACACGCCATAGTGACCGACTCCAGGCTGCACATAGTGAACCTTATTCTCCTCTGGAATGTTGACGCAGAGTGCGTGCGCAGCCTCTGTCTGGCCGACGCTCGATATATCGTCGTGCTCGCCTTCCACCGTCATCAACGCAACGCGTCTGATCGCGGCAGGGTCGACCCGCCGGCCGCGGTGCGTCATCTCCCCTTTTGGCAAGGCATGGCGGATGAACACGGTATCTACGGTCTGCAGATAGAATTCGGCGGCGAGATCCATGACCGCGAGGTATTCATCGTAGAATTCACGGTGCTTCTGGGCCGAATCGCCGTCGCCTTTGACGAGGTGAAGGAAAAGATTGTGATGCGCTTCGATGTGGCGATCCAGATTCATGCTCATGAAGCCATGTAGTTGCAAAAAACCCGGATAGACGTCCCGCATGAAGCCGGGATGCGGGAACGGCACTTTGGTAATCACGTGATTGCGGAACCAGCTGGGTCCCCGCCGCTCGGCGAGCTTGTTGACCTCGTTGGGATTAATGCGCGTGTCGATCGGGCCACCCATAAGCACCATGGAGCGAGGAACGTCGGGATCGTTGTCCGCTTCCATGAGCGCGACGGCGGCCAGCACCGGCACCGAGGGCTGACACACTGCAATCACGTGTAAATCGTCGCCCAGCAGATGAAGGATGGAAATGATGTAGTCGATATAGGTATCGAGATCGAAGCGCCCTGCCGACAGCGGCACCATGCGGGCGTCGATCCATTCGGTGATGTACACCTCGTGATTGGGAAGAAAAGTCTCCACCGTGCCGCGCAACAATGTCGGATAATGACCCGACATCGGAGCGACAAGAAGCAGTCTGGGCTGAGGCCGCCGCGGCGCCTGCCTGAAAGCACGTTCAAAGTGCAGGAGCCGACAGAAAGGACGCTCCCAGATGCTCTTGATCTGGACGGGAACCTTCTCGCCCCCCACGGTGGTCGAGTCGATATCCCATTCCGGCCGGCGATATCGGCGGGTCGAGCGCTCGAACAACTCCATGGTGGCCGCCATCGACTTGCCATAGGAGGTGTGGGCGAGCGGATTCGCGGGATTCTTGAAGAACAACCGCGTGGCATCTGCAAAGGCACGGGCCGGATTCAGTGCGGCATGCCCCATTTCGTAAAACCAGTACATCGGCGTGGCCAATAACGTGCCGCTGCCGTCGGAGAGCGTCGCTGCTCCGCCGAATTCCCCAATTGCCATTGATTCCCCCGGCCCTCGCTGCAGTGCGGTAGACTGTCGTTTTTCGGTCATAGCGTCAACATAGAGAATAGTCGTTGGCATGCCGTTTACAACGCACAACGGCGTTGTAAGTCTCATTAAACACAGGCTTTTTTTATTTACTCACTGGTCTGTAAAAGCGAGCCTTGGGCCCGCGCGCTCTGCAAAAGCTTCAAAAAAGCCAATGATGCAGCCGCGAACAGCACAATATTGAGGGCAAAAGCCTCGATCATCAGGTCGGGGCGAAACACATGGTCAATCAACAACGCGCGCATACCTTCAAAGACATAGGTGGGCGGGAGCGCCCAGGCAAAGTACTGAAGCCAGTCGGGCAACACCGCCACCGGATAGTAAACGCAGGTCAGTGGAAGAAACAGAAACATGATCGTCCAGGCCATGCTCTCCGCACCCAGGCCGTTACGCAACAAAAGTCCCGCGACGAAGATGCCCACCGCCCAGCTCGTCAAAATCAGATTGGCAAAAAACGCAGCCAGCGCCAGACCGAGTGCCCACAGGTTAAACCCGAAGAAAGCAATCGCCAGCAAAGACACCGGGATCATTCCGATCGACAAACGCACGATGCTCATGATCATCAGTGCGAGCAGGAATTCCGCCGGACGCAGCGGCGACATCATGAGGTTGCCGAGGTTGCGCGCGTACATTTCTTCCAGGAAAGAAATGGAAAATCCGAGCTGGCCACGGAACAGAATATCCCACAACAGGACCGAGCCGATGAAAACACCGCCGGCCTGGACGAAAAAATTGGAGTTTTGCGAGATATAAACCTGAAGAAAACCCCACATCAGCATCTGCACGGTCGGCCAATAAATCAGATCGAGAATGCGGGGCCACGAGGAACGCAACAGGTACCAGTAGCGCCGCACCATGGCTGCAACGCGGTTGAACGAGAATTCCATTCCCACGTCACTGGCGATCATTGTGCAGCCTCGCTCTGCCGCCGCCCGCGCGCGACATCGAGAAACACCTCTTCCAGGGTCTCGCGGCCGTAGCGAGAGAGCAGCAGGTCAGGCTTGTCATCGTCCTCGATGCGGCCCTTCTTCATGATGATGACCCGTTCGCACAATCGTTCGACCTCTGCCATGTTGTGAGAGGCAAGCAGTATCGTCGCGCTCTCCTCAGCGCGATACCGTTCGAGCCGCGAGCGCACCCAGTCCGCCGTGTCAGGATCAAGCGAAGCGGTCGGCTCATCCAGCAACAGTACTTCAGGCTTGTTCAGCAGCGCCTTGGCGAGCGACACCCGCGTCTTCTGGCCGGCGGAAAGCTTGCCGGTAGGCCGATCAAGAAATTCGGTGAGATCGAGATCGGCGGCCAGCCTGTCGATCCGTTCGTCAATGTCGGCCACCGCATAGAGCTGGGCGAAGACGGAAAGATTTTGCCTCACGGTCAGGCGCATCGGCACGTCGACGTAGGGGCTCTCGAAATTCATCCGATGCAGCACGCGATAACGTTGCCTCGGCATCTCGGCGCCCAGCACGGTCACGCCGCCGGACGTCGGCGTCACCAGCCCCATGATCATCGCAATCGTCGTGGTTTTGCCAGCCCCGTTTCCCCCAAGCAGTCCGGTCACCGAGCCGGGGGTCAGCCGAAAGCTGATGCCGTCGACTGCCGCCACGCCCTTATAGCGCTTGACCAGCCGATCCACGGCGATGGGGGAAGCATTTTGCGCATCCATAGGCGGAAACATGTGACGCTGCGCCGCAAGAAGTGCAAGCCCCGCAATGCGGATGCAATTTGTGCCGCCGCCGCCTGGCGTTAGACTGAATCATGGCCTCGCCGCTTGCCCAACCTCACCCCGGCCGAAATGTGCGCCTCGATACATTGGTGCGGTTGCGCTGGCTTGCAATCATCGGCCAGACCACGGCCGTCGTAGTGGTCTACTACGGACTCGACTTCCAGCTTCCTATTTACGCGTGTCTCGCCGCCATCATCCTCGCGGCCTGGCTCAATGTGGCGCTGCGTCTGCGTTTCCATATGACGCAAAGACTCGAGCCGGACCGTGCGGCGTGGCTGCTTGCCTTCGACATCGCGGAGCTGGCGGTGCTCTTGTATCTGACCGGGGGTCTGCAAAATCCGTTCGCCTTCATGTTTCTGGGACCGGTCTTGTTGTCGGCGACGGCGCTGCCACCCCGGTTCACGCTTCTGCTGGGCGGTTTTGCGGTCGCATGCGCCACGATCCTGGTATTCGTGCATTATCCCCTGCCGTGGGACAGCGAGGATCCGTTGCAACTGCCACCCGTTTACATGATGGGTGTCTGGCTATGCATCTTGCTCGCGATCGGGTTCATCGGGGCATATGCTTGGCAAATCACGGAAGAGTCTCGTCAGCTTTCCGACGCGCTCGCCGCCACCGAGCTGGTGCTTGCGCGCGAGCAGCATCTTTCCCAACTCGACGGACTTGCCGCCGCGGCGGCGCATGAACTCGGTACACCGCTTTCGACCATCTCTGTCATCGCCAAGGAGCTGGAGCGGGCGATCGCGCCGAACGCGCCGCACGGCGACGACGTGCGGCTGTTGCGCGAACAGGCCACGCGCTGCCGCGACATTCTCGCCAAGCTCACCGAATTGTCTTCGAGCGGAGAGCCGTTTGACCGCATGCCTCTCACTGCGCTGATCGAGGAGGTTGTGGCGCCGCATCGACATTTCGGCGTGAGCATCGAGGTGATTTCGCCGAGCGATCGCTCGACCGAGCCGGTTGGGGCGCGCAACCCAGCCATTCTTTATGGACTTGGCAATCTGCTGGAAAACGCGATCGATTTCGCGCGCGACCGCGTTGCGGTCGATGCGAATTGGAATGAAGATTCGGTCGCCGTCACAATCAGCGATGATGGGCCGGGGTTTGCGCCGGAAATCCTGGCGCGGATTGGAGAACCCTACGTGACCAGCCGGCGGCGCCGCCAGGACGACACAGGCGAGGAGCCGGCCGGGCTTGGGCTCGGTTTCTTTATCGCCAAGACATTGCTCGAGCGGTCAGGTGCAACCCTCTCGTTTAAAAATCGGCCCGGGCCGGAGCAGGGCGCCGTTATCAGGCTCAGCTGGAGCCGCAGCGATTTCGAACAATCAGCAGCGTTCGCAGCGGCTTGAGGAAGCCTCGCAAGATCACTATTTGTTGCGTGCGACGGACAGGCTGTCCGCGCTAGGATGCGGATCAGGGCAGCTGTGGTGACGAACGTGGACATTGCAACGAGCGATACCGCCCGACCGGCGGCGAAGGTTAAAATCAACGGCGAACGGTCCTTGTTGATCGTCGAAGACGATTTTTCCTTCCTGCAGCGCCTCGCCAAGGCGCTCGAGCAACGCGGATTTTCGGTCACGACCGCGGAGTCGGTTTCCGAAGGCTTGTTGCAGGTCGAAAAGGCAGCGCCGGCCTACGCTGTGGTCGATATGCGCCTCGGCGACGGCAACGGGCTCGACGTGATTTCTGCGCTCAAGTGCCGTCGTCCGGACGCGCGCGGCATCATCTTGACCGGCTACGGCAACATTGCGACCGCGGTGAACGCGGTGAAGCTTGGCGCCGTCGATTATCTCGCCAAGCCCGTCGATGCCGATGACGTCGTCGCAGCCTTGTTGGCATTGGACAACGCCAAGATCGAGCCGCCTGAGAATCCGATGTCGGCCGACCGCGTGCGCTGGGAACACATCCAGCGGATCTATGAGTTGTGCGGCCGCAATGTTTCGGAGACTGCGCGCCGGCTAAACATGCACCGCCGAACCTTGCAGCGTATTCTGGCCAAACGCGCTCCCAGATAGTCTCCTACTCCGCCTCCCAGTAAGGTCCTGTCGGATCGGCCAGCGATTGCAACCGGATCGCGGCGGAACGCGCAAACAACAACATCATCGATTTTCGCGTCGCGGCCGACAACCTGTGCTCGGGCGCTTCACATTTGAACTCGGCGCCGAAGGCATCGGCCACGATCAGCCCGGTGTCCGGCGGAAAAATTTCGCACGGAACGTCGATAGTGGTGGCGAAGAACAAGCGATCGCAGTGCGCCCGGTAGTCATGCCACTTCTGGTCGGCGCGGAAATCGGCGATCGAGGACTTGATCTCGATAATCCAGATTTCGCCGCTCGGATCGAGCGCGACAAGATCAGCTCGCCGGCCGGACGGCAACGGCAATTCGCTGACGACACAGCGCCCGTGCGCGTGCAGCAGCCGCGCGGTTCCGCGCGCGATCGCGAGCGCGGCCTGCGACTGGCGGCCATCGACGAGCATTTGAAACGGAGACGATGCCAAGGCCATCAGCTGACCTTGCGATTCGATTTGGGCCGGACTTCGGCGCGTTCGGGAAAAGCGCGTGCAAGCGCGGCGCGGCTGGCCTGAACGATGCCGCGCTCGGTGATCAAGCCAGTGACCAGTCGTGCCGGGGTAACGTCGAAAGCAAAGTTTGCAACCGGCGAGCCATCGGGAACGATCTGCACTGTCTCGATGTGGCCCGACGCGGTCTTTCCGCTCACCGTTGCGACTTCGTCGGCCGCGCGTTGTTCGATGGGAATCTCGCCAAGACCATCATCGATCGTGAAGTCGATTGTTGGCGATGGCAGTGCGACATAAAATGGGACCTTGTTATCGTAAGCGGCGAGTGCCTTGAGATAAGTGCCGATTTTATTGCAGACATCCCCTTGCGCCGCAACGCGGTCGGCCCCGACGATGACGACGTCGACCAGCCCGTGCTGCATGAGATGCCCGCCGGTATTGTCGGCGATGACGGTGTACGGCACGCCGTGATGGCCCAGCTCCCAGGCGGTCAGCGCAGCGCCCTGATTGCGCGGGCGCGTCTCATCGGCAAAAACATGGACGGGCAGGCCTTTGTCATGAGCCGTATAGATTGGCGCAGTCGCCGTTCCCCAATCAACCGTGGCCAGCCAGCCTGCGTTGCAGTGGGTCAGCACGTTTACCGGTGCGCCTTTTTTGGTTGCGGCAATTTCCTCAATGATTGGCAGCCCATAGCGGCCGATAGCCTGGTTGATCGCGACGTCCTCATCGGCGATCTCGCCTGCTCGCCGTAAGGCCGCTTCCGCGCGCTCGGCGCGCGGCCGGTTGCGCACCGCGGCCTGTATTTCGTCCAGCGCCCATTTGAGATTGATGGCCGTCGGACGCGTCGCAATCAGGGTGGCACAGGCATCGTCCAGTGCTTCATCGGATGCATCGGCGCGCAGGGCGAGCCAGAGGCCATAGGCTGCCGCCGCGCCGATCAGGGGCGCCCCGCGCACCTGCATGGTCGCGATCGCCCGGGCGACATCGTCAAGCGTGGCAAGCCGTATCGTGGCAAAGCGATGGGGCAGCAGCGTCTGGTCGATAATGCCGAGGCTTGCGCCATCGCTTTCGACCCAGACGGTTCGCATTTGCTTGCCGTCAATTTTCATGGCTAAGAAATAACGCCGTTTCGAGTGCTGCGCAAAGCCAGGTCATTCACGCCCGAGAACCGCCATGTCCGCCCATTATGAGGTTGAATACGACAACCGCTCTCGCGTCCCCGAACATCCGGAGATTTTTGCACGCTGGCAACGCGAGGCGGCAGCGTATCGCGCGAGCGCGCATAACCCCAAGCTCGGCATCGGATATGGCCCTTCATCGCGGCGGACCATGGACCTCTTTCCGGCCAAGAACGACGACAAGGCGCCCCTCGCCATGTTCGTTCACGGTGGCTATTGGCGCTCGCTAGAGCCTTCGATGTTTTCACAAATGGCGGCAGGACCGAATGCGCGCGGGATAACGGTCGCGGTCGCAGGTTACGATCTTTGCCCGCATTGTTCGGTTGCCGACATCATCGATCAGATGCGCAGCGCCTGTCTGAGCCTCTGGCGCAAGCGGCGCCAGCGCATTTGCGTCTACGGCCATTCGGCCGGGGGGCATCTGGCCGCGTGCATGGTGGCGCAAGACTGGAAAGCTTTCGCCTCCGATGCCCCGGCCGACCTCGTGCCGGCCGCCTACGCGATTTCCGGAGTGTTCGATCTCGCACCGTTGGTGCATTGCTCGCAAAATCTGGATTTGCGTCTCGACGAGGCGGAAGCGCGCCGGGTATCGCCGCTTTACTGGCACGTGCCGCCCGGTCGCAGCCTGGACGCCGTCGTTGGCGCGCTGGAATCGAAAGAGTTCTTACGCCAGAGCAGCACGATCGCCGAGTCCTGGCAACAACGCATGGCGCTCACCCGTTACGAGGAAATAGCGGGCACAAACCACTTCACGGTCATAGACCCTCTCGGCAATCCGGATAGTGCGATGACCGCACGCGTCGCCGCGATGGCGCACAGCGTAAACGGCATGGCGCTGTAGTACTTCACGCTTCCCAGCATTATCGACTTAGTCGACATGGGCTTCTGCTCGTTTCCCTTTCCCCCTTTTGGAGGGGACGCATGAACGAGGAAACCCGCAATAGGAATATTATCTTGACCACCGGAAAAGATTGACAGTAGGATTAAAGTCCGATGTCAAAATTTTGGGTGTCGCTTTGAACTCTTCCTCAAGTTTCCGCCACGAGCTTCGTTGTCTTCAACGCGACCATGCCACACTGCGCCTCGAATTGGAGCGCATCAAGCGTGCCTACTATGCTCGCCAGTACGATCCCAATCAGCCTCGTATCGCTCGCGGGAATCCCGATGGTGGCGAGTGGACAACTCAACCCTCGATTCAGCCTGTCTTCTATGATCCTCGCCGTCTTGCGATCCGGAAGGCGATCGAGGGCGGCCTGGCTCTGTACACCTGGCTATCGACACGAAGCGGGTCCGACAAGCAAGCGGTCATTATCTTCGACGCCAGGGAGTTTCGATCGGATGGACGCGGCGAGCTCGACCTGGATGATGTAAAGCTGCTTGATCGCGACAAAGTCAATGCTGCTTGCCCCCGTTTGGACAAGGTCCAAAAGCGAACGGACCTAGCCGCTGAAGTCGTTAGCCGAACTCGCGGACATTTGCCGCCTGCGGAATTCGGCACGGCCGTGCACACCAATCTCAAGAGGCAGATCGACGGTCTCAGCGACCCGGATTTTCGCGCTGAAGTCTCGTACCTGAAAAATAGAGAGGAAACTTATGGCAGAAAAGATTCAATCCGCATCGACGTACTTGAGAAGGTCGGCGACGGAACCGTGTGTGTATACGATATCAAGACTGGCCAGCGGGGCCTAAGTCTTGCGCGAACGACAGAAATTGCAACGAATGTATTCAAGGCTTATCCAGCAACTCAACGCATCCTCGTCAGCGAAATACGGCCGAGATCGAGATAATGACGACCATCGCGCAGGTCAGAGAGGTGGTCCGGCCGCTCTTGCAGCGTAATCCCGATCTCGAACTCGTTGGCCGCCTGATCGTTGTAAAGCCCGTGCACCACATTCTGCGCGGGATCTACATCGATCGCAGCCTTGATCCTCAGCTCTTTATCCCTACCTGGGCTGTCACGTTCCTGTTCGAGCCGTCCGAGAGCTTTTCGTATAATTGGGGAGGAAGGCTTTCTAATCGCGCGCATGGCGTTTGGGACGTTGGCAATCCGGCCACGTCACAGGTGATGTGCGAGGAAATCGAAAAGGAGGCACTCCCGCTGCTACGGCCAATTCAGACCATCCACGATTTTATCAGATTCACGTCGAAGGAGCGTTTCAAGGAAACGTATTTGGATCTTTACGAGGAGCGCAAAATATTTGTCGACATTGCCTGCGGCGATCTCAATGCGGCGAGAGCGATCTGCGCGTATTTTGCCACTGAAAGTGCAAAGAAGCGGTATTCAGGTGGAATGGAGGAAGAATACGACCGGGTCACGAAAACGCTCTGTCCACTTGTTGCGGCTGGTGACCGCCTTGGTCTCGTGCAGCTCTTGCGAGACTGGGAAGCGAGTTCTGTCGAACATTTGAAGATGAAAAGGTTATGGGAGCCGACTCCGTTTCCAATCGAATTGCAACGCGAAAAGGAATAAAATTCCGTGAGTTGGATTGGATACAGCGGCAAGTTTCGGGATCGCAAATTGCTTGCTAGAACCAGTAGCGCCGCGCAAATGCGATTGTGAGCGCCGCACCGACCACGACAATCAGCACGCGCACGACGTTGCGCGGAATGACGCGCGCGACATAGGCGCCGATCAATCCGCCGCCGATCGTTCCGGCGGCCAGCGCCAGGGTCTGCGGCCACAGCACGGCGCCATGCGTGGCGAACACCAGGGTGGCGGCAAATCCGTTGAGGCTCGAGACGAAATTCTTGGCGACATTTGCGGAGCGATAATCGCCGCCTGTCGCCAGCGAGAACACGCCGAGCATCAGGATGCCCACGCCGGCGCCGAAGTAACCACCATAAAACGAAACCGGGAGCACCACCTTGAGACTGGCGATGTCGAATGCAATCGCATGGCCGCGTCCTTCCGCGCGGGCGCGGAGCCAGCGACTGATCCGTTCGGAATAGGCGAACAGCAACGTCGCAAAGCCGAGCAACAAGGGCACGATCTGCGCGAACATTCGCTCCGGCGTCAGCAGCAGAGCTGCTGCGCCGGCGCCCGCACCAATAATCGAGGCGACAATCAGGCCAACAAAAGCACGGTTGAACGGCGGAAGTTGCGATCGATCGGATAATGCCGCCAGCATCGTTGCGGGCATGATGGAAGCCAGATTGGATACGGCCGCGAGCTGTGGCGATACCCCGGTTGCAATCAGCGCGGGGTAGATCACGACCGCTGCGCCACCCACCATGCTTGCGATGATTCCTGCGATAATGCCGGCGCCGACGAGAAAGGCGATGGTCATCAAATCCATGCGCGATACCCGCCCCCGTTCATTCCCGCGCACGCGGGAATCCAGCCCGCAGAGTACAAAGGTAAATCAAATTCCCTGGATCCCCGCTTTCGCGGGGATGACCGGACGAAAAGCCCATTGCGAACTAGAAAAACGCCTGGATGCCGGTCTGCGCGCGGCCGAGGATCAGTGCATGAATATCATGCGTGCCCTCATAGGTATTCACCGTCTCCAGGTTCGAGAGCACGCGCATCACGTGGTATTCCTCTGAAATGCCGTTGCCTCCGTGCATATCGCGCGCCAGGCGCGCGATATCGAGCGCCTTGCCGCAATTGTTTCGCTTCATCAGCGAGATCGATGGTGGCGCGGCCTTGCCCGCTTCCAGCATGCGCCCGAGGCGCAGGGCTCCCTGCAGTCCGATCGCGATTTCGGTCTGCATGTCCGCAAGCTTTTTCTGCACCAACTGATTAGCGGCGAGCGGACGACCGAATTGTTTGCGGTCGAGCACGTACTGGCGGGCGCGATGCCAGCAGAATTCGGCGGCCCCCATGGCGCCCCAGGAAATTCCGTAGCGTGCATTATTGAGGCAGCCGAACGGACCGGCGAGGCCTTTCACGTTGGGCAGCAAATTCTCTTCGGGGATCACGCAATCGTCCAGCACGATCTCGCCGGTTATGGAGGCGCGCAGCGAAAGTTTGCCTTCGATCTTCGGGGTGGAGAATCCCTTCGTGCCTCGCTCGACCAGGAAGCCGCGGATCGCGTTGTCGAGCTTGGCCCAAACGACCGCGACGTCGGCAACCGGAGAATTCGAAATCCAGGTCTTCGCGCCGTTGAGCTTGTAGCCGGCCGATACTTTCTCGGCGCGCGTCACCATCGAACCGGGATCGGAACCATGATCGGGCTCCGTCAGCCCGAAGCATCCGATCATTTCGCCGGTTGCCAGCTTTGGTAGAAATTTACGGCGCTGCGCTTCGCTGCCATAGGCGTAGATTGGATACATCACCAGCGAAGACTGCACCGACATCGAGGAGCGATATCCCGAGTCGACGCGTTCAAGCTCGCGCGTGATAAGGCCGTAAGCGACGTATCCTAGCCCGGCACCGCCATACTCCTCAGGTATGGTGGGACCAAGCAGGCCAAGCTTCCCCATCTCGGGCAGCAACCCGGGGTCGTATTTCTCGTCGCGGTATGCCTCGACCACTCGCGGCATGAGATAGCTTTGCGCGAAGCCGCGGGTGCTGTTGCGCACCATGCGCTCGTCTTCGGAAAGCTCGCCTTCGAGATCGAGCGGGTCTTCCCACACGAACGCGGCATCCTTCAGCATCGCCGGCATGCCACCGCGCTTCTCGGCCGCTTGCGACATTGGAGTCCTCCTGGCTTTGGCGAAGCCATTATAGAGGACTTTTCAAACATTTCCCTCCCTTGCGCGGAGCAAAACAAAACCCCGCCGTCTTGCGGCGGGGTCTTGCACGTCGAGAACGCGCGCTCAGATCGCCATCTTGAGATCTTTTGCCGCGCGGAAAGCAACTTTCTTGCTGGCTTTGATCTTGATGGCCTCGCCCGTCATCGGGTTGCGGCCCATGCGGGCGGCACGTTTGCGCACGATCAGGATACCTAGACCGGCGATCTTCACCCGCTCGCCTTTTTTCAGGTGCTTGGTGATCAGGCCGATCAGGTCCTCCAACATTTCGAGGCCCTGCTTCTTGGTGAGCTGATGCTGTTCCGCGAGCGCGGCGGCGAGGTGCCTGGTGGTGACCGGCTTGCCGGCTTTCGGCTTGGGTGAAGCGGCTTCTGCCATTTGAGAATGCTCCTTGAGGGCGCACCATGCGCGAGCCTTAGAGCAGTAAGAGATTCGCGCCGGGGCGCATAGCTGGGGGCTGCCCGGGCCGCGGGCTTAACCACAGAAAGCTCGAAAAAGCCCCGCGGATCCGTTGATTCGGCGCCGTTGCCGGTCGCGGACGTTTCGTCTATTGAGGGCTTACGCGCGCCCGTAGCTCAGCTGGATAGAGCGTTGCCCTCCGAAGGCAAAGGTCGGACGTTCGAATCGTCTCGGGCGCGCCAGTATTGCCCGATCGACGAACCCAAGTTGTGTAAGTCGGACCCAAATCGGGGCCAACCAAGACACTACTCTATTCCCGCAGCGCCGCCTCGCGCGGTGCCGACATGCGTCGCGGCTGCGGCACATAGTACGTGCCAAGCGTCACCATCGGGCGCGGCTTGAACACGATCGAGACCAATCGGTCGCAGAGCGCTTTGGGCGATGTCGGCTTGAGCAGAAACTCGTTGGCGCCGGCGCGCAGGGCTTCACTCACGTGGGCGCGTTGCGCCCGGGCCGTCAACATGATGACCGGAAGGTTCGGGCGCGGAAACACCCCGGGGGAGCGAACGATACGCAATACCTCCATGCCGTTGAGTACCGGCATGTCCCAGTCCAGCAGCATCACGTCAGGATCCGCGGTGCGGATCGATTCCAGCGCGGCGAGGCCGTCGGAAGCTTCAAGCACGGACCTGCCGCCGAGGTTGGTCAGCATGGTGCGCGTGAGGCGCCGCATGTACGCATTGTCATCGACCACCAGGATATTCAGACCCTGGAGCATTTTTTCGATTTGCTTGTTGGCCATGAAACCCCGGACCGGCACGCCAGAATTGCCGGCAATTTACGCCCGAGCTTCTGTTGTTTCGTTGAAAACGATCGTTCAAATTTTCGCAATCTGCCCTGTCGCTGCCCAAATGCGGCACCTAGATCGGGACCGAACGCGGGACGCCCGCGTGCACCCAGGTTTACAGGGCATTTACCAATAAATGCAGCGAGCCAGTGCAATGAAACTTCCCGGTCCGGATCATCCAATCACCGTCACGTCCCATGGCAAGCGCGTGCGTATTGCTTTCGCGGATCATGTGGTCGCCGACACGACGCGAGCACTCACGCTCAAGGAGGCAGGCTACAAGCCGGTCCTCTATATTCCGCGTGCGGATGCAGACATGAGTCTGCTCACCCGCACCAGCCATTCCACGCATTGCCCCTACAAGGGTGATGCGAGCTACTTCAGCATCGTTGCCGATGGACGCACCGCGGAGAACGCGGTCTGGAGCTACGAGCGCCCTTTCCCGGCAATGGCCGAGATCAAGGAGCATCTCGCGTTTTTTCCCAACCGGGTTGATGCGGTCGAGGAAAGCTGAGGACGTTGCTGCTCAATGCAGCCGTGGACCCTTGAGGAATTTTGTGCGGTCAGACGAGTTCACGCGCACGTCGAAGGTGACGCCTTCACGATAAAGCGTAAGGGGCACTTCGACACCGGCGCGTCCGAGCGCCCAAACCTTGCGATAAAAGCCGGCGAGTGTTGATACGCGGTCGCCCTTGACCGCAACAACGACGTCGCCCGTCTTGATTTCGGCGCGCGCAGCCGGCCCCTTGGGGGCAATGCCGACTACAACGATCTTGTCCTCGATCTCGGTTGAATAAAGTCCGAGCCAGGGCCGTACCGGATGATTGGCGCGGCCAAACTTGCGCAGATCCTGCAGAACCGGATGCAGCAGATCGATCGGCACGATCATGTTGAGGTGCTCGTTTTTGCCTTCGCGCGCGCGCTCAAGCTGAAGCGAACCAACACCAATGAGCTTGCCCTCGCCCGAAATCAACGCCGTGCCGCCCCAGTTTGGATGCGCGGGGTAAGTGAATATGGCCTCGTCGAGAACATACTCCCAATAGCCCGCGAATTCCTGTTTCGCTGCGATGCGGCCGGCGAGTGAGCGCGTGCGTCCGCCTGCGCCGCCTACGACGATGCGTTCACCGACTTCAGCGACCCTCGAGGAGCCGATTTCAAGCGAAGGAAGATCGATAGCGCCAAGCGCCTGCACCAGGCCGAAACCCGTTTCCTGATCGAAGCCGAGTGCATGTCCTTGCACAACGCGCCCGTCGCCGAGATGCAGCCACACGTTCTCGGCTTCGGTGATCAGATAACCGATGGTGAGCACGAGGCCGTCGTCGATCAGCACACCATTGCCTGCGCGCTCGACCCCAAGCGTATCGGCGGTGAAAGCATCGGCGGGAATGATCGAATGGAGACCGACCACCGACGAAAGAACGCGCTCAAGATTGTAGCCGTAGTCCTCCACGCGTGGCTGAACCGCTGGCGGCACTCTCCATTCGATCAATGAGGCCATCGATGCGCTCCCAATCGGTCCCGTTTATCATACGCCGGATCATGCGGGCGAAAAGACGGCGCTCACATGTTAATGTGGGTCCCTCCGATGATCCCGCTGTCCATCCTCGATCTGTCGCCGGTTTCAGCCGGCTCCACCGCCGCGCAAGCCTTGCGCAATTCCCTCGATCTCGCCCGATTCGCCGATGGGCTGGGCTTTAAACGCTATTGGGTGGCCGAACATCACAATTTGCCTGCTATTGCGAGTTCGTCCCCCGACATCATGATCGGCCAGATCGCGGCGGCGACCCGGAATATGCGCATCGGTTCGGGCGGCGTGATGCTGGCGAACCACGCACCTTTGATGGTGGCGGAGCGCTTCAAAGTGCTTGAGGCGCTTTATCCGGGCCGCATCGATCTCGGTTTAGGCCGCGCGCCGGGCACCGATCCGGCAACGTCATATGCGCTTCGACGGCGGCAAGGCATCAGCGAGGAAGACGATTTTCTGGATCGGTTCAACGAACTGATGCTGCTTGAAACGCGCGCCTTTCCTGCTGGCCATCCCTTTCACAATGTGCAAGCGATGCCGTCGGATGTGCCGCTCCCGCCGATCTATCTGCTTGGTTCTTCGGATTACAGCGCTCAGCTTGCCGGACATATCGGCGCGGCATTTTCATTCGCGCACCACTTCGCCAATTTCGATGCGGCGGAAGCGATGCGGCTCTATCGCGACAATTTCAAGCCATCGCCATCGCACGACAATCCCTACGCGATCCTGGCAACCCATGTGGTATGCGCCGACACGGACCAGGAAGCCGAACGACTGGCCGCGACCATCGATCTCAATTTCGTGCGTCGCGCCAAGGGCGAATATTTTCCACTCGCTTCACCGGAAGATGCTGCAAGATACGACTACACGCCGGTTGACCGCACGCGCATCGCACAGAACCGACAAAGGGTATCGGTTGGCTCGCCTGCAACGGTAAGGGCCAGGCTCATGCCTTTGATCGAAGCCACCAAGGCCGACGAGCTGATGGTGACCACCATGCTGTTCGATCATGCAGCTCGCAAACATTCATATGAATTGCTGGCGAAGGTGTTTACCTGATCGCCCGTCAAGGCCGGCACTCGGGTCCGGCCTTCGGGCGGACCGAGCACAAGTCTAATCCCGGGCACTGCCTCTCACCTGTCATCCACGTCTTCCCTTCAGCATTCAACAACCAAGACGTCGATAGCCGGGACAAGCCCGGCCATGACGCATCAAATTGGCCGTGCTAAAAGCCAACCGATTTTCCCGCGTAAAAATTTATGGGAGGTATCGTTGGGTAAGCAGTTCACCTTGACCACCACTGATCAGCATTCTCTCGGGGCATACCGCGCCGATCCCGCCGGAACACCCAAGGGTGGCCTGGTGGTCATCCAGGAAATTTTCGGCGTCAATCGTCACATCCGCGCGATGTGCGATCGCTTCGCCGCGATCGGCTACGCCGCCGTTGCGCCCGCCGTGTTCGATCGCTTCGTGCGCAATTTCGAGAGTGGCTACACGCCGGACGAAATCGCGCACGCGCGCAGCTATCTTGGAAATCTCAACTGGGATCACATGATGCAGGACATCGCCGCCGCGGTTGAGAGCCTGAAGGGGATCGGCCCCGTCGGCATCGTCGGCTACTGCATGGGAGGGAGTGCCGCGTTCCTCGCCGCCTGCCGCGTGCCCGGACTTGCGGCCTCAGTGTGCTACTACGGCGGCGTCATCGGAAAATTCGCCGACGAGAAGCCGAAATGCCCGATTCAAATGCACTTCGGCGAGAAAGACGAAAGTATCCCGATGGACGTAGTGGAGACGATCAAGAAGAAGCAGCCGCAGGCAGAGATTTACGTCTATCCGGATGCACCGCACGCTTTTTCCAACGACGACCGGCCGAGCTTCCGCAAGGAGGCCACGGATCTCGCGTGGAAGCGCACGCAGGAATTTCTCGCAAAGCATATGAAGAAGTGACGTCTTGACGTCATCACCGGTGCGCGCATTTTACCCGTTCATTCCCGCGTAAGCGGGAATCCAGAAGTTTATTCCGTCTGGATCCCCGCTTTCGCGGGGACGAACGGAGAAGAAT
>Ga0075429_100000085_pt1 | contig 48957 bp, 46 predicted proteins | sample RhiMetdeltSRZDD3_FD_75295 | JGI IMG/M metagenome (GOLD analysis project Ga0075429, IMG submission 75295) | Populus rhizosphere microbial communities from Tennessee, USA - Rhizosphere MetaG P. deltoides SRZDD3 | ecosystem: Host-associated > Plants > Roots > Rhizosphere > Soil | place: USA...
TCGCGCGGTGAGATCGCCCGCCGCATGGTCCGCCGCGCTCCCGACCTGACGCGCATGCTCGACCGGCTCGTGCGCATGGGGCTCGTCGAGCGGGCGAAGGGCGACAAGGACCACCGCCAATCGCTCGCGAAGATCACGCCGCAGGGCCGCAGCCTGCTCGAGGACCTGCGCCCCAAGGTGCAGCGCATGAACCAGCTGCTCGCCGACCGCATGTCGCCGGAGGAAGCACGCCAGCTGGTGTCGCTGCTCGAGCGGGTGTACGCGCACGACTAGCGTTCTGCGAGCGCGCCGTCGGGGTGCAAGCCCGGCGGGCGGTTAGCCGCCGATCGCGCTCATGCCGCGCTCGGGCTGCACGAATCCGGGCTGGGAGATCAGGTGCCCCGGCTCCTTGCGCAGCACCGCCGAGCGCAACAGCGCCTCGAGGTCGTCATCGCTGCCGCCCGCTCGCAGCAGCTGGCGGAAGTCGTACTCGCGCAGCGAGAACAGGCAGGTGCGCACCTGGCCGTCCGCCGTCAGGCGGATGCGGTCGCACGTGCCGCAGAACGGCCGCGTCACCGAGGCGATCACGCCCACCCGGCCGGTACCGTCCCGGTAGCGGAACGTGCGCGCCGGTGCGCTGGGATCGTCGCCCTCTTCCGGCTCCAGCGGTAACTCGGCCGCGAGCCGGTCCAGGATCTCGGTAGCGGACACGAGTCGCGAGCGGTCCCAGCCGCGCTGGAAGTCGAGCGGCATCCACTCGATGAAGCGCAGCTCGAACCCTTCGTCGCGTGCCCAACGCGCGAGCGGCACGACCTCGTCGTCATTGAGCCCGCGCATCAGCACGGCGTTGATCTTGATCGGGGCGAAGCCGGCCGTGCGAGCGGCAGCGAGTCCGGCGAGGACATCGGCCAGCCGGTCGCGCCGCGCCAGCTGCTGGAAGCGCTCGCGGTCGAGCGTGTCGAGCGACACGTTCACGCGATCGAGTCCGGCCGCGCGCAGGGACACCGCCATCTCGGGCAGCTTGAGCCCGTTCGTGGTGAGTGCCAGGTCGAGCGTGGGCGAGATCTCACGCAGCATACGCACCAGCACGGGCAGGTCGGCTCGCACCGTGGGCTCACCGCCCGTGAGTCGCACACCCGTCACGCCGCACTCCACGCACACGCGCGCGAAGCGGGCCAGTTCCTCGTAGGTGAGCAGGTCCTGCTTGGGCAGCCACGGCATGCCCTCGGCGGGCATGCAGTAGACGCACCGCAGGTTGCACCTGTCGGTGATGGAGAGACGCAGGTCGCGGACGGTGCGGCCGTGCGTGTCGGTCAGGGGCTGGCGAGTAGTCATGGCAGGCTCGGGGGTGACGGTTCAGGTACGGCCGAAGCGCTAGCCACAATGGTACGCGGCCCCGCGAGTCCGAGGCAATGGCGCCACCCCGGCGGCAGCAACCCTGCGAACGCTTGCGCGAGGGGCCATCTCGACCGCGTTTGACGCGCCCTTGGGTGCGTCCTACGGTCGCGCGTCCAGACGCGACACCCCACTCCCCGGAGCCCCTCGTGCCGCTCGGCGATCGCCTTCGCATCGTGCAGGCCGATATCACCACGCTGGATGTGGACGCTATCGTGAATGCCGCCAATGTGGCGCTCATGCCGGGTGGGGGTGTGTGCGGGGCCATACACCGCGCCGCGGGGCAGGAACTGATCGAGGCATGCCGCGAGGCGGGGCCGTGCCCGACGGGCGAGGCCCGCATCACCCCCGGATTCAAGCTCAAGGCGCGGTGGATCATCCACGCCGTGGGCCCGGTGTGGATGAACGGCACCCAGGACGAAGACCGGCTGCTGGCCACCTGCTACCGCTCGGCACTATCGCTCGCCGAGCGGCGCGAGCTGTCCGAGGTGGCGTTCCCGGCCATCAGCACGGGCACGTTCAGCTTCCCGCTGCCGCGCGCCACCACGATCGCGTTGCGCGAGATCGGCGCCTCGCTCGAGCGCTCGCAGCAGCTGCGCCAGGTGACCTGCGCCTGCTTCGACGCGGCGGCCCTGCGCACGTACGAGGAGACGCGGCGGCTGCTGGATCTGTGAGCGTGTTCCCCCGCCTAGGACGGCAGGTGACGGTGCTGCTCGAGCTCGGCGCCTGACCGGGAGGCCAGCCTGCGAACCTATTCCACAAGTGGCCTGCAACTGGCGGTCCGCACCGCGCTGGCGATGACCGCGACGATCGCGGTCGGACGGATGCTCAGGATCGACGAGCCGATCTTCGCGATCCTCGCCGTGGCGCTGGTCACCGACCTGTCCCCACGCGAGACCCAGCAGCGAGGACTGTCGCGCATCGCCGGAACCGTCGTGGGCTCGATCGTGGGCGCGTTGCTGAGCCTGGTGCTGCCTTCGAACCCGTTCTCGATCGGCCTCGGTGTCCTGCTGTCCATGTTCCTCGCCTCGCCGGTGAAGTTCCCGGCCGATGCCCGTGTGGCAGGGCTCGTGAGCGGGATCATCCTGGTCCGCCACGGCGGGGATCCGTGGGGCTATGCGCTCCATCGCTCGCTCGAGACGATGCTGGGCATCGTGATGGCCATCCTGGTGAGCTATCTGCCCAAGCTCTTGCGAGCAGAGCCGCACGTTCCCGAGGAACCCAAGTCGCCCTGAGCGCGCGTGGCCGCCGTCCGCCCGCCTGCGCTATAGTCCGCGCGCGCCGTTCATTCGACGCCGCGGCGGGCCACCGCCGAGCCACCGAGCCACCGGAGAGCCGCCATGCCGCTGTGCGTCTACCTGTGCTACACGCCCGGGTGCAACACCAAGATGGATCGCTGGATGCCCACGGCCGAGGAAGGCGCCGCCGCGGAGTTCGACTGCCCGCGCTGCGGCGTGGTCATGCAGTGCGCGTGGACCGGGTCGCAGATGAAGACGCCGAACATGAAGGACGCCGCCGAGTTCAAGCCTCGCTGACGCGCTGTAGCGCGCGCGCGACGGGTCACGCCTCGCGCGGAGGGCCCGGTGGGCTTGCGAGCATCATGTCGAGCGCGGCCAGGTGCCGCTCGATGACCTCGCGATCGAGCGCTTGCGGCCGGCTCCGGAGATAGGCGCGCAGTCCCTCGCGCGCATCGCGATAGCGGTCCATGCGATAGAGCAACAGCCCGCGATCGCGCAGTTCGGGCGGATCGTTCGGATGCAGGAGCAACAGGCGCTCCACCGCGGACAGCGCACCCTTGTCGTCGCCGGCCTTGAGACACGCCACCTTCAGGTTGAACAGCAGCCGCGCGACCATGTCCCTCTTGCCGAGCGAGCGGATCATGCTGGGATCGAACGGCACCGTGCCGCCGGTGGTCAGCTCGATCATGCGGCGGCAGTCCTCCTCGTGCACCGACACGCCGTGGTCATACGGGTCGAGCAGCAGGTCGCCGGGTTCGCCGGTGAGGCGCACCAGGAAGTGCCCGGGGAAGCCCACGCCCTCGAACGGGATGCCCAGCCGCCAGCCGATCTCCATGAACACGATGGACAGCGTGAGCGGGATGCCGAGGCGGCGCGACATCACTGAATGGAGCAGGGAGTTGGAGGGACTGTAGTATCCCTGGACGTCGCCCTTGAAGCCCAGGTCCTCGTACATGAACGTCCGCAGCCGCGCGAGCCGCTGCAGGTTGTTCCACGACGGGTCCAGCCGGCGGCCGAGTTCGCCCGCCCAGGCATCGAGGCGCGCCATCTCGGCTTCGACGTCGAGCCCGGGGTCGTTCTCGGCCGCGACGAGCAGCGCCGAGCGTGCGAGGTCGATGTCGGCTTCGGGACGCTGGATCATCTCGTGGAAACGCTGGCGGATGGAGGCGGGGTCGGTCATGGCGCGGTCATCGGTCGAAGGGGTGAAGCTCGAGGTGCGTGACGCGCCGGGACTGCGGCGAGCGCTGCTCGCATGGTACCGGAAGCACCACCGCAAGCTGCCCTGGCGCGACTCGCGGGACCCGTATCGCATCTGGGTGTCGGAGATCATGCTGCAACAGACCCAGGTGGCCACCGCCGTTCCCTACTACGCACGCTTCCTCGACAAGTTCCCCGACGTGGCGGCACTGGCGCGCGCTCACCGCGGCGATGTGCTGGCCGCTTGGTCGGGGCTCGGCTACTACCGCCGCGCGCGTCACCTGCACGAGGCCGCAGGAGTGGTGGTGCGTGAGCATGCGGGAAGCGTGCCCTCCGATCCGCGCGCCTTCGCAGCGCTGCCCGGGGTGGGCCGCTACACGCTCGGCGCGGTGCTCAGCATGGGTTTCGGTCGATCGCTGCCCGTGCTTGACGGCAACGTGGCGCGTGTCTTCTCGCGCCTCACCGCCGCGCCTGTGACGCTCAAGCGGCCGGCCGACGCCAAGCGCCTCTGGGACCTGGCGGAACGCCTGATGCCGCGAGTCGCGGGCTCGTCGCGCGCGTCGAATCTGCCGGGGCTGTGGAACCAGGCGCTGATGGAGCTGGGCGCCCTGGTCTGCACACCGCGCTCGCCCCGCTGTGGGGCGTGCCCCGTGCGCACGCACTGCGCCGCGCATGCGCGCGGCCTGCAGCACGAGCTGCCCCCGGTGCCCGGGCGGCGCGCGGTGGAGCGCGAGCGGCGCGCGGTGGCGTGCGTGTGGGATCGCGGCCGGCTGCTGGTGGCAAGACGCCAGGGAGCACTCCTGGACGGGCTCTGGGAGCCGCCGGGCGTGGAGCTCTCGCGTGGGCACGACGCCGGGATGGCGCTCGGCGCGCGCTTGTCGGAGCTCGGGGTGCGGGCGCGCATCGCCGATTCGGGCCGTCGCGAGCGGCACTCGATCACGCATCGCCGCATCACGGTCGAGGTGTGGGAGGGGGACGCCTCGCACCCGGCATCCCGGGCAACGGCGACCCGCAAGTGGGTCTCGCCTCGAGACGAAGCGAGCCTCGCGCTCAGTGCCCTGGCCGCGCGACTGCTGGCGGGCGGCGCCCCCGCCGGTGCCGCGAACGGGCCAGACCGGGCAGCCGCCCGGCGCAGGAGCCCCGTCCGCCGGAAAAGCCGCGGCGCCCGCGCCGGAGCGCGAGCGCCGCGTGGCACCGCGAGCGTCAGCCGAGCTTCGCGACGAGCGTGATGTTCGTGTTCAGGAGACGCGAGATCGGGCAGCCGACCTTCACACCGGCCGCGACCTGCTGGAACTGCGCATCCTCGATACCCGGCACCGTGGCATCGACCTCCAGCGCCGAGGACGTCACCGTGGGATGGCCGTCCACGGGCTCCAGCGTGACGATGGCCTTCACCGCGATGCTCGTGGGCGTGAAACCCACCTTGCCGAGCTCGGACGAGAACGCCATCGCGAAACACGCCGCGTGTGCGGCGGCGACGAGTTCCTCGGGCGTGGTACCCGCGCCGGCAGCACCCTCGAAGCGCTTGGCGAACGTGTAGGCGACGCCGGTGAATGCGCCGTGGGCGGCGCTCACCTGGCCCTTGCCATGCCGGAGGGTGCCTTCCCAGACGGCCGATGCGGTGCTCTTGATCGCGGGCACGGGGTTCTCCTGATCGAAAGGTGGGCGGTGGACTGCGGCGGGACAGTCTAGTGGAGTTGCGCCCCGGATGCCCCCGTCGCCGGGACCGCGCCGGGCGCAGGCGGCGCGACGGGCGCGGGACCGGCCGCCGGGCGCGCGGGGACCTTCGTCGTCGGGACCACCGCCTCGGGCTCGCCCGCAGGCTTGCTGAAGAACTTGCCGGCCCACGCCGCGCACCACGCACCGAAGTCGTCCAGGAACGTGTACACGACCGGCACCACCACCAGTGTCAGCAGCGTGCTCGTGATCAATCCCCCGATCACCGCGTGCGCCATGGGTGCCCGGAACTCGGCGCCGGCTCCGAGTGCCAGTGCGGTCGGGAGCATGCCGAAGATCATCGCCAGCGTGGTCATGATGATCGGGCGCAGCCGCAGTTCACCGGCGTCCACCAGTGCCTCCTCGCGGTCGCGTCCCTTCGCGCGTGCCTGGTTCACGAAGTCCACGAGCAGGATGGCGTTCTTCGTCACCAGGCCCATCAGCATGATGATGCCGATCATGCTCATGATGTTGAGTGAGCCGCGCGTCAGGGCGAGTGCGCTCATCACGCCCACCAGCGACAGCGGCAGCGACAGCATGATGGCGAGCGGCGTGAGGAAGTTGCCGAACTGACTGGCGAGGATGATGTAGAGGAAGATGACCGCCATCGACAGCGACTCGCTCATGTAGCCCACGGTCTCGACGAAGTCGGCCTGCTCGCCGCCGAAGTCGAACGCGTAGCCGGGCGGCAACTTCATCGCCTGGAGCCGGGTCTGGATGTCGCGCGTGATGTCGGTGAGCGGCCGGCCCTGGAAATTGCCCTCGATCGTGGCGACGCGTTCGAGCTTCTGCCGGTCGATCTGCGCCGGAGCGCCGTCGGCGGCGAGCGTGGCCACCTGGGACAACGGCACCATGACCATTGCACCGGTGCGGGGGTCGACTTGCGACGTGGCGACGGGCGTGCGCAGCAGGTCGTTGCGCGATTCGCGGGATTCCGGCGCCATGCGCACGACGACGTCGTGCGACAGGCCGTTGCGGTCCTCCCAGTCGCCGGCGATCTCGCCCGAGAGCACCGGGCGCAGCGTCGCACCCACCTGTCCGACCGACAGGCCGACCTGGGCGGCGAGCTCGCGGTTCACGTCCACGAGCACCTCGGGCTTGCGGCCCTCGAGCGACGACTTGAGCTCGACGAGCCCGGGCACGTCACGGATCGCGTCGAGCGCCTGGTCGGAGAGCCGCTGCAGCGTCTTGAGATCGGGGCCGTTCAGGTTGATGACGATGGGCGCGGACGAGCCGCCCACGGCGCCTCCCTGCAGGATGCGCGCCTGCGAACCCGTGAACCGCGGCAGCACCTTGCGGATGTCGGTCTCGAACTTCTGCTGCGACAGCTTGCGCTCGTGGCGCGGCACCATCTTCACGTACACGGTGCCGCGGTTGACCTCCTTGTTGTGCGCCTCGCCGCCGATGGTGAGGTAGGTGTAGGCCACCTCGGAGCGGCTCTTCAGGTAGCGCGTGATCTCGAGCCCCTTGCTGCGCGTGTACTCGAGCGACGAACCCACCGGAGTCTCGAACGCGACGTAGGTCTGCTCCTCGTCCGAACGCGGCATGAACTCGCCGCCCACGAGCCCCACGACCGGCATGGCGATCGCGACCACGAACGACGCAGCCGCCATCGCCATGGTGAGCCCGCGATGACGCAGTGCCCAGCGGATGACCCCACGGTAGCGCTGGCCCAGTGCTTCGAATGAGGCGTTGAACGCCTTGAGCGCCCGGCCGACCGGGCCCTTGGGCTCGCCACCCTCGGCCTGCGGGTCGTACCAGCGCGAGGACAGCATCGGGTCGAGCGTGAACGACACGAACAGCGACACCGACACCGCGAAAGCCACGACGATGCCGAACTGGAAGAAGAACCGGCCCACGATGCCGCCCATGAACGCCACGGGCACGAACACCGCCAGGATCGAGAGCGTGGTCGCGATGACGGCGAAACCGATCTCGGACGTGCCGTGCCGTGCGGCCTCGAAGTGGTCCTCGCCGGCCTCGACGTGTCGGACGATGTTCTCCCGCACCACGATCGCGTCGTCGATGAGGATGCCGATCACCAGCGACAGCGCCATGAGCGTCATGGTGTTGAGCGTGAACCCGAACGCATAGAACGCCAGGAACGCCGAGATCACCGAGACCGGAAGCGTGAGCCCGGTGATGACCGTCGAGCGCCACGAGTTCAGGAACACGAACACGATGAGCACGGTGAGGATCGCGCCCTCGAACAGCGTCTTCTGCACGTCCTCGACGCTGTGCCGGATCCAGACCGAGTTGTCCTGCACCACGGTCAGCTTCACGCCGCCGGGCAGCGATTGGTTGAGCCGTTCCACCGCGGCGTGCACGCCGTCGGCGATGTCCACCGTGTTGCCGCCCGAGACCTTGCGGATCTCGAGCGCGACCGCGCGCTGGCCGTTCACGAACGCGGCATCGCGCTCCTCCTCCTGCGCATCCTCGACACGGGCGACCTGTTCGAGCCGCACCGGCGTGCCGGCGCGCACGCCGACGATGACCGCGCCGAAATCGCGCGGCTCGGCGATGCGGCCCTTGATCCGCACGAGGTTCTCGGAGGCTCCGCGCTGCACCCGGCCGGCGGGCACGTCGGTGTTCTCGCGCTTGAGCGCCGCCACGATCATGTCGGGCGACACGCCGAGGGCCTCCATCCGGTCCGGGAGCAGCAACACGTGGATCTCGCGGCGCACGCCGCCGGCCACCGTGACACTGCCCACACCGGGAATGTTCTGCAGCCGCCGGCTGACCTTCTCGTCGGCGAGCTCGGTGAGGTCGCGCAGGGTCTGGCCCTGACCCTGGAGCGAGAACGTCAGGATGGGTTCGGAGCCGGGATCGAACCGCGCGATCACCGGCGGGTCGATGTCCTTCGGCAGGTCCTGGCGGATGGCGTCCATCTTCGATCGCACGTCCGCCATGGCATCCATGATGTGCGTCTTGAGCTGGAACTCGATGAAGACCTGGGAGAAGCCCTCGTTCGAGTACGAGAACACCTTCTTCACGCCCTCGACGGAGTTGACCGCCTCCTCGATCCGCTTGGTGACCTCGCGCTCGACCGCCTCGGGCGAGGCTCCGGAGTAGGTGGTGGAGATGCTGATGAACGGGAACTCCACCTCGGGCCACAGGTCCACGCTCAGCCGGCGATACGAGAACAACCCGAGGGCGACGAGTGCGACGATCATCATCGTCGCCAGCACGGGCTGCTTGATGCTCAGGTTCGACAGGAACATGGCGTCAGCTCTCCTTCCCGGTCACGCGCGCAGACCGTCCGGGCGAGAACGACTCCGCCGGTCCCGTCACCACCGTCTCGCCCTCGGCGAGTCCTGTGAGCACTTCGATGCGGTCCGTGGCCTCGTCGCGCATCCCCACCGTGAGTGGCTTCTTCTGGAGCTTTCCTTCCGCGAGCACCCACGCGAACGTCTCGCCACCCTCGTGACGGACCGCCGCGGTGGGCACGGCGAGCACCTTGCGTGCCTCCTGCGTGACCACATGGCCCGACGCGAACAGGCCGCCGACCAGCCGGGCGTCCGCATTGGGCACCGTGACGTACACCTTGACCTGCCGTGTGGCCGGATCGGCCTGCGCGTTCACGCGTGAGACCTTGCCGCGGATGGCGCCGGTCTCGAAGCCGGTCACCTCGAGGCGCACCGGGGCGCCCGGCCGCACGACGCGCACGAACTCGCTCGGCACGCTGGCCTCGAACTCGAGCTCGCTCATGTCGGCCACCACGAACAGCGGGTCGCCCGCGGCCACGCGTGAACCCGCCTGCACGTGGCGTTCGGTCACGGAGCCTGCGCCCGGCGCGCGCACGGTGGCGTCCGCGAGCCGCTTGCCGGCGGCGGCCTGCAGAGCCTGGGCCGCACGCCACGTGGCCTCCGCGGCTTCGACGTCGCGCTGCGAGACCGCGCCCTCGGCGAGCAGGTTCTTCATGCGCTCGTAGTCGGCTGCAGCACTCTTGAGCTGCGCATCGGCACTCGCAGCACCCGTCTCGACGATGTCGAGCCGGAACTTGCCCAGCACCTGCCCCTTGCTGACGCGCTGGCCCTCGCGCACGTACACGTCTTCGACCACGTCGTCGAACGGCGACGTGATCTGTGCTTCCCAGCCGGCGGACAACGTGCCGCTCACGGGCACGCCGGAAGCGAGATCCACGCGCGCGGCCGGCGCGACATCGGACGACGCCAGCAGCACCTCGTCGGTGTCGGCGGACACCGTCGGGGCACCGGGCGAGGGCTTCTTGGAGTCATGCGAACCGCAGCCGGCGGCGAGCACTGCCGCGAGCGCGGTGATCAGGAGCGTTCGGAAGGGAGCGGTCATGGCTTGCTGTCCTCGTGGACGATGGAATCGAAGGAGAACTCGTCGAAATGGCGGGAGATGAGCGGTACGGGCCGGCCGGCGGCGCGCTCGAGCCGCGCCAGCGACAGCCGGTATTCCTTGAGCGCCAGCACTTCCCGCACCTGGGAGTCCTGCATGCGCAGCAGCGCATCCGAGACTTCGAGCGGCGTGCCCATGCCGTTGCGCCAGCGCACGTCCGCGAGATGGTGGGCGCGCTCGGCGAGCTTGGCGGTGCCGCGCCGCGCGGCCAGCGTGGCGATCGCCTCTTGCACCGCGAGTTGCGACTGGGCCAGCTCCAGCTCGGCGGTGAGCTGCATCGCGTCGCGCTGGGCTTGTGCCTGGCGCAGCTCGTTGCTGGCGCGCTGCACGGCGCCGAAGGTGCGGAAGCCCTGGAACAGCGGCCATTCCAGCTTGAGCGTGGCGTCCATGGAGCGCAGGAAGTCCTCGGAAGCCGGTGCCCCGCTGGGAGGGAACGCCTGATGCGACATGTACGCCGAGGCCACGAGATTCGGCCACCGGCCGGCCTTCTCGACGCGCACCACGGCCTCGCGGGCATCCACCACGGCCTGGGCGCTCAGCAGCGCCGGCCGGGCCGAGACATCGGTCGTGGGGCCCTCGGGGACCAGGATCGTGCTGTCCTGGAATCGCAGCGACGACTCCAGCACCAGCGGCTGCGAGAGCGGCAGGTTGAGCGTGCGGCGCAGCTGCAGCAGTGACACCCGAGCCGCCGCCATGGCCGCCACGACCGCAGGCTGCTGGTTGGCGGCGTCCACCTGCGCCTGGAGCAGGTCGTACTCGGAGCGGATGCCCTGCTTCTGGAACAGCTCCGACTGCTTCACGCGGTCGCGCGCCTGCCGCAGCGTGTTCTCGGCGATGCGCTGCACCTCGCGCGTGTAGAGCGCGTCCCAGTAGGCGGCCTGCACCACCAGTGACACGTCGGAGCCGGTCTGGTCGCGATCGCTCCTGGCTGCCCGGCGCACCGCCTTGGCCGCAGAGAGTCCCGCGCCGACGCGGCCGCCGGACCACAACAACTGGCTGGCCGTCACGTCGAACGTCCACGTGTTCGCAGCCCCGAATGGCGAATCCGCGAAGATCCCGCCCAGTCCCGACGTGTCGCCGTCGGCGATGCCGCGGTAGATGCTGTCGAGCTTGCGGTTGTAGCTGGCGGTCCCGGTGATCTGCGGCAGCACTTCCGCCATGACCTCCTTCACACGGCCCTCGGCCACGCCGATGCCGGCTTCGGCCGCGATCATCTCGTTGCTCGAGCCGAGCGCTCGCGCCACGGCCTGCTGCAGCGTGAGCCGGATCGTGTCGGTCGGGGCCGGCGAGGCGGGCGGCGGGGACGCGGCGCGGGCCGCGGGCGCCCACAGCAGCAGCGCGAGCAGGGCGGCCGCCATCCATGGCAGTACGCCGGGCATCTCGCGCGGCATGGCCACGCGGCGCGCGGGGTTCTGCGAGGCCGTGCTCATGCGCGGCCTCCCTTCGTGCCCAGCCCCTCGATCACGAGCGTCAATCGAAGGCGCAGTTCGTCGAGCAGCGGGAAGTCGAGCGGCATCTCGGAGCCGACCGGGCAGCACAGCCAGTAATAGAGCGTGCTGATGTAGACCGAGGACAACAGCGACTCCATCACCACCGGTTGCACGTCGGCGCGCAGGTCGCCGGCGGCCTGGCCCTGTTCGATCACGGCCACGACCAGCTTGTGCCAGCGCTGCCCGGCCTCCTGCGTGGGCTGGAACGCCCGCTGCATCCACTCGTTGAAGACATAGCGCGACAGCTCGCGGTCCTTGAGGTAGGCACTCGCGGCGAACGAGTAGATATCGAGCAGTTTGTCGTTGGCACTCGCGCGGTCCTCGAGCAGCACCGCCGCGTTCTCCTCGGCGAGTGCCACGCGCTCCTCGGACAGGTAGGCGAGTACGGATTCCTTGCGCGGGAAGTAGTTGAAGAACGTGCCGCGGCCGACGTCGGCCTTCTCGGTGATCTCGTCCACCGTGGTCTGTTCGAATCCCTGGTCGCGGAACAGCGCGATGGCGGTCTCGAAGATGCGGCGGCGGGTCTCTTCCTTCTTCCGCTCGCGGCGGGTGAGGTCGCTGAGGGTCATGGCTGGGGCGTCCCTGGGTCGAAATTGTGGTGATACCACGTTCAAAGTAGGCATCAGTCTAACGATGGACTCAGTCCATTTGTTTCATCTGGAGGCCAAAAGGTGCACATGGAGTTGTCAAGCCGATGCCCCTGCTTGAATGTGGCCCCCTCCGTCGGCAGAATGCCCCGTCCCTAGCCGTCAGGCTCTGGCGCCGCTGACGGCTCGCGCCCTCCCACCCGATGGGGGGCGTCCGAGCTTCCGCCGGTGCTGCCGAGGGGTCACTCCTGATTCCAGTCGAGAGCCGCACCCTGACCGCTGCTGCGACCGACGTCGGGCGCAGGCGTTCCGGGAACGAGGACAGCTTCGAGCTCTGGGCCCCCGAGCCGGGCACCGGGTTCACTGCAGCAGACGCGCTGGTCGTGGTGTGCGACGGCATGGGCGGATCGAACGCGGGCGAGGTGGCCAGCCGGATGACCGCCGAGGCCGTGGTGCGCGAGTTCACCGCGCACCCGGGAGCCGACCCGGCCTCGACGCTGACGGAGGCCGTCGTCGCCGCGAACACCGAGGTCTGGGGCTACTCGCGCACGCGCAATGATCTCAACGGCATGGGCACCACCTGCACCGCGCTCGCCGTGAAAGACGGCCGTGTCATGCTGGCGCACGTTGGCGATTCTCGCGCGTACCTGGTGCGCGCGCACCGCGCCACGCAGCTCACCAGTGACCACTCGCTCGTCGCCCAGTTGGTCGCGCGCCAGCAGCTCACGGTCGAGGAGGCGCGTCATGACCCGCGCCGCAACGTGGTGACGCGCAGCGTCGGCGTCGCTCCCGACGTCGACGTGGATCTCGTCACGCTGGCCGAGCCGCTCCAGAACGGCGACACGCTCGTGCTGTGTTCCGACGGGCTGCACGGGCAGGTGAGCGACGACGAGATCGCCGGCGCCGCCATGGGCGAGTCGATCGAGGCTGCCTGCCGCGAACTCATCGACCTGGCCAACGAGCGCGGTGGCCCGGACAACATCACCGTGGCGATGCTGCGCTTCGAGCAGCGCGGCGGCTCGTCGTCGAACGCGTGGACCCGGTTCTGGCGGGCACTGTTCGGCAAGCGGACGTCGTGATCGGCGCGGCCCCGCGCGGCGCGCCCCAGTTTCCAGTCACCTGACATGGCCCACGACGGGCCCGGTCATCATCAGAAGGTTCGCGCCCCGCGCGAGCCGGTTCCCGACCCCGAATCCCGAGGAGGAAGTCCGCAATGCGTCACCGTCTCCCGATCCTGATGTCCCTGTCGTGTGCGTTCGTGCTCGCGGTCCCGGCCTTCGCCCAGGACGCCGCCGCACCGGCCGCGCCGGCCGAGACCACGAAGGCCGCCGCCAAGCCCGCCGCGAAGCCCGCGACGGCCGACGCCGCCATCAAGGCCATCGACGCGCAGATCGCCAAGGCCGCACCCAAGAAGACCGAAGCCGGCTGGCGCACCAAGCTGCCCATGCCGACGGCGGTCAAGTTCGACGCCAACAAGCAGTACCTGGTGCACATGGTGACGAACAAGGGCGAGGTCGTGCTGCGACTCATGCCCGACGTCGCGCCGCTGCACGTCACCAACTTCATCTACCTCACGCGCATGGGCTTCTACGACGGCCTCACGTTCCACCGCGTCATGCCCGGCTTCATGGCGCAGGGCGGCGACCCGTTGGGCAACGGTAGCGGCGGCCCCGGCTACGGCTTCAACGGCGAGTTCAGCCCGGCCGCGCGCCACTCGCGCCCGGGCATGCTGTCCACGGCGAACGCCGGTCCCGGCACCGACGGCAGCCAGTTCTTCATCACGTACGTGCCCACCGGCTACCTCGACGGCAAGCACACCATCTTCGGCGAGGTCGTGACCGGCATGGACGCGCTCAAGGCGATCGAGGCCAAGGGTTCGCAGAGCGGTGCGACGTCCGAGAAGATCGTCATGACCAAGGTGACCATCGAGGTGAAGTGACGCGCGCACTCGTCGTATAGTGCCGGCCCCGGGCGCTCCCAGCGCCCGGGGCTTCGCATGACCCGGACGGTCCGAGCGCGAGACACAGGCCACGCGCGGCATCCGGCCGCCCCTCACGGAGGAGTCCATGGCTGCAGGGCCACGCATCCCGTTCTCCGGCATCCTGCTGGTCGTCTTCGGCGGGCTGTTCCTCGCCGACCAACTGGGCGCGCTCTCGTTCGGCAGCGTGTTCGCGAAGTACTGGCCCGCGCTGCTGATCCTGGCGGGCGTGCTGAACCTGATCGAGCGCCCGGGCAGCCTGTTCGCACCCATCATCATGGTCACGGTGGGTGCTGCGCTGCTGCTGTCGAACCTCGGCTACCTGCAGTTCGAGAGCGTGTGGCGGCTGTGGCCGCTGGTTCTCATCGCGATGGGGCTGAATATCCTGTACTCGAACGCACGCGGCAGGAGCGGCAAGACCTGAGCGCTTCGCTGCCGGGCTCGCACGCGTTCACGCCCGGTATCACCAGTCCAGTCGCAGTTCCGCAAGCCACGTCCGCGTGGCCGCAGGCACCAGGTGGGGTACAAGAGCGCCGGTGCGGTCGAAGTCCATGTAGCCGCTGGTGGTGTGGCGCAGGTCCGCCAGGTTGAGGCCGCGGATCGTGGCGGTGGCGCGCGTGCCGAGCGCCTGGCGCGACACGCTCAGCGCCGCGTTCCACACCGTGTGCGGTGAGACGCTGTTGGCCGCGGTGCCGGTGTTGTCCACGTAGACACGCCCGGCATGCTGTGCCTCCACGCGCAGCGCCGCACCGCGCCACGCCATCCGTGCCGCGATGTTGGCCATGGTGGCGGGGGAGAACCCGATCGGCTCGCCGTCGTAGCTCACTTGGTCGGAGGGCAGCGGTCCGTACTGCTCGCGGTACTCGATGAAGTGGTTGTCCGCGAGCGTCAGGTTGCCGTCCAGGGCCAGCTCGACGCCGCGGCCGAGCCGGCGCGCGGCCTGCCCGGCCAGCTCGAGGCCCTGGTGGATCGAACGCGCGGCGTTGCCGAGGATCGGGTAGCCGAGATCGGTGTCGAACTGCCCGGCATAGACCAGCTCGTCTCGGAACTCCATCCGATAGAGGTTCGCACTCACCGAGGCACCGTCGCCCTTCCAGGAGCCGCCGACTTCGACGTCCTGCACGTTCTCGGGCCGGATGAGCGGGTCTTCGTAGATGCCGGCGGCCACGTCCACGGTGCCGTAGAGCGGCACGGCGCCGGGGCCCTCGGCGTCGTAGAGGTCGCGAAACGCGGGCTCGCGGCTGCCGTACGCGTAGGAGGCGAACGCCTGCCAGCGCGCCGAGGGCTGCCACGACAACGCCGCGCGGGGCAGGCCGAAGTCGTAGGCCTGGTCGAACGCGACACCATCGAACTGGTCGCCGCGCATCTGGTAGCCGGCGTGGCGCCAGGCCAGGTCGGCCGTCGCACGCAGCGTGGACGACAGGTCCCACTCCTCGCGCGCGTACAGGCCCGCGGCCATCGTGCGCGGGTGGTAGTCATAGTAAGGAGACGGGTTCGGCGTGCCGCTCGGCAGCGGATCGCCGGCGATGACGGTGCCGACGTGCCGGCCGTCGTGGAAGCGCAGCTCGCCGCCCACGGTGAGCGCGCCATTCGCGTGGATCCAGCGCGCGCGCGGCAGCCAGCCGAAGTGGCGGTTGATGACCTCGCGCCGGCGCGTCACGTCGAAGTGCGTCACGTGCGCATGCCCCTGCGGGTCCAGCACGATCGCGCCGTTCGCGTCGCGTTCGTAGTAGTCGGGCGGGTAGAGCGTGGTGTCGGTGGTGGCGATGTCCGGCAGCCGGTAGTCGGCGAGCGGCCGGCCGAGCCGGCGCTCGTCGTAGTAGCCGCGGCCGTCGAACCAGAACCACGTGCCCGTCATGGTCAGCGCGCGCGACGGCGCCCACACGTGCACGAACTCGTAGTGGGGCTCGAAGAAGTGGTCACGTTCTCCTCCGTACGTGAGCGGGTTATAGCGCCGGTCGCGATCCGCGTCGCCGGTCACGCCTCCGCTCAGGTACTCGGGTGCCACGCCGAGATAGGCGAGATGGGTCTCCTCGGGCCCGCCATAGAGGTTGGCGCGGAACACGTGATCGCCCACCTGGCGCTGCGCGGAGATCGCATACGACCACAGCTTCGAACCCGATTGCTCGCGATAACCGTCGCTCTCGATGCGCGCGTAGCGGCCGTAAAGCGTCCAGCCACCGGCGATCGGACCCGAGCCGCCCTCGAAGACGAGCCGGCGCGTGCCCCACGAGCCGCCGCCAGCGATCAGGCTGGCGTGCGGGGCTTCCAGGAACGGCGCGGTCTCGACACTCACGCTGCCGCCCAGCGCGGCCGCGCCGTAGAGCGCGGGGCCCACGCCGCGCTGGACCTGGATGACCGACGTGGCCGAGAGCAGGTCGGGATGGTCGATCCAGTACACCTCGTGCGACTCGGGGTCGTTCAACGGCACGCCATTGATGAGCACGCTGATGCGGCGCTGCGGGAAGCCGCGCAGCGTGAGGTACGAGTAGCCCACGCCGTTGCCCGCGTCCGAATAGGAGAACGCCCCCGGCAGCGTCGAGAGCGCCATGGGCGTGTCCTGGCCCCAGTTCAGCTCGCGGATCTCGTCGCGCTTGAGACGCGAAGCCGCCACGACGGGGCGGTCGCCCACGCGAGTGGTGCTGACCTCGACCGGAGCCATCGGCACCACCTGCGCGAGCGTGTCGGCGGGGATCGGCTCGGCAGCATGAGTCGGGGTGGCGAACAGCACGGCGAGCAGGCTCGCGAGCGCGAGCGCGCCCGAGCGCCGGCGGGGCGGGGTCATGGCGTACGTTCCTCTCGGATCAGCCGGGTCGCGCCCCACGTGAGCAGTGAGGCGGCGAGCCCGGCGTAGATGGGTTCGAGATCCAACGGGTAGCGGCCGGCCGAGGCGGCCAGGGATTTCCACAGCACCCAGCCCAGCGTGACCACCGCGGGCACGAGCATCAGCCACAGCACGCCGCCGGGCCCGGGCCGACCGCGGCGCGTGAGCGCCAGCAGCACCGGGAGCAGGAGCGTGGGCGTCACCACCGAGCCCAGGTCGTGCCACAGCGCCACGACGCTGGGCCGCGCCAGCGCCAGCGCGGTGGCGAACGCGGTGGCGATCCAGAGCCCGACGCGCGACCACGCCGGGATGCGCTCGGGGTCCCCGCCGCGCACGCGCCAGACCAGGTCGCGACCCACCGTGGTGGCGGCGATGAACGCGTACGAGTCGATCGTGCTCATGACGGTCGCGATCATGCCCAGGTAGAAGAAGCCCAGTGCCAGCGGCGGCAGCGTGATCTCGGCGAGTCGCGGGAACGCGTAGACCGGGTCGGGCAGTGCGGGCAGCAGCGCGCGCGCGTAGAGCCCGCACGCGGTGGTCATGAAGTCGAACCCGGCCCAGAACAGGATGGACCACAGCACGCCGCGCTTCGCCACGTCCGGGTCCCTGGCCGCGTACGCACGCTGCCAGAATGCGGGGTCCACCATGGTGCCGAGCGCGATCACGTACCAGACGATGACGGCGGCCGCCCCATTGCCGCCGTGCCACACCCAGTGCGAGGCCGGCACGCGCGGACCCAGGAAGGCCATGCCCCCGTGCTGCACGACGAGCGAGCCCAGCAGCAGCGCGAAGCCGCCGTACATGAGCACGAACTGGATCTGGTCGGTGAAGATGACCGCGCGCAGGCCGCCGCGGTCCACGTAGAACACGCTCAGCACCGCGGCCGCCACCACCCAGGGCGCGGCCGGTCCTCCGAACATGGCGGCGAACAGCGTGCCCAGCATGAGCACGTAGGCAGCGGGTGCGGTGCTCACGAACACGGCGGCGGCCCCCACCACGGCGGCGCTCCGGCCGTAGGCGCGATGCAACAGGTCGGGAAGCGACAACAGCTCGGACTGCCGCGCGCGCTTGGCGAGGAACAGCGCGAACAGGCCCGCGCCCACGTAGTAGGGGGCGCCGAACACCAGCCAGTTGGCGAGGCCGTACCGCCACGAGTACTCGCCCACGCCGAGGATGCCGCCATACCAGGTGGCGACGAGCGTGGCGACGAACGCGGGCAGCGTCACGCGCCGGCCCGCGACCAGGTAGTCCTCGGCGGACGGGCGCACGCGGAACCCTCGCAGCCACACGGCGGCGAGTGCGAGGAAGTACGCTGCGATCAGCGCCCAGTCGAGCGCGTTGTGGCTGAACATGCACGGCGCCTTCCGGACGGGCGCGTGCAGCGCTGCGGGGGAGGCGTGGCCCGGGGCCACGCCTCTCGCAAGCTCACGTCGCCGTCCGCGAAGGGACGGCGGGGAAGACGCTCGCGAGAACCGCAGGTCTTCGCCGTTTCCCTACGCTGGTCTGAACCAGTTCAGGTTCGACGGGTGTGTTCTCAGGCTCGCGGGAGTTCCGCGAGCCACCCCGAACGGACGAAGCGCATGATGCGGCGCGGCAGCGGCGGGCGCAAGACGGCGTCCCCGAAAGCCCTGCCGCCCGGTCAGTGAGCGGTGAGCTGGAGCAGCTGCGTCAGGCCCGCGAGCGCGGGTCCCGCGGCGAGCGGGAACAGCCGCCACGCCGTGAACAGGCCGAGCAGCGACAGCACGGGTGCGGCGGACGCGGCGCGCAGCGAGCGGCCGGCGGCCCGGGGCAGCACCAGCGTGATCACCGCCGCGCCGTCCAGCGGCGGCAGCGGCAGCAGGTTGAACACGAACAACAGCAGGTTCAGCGACAGCAGCACGGACAGGGCGCGGGAGATGAAGTCTCCGGCGAGCAGCGGGTCGGGTGGCAGCGCACTCTTCACCCACTGCTGGATGCCCATGTTCACCACGGGCTCGAACCAGCCGGCCCACATACCGGCCTGGATGATCGCGAACGCCACGGCGGCCACGGCGAGATTGCCGAGCGGGCCCGCCAGCGCCATGACGGCCGCGCGGCGCGGGTGACGCTCGGCCCAGTCCGCGTCATGCGGGGCGCTCGCCCAGCCGATCGCCCAGCCCTGCGTGAGCGAGGACAGCACCGGCACCACCAGCATGCCCATCGGCGAACGACGCATGTGCGGCCAGGGCGACAACGTCACCTGACCGGCGAGGTACGCGGTGGGATCCCCCAGGCGCAACGCCGCCCATGCGTGTGCCGCCTCGTGCACCGTCGCCGAGAACAGGAACGCGGGTAGCCAGAACACCAGTGCCTGGAACACTTCGACCGGCACGGCACCTCCAGGGGATGGGGGACACCTCCTCACTCTGCACGCGCCGCGCCACGGGTCGCCTCGTCCCCCATGCGCCGCAAGTCGGTGCGAGCGCGTGGGAGGCGAGCGGCTGCTCGGCCGGGAGTCGTGCGCCCGCGGCGCGCGGCCGTGCAACGTGCACGGCGGGCGGGGATTCGCCTATCCTGCGCTGATGAACCAACGCACCGGTGCGGTGCTGTGCCCGAACTGTCGCAAGCTCGTGGGCGTCAACGAACCTGTCTGCCCGTTCTGTGGATTCAAAGCACCCGGCTTGTTCGGCTTCGGGCCCGCGCTCCAGCGACTGGCGAGGCAACTCGACCTGCCAAAGCTCGTCATCGGCGCGTGCGTGGCGCTGTACGTGGTGTCGCTGCTGCTCGACCCGGGTGCGGCGTTCCGCATGCAGGGCATGTTCGACTTCCTGTCGCCTTCGAGCGGCGCACTGGCGGTGCTCGGCATGACCGGTCGGTTCGCGACCGACCACGGCCGTTGGTGGACGCTCCTGACGTCCGTCTTCCTGCACGGCAGCCTGCTCCACCTGCTCTTCAACATGGCCGTCACCAGCCGGTTCCTGCCCGAGGTGGTCGAGCTCTACGGCGGTGCCCGCGCCTGGACCATCTATGTCGTCGCCGGCGTGGTGGGGTTCGTGCTGTCGAACCTCGCGACCGGTGCTCCCACGATCGGAGCCTCGGGTTCGGTGTTCGGGCTGTTCGCCGCGCTCATCGTGTTCGGTCGCCGCACGCACCAGCACGTCATGACCCAGCAGCTGTGGACGATGGCGGCGGTGATGTTCCTGGCCGGGTTCATCAGCTTCGGCGGGATGAACGTGAACGTGTGGGCGCATGCCGGCGGCTTCGCGGGCGGGTTCGTCGCGGCGGAGGCGATGAAGTTCTCGAACGAGCGGCCCGGCCTCGGTGCGCTGCTGGTGTCGTGGGGGCTGCTGGTCGCCGTCATCGGCGCGTTCGCGACCCAGATGCTGTTCATCGCGCGCGTGTTCGCCGGCGGCTGAGGAGGGCGGGATGGCGACGAGCCGCAAGCGCTGCAAGTGGGCGGGCATGACCGACCCGCTCTACCTCGAGTATCACGACACGGAGTGGGGCGTGCCGTCACGAGACGAGCGCCACCTGTTCGAGATGCTCGTCCTCGAGGGCGCGCAGGCGGGCCTGTCGTGGTCCACCATCCTGCACAAGCGGCAGAACTACCGCCGCGCCTACCACCGCTTCGACCCGCGCAAGGTGGCGCGCTACGACGCCGCCGACAAGCGAAGACTGCTGGCCGATGCAGGCATCGTGCGCAATCGCGCGAAGGTGGACGCCTCGATCGTGAACGCGCGCGCGTTCCTCGAAGTGCAGCGCGAGTTCGGGAGCTTCGCCGAGTTCGCGTGGAGTTTCGTGGGCGGCACGCCGATCGTGAACCGGCGCCGCACGCTCAAGAACCTCCCGGCGCGCACTGCCGAGTCGGACGCGTTCGCCAAGGCGCTCAAGGCCCGCGGCTTCAAGTTCGTGGGCTCCACCATCATGTACGCGTTCATGCAGTCCGTGGGCATGGTGAACGATCACCAGGTGGATTGCTTCCGCTACCCGGCGACGAAGCGCGCGGCCGGGGCGAAGCGCCGCGGCTGAGCCGGCAGCACCCGTTCGTTCCCGGCTCCGGATCGGGTGCAGCGTGGCGCCGAGGGGTACTTGTGGCCTGCGCCCGTCCACGCGATCGGCGCGCCCGGCCGAACCCGCTCGCGACGCATTTGCCTCGTGAGCCTCCGCCTTGCCAGACTGCGTGCACCCCGCATGGGACAACGTCTGCACAGGAGCGACCATGATCCGCATCTCCAAGCCTGCCGCCCCGGAGTTCAATCCCTACTACGGCAAGTACATCAACCTCGTCGGTGACGACGCGCTGGCCGCACTGCGCGCCGGCGGCGCCGGTACGCCACGACTGCTCTCGGGTGTCGGCGAGCCGCAGGCGATGTTCCGCTATGCGCCCGGCAAGTGGTCGGTGAAGGAGGTACTGGGGCACATCATCGACTGCGAGCGCGTGTTCTCGTGCCGCGCGCTGTGGATCGGGCGCGGGGACACCACGCCGATGCCGGGCTTCGAAGAGAACGACTGGGTGCCCGCGGGCCGGTTCGACCGGCGCACGCTGCCCGAGTTGCTCACCGAGTACGTGGCGGTGCGCGCGGCCACGGTGGCGCTGATGTCGACGTTCGAAGAGGAAGACCTCGTGCGCATGGGAACGGCGAACGAGCAGGCGGTGAGCGTGCGCGCGCTGGCGCACATCATCGCGGGTCACGAGCTGCACCACGTGGGCCTGCTGCGCGAGCGCTACGGTCTGTCGTGAGCTTGCGGGCGCGGGCATGACGGGCCAGCGCCGGCGCGCCGCCCCGGCCCAGCCCCGCCGCTCGCGGCGGCTGCGCGAATCACCGCTGCCCGCAACCTCCGGCACCTATCCGCGCGTATATGCGGTCGTGATGCGCATCCCCAGGGGTCGCGTCGCCACCTATGGTCAGGTGGCCGCCGAGGCCGGCCTGCCGCACGCACCTCGGGTCGCGGGCTACGCGCTGCACGCGTTGCCCGCGGGCTCCCCGCTGCCGTGGCATCGCGTGGTCGCCGCGGGCGGGCGGCTGTCGCTCGGCCGGCTCGACCCCTCGGGAGCGCTCACGCAACGCATGCGGCTCGAGCACGAGGGCGTACGATTCGATGCGCGCGGCTGTGTGGACATGACCCGGCACCAGTGGCGGCCACGGCGTCGCGCCGGCTCGAAGGCGGTCTCGCGGGCCTGATCGGGACGATCGACAAGCGCGAACGAGAGGAGGGGGTATGCGGCTCGAGGAGGCTCAGCGCGAGGTGCGTGAGGTGTACCTGGGCGGATGGGTCGGCGCATTCGCCTCGGCTGCGGTGTGGTTCGCGTCGGCCGCGCTCGCGACCTGGTCCACGCGCACGAATGGCGCCCTGGCGATCATCTTCGGGGGCATGCTCATCTTCCCGCTCACCATGCTCGCGCTGCGCGTCATGGGCAGGCGGGCGACGCTGAGGCGAGAGAACAAGCTCGGCCTGCTCGCGATGCAGGTGGCGTTCACCGTCCCGCTCTCGATCCCGCTCATCCTCGCGGCCACACAGGGCAAGCCGGAGTGGTTCTACGCCGGCTTCCTGATCGTGGTGGGTGCCCACTACCTGCCGTTCGTCACGCTCTACGGCCAGCCCGCGTTCTACCCGGTGGCGGGGGTCATGGTGGGAACGGGCTTCGCCCTGCCGTCGCTCCGGCCGGGCGAGTTCGCGTTCGGCGGCTGGGTGGGCGGCGCGCTGTTCGTGCTGCTCGGCTTCGTGCTCGCCGTGCTCCATGCCCGCGAATCCCGGCGCGGTGTGACCCCGGCTCACTCGCCGTAGAGCAGTGCTCCCGGCGGTGGGGTCTCGCCGTGGATGCGCTTCTCGAGCTCCACGCCGGTGGCCAGCGCCACCGCGGACGGCATGCGCCAGCTGGTCTCGAAGATGGCGCGCACCTGTGCGGCCAGCCGGCGATGCTGCATCGTCACGCCGATGTTGCGCGAGGACAGGAAGTAGGACGGATCCCAGTTGCTCGTGCCGAGCCACAGCCACTCGTTGTCGGTGACCATGTACTTGCAGTGCTCGACGCGCGAGAACGGGACGTACCCGCCGCTCCACTCGGCCACCTTCGAGATGCGCACCTCGATGTTCGGCGTGGCGGCCAGCGCGCGCAGGTCGGCCTCGCCGCGGCCGCCCACCACCCAGTCGGAGACGATGAGCTTCACCTTCACGCCGCGGCCGGCGGCCGCGATCAGCGCGCGGTGGAGCGTGGAGTCGGTGCGGCCGTGGCCGCCCACGCCGTAGCTGAGCACCTGGGCGACCAGCTCGCGCTGGGCCTGGTTCACGCGCTCGAGGATCAGGTCGCGGTCCCACGGCGTGGACCCGGGGTTGAGCTTGACCGGGCTGGCCCCGAACCACAGCCGGCCACTCACCCCGTCCTGCGAGAACTTGAGCGGCCACTTCGCGCGCTTGCGATCCACGGGTGGGCTGGCCTGCGTGCTGTCGCTCGCGATCCAGTCCGTCTCGAACACGTCGGCGACGGCTTTCGCCACGGGCTCGAGCGTGATGCGCGCGCCCAGCTCGTGGATGTGCGACAGCGCGCGCCAGTCCAGGTTCTGGCTCCCCAGCCACGCTTCGCGGTCGTCCACGATCATGAACTTCGCGTGCTGCACGCCGCCCGCGAGCCGGCGATAGTCCACGTACCTCACCGTGATGCCGTGCAGCGTGCCCAGCGACTCCGCAGGCTGCGGGTAGGTGCGCCCCATGCCGCGGTCGAGCAGCAATCGCACCTTCACGCCGCGCGCGGCGGCGCGACCGATCTCATCGAGCACCGGATCCAGCGCCTCACCCGGCTTGCGCGACAGGTAGAAGTGCTCGAGGTCCACCTGCTGCTTCGCACCGCGCAGCATGTCCACCCAGAGTTGCTGCGCGGTGGGCAGCGTGGTGTCGCCGAGCGCGGTCTCGACCGGGCGCGTCTCGCCCAGCTGCACGGCCACGGGTGGCGCCTTGGGCAGGAAGGCAGCGAGCAGCAGGATCGCGGGGACCAGGGCGAGAGCAGTGAACGCGCGGCGCATGCGGGACCTCCGGTGGACCTGTGGGCGAGCGGGAACCATAGCGCACTCGCGACCCCTATCGCACGGTTCGCGCGCTCGACTAGACTGCGCGTCCCATGCTGGCACTCGCCGACCACCTGCTCGTGCTCACCATCCTGATCGGACTGCCGATCCGGGCGTATTTCAGCATGCGCGCGCTGCGCACGGCCGCACCCGAAGCACTGGTGGCCCTGCGCCGGCGGCTGTGGACGAACGCGATCCTGTCGCAGTGGCTGCTGGCGGCACTCGTGCTCACGCTCACGCTGGTGCTCGGGCGCGCACCTGCTCCGCTGCTGGTCGTGCCACGCCCCACGGCGGGGCTGCTGGGTGTGCTGCTGGGGCTCGCCACCATGGTGTCGCTGGTGGTCCGCCAGCGCGGCGCGCTCGCGACCGACGAGACAGTGCGCGAGCGCGTCCGAGCCCGGCTGGCTCCCGTGGCGCGGCTGATGCCCGCGAGCCGTGCCGAGTTTCGGCTGTTCGCGGTGCTCGCGTGCACGGCGGGCGTGTGCGAGGAGTTCCTGTTCCGGGGCTACCTGCTCTGGTACGGCTCGCAGTTCGTGCCGCTGCTGTGGGCGGCGCTGATCCAGGCGGTGCTGTTCGGCGTGGCCCACATGTACCAGGGCCGCCGCGGCATCGTGCTCACCGGATTCGCCGGCGTGTTCCTGACGGCGGTCACGCTCGTCACCGGTTCGATCTGGGCCGCCGTGCTGATCCATGCGCTGATGGACTTGAACGCGGGCGACATGGCGGTGCGGACACTCCCGTCGGAGGCGCTCCCGGCGGGCAGCGCGTGAGCAACCCGGCCGCACCCGGCGCCCGGCTCGTCGAGATCCCGGTTCCGCGCGCGCTGCTGATGCTGGCGCTCCCGGTGCTGGCTTCGCAGGCGCTGCGGCTCGCCTATCAGTGGGTGGACGCGCTGTGGGTCAAGGGCCTGGGGGTCGAGGCCACCGCTGCGGTCACCACGTCGGTGTTCGTGCTGTGGTGCGTGTACGCACTCAACGACCTGTTCGGCGCCGGGCTCTCGGCGTACGTGAGCCAGTTGATCGGCGCGGGCGAACCCGCTCGCGCCGGCGTCGCCGTGCGCAAGGCGCTCGCCGCCTCGGCAGCGATCGGCGTGGCCTGCGCGCTCGCGGGCGTCGTCGCCGCGCGGCCGCTGTTCGCGCTCATGGACCCCGCGGGCAACGTCGTGGAGCCGGGTGCCGTCTACCTGGGCACCGTGATGCTGGGCGCACCGTTCATCCTGACGTCGCTCACGCTCGAGGCGGCCATGCGCGCGGCCGGGGATACCCGCACGCCGATGCTGGTGGACCTGTTCTCGATCCTCCTCAATATCGTGCTGGCCCCGCTGCTCATCTACGGCTGGGGGCCGTTCCCGCGGCTCGAGCTGGCGGGTGCCGCCTGGGCCACGGTCATCGCCCAGGTGGTCATGTTCGCGTGTTACGCGGTGCTCGCGTTCCGACGGCACAAGGCGCTGCCGCTGGCGTGGAGCGCTCCCGGCGCGCCGGTGTCACTCGCGGGACTGCTGCGTGTGGGCGTGCCGGCGGCGCTGATCGGGATCCTGTTCTCGGTCGTGTACATGGCGTTCGTGCGCGGAGCCTCGCCGTATGGCGACGCGGCGGTGGCGATCATCGGCGTCGCCAACCGGATCGAGGCGGTCCAGTTCATCCTGTCGGTGTCGCTGGGCTACGCGGCGGCCACGCTGCTCGGACAGTCCCTTGGTGCGGGTGATCCTGCGCGCGCGCAACTCGTGCTCCGCACGGCACAGCGCTGGGCGGCAGGGCTGTCCTCCGTGATGACGCTGGTCCTGCTCGTGGCCCCGCAGCTGGCGCTCGCGCTGTTCACGAGCGATCCCGAGCTGATGGCGGTGGGGGTGCCCTATCTGCGCGTGCTGTCGTTCGCCGTCGTCGCCACCGGCATCGAGATCGTGACCGCCGAAGCGGTGATCGGTTCGGGGCACACGCGCGAGATGTCGGCGATCTACACCACGGTGTCGCTGCTTCGCATCCCGCTCGCGTTCTGGGTGCCGCGCTGGTGGGACTCGGGGGTACTGGGGATCGCCTGGCTCATCACCATCACCTGCGTGCTGCGCACGGTGGTGATCGTGTCGTGGGCCGCGCGCGGCACGTGGAAGCGCGGGCTGTCCCGGGAGCTGCGCGGCGAGGTTCCGGCCCCCGGCTCGGGGAACATGAGCTGACAGGAGCTGACAGGGCTGACAGGAACTGACAGGGCTGACGCCTTGGCACGGGCGGACCGGACCGACCGCGGCTGGAGCCCGGATCCGTGGCCGCTGAGCGGGTGCGCGCGCGGCTGCGAACCACTACACTTCGGTCACAGGCCCCTGCGTCACCCCACGAGGACCAGATGAGCGACACCACGCGCGTCCGCTATTGCATCGTCGGTGGCGGCTACGCCGCCGCCGCGGCGATCGAGGGCATCCGCTCCCGCGACCCCGACGGCTCCATCCTGCTGCTCTCGCGCGAGAACCACCGACCCTACCGCCGCCCGCTCCTGAGCAAGGACCTCTGGTATGGCGAGGCTGCGCTCGAGCGGCTTCCGCTCCACCCCGACGAGTGGTACCGCGAGCAGCGGGCGGAAGTGCGCCTGCGCCACGAGGTGGTCGAGCTGGATGCCGAGAACCGGCGACTGTGGGACACGCGCGGGCAGGTGATCGAGTTCGAGGACCTGCTGCTCGTCACCGGCTGCCGGCCGCGGCGGCTGCAGGCCGAAGGTGCCGAGAGTTCGAGCGTGCGGTACTTCCGCGATCTCGAGGACTACCTGGACCTGGAAGCGCGCCTGGACCGGTTGCAACACGTCACGCTCGTCGGCGGCGGGTTCATCTCGGTCGAGATGGCGGCAGCGCTGCGCTCGCGCGGCAAGGAGGTCACGTACGTGCTGGCGGACGAGTACCCGCTGCACCGCATGCTGCCGCGCGAGCTCGGACTGCCGCTGCTGGACCACTTGCGCGAGATGGGCGTCGAGACGGTGAGCGGCGACACGCTCACGAGCATCGAGGAGAGCCCCGGCCTGGTGCACGCGCGCACGCTGCTCGGCAACGAGCTCGACACGCAGTTGGTCATCGTCGACCAGGGCTCCGAGCCGCAGGTGGAACTGGCCGAGGCCGCCGGACTGGCCATCGACGACGGCATCGTCGTGGACGAGTATGGCCGCACCTCGAACCCGCATGTCTGGGCCGCGGGCGACGTGGCCGAGTTCCCGTACCAGGCCCTGGGCCAGATCATGCGCGTCGAGAGTTCGGACCATGCCGATGCGCATGGTCGAGTCGTCGGCGCGAACATGGCGGGTGCGCAGCAGGCGTACGACGAGCTTCCGCTCAAGTGGTTGCGCATCGGCGAGCTGGTGTTCGAAGGCGTGGGTGAACTGTGGGCGCGGCTCACCACCGAGATCCTGTGGGTGGAGCCGGGTCGCGAAGGGGTCGTGTTCTACCTGCGCGACGACGTGATCCGGGGTGTGCTCATGATCGGCATGCGCGACCGGCTGGAGTGGGCCCGGAGCCTGGTGCGCGAGGCACGCGCCACCACCGCGGCCGAGCGCTCGGCGCTGGTGACCGCGAAGGCCTGAACACCGCTCGGGGCCTGGGCGTGATGACCCAGCCCGTTGCACACGCCCGGTTCACGCCGGGTGGCGATCGGGCTCCCGAGCGAGACGGCGATTTCACACGGCCGTGAACCAGTTCCGGCGCCCGTCGTCCGATCACAGGGGCAGAAGCCAGAACCAGCAGCGTTCTCGTACGGGGCATCACCCCTGCCACGCGTTCGGGCTCCCCGACGGCCACTCGCCTATACGCTGCGCACTGGGCACAGCGAAGCTCTCCGCCGCAGGTTCGCTTGCGATGCGAATGCGGCCGGGTTCCTCCGCGGATCGGAACGACTGGGGGTCATCATGCCCGAACACTCCAGCGCGGCGACGGCACAGCGAGTGCCGATGTCGCGCGTCCTGGCCGCGCTCCTCTTGGCCGCCACCGGACTCGCAGCGATCGCGGCCTGCCAGCCCAAGCCGCTCGATCCCAAGGCGGCGCTGATCGCCAAGGGCCGCGACCTGTTCTTCAACGAGACATTCGGCGGCAACGGTCGCACGTGCGGCACCTGCCACCGGCAGGAGGAGAACCTGACCATCACGCCGGAGTTCATCGCCACTCTGCCCAAGGACGACCCGCTGTTCGTGGCGGAGTTCGTGCCCGCGCTCAAGGAGAACTTCGAGAACCCGCGGCTCATGCGCGAGTTCGGCCTCATCAAGGAGAACCTGGACGGATTCGACAGCCTCGCCACGCGCTTCACCATGCGCGGCGTGCCTCACACGCTGGCGCTCGGCACGTCGGTGCAGAGCCCGGCGGGACCTCGCACCGGATGGTCAGGCGACGGTGCGCCTGCAGACGGCTCGCTGCGATCGTTCGCGGTGGGTGCCGTGATCCAGCACTTCACCAAGACGCTCGACCGGGTCGCGGACGTGGACTTCAGGCTGCCCACCGACGAGGAACTCGACGCGCTCGAAGCGTTCCAGCTCTCGCTCGGCCGCCAGCAGGACCTGCAGCTGCCACTGCCGCTCAGGGGCCTCGTGGCCCAGCGCGGGCAGGCGATCTTCATGGACGACGGGCTCGGCAAGTGCAACATCTGCCACAGCAACGCCGGTGCCACCACCTCGCTCGGCGGGAACAACATCGGCAACTCGAACTTCAATACCGGCGTGGAGGACCTGCCCGACCAGCCCGCCCACATGATCGGCGAACGCGTCCCCCGCGACGACGGCTTCCGCACGCCCGGCGACAGCACGTTCAACACCCCTCCGCTCGTGGAGGCCGCCGACTCGGGGCCGTTCTTCCACAACAACTCGGTCGAGACCATCGAGGGCGCGGTGTCGTTCTACAGCGGCCAGGCTTTCAACCGGTCACCGTCCGGCCGGTTCCTCGCGAGCACCGACCCCAGGAAGGTCGGCATCCAACTCGATGCCACGCAGACCGTGGAGGTCGCGGCCTTCTTGCGCGTGATCAACGCCCTCGAGAACATGCGGCAGGCCATGGCGGAGCTGGAGGAGGTCGAGGGACTCGGCTTCTTCGAGCGCGCGCGGGGCCGCGAGCTGTTGGAGCGCGCGAGCCACGAAACCCTCGACGGCATCGACGTGCTGGCTGGCGCCGGGCTCCACCCGGAGGCCGTCGCCGAGCTGGTGAAGGCTCGCGAGCTCACGCGACGCGCCACGGCAAGCCTGTTCAACCGGCGAGGGCATACTGTCGACGCGAAGGCCGCGCACGCTCGGGCGCGCGCGCTGCTCATCCAGGAGGCGCCATGATCACCACGACCCGCAGCACTCACGGCATGCGCGGCTGGCTCGGCGGGTGCGCCATCGTCGTCGCGCTGCTCTGGGGCACATCGTTCGCCCATGGCCAGAAGTCCACCGAGCAGTACATCCCGATCGGCAGGTCGCCAGGGCTGTCCGGGAAGTACACGTCCATCGGACTGCTCACGGTCGTGGACACGCGGGCACGAACGATCACCGTCGCCGACACCGCCGGGCCGAAGACACTTAGGATCTCCGACACCACGCGCATCTGGCTCGATCGCAGCAAGCTCAAGAAATCGAGCGTCTCCGGGACATTCGCGGATCTGGCGAAGGGGCGCCGCGTCGAGGTGAAGTACGCGTCCCCGGACCGCAGGGACGTGGCGGAGTGGGTGAAGGTGGAGGTCACGCAGCCGTGAGACATCAGACGCCGTCACGCCGTCCCTGAGGATCGAGAGCGTCGCGCAGGCCGTCGCCGAGGAAGTTGAACGCCAGTAGCGTGAGCGACATGGCGAGGCCCGGGAACAGCACCAACCACGGGAACAGCGCCAGCAGCTTCGCACCGTCCGAGACCAGCGTGCCCCACGACGCATTGGGGGGCTGCACGCCGAGGCCCAGGAAGCTCAGGAATGCCTCCTGCAGGATCACCGCCGGGACGGTGAGCGTGGTGTAGACGATCACCGGGCCGAGCGTATTGGGCACGATGTGGCGGAACACGATCGCCAGGTCGCTCGCCCCGAGCGCACGCGCCGCCTCGACGAATGTCTGGTGCTTGAGCGACAGCACCTGCCCGCGCACGATGCGCGCCATGGTGAGCCACTGCACCAGCCCCAGGGCCACGAACAGCATGAGCAGGCTCTTGGAGAAGAACACCAGCAGCAGGATGACCAGGAAGATGTAGGGGAGTGCGTAGAGCACGTCCACGACGCGCATCATGAGATCGTCCGTGCGCCCGCCGACGTAGCCGGCCACGGCACCCCAGGTGACGCCGATCAGCAGCGACACCAGCGTGCCCACGAGCCCGACGAGCATCGAGATGCGGCCGCCGTGGAGCACGCGCGCGAACAGGTCGCGGCCCAGTTCGTCGGTGCCGAACCAATGCGAGAACGTCGGCGGTGTGGCGCCCTTGGCGAGGTCCTGCGCGGCCGGGTCGCTGAGGAACGGCAGCCACGGAGCGAGTGCCGCGAGCGTGCACATGACCAGCAGGAACCCGCCTGCGAAGACCGCCATGCGGTTGCGCCTCAAACGAGCCCACGCGTCGGACCACAGGCTCCTGGGGGCTGCGGCGCGCTCGGCGGCCGCGAGCACGACGGCGGGCGGGCGCAGGCCGATGCTCATGCCAGCTCCACGCGCGGGTCGAGCCAGCTGTAGGCGAGGTCCACCAGCAGGTTCAGGACCAGCAGGAACGACGCGTAGAACAGCACCACGCCCATGACCAGCGTGTAGTCGCGGTTCACCGCGCCGATCACCAGGTAACGCCCGAGACCGGGGATGGCGAAGATCTGCTCGATCACGATCGAGCCCATGATGATGCGGGCGGCGGCGGGGCCGAGGTACGAGACCACGGGCAGGATGCCGAGCTTCAGGGCGTGCTTCACCACCACGACACGCTCGGAGAGCCCCTTGGCGCGCGCGGTGCGGATGTAGTCCTGGCGCAGGACTTCGAGCATGCCGGCTCGCGTGAGCCGCGCGATGTACGCGACGTAGCTCACGCACAGCGCCAGCACCGGGAGGATGCGGGACTCGGGCCCGGTCCACAGCGCGGCGGGCAGCCACATCAGCGACAGCGAGAACATCAGCACCAGCACGGGCCCGAGCACGAAGTTGGGGACGGACACGCCGGCGAGCGCCAGCGTCATCGCGGCGAAGTCGGTGGGCTGGTTCTGGCGGACCGCGGCGATCGTGCCGACGGGGATGCCGATGAGGAGCGAGAGCAGCAGTGCCCATCCGCCGAGCTCGGCCGAGACGGCGAATCCCTGGAGGATGATCTCGCGCACCTGCCGGTCCGGGTACTTGTAGGACGGGCCGAACTCCATTCGCGCCGCCCCGCCGAGGAATGCCAGGTACTGTTCGTGCAGCGGCCGGTCGAGGCCGTAGCGGTGCATCAGTTCCTGCTTGGCCTTGGCCGGGATGTCCTTCTCGCTCATGAACGGTCCGCCCGGAGCCAGGCGCATGAGCACGAACGTGAGCGTGGCGATCACCAGCAGCGTGGGCACCATGAGCAGCACCCTCCGCAGCACGAACGTGGTCACCGCGCATCCCCGCTGGCGAGCGGCTCGTGCTGCCGCCACTCGTGGTCGATCCACACGCGTGTGAGCAGGTGCACGTCGAGTGCGGTCTGGTGGATGCCACGCACCCACGGCTTCACGAGCTCGGTGGTGAAGTAGTGGTAGATCGGCAGGAACGGTGCCTCGTCGAGCGCGATGGCTTCGGCCTCGGCCAGCAGCGCGAAGCGGGCCGCGGGGTCCAGCGTCTGCGCGGCCCGGCGGATGAGAGCGTCGTAGCGCCGGTCCGACCAGCCGGTGCGGTTGTTGCCGTCGCCCGAGGTGAGGACCTGGAGGAACGTGTTGGGGTCGAGGTAGTCGCCGATCCACGAGCGCCGGGCCACGTCGTACTGGAGCGCGGTCGTGGACTGCAGGTAGGAACCCCATTCCTGGCTGCTCAACTCGATGTCGATGCCGAGGTCGCGCTTCCACATGGCCTGGATCGCCTCGGCGATGCGGCGGTGGTCCTCGCTGGTGTTGAACAGGATGGAGATGCGCGGGAAGCCCTTGCCGCCGGGATAGCCCGCCCGGGCGAGCCAGTCCCGGGCGCGCGCCGGGTCGTACGTCACCTGGGCGGGGCCGGCGTAGCCCGGGTAGCCGGCAGGGGTGACCCGGCCCCACGCTTCGCGGCTGCCTTTCAGCAGGTCGCGCGCGATGGATTCGCGGTCGATGGCCAGGTTGAGCGCACGGCGCACCCGGACGTCGTTGAGCGGCGGGCGCGTGACGTTGATGCTGTAGAAGTAGGTGCCCTGGTAGCGACCGGTCCGGTAGTCGGCATAGGGCTTCATGTAGCCCAGGTACTGCGAGGGGATGTAGCCGCTGGGATTCCAGTCGATCGCACCCGACTTGTAGAGGTTCGTGGAGGTGTTGAGGTCGTCCACCGCGTAGGCCACGACGCGATCGAGTCGCACGCTGGCGCGGTCCCAGTAGGACTCGGACGGCACGAACTCGTAGCGGTCGTTCTGGCGCCAGTAGGTCCAGCGGAACGGGCCGTTACCCACCAGGTTCGGCTGCAGCGTCCAGCGCACACCGTGCTGTTCGACGATGTGCCGGGGCACCGGCATGAACGGGTAGAACGTGGTGAGCATGAGGAAGTACGCCGTGGGCTGCGCGAGCGTCACGACGAACGTGCTGTCGTCGGGCGAGGCGAGTCCCAGCTGCTCGGGATCGGTGAGGCGGCCCTTGTGGAAGTCTTCGGCACCCACGATCGAATAGAAGAGGCTCGCATTGCGCGACGCGGTCGCCGCGGTCAGCACGCGCCGCCACGACCACAGGAAATCGCGTGACGTCAGGGGCGTTCCGTCCGACCAGCGGATCCCCGGCCGCAGGTGGAACGTGTAGACGAGGCCGTTGGGACTGCGTTCCCAGCGGTAAGCCTGCCCCGGGCGCGGTTCGAGCGTGAGCGGGTCGGGCACGGTGAGCCCCTCGAACACCATGCGCGCGAAGCGGCCGTCGGGCACGCCGCTCATCACGCCGGGATCGCGCAGTTCGGGCTCGCTGCCGAGGTTGAAGCGCAGCAGCTGGCCCTGGGGCGCACGCAATGCGCCGAAATAGTGCCGGCCGTTCACCTCCGGCGCGTCCATCACACCGGGCGCGCACGAGAGCGTGGTGGTCAACAGTAGGAGGCAAGCGAGTCTGCGTTTCACGGCGCGCAATGTAGCAGAGCCGCGCGGCGCGCAATGCAGCATGCGACGGACGGGGGAATCGCCCCGACCCGCGCCGCACGCTCAAGAAATGCTCAGCCTTCCGCAAGGTGTGCCGATAACCCACACGACCCACGGGGAAAGCGTGACGACCGGCATTCGCCGGCGGCGCATCCCACTCTAGGCGAGGTGAACGTGTCGGAGTCCACGCATCCTTCCATGCGCGAGATCCTGGAGGCGTTCGAGCGTCTCGCGGAACGCGTCAGCTCCGGCTCCAGCTCACGGCTCGACGGCTTCGTGTCGCTGTCGCTGCGCCGCGCATGTGAGGAACTCCGCCGATTCGTTCCCGGCTTCGACACCCCGCCCGACGCCGAGGGCGCGCGCTACATGGCGCGCGCGGCGAATGCCGCTCTCGAGGACGGCGACGCTCGCGAGACGCTGGCGCGGGCCATTCGCGGCCTGTCGCTCGCTCCGCACCACCCGGGCCTGTTCTACCTGGCCGCCTCGGCCTGCTTCGAGTTCGGCGCCGTCGAGGACGCGATGCGACTGTTGCGGCACACGCTGTGGATCCACCCCGGCCATCGCCCGGCCCGTCGGGACCTGTCGGCGCTGAACCTCTACCTGCGCGACCGCTGGGAGGGCCCCGGCGAGATGAGCGCCGACGAAAGCTACGACGCCGCGCAGGCCGCTCCTGCTGAACCGGATCTCGCGTTCGACCTGGCCGGGGACGAGGACGACGAATCCCTGCCGCCGCCGGATACGGACGAGTTCGAGGGGCCGTACACGGACGAAGGCGAGGAGCGCGCGGCCTGAGGTCGTTCGCTCATGCCGTCGGCGTGAGCCGTGGTACCCCGGGCGCACCCAGCGGGCTTCGCGTCGTGACCGGTTTGCTGGCGCGCTCGCGCACGGAGCCGGTACTCTCCCTGGCTCATGTCCACACGCCCTGACCGTCCGCTCTCCGAGGCCGACCGCCCCGAACTCCGCGAGCGCCTGCGCGCGGCCATCGAGTTGCTGGAGCGCGTGGCCGGGGACCGCGGGCTGCTGGCGATGCTGGACCGCGAAGACCGCGGGCGGCTGCTGCGCGCCGCCGCCGAGGTGCACAGCCCCGATCCCGCGGCGCGACGCCGGCTCGTCAAGACGTTCTCCCGGTTGCGCCGGAACGCGCGCGCCCAGGCCGACGACGACCAGCTCGCCGGGACCGGCATCCGCTCGCTCCGCCGGCAACGCGTGTTCACGTCGCCCAATGCGTTCGCGCCGACGGGGTTCCTGCCGGAGGACATCGCGCCGGACGACGAGGACGAAGTGCGGGCGCGGGAGCTGTCGGATCACCAAGTGGAGAGCCGACCCGCCAACGGCACCGGGGCCGCCGGCGTCGCCGAGCGCGCCTGCTACATCTGCAAGCAGCGGTTCACGCAGGTGCACTCGTTCTACGACCGGCTCTGCCCCGAGTGCGGCGACTTCAACCTCGCCAAACGCAGCGAGCTCGCCGACCTGAGCGGGCGTGTCGCCCTGCTCACGGGCGGGCGCGTCAAGATCGGATACCAGGCGGGACTCAAGCTGCTGCGCTGCGGCGCACACCTCATCGTGACCACGCGCTTCCCGCGCGACTCGGCCATGCGCTACGCGCAAGAGCCCGACTTCGAGCAGTGGCGCGACCGCCTCGAGGTGTTCGGGCTCGACCTGCGGCACACGCCAAGTGTCGAGGCGTTCTGTCATCACCTGTTGGCCACGCGCTCGCGGCTCGACTACATCATCAACAATGCCTGCCAGACGGTGCGCCGGCCGCCCGACTTCTACGCGCACATGATGGACGGCGAGACCGCGGCGCTGCACACCATGCCCGAGCACGCACGCCGCCTGCTGGGTGCCTACGAGGGCCTGCGCGGCTACCACCTGCTGCCCGAGGGCCCCGCGCCGAGCGGGCCGCCGGCCGATGCCGGGCTGCAGCCACTGGCGGCGCGCGCCGCCGCGCTGGCCGGCCTCACGCACGCCGCGGCGCTGTCCCAGGTCCCGCTGCTGCCGGGTGAGCAGCAGGCGCAGAACGACCTGTTCCCGCAAGGCCGGCTCGACGAGGACCTGCAGCAGGTGGACCTGCGTTCACACAACTCGTGGCGCATGCTGCTCGCCGAGGTGCCGACGGTGGAGCTGCTCGAAGTGCAGCTCGTCAATGCCATCGCGCCGTTCGTCCTGGATGCACGCCTCAAGCCGCTGCTCATCCGGACGCCCGAGCGTGACAAGCACATCGTCAACGTGAGCGCGATGGAGGGGCAGTTCTACCGCAGCTTCAAGACCACGCGGCATCCGCACACGAACATGGCCAAGGCTGCGCTCAACATGCTCACGCGCACGGCGGCCGCCGATTACCAGCAGGACGGCATCCACATGAACAGCGTGGACACCGGCTGGGTCACGGACGAGGACCCTGCCGAGATCGCCGCCCGCAAGACGGCCGAGCACCGGTTCCATCCGCCACTCGACATCGTGGATGGCGGCGCGCGCATCGTGGACCCCATCATCAGCGGGGTGATCACCGGCGAGCACGTGTGGGGCCAGTTCCTCAAGGACTACCGGCCCACTCCCTGGTAGGGCTTGCCCGCGCGAGCGCGCCGCCCGATGCTGCGCGGATGCTCGGATCATTCACCCCCAGTACTGCCGACCTGCGCGCCCTGCTCCGCCTCGCCGTGCCCATCGCCACCGTCCAGGTGGGGATCATGCTCATGGGCGTCGTGGGCACGGTCTACGTGGGCCATGTCTCGGCGACCGAGCTGGCGGGAGCGACGCTCGGCAACCTGTACGTCTACGGGATGTTCGGGTTCGGCATGGGAGTTCTGTGGGCCGTCGACCCGATCGTGTCGCAGGCGTTGGGTGCGCACGACCACGACGGCGCCGCGCTGGGCGTGCAGCGCGGACTCGTGCTGGGCGCGCTCCTGAGCGTGGTCATGATGCTGGGGTGCATCCCCGCCGCCTGGGTATTGCAGGTGCTGCGTGAGCCCGCCGAGGTCGTGCCGGTGGCGGCGCGCTACGCGTACCTGTCCGCGCCGGGCCTGATCCCCATGCTCACGTTCGTCACGCTGCGGCAGAGCCTGCAGGCCATGAAGCGCCCGCAGGCGATCGTCATCGCCATCGTCGTCGGCAACGTGGCGAACATCGTGCTGCACGAGATGCTGGTGAACGGTCGCGGCGGCTTCGAACCCATGGGAGCGGCCGGCTCCGCGCTGGCGCTGGTGGTGGCGCGCTTCACCATGCTCGGCACGTTGCTGGTGTCCGCACGGCGCGACCTCGACCACGTGCTCCGGCCTTGGCGGCGCGCCGCGCTCGCACGCGGGCCGCTCCTGCGAACGCTGCGGCTGGGCCTGCCGATCGGGGCGCAGACCTCGATCGAGTACGTCACGTTCGCGACGATCTCGCTTCTCGCCGGCTGGTTCGGCGCCGCCTCGCTCGGCGGCCACCAGGTGGCGATCAACCTGGCTTCGCTCATGTTCATGGTGCCGATGGGTGTGGGCAGTGCGGCGTCGGTGCTGGTGGGGCGTGCCATCGGTGCGAACGACGTCGCGCACGCCCGCCGCGTGGCGGCGAGCGCGCTGTTGTGCGGGCCGGCGTTCATGGCGCTCTCGGCGTGCATGATGCTGGCGATCGCACCGCAGCTGGCCGCCGCCTGGACGTCGGTGCCGGAAGTGGTGGCCGTGGCCTCCGTGCTCATCCCCATCGCCGGCGTGTTCCAGGTCTTCGATGGCGTGCAGGTCGTCGCAGCCGGTGTGCTGCGGGGCGCGGCCGACACACGCGCCGCGCTCATCGCCAATCTCATGGGCTTCTGGCTCATCGGACTCCCGGTGAGCCTGCTGCTCGGGTTCCGCGCCGGCCAGGGCGTGCAGGGACTGTGGTGGGGATTCGTCGCCGGGCTCGCAGCGGTGGCGCTGTTCCTGGTGCTGCGTGTGCGGCGCGTGCTGGCGCGGCCGGTGGAACGCGTGATCGTGGACGTGGGTTCCGCCTGAGCCCGTGCGCGGGGCGCTGCTGCACACCTCGCGCCGCCTGTGGGAGACTGGCCGCGAACCCTTCGGAGGTCCCCGCCGTGCGCTGGTCGTTCCGCTTGCTCACGCTGTTCGGCATCCGCATCGAGGTGCACGTCACGTTCCTGCTCCTCGTGGGCGGGCTGGCGCTGCTCCAGAGCGCCACGACGCCGGTGTGGCTCACGGTCAGTGAGTTGCTGCTGCTGTTCACGTGCGTGTTGCTCCACGAGTTGGGCCACGCGCTCGCCGCGCGCCGATACGGCATCCAGACGCGCGAGATCATCCTGCTGCCGATCGGCGGCGTGGCGCGCCTGGAGCGCATGCCCGAGAAGCCGATGCAGGAGGTGATGGTCGCGATCGCCGGCCCCGGCGTGAACGTGATCCTGGCCACCATCCTCGCAGCGGCACTGGCGCTCCAGGGAGTGACGCCGGAAGCAGCACTCGCGCGAGCCGACAAGGGCGTGCTCGAGTTCCTGCTCATGGCCAACATCACGATGCTGTTGTTCAACATGATCCCGGCGTTCCCCATGGACGGCGGCCGCGTGCTGCGAGCGCTGCTCGCGATGACCATGCCGTTCACACGCGCAACGCGCATCGCGGCCCAGGTGGGGCAGGGGCTGGCGCTGATCTTCGCGGCGGTGGGCGTGTTCTACCTGAGGAGCCCGGTGCTGGTGTTCGTGGCGCTGTTCGTGTTCATGGCCGCCGGCGAGGAACGGGCACTCGTGCAGACACGCGCCTCGTTGACGGGGTTGCCAGTCTCGGCGGCCATGGTGACGGCGTTCATGTCGCTCGAGACACGGCACGAGCTGCAGCATGCGGTGGACCTCATGCTCGCCGGTGACCAGAAGGACTTCCCCGTGCTCGAAGGCGGCCACTACCTGGGCATGCTCGACCGCACCGGCCTCGTGCAGGCGCTGCAGAAGGAAGGCCCGGACGCGCCGGTGGGGCGTGCCGTGCGCACGGACGTGGAGCCGGTCGAGGCGTCGTGGCCGCTGGAGCGCGCGCTGCAAGTGATGCGCGCCGGGCGCCACTCCTCGATCCCGGTGGTCCTGCGCGGCCAGTTGATCGGGCTGCTGACACTCGAGAACGTGAGTGAGCTGTTGATGGTGCAGGAGGCCCGCCAGCGGCACGCGGGGACGGCCTGACCGACACGCGCAAGCTGCCGCAGCTGCACGCCCGCTGGCTGCTGCCGCTGGTCGTGGTCGTGGGCGTGTTCGCGGTGTGGCGCGGCACGCAGGGAGCGCGCTGGCGCGAGTTGGCGCCCGGACTCGAGTTCGCCACGGTGCACGGCGAACCGTATTGCCGCCGCGGCTCCGCGGCGATCGCCGTGCTGCGCATGGATCCCGAGCGAGTGAAGCTGCGCGTGCGCCACTTCACGCGCAGCCAGGAGCGGCGGCCGCTCGACGTGGTCGAGTGGCAGCGGCACACCAAAGCGGTGGCCGTGTTCAATGCCGGACAGTTTTACCCCGACATGCGATACATGGGGCTGCTCGCGAGCGACGGGGAGTGGGTGTCGAAGAAGCCGCACCCGGGCTACCAGGCGCTGCTGGTCGCAGGCCCGCAGGGCGAAGAGGAGCGCACGAGCGCGCGCGTGATCGACCTGGCCGGCGAGAGCAACTCACCCGACTCGCTGCCGTGGAATGAGGTCGCACAGTCCTACATGCTGTTCGACACCACCGGCGCGCTGCGCGTGCGTCGCAGCGAGCGCATCGCCAACCGCACCGTGGTCGCCGAGGACCGGGAGGGACGGCTGCTGGTCATGGTGTCCGAGGGTGCCTATACGCTGGCCGACATCGCGCACGTGCTGCAGCATTCGCGGCTGCACCTCACGCACGCCATGAGCATGGACGGCGGCCGCGAGGCCGAACTGGTGGTCGCGCTCGGGAGTTTCCGGTACGCGTCGTTCGGCGTGTGGGAGCAAGGGGACGAGCACCCGTCCGCGCCCGCGGCCCGCGTGCCGCTGCCGGCGGTGGTCTCGGTGGAGCTGCCGTGAGCGCGGCGTTCCCGTGCGCGGTCTGCGGTACCCCGATCACGCGGCGCCCGGCGAACGCGAAGCGGCCGCGGCACCTGACCTGCCCGCGCTGCCGGTACATGATCTACGACTACCCGCGCTCGGCGTGCGGCGTGCTGGTGGTGAAACGCGGCCACGTGCTGCTGCTCGAGCGTGCGCACGCGCCGCGGGCGGGATACCTCGACATGCCGGGCGGCTTCATCGAGACCGGCGAGGGGCTCGAGGCGGCGGCACGCCGCGAGCTGCGTGAGGAGACCGGCTTGCGCGTCGGGCGTGCCGACTGGCTGGGGTTCTACTGGGATACCTACTTCATCCGCGGCTTCGGGCGGTTCCCGGTCATGAACTTCTACTGGGCGGCGCCGTGGCGAAGCGGTGAACCGCGTGCGGCCGATGACGCCGCCAGTGCCGCATGGGTGCCGCTGGGCTCGCTGCCGCGGCTGCGCAAGCGGTTCGCGTGGGCGCACATGACGAAGGTGCTCTCGGACCTCGCGAAGTGGGAGAAGCGCGGCTGATCGGCCGAGGCGGGACGGCCCCAGCATCGTGATCGGACCCGCGCCAAGGCGGTTCCCGGGTCCCGGAGAGCAGGTCCGGCGGCCGAATGTGTGGTCCGCATCGGGCCGAACGACTGCAGCAGCGGGTGGCTGCCGCGTGTATGCTCGTCCCATCGCCCACCCGTCGTTGACCATCAGGAGAGGAGCCCGCATGAACCCGCCCCAGGAACAGGCCACGCTGGCCCAGAAGGCCGCCACCGGCACCGCCGGCACGCTCAAGCTCTACGTGGGCGGCCACTGGGTGGACTCCACCGCGAAGGTGACCGGCGAGGTGCGCAACCCCGCCACCAACGAGCTGCTCGCGCGCGTCCCCATGGGCGGCGCCGAGGACGTGGACCGGGCCGTGCAGGCGGCGCTCAAGGCCTACCCCGCGTGGCGCTCGACGCCGCCGGCGATCCGCGTGCGGCCGCTGTTCAAGTTCCGCGAGCTGCTCGAGAAGAACTTCGACGACATCGCCCGCATCGTCACGCGCGAGCACGGCAAGACGCTCGACGAGTCGCGCTCCAGCGTCCGCCGCGCCGTGGACAACGTCGAGGTGGCGTGCGGCATCCCGTCGCTGATGCAGGGCCAGTCGCTCGAGGACGTCGGCACGGGCATCGACAGCCAGTACTTCCGCCAGCCCATGGGCGTGTTCGCGGCCATCACGCCGTTCAACTTCCCGGCCATGGTGCCGATGTGGTTCCTGCCGCACGCGATCGCCTGCGGCAACACGTTCCTGGTCAAGCCGAGCGAGCGTGTGCCGCTGTCGCAGATGCGCATGTTCGAGCTGATGCACGAAGCCGGGTTCCCCGAGGGCGTGGTGAACCTCGTGCATGGCGCGAAGGACGCGGTGGACGGCATCCTCGACCATCCGGGCATCGTCGGCGTGTCGTTCGTCGGCAGCTCGCCCGTGGCGCACTACGTGTACAAGCGCGGCGCCGAGAAGGGCAAGCGCGTGCAGGCGCTCGGGGGTGCGAAGAACTTCGTGCTCGTCATGCCCGATGCCGACATGGCGCGGGCGGCGAGCATCTCGACCGAATCGTGCTTCGGCTGTGCCGGTGAGCGCTGCCTCGCCAACAGCGTCGTGCTCGCCGTGGGCGATGCCTACGAGGCGATGCGGACACGGCTCGTGGACGAGGCGAAGAAGATCCGCGTGGGCGACGGGCTGGAACCGGGCGTGTCCATGGGCCCGGTGATCACGGCGGCGCACCGCGAGAAGGTCTTGGGATACATCGAGAAGGGTATCGCCGAGGGCGCCACGCTGGCGCTGGACGGCCGCGGCTTCAAGGACCCCAAGCATCCGGACGGCTACTTCCTCGGGCCCACCATCTTCACCGACGTGAAGCCGGGCATGGTCATCGCCGAAGAGGAGATCTTCGGCCCCGTGCTGTGCGTGATGAAGGCGGCCACGTTCGAAGAGGCGGTCGAGATCGTGAAGCGCCACGACCTCGGCAACGCCTCGAGCATCTTCACCTCGAGCGGCAAGTACGCTCGCGAATACCGCTACCGCGTCGAGCCGAGCATGCTGGGCGTGAACATCGGCGTCGCCGCGCCGATGGCTTACTTCCCGTTCGGCGGTGCCAAGGGCAGCTTCTACGGCGACCTCAAGGCCCACGGCCGCGACTCGATCGAGTTCTACACCGACAAGAAGGTCACGATCACGCGCTGGTTCTAGGCGTCCAAGCTATCCCAGTTGTCCACGGCCGGCGCGGGGCTCGCCCCGCGCCGGCCGTGTGTCAGGGTTTCGAGCGGCGCCGCAACACGTCCGGCCGGGTTCGAGTGCCGGCGCGCGTCTGGAACACGTCGAGGTCGGTGAAGAAGTCCTCGGGCGGGCCATAGCCCGGGATGGAGTCACGAGCGCCGAAGTTGCCCGAGTCGAGCACCAGCAGCGTGTAGTGAGCCGCGGCCAGCGTGGAGTCGAATTCCTGCGCCACGCGCCTCGCGTGCCCGTGGCGGTCGCCTTGCACCGCGTTGGAGAGCGCCAGGACGTGCAGCTGGCCGGGCTTGCCGGCGATCCGCGCGAGGTAGCCGTGATTGGGGATCAACACGTCGCCGGGCTCGGCCGCGATCCGCTCCACGAGCCGGCGGCCCGCCGCCACGTCACGCGCGTCGGGGGCGTACTTGGCGGGTGCGTAGAGCAGTCCCACCCACTGCATGGCCACCGCGACGTACGCCATCAGCGCGAACCGCGCCGCATCGGCGGGACGTGACCGTCGCGAACGTTCGAGCACGGCGTCGAGCCCCACGCCCAACAGCACCGAGCACGCCATCATGGCGGGGATCGCCACGTTCGCCGCAGTCCCCGGGTAGAGCGTCAGCCAGAAACATCCGCACAGGATGCTCGCCAGCGCGGCGAGCAGCGTCTCGTGCGCCGGCGTGCGCGCACGAGCCGGCCAGGCGATCCACGCCACCGCGAACAGCATGGCCACCGCCAGCGGGCCCAGGTGGTTGGACACGAAGTGAGGCAGGTTCGAGAGCATGGGATGGTAGCCCGACGCGATCTCGAACGTGTAGTACGCGTACCACCCGTGCGTGGATCGCATGAGCCACGCGACGCCCACACCGGCGGTGAGCGCGAAGCCGAGCAGGAGCAGCAGGCCCACGGGGCGGCGCCGGATGAGCTGATGGACGAACAGCAGGCCGAGCGCGGGGATCGCGGATTGCTTCGTGAGGTAGGCCAGCCCGAACAGTGCGCCGGCGAGCAATGCGGGCCACCGAGCGCCGCCCGCATGCACCAGCGCCAGCACGCCGGCGGTGAGCAGGAACACGTACAGGGAATCGGGCCGGGCGATGTCGAGATAGCCCCCGGTGACCGCGAACGTGGCGGGGAACGTGGCCGCCGCGGCGAACGCGGCGAGCCGTGCCGCACCCGAGCGCCGCACGAGCCCGAAGACGAGCAGCATCGTGCCGAGCGCGGCGAACAATGAGACCGCGCGCAAGGGCGTGAAGCCCATGCCGAGCGCACCGGCCACCAGAGCGCTGGCGTGATAGTAGAGCGGCGTGTAGTTGAACGGGATGAACTCGAGACTGGGACGGTCGTACAACGGCCGACCTTCCATCAGCCGCGCCAGCGTGTCGTAGGAGCCGGACTCCATCCATTCCAACGAGAATGGGTAGCCGAGCCGCCGGGCGGTGGTGTAAGCGAACAGCGCCAGCTGCCCTGCACCGAGCCCCAGCACCAGCCAGCGTGCGACGCGCGCGAGCCACGTCCAGCGCTGCACGCTCGCGTCCGGCGCGGTGACATCCTCGTCCGGGCCGGCGGGACCGGGTGAGTATCGGGGGGTGGGGATGGCGTCCTACCTCGCCACCAGCACCATGCGCGTCGCAGGCGCGTACTTGCCCTGGGAGACGCGCACCCAGTACGGGCCCGGCGACAGCTTCGTGCCGGCGCCCGCTTCGATCGTCATTCGCCCCGGGGCAGCGGCGGTCAGGTCACGCCGGTTCATCCGCCTGCCACCCACATCGTAGACGTCAATGCGGGCAGGCCCGCGTTCGGGGAGGTCGCACACGACCTCCAGCTTCGCGCACGCCGGGTTCATGAGCGGGTGGACGGCAAGCGCGACGCTCGCCGCCGGCGCCGCGGCACCGGCGCGCGGACCCGGCACGGGCGCCTCGGGTTCGCCGCAGTTGCCCGCGCTCTTGGCGAGTGACTCCAGCACGCCCGAAACGTCCTCCAGCCAGCGCCGGACATACCACCGAGTGGAGTCCGCGGGCTGTCCGGGCACGAGCTGGGCAACATCACCCCGCACGAAGTGGAACACGTGCTTCTTGGAACTGGTCATGAGGAGTGTCTTGCCGCTGCGGATCCCCATCTCGAAGCGACCCACCTCGACGACTTGGTAATGCTGCGTGGAATCCGGGTGCTCCGGGTCCACGCCCTCCCGGAAGCCGTCCATGGTGATGCCCACACTGTCCGCCGGCGCACGCAGCGTGTCCGCGCCGCGAATGCTGCCGTGGAACATGGTCTGAAGTACGCCCAGCTCATACTGGCGGTCGACCCCGTTCACGAAATGAATCACCGTGTCGCCGTACGTGTGAAACCGCCAGTCCGCGGTGTAGTGCGCAGCCACGGAGTCCACCGACCGATCCCGGTAGCCGCGCGCGATGGCCTCGAGCGTGCCCTGGGGCCCCACCACGGGCTGGTTCGCGGGCACGATGCTCGAGGGTCGGGCGGCGTGCGCTGCGCCCGCGAGCGACAGCGCGAACAGCGCCGCGGTCCAGACTCGCGTTCGCAGCGAGGCGGCCCGCGGCCTCGGACGAGCGCGCTTCGACTCGGCGTGCGGAGGGTCCGTTCGAGCTGGACCCGGGTGGGAGACGGCCATGCACATCCCTCCGGTGATTCTCGAGTCGGAGGACCCGCAGCGGACTCGAGCGACAGCGACAACCTGACCATAACACGCTGCGGACGCCCTGTTCCGGTGTATGCTGCCCCGACCTGTTCCTCCACCCGGCGCCGCCCCGAGAGGCGGGACGCCTCCTCCATCGGCCGTGGGCGGCTACAAATTGAGGAGCCGGTGGTCATGAGCCCGCTTGTCGGTGCCGCTTCGCTTGTGGCCGCTGGCCGCTACCTGGTCTTCTACGCTGGCGCCGAAGTCGGCGAGGAACGCTGGTCGGTGGAACCGCTCGCCGACGGTGGTGCCGTGGCCCGCGGGGAACAGGTGCTGCGTGCCCCGCACCCCATGCCGAGCGAGCTGGAGTGGCGCGCGCGGCTCTCGAGCGAGGGGCGCATCCTGTCGCTCGAGGCCGACTGGCGCGTGGGCACACGGCACCTGCGCGCCGAGCACTCGACGGAGGCGGGCAAGTGGCGCGCCCGCATCGCCTACGCGGGCCACACGCGCGAGCAAGAGGGCGAGTTCCCGCTGTTCGCCGAGCTGGCGTTCGGTTCGCACGTCCTGCACACGGTCATGTTCCGCCGCTATGCTCTCGAGCCGGGTGCCGAGCACGAGTTCCCGTCGCTGGTGGTGGGACCCCCGTGGTTCGCGGCCGAACCCGCCCGGCAGCGGCTGCTGTGCACCGACGTGGCGACCCGCGACTTTGCCGGCACCGGCGTGCGCGCGCGCCGCGTCGAGGTGCGTGACCCGCAGGGTGCGGTGCCCGCATTCGCAGTGTGGCTGGACGAACACGACGTGGTCATCGAATCATACGAGGACACACACACGGACGAGCCGTGGATGCGGCTCGTGGAATACAGGCGAGGGCCTGCACTCGAGTAGCGCGGGCGCGCGACGGAGGAGTCCCATGGGTCTGGTCATCCGCGGCGGCACGGTGGTGAACGCGGGCGAGCGATTCGAGGCCGACGTCAAGGTCGAAGGACGCAGCATCACGGGCATCGGCTCGAACCTCGCGAAGGGTGCCGGCGATACCGAGGTGGACGCGGCCGGGCGCTTCGTCCTGCCGGGCTTCGTGGACCCGCACGTGCACATGGAGCTGCCGTTCATGGGCACCGTGAGCGTGGACGACTTCGAGACCGGCACCGCCAGCGGGATCGCCGGCGGGACCACCACCATCATCGACTTCTGCATCCCCGCGCCCGGCACGTCGCTGCTGGACGGGCTCAAGACCTGGAAGGAACGCGCGGCCAAGGCGACCGCCGACTACTCGTTCCACATGGCGATCACCGGCTGGGGCGAGAACACGGCCGACGAGATGCGCGCGGTGGTACGTGATCACGGCATCACCAGTTTCAAGGTGTTCATGGCCTACAAGGGCGCGATCATGGTGGACGACCACGCGCTCTACCAGGTCATGAAGGTCGCGGCCGAGACCGGTGCCGTCGTCACGGTGCACGCCGAGAACGGCGACGTGGTGTGGAACCTGCAGCGCGAGTTGCTCGCCAAGGGCCTGACCGGCCCCGAGTACCATCCCGTCTCCCGGCCGAGCGCGGTCGAGGGCGAGGCCACCGAGCGCGCGCTCACCATGGCGCGTTTGCACGGGGCCACGCCCTACATCGTGCACATGACCTGTCGCGAGAGCGTGCGGGCGCTTGAGCGCGCCAAGCTGGCCGGCCAGCGCTGTTACGGCGAGACGTGCCCGCAGTACCTGCTGCTGGACGACCGCGTCTTCGACGCGCCCGACTTCGGCGGGTCGGCGTTCGTGATGAGCCCGCCCATCCGCAAACTCGGCCTCGGGCACCACCAGGCGCTGTGGTCGGGCGTGGCGAACGGCATGCTGGATTCGATCGGCACCGACCACTGCCCGTTCCTGCACGAGCAGAAGAAGATGGGGGCGAAGGACTTCACGAGGATCCCCAACGGCGCGGCCGGCATCGAGGACCGCCTGGGCATGCTCTACACGTACGGCGTGAAGGGCGGCCACTTCTCGCTCGAGCGGCTCGTGGAGCTGGGCTCGGCAGCGCCCGCACGTATCTTCGGGCTCACGAAAAAGGGCTCGGTCGCGGTGGGCATGGACGCCGATCTGGTGATCTTCGATCCCGCGCCGCGCGGCATCCGCAGTGCGAAGACGCACTTCAGCAAGGCCGACCGGAGCATCTTCGAGGGCCACGAGGTGCAGGGCCGCGTCGAGCGCACCATCGTCGGCGGCCGCATCGCATTCGAGAACGGCAAGCTCATGGCCGAGCGGGGCAGCGGCCGGTTCCTGGCGCGCAAGCCCACGCACTTCGCGCAGAACGCCGAGGTGAACGCGTGACCGCCGGCCCGGATGTGAGGCTGTTGCCCGGCGGCCGGCTCGAGACGCGACTGCCGGACCTGAAACCGCTCTACTCCGACGGCGAGGCCATCGCCGAGGCGAATCGCTGCCTCTATTGCCAGGACGCACCCTGCATCGCGGCCTGCCCCACGGGCATCGACATCCCGTCGTTCATCCGCAAGATCGGCACCGAGAACGTGAAGGGCTCCGCTCGCGTGATCCTCAGTGCCAACCTCCTCGGCTACTCGTGCGCGCGCGTCTGCCCGGTCGAGGTCCTGTGCGCCGGGGCATGCGTGTACAACGCCTGGAACCGCACCCCGATCGCGATCGGCCGGCTGCAGCGGTTCGCGACCGAGACCGTGATGAGCCGCGGCGAGGCGGCGACCGTGCTGCCCAAGGCCGCGCCCAACGGCAAGAAGATCGCGTGCGTTGGCTCGGGCCCGGCCTCGCTCGCATGCGCCGGCTACCTGGCGCTCGAAGGCTGCAGCGTGACGCTGTACGAGAAGCGCGCGGTCGCCGGCGGGCTCAACGTGACCGGTGTGGCGCCTTACAAGATGCACGCCGAGGCGGGAGCCGCCGAGGTGGAGTTCGTGAAGTCACTGGGCGTGACCATCCGCACCGGGGTGGACGTGGGGAAGGACGTGAGCCCCGAGAAGCTGCTCGCCGAGCACGACGCCGTGTTCCTGGGCTGCGGGCTCGGCGAGGACTCGGCACTCGATGTACCGGGGGCTGCCGGCGCGGGAGTGACCGGTGCCGTGGCGTGGATCGAGCGCATGAAGCTCGAGCCCGGGTTCGCGCTGGACGGCGTGCGCCACGCGCTGGTGATCGGCGGCGGCAACACGGCGATCGACGCGGCACGCGAACTGGCGAGGCTGGGTGTGCCCGAGGTGGCGATGCTCTATCGGCGCACCGAGGCGGACATGAGCGGCTACGCGCACGAGCTGGAGTACGCGCGCAAGGAGGGCGTGCGGCTCGTCGAGCGCGCCGTGCCCGCCTCGTTCGTGCGCGAGGGCTCGGCGCTTCGCGCGGTGAAGCTGGCGGACGGCCGCGAGTTCCCGTGCGAGCTGGCCGTGCTCGCGATCGGCCAGGGCTCGCAGGGCGCGCTGGCTCGCCTGTTCCCCGGCGTGGAGACCGACGCGCGTGGTCGCGTGCAGGCCGAGGAGAAGACGGGAAGGACCGCCAACCCCAAGTTGTGGGTGGGCGGCGACGCCACCGGCGGCGAGCTCGTGGTCACCGCGGTGCAGGACGGCAAGCGCGCGGCGCGGAGCATCGCCAAGGCGCTCGGGCTCGCCGAGCGCGCGGACGCACCGATGCGCGCCGGAAGCGTGTGAACGCATCCTGTGGACGAACGGCCCGAACCAGGATTGAAACGCCGCGAGCGTGCGCCTATCGTGACGAGCGCCATGGAAAAGGCCGTACCGCGCACGCTGGAGTCCCTGACCCCTCTCGTAGGCCTGGTTCGTGAGTTCCTCGAACGCGAGCACCTGTCGGCGGATCTGGCCTTCGACATGGACCTCGTCATCGAGGAACTGTTCACGAACCTGGTCCGGCATTCGCGGGGTGCGGGGGAGGGGAGTGACGTGCAGGTCGAGCTCACGCATCTTCCGGGCGAGGTGCGCGTGCGGCTCAAAGCTTCTGAGCCCTCTCCGTTCGATCCGACGACCGCTCCGCGGGTCAATGTGAGCCTCCCGATCGAGCAACGGCGTGCCGGCGGTCTGGGGATCCAGTTCGTCCGCGAGCTGTGCCGCGAGTTCCGCTACGAATGGCGCGACGGCGTCGGGACGACGCTCGTGGTCATGGGAGTGAGCGACTAGTGCTCGAGCTCAAGCTGCTGGATGAGGGGACCGTGCAGGTCAAGGGCAGGCTCGATGCCGCCGAGGCGGATCGCGCGCTGGCGACGCTCAACCAGGTGCCCGGGCCGCTCACCCTGGACTGCGGCGGGCTGGAGTACATCTCGAGCGCCGGCATCTCGGTGATCATGCAGACCCTGAAACGCCTGACGGCTCATGGCAGCCGGCTGACCCTGATTGGACTCCAGCCCCGCGTACGAAACGTGTTCGTGTACGCCGGGCTCGACAAGGTGCTCGACATCCGTTAGCGCCGCCCCCGCGGCGCCGTCCACGCTGGTTTCCTGCGCGGCTCCGGGCCGCAGGGTGGGGGCTGGCCCGATCGGGGCCCCCGCCGGAGGACCCCGGGGCGGCTCCCCCCAACTTCTCGACCCCGGGTGTGTATTGATGGACGACGAGATCCTGGTGCGGAACTGCCTGGCGGGCGACCGCAGGGCTTTCGCGGAGATCGTCAGCCGGTACGAACGGCCGCTCTACCACGTGGCCCTGCGCACGCTCGGGAACACCGAGGACGCCAGGGACGCGACGCAGAACACGTTCGTGAAGGCGTGGGTGAACCTCGGGCAATTCGACCAGAGCCGCAGGCTGTTCAGCTGGCTCTACCGGATCGCCCTCAACGAATCCATCAACCGACTGCGCGCGAGACGAAAGCAGGAGCCCTTGGACGAACGGCTCGTGGATCGCGGACGCGCACCGGAAGAAGACGCCGAACAGCACGAGCGTCGGCAGCAGCTGGAACTGGCCATGGCGCAGCTCTCGGAAGCCAATCAGGAGGTTCTCGTGCTCAGGCACTGGATGCAGCTCTCCTACGACGAGATCGCCGACGCGATCGGGATCCCGCCCAAGACCGTGAAGTCGCGGCTGTTCTCGGCGCGCACGCGGCTCGGCGAGGTCCTGCGCTCGATGGGAGTCCAGGCCCCATGAGGGAACCGATCGAGGACCTGATCCAGCGCGTGT
>Ga0075429_100000087_pt1 | contig 48837 bp, 44 predicted proteins | sample RhiMetdeltSRZDD3_FD_75295 | JGI IMG/M metagenome (GOLD analysis project Ga0075429, IMG submission 75295) | Populus rhizosphere microbial communities from Tennessee, USA - Rhizosphere MetaG P. deltoides SRZDD3 | ecosystem: Host-associated > Plants > Roots > Rhizosphere > Soil | place: USA...
GCGATGTAGCGCATCGCGGCATCGTAGATCGGCAGCTCCTCGCCCTTGTGGCGTGTCAGGCCGCCTTCCTTGCCGCCGAGCATCAGGTTCCGGATGCGCACGTTGGCGAACGTGCCGCGCATCATCACTTCGTGATTGCCGCGCCGGGCGCCGTACGAATTGAAATCCGCCACCGAGACATCGTGCTCCTGCAGGTGGATCCCGGCAGGGGAGGTGGGCTTGATCGAGCCGGCAGGACTGATATGGTCCGTCGTCACCGAGTCGCCGAAGATGCCGAGCACGCGCGCGCCGACGATGTCGGTGGCGCTGCCGGGCTTCATGGCGAAGTCCTTGAAGAACGGCGGCTCTGCGATGTACGTCGACTCCGGCCAGCTGTAGACCTGACCCGAAGGTGCGGACACTTTCTTCCACAACGGGTTCGCGTCGGCGAGGCCTGCGTACAGCCGCCGGAACGTAGGCGGGTCCATTGCCAGCTTCATCAGGTCGCGCACCTCTTTTGCGGTCGGCCAGATGTGACCGATGTAGACGTCCCTGCCGTCCTTCGACTGGCCGAGCGGTTCGGTGCGCAGGTCCTTCAGCATCGTCCCGGCGAGCGCGTACGCGACGACGAGCGGCGGGCTGGCGAGGAAGTTCGCCTTGATGTTGGCGTGGATGCGCGCCTCGAAATTGCGGTTGCCCGAGAGCACCGCGCAGCACACCAGGTCCTGCTTGACGACCGTTTCCTCGATTCCGGGATCGAGCGGGCCGGCGTTGCCGATGCAGGTCGTGCAGCCATAGGCGGCGAGCGAAAATCCGAGCTCTTCGAGATACGGCAGCAAGCCGGCCTTCTTCAGGTACTCGGTAACGACTCGCGAGCCCGGGGCGAGCGACGTCTTGATGTGCGGCTTCACGCGCAGGCCGAGCTCCACGGCTTTCTTCGCGAGCAGCCCCGCGGCCAGCATCACGCCCGGATTCGAGGTATTGGTGCACGAGGTGATCGCAGCGATGAGTACGTCGCCATGCCCGAGCGTGATCCGGCCCGCACCGCTACTCTGGCTTTCCACCTTGCTGATGGGGCGGTTGTCGACCATCTCGACGACGTCCGCGGGCGCACCAGCCTTGCCGCTTCCGAGCGTTGTCTTACCGCCGCCCGCCGTCAGCCCGGAACCGCCGAAGCGGGAGTCGTGGCGCCGCGCGAGGTCCTCGGGAAGCTTGTTATAGCCGTTCTCGGTAGCCGGTTTCGAGAACAGCGTGCTGAACGTGCTCTTCACGTTGTCGAGGTCGATGCGGTCCTGCGGACGCTTCGGCCCCGCGAGCGAAGGCATCACCGAGCCCAGGTCCAGCTGCAGCGTCTCGCTGTAATCGATCTGGCCCTGCTTGGGAACGCCGTACATGCCCTGCGCCTTGAAATACGCCGCGAAGGCATCGATCTCCTCGTCGGTGCGGCCGGTGCCGCGGAAATACTCGATCGTGTTGTCGTCCACCGGGAAGAATCCCATCGTCGCGCCATACTCGGGCGCCATGTTGGCGATGGTGGCGCGATCGGTGACGGAGAGCGAAGCAGTCCCTTCGCCGAAGAACTCGACGAACTTGCCGACCACTTTCGCCTTGCGCAGCATCTCGGTGATCGTCAGCACCAGGTCGGTGGCGGTGCAGGCCGGGTGCAGCTTGCCCTTCAGGTTCACGCCGACCACGTCCGGCGTCAGGAAATACACCGGCTGCCCGAGCATGCCGGCTTCCGCTTCGATCCCGCCGACGCCCCAGCCGACCACCCCGATGCCGTTGATCATCGTCGTGTGGCTGTCGGTGCCGACCAGCGTGTCGGGATAGTAGATGCCGTCCTTGTTGTGCACGCCGCGCGCCAGATACTCGAGGTTGACCTGGTGCACGATGCCGATGCCGGGCGGCACGACGCGGAATGTGTCGAACGCCTGCATTCCCCACTTCATGAACTGGTAGCGCTCTTCGTTGCGCTTGAATTCGAGCTTCATGTTGAGGTCGAGCGCGTTCTTGGTGCCGTAGTGGTCCACCTGGACCGAATGGTCGACGACCAGATCCACCGGCACCAGCGGCTCGATCACCTTTGGATCCTTGCCCATGCGCGCCGCGACGCCGCGCATCGCAGCGAGATCGCAGAGCAGCGGCACGCCAGTGAAATCCTGCAGCACGATGCGCGCAACGACGAACGGGATCTCGTCGGTCCGCGCGGCGTTCGGCTGCCATCCGGCGAGCTGGTGGACGTGCGCGTCGGCGACCTTCTTGCCGTCGCAATTCCGCAGCACCGATTCAAGCACGATGCGGATCGAGAGGGGCAGTCGCGCCACGTTCACGCCGAGCGCTTTTCCGAGTTGCGGCAGCGAATAGAACCGGCCGCCCTTCAGCGGCTGCAGCGTGTCGTGCAGGTTATGCGGCATCGAATCCCCCGTCGTTGACCCAGATTCCTTGCGGCGTGCAGCCGGATGCGGCCGACTCGTCCTCCCTTGACCGGAGCGCAGCCAGCACTCGCGCGCGGCGCTCGAGCAGGTCGGCCAGCTGCTCGTCGCAGCGCGCGATCGGCGTCGGGTAGTGCCGGATCTCCTCGGACAGTTCAGCCAGCTGCCGTTCGAGCGATCGCCTCGTTTCGTTTGTCATCGTGTATGTCATCGTCGTAGCCTCAGCCCTCGGGCTCGGACAACGGCCGGAACGTGTGCTCTGCGCCGCCCGCCTTGGGGGCGTGCCGCGGAGGCGGTGGCGGCGTCCGATCGCTCCCGCTCTTGTCCCACCAGATCGCGCGGCCTTTCTTCTGCGAGGCGATCTCCTCCGGATGCTGCTGGAGAAAATTGCGGATGAACTTGGTGATGTCGGATTCGTATTGCGCCATCTGCGTTGCCCTCTCGACCGTGCGTCCGCCGGCTACCCGAGCAGGTGCCGGATGCCGTCCCGCTCCTCGTGCAGTTCCTTCAGCGTCGCGTCCATCCGCTTGCGGCTGAAATCGCTGACTTCGACGCCCTTGACGACCTGGTATTCGCCGCCGGAGCAGGTCACCGGATGGCCGTACAGCACGCCTTCGGGAATGCCGTAGGTGCCATCGGATGGAATCGCCATCGACACCCAGTCGCCGCTCGCGGAGCCGAGCATCCAGTCGCGCACGTGATCGATCGCAGCGCTCGCTGCGCTCGCGGCCGAAGACAGCCCGCGCGCCTCGATGATCGCCGCCCCCCGCTTTTGCACGGTAGGAATGAAGGTTCCCTCGAGCCAGGACGGGTCGTTGATCAGCGGCCACGCCTTGCTGCCGTCGCATTCCGCCTGGAATACGTCGGGATATTGAGTGGCGGAATGGTTCCCCCAGACGGTGATTTTCCTGACCGATGCGACAGGCTTGGCGAGTTTCTGCGCGAGCTGCGAAAGCGCGCGATTGTGATCCAGGCGCATCATCGCCGTGAACTGCCGCGGCCGCAGCCCCGGGGCGTTCCTCATCGCGATCAGCGCGTTGGTGTTGGCCGGGTTTCCGACCACCAGCACCCGGACGTCTCTCGCGGCGACCGCGTCGAGCGCCTTGCCCTGCGGCGCAAAGATCTTGCCGTTCGCTTCCAGCAGGTCCTTGCGCTCCATTCCGGGGCCGCGCGGGCGGGCGCCGACGAGCATTGCGACACGCACGTCCTTGAACGCAACCATCGGATCGGAGGCGGCTGCCATTCCCGCGAGCAGCGGGAACCCGCAGTCGTCCAGCTCCATCATCACGCCGCGCAGCGCCTTCTGCGCTTTCTCGTCCGGAATCTCGAGCAGCTGCAGGATCACCGGCTGATCCTTGCCGAGCATCTCGCCGCTCGCGATCCGGAACAGCAGGGCATAGCCGATCTGCCCGGCAGCGCCGGTGACCGCGACTCGAACAGGGGATTTGGACATGGCGGGCTCCGGGGCAAACCAGACGGTAAAAAGATTTTACCGTAGCGCGCCGCTATAATGCTCGTGGACGGCAAGATCGGGGTTGCCGATCCCTCCCTTCAATGACGAACGCTGCGATCAAAAAAGCTCGTCCCAAATACCTGAGCCTCGCAGCACTGCTTTTCGAGATCCGCCTGCCGCTGCCCGGCTGGGTTTCGATCCTGCACCGGGTCAGCGGCGCGGTGCTGTTCCTCGCCATGGTGTGGCTGCTGTTTCTGCTCGATCGCAGCCTTTCCTCGGAAGCGGGATTCGAATCGGTGAAGCGGTATACGTCGATTCCGATCGTCAAGGCCGCGTTGCTGCTGATGATCTGGTGTTATTGCCATCATTTCTGCGCCGGCATCCGCTTCCTGTTCCTCGACGTGCACAAGGGAGTGGACAAGGAGACTGCGCGCGTGACGAGCATCGTCGTCATCGTCGCCGGGTTGGTGCTGACGGCGCTCTTCGGAGTCCGGCTGCTGTGAAGCGCGTCGTCGTCGGTGCGCATTACGGCCTGCGCGACTGGCTCGCGCAACGCGTGACCGCCGTGGTCATGGCGGTGTACTCGGTCATCCTGGTGGTGCTGCTGCTCTCCGGAGGGCCGATCGGCTACGCCGAGTGGAAAGCGCTCTTCGCCAAGGGCTGGATGCGAGTCGCGACGCTGCTGTTCGCCGTCAGCGTCGCGTGGCACATGTGGGTCGGCGTGCGTGACATCCTGATGGACTACGTGAGGCCCGACGGCGCGCGGTTGACGCTGCAGGTCCTGACGCTGCTGACGATCGCCGCGTACCTCGGCTGGACGATCCAGATTCTCTGGCGATGAGCACGCCGCTTCCCGTTCGCAGGTTCGACGCGCTGGTGGTAGGTGCCGGCGGTGCGGGGATGCGAGCGTCGCTCGAGCTGGCGCGAGCCGGACTCAAAGTCGCGGTGCTCTCGAAAGTCTTTCCGACGCGCTCGCATACCGTGGCTGCGCAGGGCGGAATCGCTGCGCCGCTCGCCAATTCGACCGAGGACAACTGGCATTGGCACATGTACGACACCGTCAAGGGGTCGGACTACCTCGGCGACCAGGACGCGATCGAATACATGTGCCGGCGCGCCAACGAAGTGGTGGTGGAGCTCGAGCACATGGGCATGCCGTTCGACCGGCTCGAGAACGGCAAGATCTACCAGCGTCCGTTCGGCGGGCATACGCAGGACTACGGCGGCGCCAAGATGGCGATGCGCTCCTGCGCGGCGGCCGACCGCACCGGTCACGCGATGCTGCACACGCTCTACCAGCAGAACGTCAAGTCGAATACGCAGTTCTTCGTCGAGTGGATGGCGCTCGACCTGATCCGCGACCCGCAGGATGGCGCGGTCGTCGGCATCACTGCGCTCGAGATGGAGAGCGGCGAGGTGTCGATCCTGCAGGCGAAGGCGACGTTGTTCGCCACCGGCGGCTCGGGGCGCATGTTCGCCGCCAGCACCAACGCGTTCATCAACACCGGCGACGGCCTGGGCATGGCAGCGCGCGCCGGAATTCCGCTCCAGGACATGGAATTTTTCCAGTTCCATCCGACCGGGATCCAGGGCGCCGGAATCCTGATCACCGAGGGCGTGCGCGGCGAGGGCGGGTATCTGCTGAACGCGAACGGCGAACGCTTCATGGAGCGCTACGCGCCCAATGCAAAAGACCTCGCCAGCCGGGACGTGGTGTCGCGCGCCATGACGACCGAGATCAAGGAAGGGCGCGGCTGCGGACCGGACCGCGACCACGTGCTGCTGAAGCTCGATCACCTCGGGCCGGAAGTCATCAACCACCGGCTGCCCGGGATCCGCGAGATCGCGATCCGCTTTGCCAATGCCGACCCGGTTCGCGAGCCGATCCCGGTGGTTCCGACGGCGCACTACCAGATGGGCGGCATCCCGACCAAGTTCACCGGCCAGGTGGTCGCGCCGGAAGGCGCCAATCCCGAGAGCATCGTCCCCGGCTTCTACGCCGCGGGCGAGTGTGCGTGCGTGTCCGTGCACGGCGCCAATCGCCTCGGCACGAATTCGTTGCTCGACCTGGTCGTGTTCGGCAAGGCTTCGGGCGAGCAGGTGATCAAGGATATTCGCTCGCTGCCCAGTCCGCACCGTTCGCTGCCGAAGGATGCGGGTGAGCTCTCGCGCGCACGCCTGGCGCGCCTCGACGCGAACGCGGCCGGCGAGCGGGTCGCCGACGTCGGCAACGACCTGCGCCGGGTGATGCAGGCGCATTGCGGAATCTTCCGCTTTCCCGAGGATATGGTGCAGGGCATCGAGAAGATCAAGGAAATCGCCGCGCGCAGCGAGCGGACCTACATCCAGGACAAGTCGAAGGTCTTCAACACGGCGCGTGTCGAGGCGCTCGAGCTCGACAATCTCGTCGAATCGGCGCTCGCGACGATCGTTTCCTCGGAAGCGCGCAAGGAATCCCGCGGCGCGCAGTCGCGCGCGGATTTCCCCGATCGCGACGACAAGAACTGGATGAAGCACACGCTCTGGTACAAGGAAGCCAACAGGCTCTCGTACAAGCCGGTGCATTTGAAGCCGATCACGGTCGAATCGTTCGAACCCAAGGTGCGTACCTACTGATGAAACTCTCCATCTACCGCTACGACCCGGACAAGGACGAGCGTCCGTACATGAAAGACTACGAGGTAAAGCTCGAGCACGCGGACCGCATGCTGCTCGATGCGCTCGTCAAGGTGAAGGCGCAGGACGACTCGATCGCTTTCCGGCGCTCCTGCCGGGAAGGCGTCTGCGGATCGGACGCGATCAACATCAACGGCCGCAACGGCCTCGCCTGCATCACGCGCGTCGCGGAGTTGCCCGAGCACGTCACGCTGCGTCCGCTGCCGGGCCTGCCGGTGATTCGCGACCTGATCGTCGACATGACGCAGTTCTTCCACCAGTACCACTCGATCAAGCCGTACCTGGTCACGCACGACGCGCCGCCGGAGCGAGAGCGGCTGCAATCGCCCGAGGATCGGGAGGAGTTGAACGGGCTGTACGAGTGCATTCTGTGCGCCTGCTGCTCGACCGCGTGCCCTTCGTTCTGGTGGAACCCCGACAAGTTCGTCGGGCCGGCGGGCCTGCTGCAGGCCTATCGGTTCCTCGCCGACACCCGGGACCAGGCGACCAGCGAGCGCCTCGACAATCTCGAAGACCCCTACCGGCTGTTCCGCTGCCACACCATCATGAACTGCGTGGACGTATGTCCGAAAGGACTCAACCCCACGAAGGCGATCGGCAAGATCAAGGAATTGATGGTCCGGCGCACCGTCTGAGTGCAGCGCGGGCGCGCCGCACACCGATGGAGCGGATCCGACGCGACCGGCTGATATGGAAGTGCAGGCGCGGCCTGCTCGAGCTGGACCTGGTGCTGACGCAGTTTCTGGAGCGGCAGGTGCCGAACCTGTCGAGCGCCGAGCTTGCGGCATTCGACGAACTGCTCGATTATCCGGACACCGAGCTGTGGGACGTGGTGAGCGGCAGGAGCGAGCGCTTCGACCCGCGGCTGGGCGGGATCGTGTCGCGGTTGCGCGCAACATAGAAAGGACGATGTATGGACAAGAAAGCCTCTCTTAGCCTGCCCGACGGCAGGGCGGTCGACCTGCCGGTGCTGACGGGCTCGATCGGACCCGACGTAGTCGACATCCGCGCGCTCTACGGCAAGACGGGCGTGTTCACGTACGACCCGGGCTTCCTGTCGACCGCGAGCTGCAATTCGACGATCACCTACATCGACGGCGACGCCGGGGTCCTGCTGTACCGCGGCTACCCGATCGAGCAGCTCGCCCAGCATTGCGACTTTCTCGAGGTGTGTTACCTGCTGCTGAACGGCGAGCTGCCGAACACGGCGCAGAAGACCGAGTTCGTCGACATCGTGATGCACCACACGATGGTGCACGAGCAGATCAACCGCTTTTTCACCGGCTTTCGGCGCGACGCGCATCCGATGGCGACCATGGTCGGCGTCGTCGGCGCGCTGTCGGCGTTCTATCACGATGCGCTCGACATCAACGATCCCGAGCACCGCACCATCTCGGCGTTCCGTCTGATCGCGAAGATGCCGACTATCGTCGCGATGGCGTACAAGTATTCCGTCGGCCAGCCGTTCATGTATCCGAAGAACGACCTCTCCTACACCGCGAACTTCATGCGCATGATGTTCGCCGTGCCGGCGGAGGAGTACAAGGTGAACCAGGTGCTGGTGCGCGCGCTCGACCGGATCTTCATCCTGCATGCGGATCACGAGCAGAACGCCTCGACTTCGACCGTGCGCCTGGCGGGCTCTTCGGGCGCCAACCCGTTCGCCTGCATCTCCGCCGGAATCGCCTGCCTCTGGGGGCCGGCGCACGGCGGCGCGAACGAGGCGTGCCTCGAGATGCTGGAGGAGATCGGCGACGCGTCGAAGATCGGCGAGTTCATCCGCAAGGTGAAGGACAAGGCGAGCGGCGTGCGCCTGATGGGATTCGGCCATCGCGTCTACAAGAACCACGACCCGCGCGCGAAGCTGATGCGCGAGACGTGCCACGAGGTGCTCGGTGAGCTCGGGCTGCACAACGACCGGCTCTTCAAGCTGGCGCTGGCGCTGGAGAAGATCGCGCTCGAGGATCCCTATTTCGTCGAGCGCAAGCTCTACCCGAACGTCGACTTCTACTCGGGGATCGTGCAGCGCGCGCTGGGCATCCCGGTGTCGATGTTCACCTGCATCTTCTCGCTTGCGCGCACGGTCGGCTGGATCGCGCAGTGGCAGGAGATGATCTCCGACCCCGAATACAAGATCGGGCGTCCGCGCCAGCTGTATCGCGGCGCCGCGCGCCGCGAGGTGACGCCGATCGCGCAGCGCTAGAACGGCGGGGAGAGCGATCATGCTGCGGCACCTGCTGGGGAACTCGTACCTGTTCGGCGGCAACGCGCCTTTCATCGAGGAGCTGTACGAGCAATACCTCGCCAACCCGGGCTCGGTGGCGCACGAATGGCGCGAGTACTTCGACTCGCTGCAGGTCCTGCCCGGCGCCGCCGACGGCAAGGACGTGGCGCATGCGCCGGTGGTCCAGTCGTTCGTGGAGCGCGCGAAGGCCGGTGAGCTCGGCGCGCAGCCGCAGGTCGCTGCGGCCGCCGACGATCGCCTCGCGCTCGCGGCACTGCACCTGGTCATCGCGTACCGCATCACCGGGGCGCGCTGGGCGACGCTCGATCCGCTGAAGCGCCTGCCGCGGCCGCAGGTCCCCGAGCTCGAGCCCGCGTACTACGACCTGAGCGAGTCGGACCTCGACCGCGAGGTGATGGCGGCATCGTTCGTCGGCATGGACCGCACGACGCTGCGCAGCCTGATCCAGGCGCTGCAGGAAACCTACTGCCGCAACATCGGCTTCGAGTACATGTTCATCAGCGACAAGGCGCAGCGCCTGTGGATCCAGCAGCGCGTCGAGCCGATCCGCGGCGTGCCGAGGTTCACGCCCGAGCAGCAGAAGCGGCTGCTGCACAAGCTGACCGAAGCGGAGCACCTGGAGCGCTACCTGCACACGAGGTATGTCGGCCAGAAGCGCTTCTCGCTGGAGGGCGGCGAGAGCCTGATCCCGGCCATCGACGAGCTGATCCAGCGCGGCGGAGCGCTCGGCGTGCACGAAATCGTCATCGGCATGGCGCATCGCGGCCGGCTCAACGTGCTCGTCAACGTGCTCGGCAAGATGCCGAAGGACCTGTTCCAGGAATTCGAAGGCAAGCACGCGCACTCGCTGCCTTCGGGCGACGTCAAGTATCACAACGGCTTCTCGTCGGACATCTCGACGGCGGGAGGGCCGGTGCACATCTCGCTCGCGTTCAATCCCTCGCACCTGGAAATCGTCAACCCGGTGGTCGAGGGCTCGGTGCGCGCCCGGCAGCGCCGCCGCGACGACAAGACCGGCGACCAGGTGCTGCCGATCCTCGTCCACGGCGACGCCGCGTTCGCCGGGCAGGGCGTGGTCATGGAGACGCTGAACCTGTCGGGGACCCGCGGCTACGGCACCGGCGGCACGGTGCACCTGATCGTCAACAACCAGATCGGCTTCACGACGTCCGACCCGCGCGACGCGCGCTCGACGATCTATTGCACCGACGTCGCGAAGATGGTCGAGGCGCCGATCTTTCACGTCAACGGCGATGACCCGGAGGCGGTGCTGTTCGTCACCCAGCTCGCGCTCGACTTCCGCCAGCAGTTCCACAAGGACGTGGTGGTCGATATCGTGTGCTTCCGCAAGCTCGGACATAACGAGCAGGACGAGCCGTTCGTCACGCAGCCGCTGATGTACAAGAAGATCACGCAGCACCCGGGAACGCGAAAGCTCTACGCCGACCGGCTGGTCACGCAGAACGTCGTGGCGGCGGAGTACCCGGAGGAGATCATCAAGCGCTTTCGCGCCGCGCTCGACGCCGGCCAGCACACGCTCAACCCGGTCATCTCGAACTTCAAGAGCAAGTTCGCAGTCGACTGGGCGCCGTTTCTCGGCGCCAAGTGGACGGACAACGCCGACACGCAGGTGCCGCTTGCCGAACTGCAGCGGCTGGGTGAACGGCTGACTACGGTTCCCGAAGGCTTCAAGCTGCATCCGACGGTTGCGCGCGTCATGGACAACCGCCGCCACATGGCACAAGGCAAGACGTGGGTCGATTGGGGCATGGCGGAAACGCTCGCCTACGGCACGCTGCTCTCCAACGGCTACGACGTGCGGCTCTCGGGACAGGATGTCGGGCGCGGCACGTTCGCACACCGTCACGCGGTGCTGCACGACCAGGACCGCGAGCGCTGGGACCAGGGCACGTACGTGCCGCTGCAGAACCTCGGCCGCGACCAGGGAAGCTTCCTGGTGATCGATTCCGTGCTCTCCGAGGAAGCCGTGCTCGGATTCGAATACGGGTTCTCGACCGCCGAACCGAACGCGCTGGTGATCTGGGAAGCGCAGTTCGGCGACTTCGCCAACGGCGCGCAGGTCGTGATCGACCAGTTCATCAGCTCGGGCGAGCAGAAGTGGGGCCGCGTATGCGGCCTGGTGATGCTGCTGCCGCACGGGTACGAGGGCATGGGGCCCGAGCATTCCTCCGCGCGCCTGGAGCGCTACATGCAGCTCTGCGCGGAGTACAACATCCAGGTGTGCGTGCCTTCGAACGCCGCGCAGATCTTTCACCTGCTGCGGCGCCAGATGCTGCGGCCGTTCCGCAAGCCGCTGGTGGTGATGACGCCGAAGTCGCTGCTGCGGCACAAGGACGCCGCTTCGCCGATCAAGGACTTCTCGGAAGGCTCGTTCCAGACGGTGATCGGCGAAGTCGAGAATGTCGAACCTGCGAAGGTGCGCCGGGTGGTGGTTTGCAGCGGCAAGGTCTATTACGACCTCGCCGCGGCGCGGCGCGAGCGGCAGGCGCTGGACGTGGCGATCCTGCGCCTCGAGCAGCTCTATCCGTTCCCGCATCAGCGCTTCGAAGAGGCGATCGGGCGCTATCGCGAAGCGAAGGAGATCGTCTGGTGCCAGGAAGAGCCGGGCAACCAGGGCGCATGGCATCGCGTCCAGCACTACCTGCTGCGCCATTTGCGGCCCGACCAGGTGCTGAGCTACGCGCTGCGGCCGTCGTCCTCGTCTCCCGCAGTCGGCTACGCGGCGCTGCACGTCGAGCAGCAAAAGGCGCTGATCGGCGCAGCGTTCCGCGAAAAGATTCCCGAGCAGGAAACGTTGCGGCCGCCGGGGAGGGCGTGATCGATGCTCGTTGAAGTACGCGTGCCGCAGCTTTCCGAATCGGTCGCCGAGGCTACGCTGCTCGAGTGGCACAAGAAGGTCGGCGAGCACGTCGCGCGCGACGAGAACCTGATCGACATCGAGACCGACAAGGTGGTGCTCGAGCTGCCAGCGCCCGCCGAGGGCGTGCTCGTGAAAGTGCTGAAGGACGCCCGCGGCATCGTCGTGTCGGGCGAAGTCATCGCGACGATCGACACGGAAGCCAAACCTTCCAAAGATTCCACGGGAGGCTCCACTGGAAAACCGATCGCAGCCGCCGCCGGTAGTGCGGCGGCTGCGAAACCGGCGCCATCGGCGCCGGAAAGAGCGTCCCCACCAGTGATGCCCGCGGCCCAAAAGATCGCCGCCGAAAAAGGCGTAGACGTCGCCCAAATCCAGGGCTCGGGTCGCGACGGACGCATCACGAAAGCCGACGTGCTCGAGCACGCAGCGCGGCCGCGCGCGTCGGCGCCCGCCCCGCAGCCGGCGGCCCCCGCCGAGAAGCCTGCGCTGCAGCAGCCGCGTCCTCCGGTCAGCGTCGACAAGGTTCTGGCGGGCCGTCCCGAGCAGCGCGTGCCGATGTCGCGGCTGCGTCAGCGCGTCGCCGAGCGGCTCGTCCAGTCGCAATCGACCGCGGCCATCCTGACCACGTTCAATGAAGTCAACATGCAGCCGATCCTGGACTTGCGCAAGAAGTACCAGGAGCGGTTCGAAAAAGAGCACGGCGTGCGGCTCGGCTTCATGTCGTTCTTCGTCAAGGCGGCAGTGCACGCGCTCAAGCGCTTCCCGGTAGTCAACGCATCGATCGACGGCACCGATATCGTCTACCACGGCTATTTCGACATCGGCGTGGCCGTCGGCAGCCCGCGCGGCCTGGTCGTCCCCGTGCTGCGGAACTGCGACCAGCTTTCGTTCGGTGCGATCGAGAAGGGAATCGCGGATTTCGGGCGGCGCGCGCAGGACGGAAAGCTGGCGATCGAAGAGCTCACCGGGGGAACGTTCACGATCTCGAACGGCGGCGTGTTCGGCTCGATGCTCTCGACGCCGATCATCAATCCGCCGCAATCGGCGATCCTCGGCATCCATGCGACCAAGGACCGCGCGGTCGTGGAGAACGGCCAGGTCGTGGTGCGGCCGATGAACTACCTCGCGCTTTCGTACGATCACCGGATCATCGACGGGCGCGAGGCGGTGCTTTCGCTGGTGGCGATCAAGGAAGCGCTCGAAGATCCCGCGCGACTGGTGCTCGAGATCTAGCGAATGGCGCAGCCCTACGACGTCGTCGTGATCGGCGCCGGGCCGGCCGGCTACATCGCGGCGATCCGCGCTGCGCAGCTCGGGCTTTCGACTGCCTGCATCGAGCAATGGAAAACGCCGGACGGACAGCGGGCGCTCGGCGGCACCTGCCTTAACGTCGGCTGCATCCCGTCGAAGGCGCTGCTCGAATCGTCCGAGCACTATGAGCGCGTGCGGCACAAGCTGTCCGCGCACGGCATCGCCGCAAGCGGTGTCGAGTTCGACCTCGCGAAGATGCTCGGCCGCAAGAACCAGATCGTGCGCAAGATGACCGGCGGAATCGCCGGCCTGTTCAAGAAGAACAAGGTGACCTGGCTGCAAGGGCACGGGCGATTCGCGTCGGGCGGAACCACCTGGAAGCTCGAGGTCGAGGGAGACACGGGCGTCGAGGCGTTCGAAGCGCTCAACGTGATCATCGCAACCGGATCGCGCGCGCGCCACCTGCCCGGTGTCGCCGTCGACAACAAGGTCATCTGCGACAACGAGGGTGCGCTCGACTTCGATTCGGTGCCGAAACGCCTCGGTGTCATCGGCGCCGGCGTCATCGGCTTGGAGCTGGGAAGCGTCTGGCGCCGGCTCGGCTCCGAAGTCCGGATCCTGGAAGCGCTTCCCGCTTTTCTCGGCGCCGCCGACGAGGCGGTCGCAAGGGAGGCATGGAAGATCTTCACCGCCGATGGAGGCCTGTCGATCGAGCTCGGCGCGAGCGTCGGTGCAGTGAGCAAGTCGAAGAGCGGCGTCTCGATCGCCTACAAGACGGCGCAACGCAAGGAATCGAAGCTCGATTGCGACCGACTCATCGTCTCGATCGGCCGGGTGCCGAATACGGAAGGCCTCGGGGCCGACAAGGTCGGGCTGCGGATCGACGAGAAAGGATTCGTCGAAGTCGACAAGAATTGCCGCGCAAGCCTGCCGCGCGTCTATGCGATCGGCGACGTGGTGCGCGGGCCGATGCTCGCGCACAAAGGCGAGGACGAGGGCGTCATGGTGGCGGAGATCATCGCCGGGCAGCACGGCCACGTGAACTACGACGCGATCCCCTGGGTCATGTACACGATGCCCGAGATCGCCTGGGTCGGAAAGACCGAGCAGCAGCTGAAGGCGGAAGGGGTTGCGTACCGCGCAGGCCGGTTCCCGTTCGCGTTCAACGGCCGCGCGTTGGGTCGCGACGAGCCCGAAGGCTTCATCAAGATGCTCGCCGACGCGCGGACCGACCGGATCCTCGGCGTGCATGCGATCGGCAGCCTTGCGTCCGAGCTGATCGCCGAGGCGGTGGTGGCGATGGAATTCGGCGCTTCGTCCGAGGACATCGCGCGAATCTGCCACGCTCATCCGTCGATGTCCGAGGTGATGCGCGAGGCGGCGCTGGCGGTGGACAAACGCTCGCTCAACGGCTGAAGAGCCGTTATCGACAGGGGGTCGCGGATGAAGAAGGTGCTCAAGGCAGTCGCAGTCGTTGTCCTCGCGCTCATCGTGCTGCCGCTCGCCGTGGTCATCGGCGTGAACGCCTTCGATGAAACGCTCACCTCGCAAGCGGCCCGCTACGGCGAGCCACGTTCGCCGGCGGTCCCAGTTGACGGCAACGGCTATTACGCGCTGCTCGCACTCGGTGCGCCGGACGGAGCGGATGGAATCGCATACGCCCGTGCGTGGCTCGAGGAAGCGCGCGCCGCGGCGATCGCAAACCGCGCCGAGAAGCGACCGGCCGAGAAACGAGCGAAGCGCCCGCTGACGTGCGACGCGGCGCAAACCTCGTGCCTCGCCGAGATCAAGGCCAAACCGGACGACGTCAAGGCGCAGATCGACGCGTACCAGGAAGACCTGGTGCGCTACGAGGCGCTGACCGGCTACCAGCGATACGAAGAGGTCCTCGATTTTCCGCTGCGCATAGACACCGGCTTCCCGCCGTACGGCCAGGTCACCGGAGCTCACCGTGCCTATGTGCTGCGCGCGGCGCTTGCGGCGGAGGGCGGAAATGCAGAAGCGGCGATCGCCGCAATCGAACGCGACATCGCTTTCCAGCGCGCCATGATGACGGGTGCGCGTACGCTGCTCGGCAAAGTCGTCGCCAGCGCGGACTACTGGCGCGATCTCGCGTTCCTCTCGGATCTCATGCAGAGTCGGCCGGCAGAGGTGCGACCGTATCTGCCGCGCATCCGCGAAATGCTCAAGTCCCCGGATTTCTCCGTGGCGGGCATGGCCGCGGTCGTCGAATCCGAATTCGCGTTCAGAAAGGCGTTGCTGCGCAATCCGATCGCTCCCCAGGAGGGTGGAACCACAGCAAGCACAGCCGAGAAGATCGCCATGCGGCTCCTCTACAAGTCGAATGCCACGCTGAATCGGGAGGTGGAGCATCTTGCAGCGGTCGCCGCGGCGATGGAGCTGCCGGTAAACCAGGGGTCGGAAGCGCTCACAAGGATCGTGCGCGAGAGCGCGGAAATGACGACTTGGGACTACATCGACAATCCGGTCGGCAACATCCTGCGGCGCGTGGCCGCGCCGGAGGACGGCAAGGAAGCGTTTGGAAGACTGCGGCTACACGATGTCCGGGCGTACGGCCGGCTCGTCGCGCTGCAGGCGGAGGTGCTCGCGGCGAATGTCGAAGGCGGGAGCTTGAGCGGGTTTCTCGCGCAATCGGATGCGCGTTTTCACGACCCGTACACGGGCAAGCCGATGCAGTGGGACGCGGGGACGAAGAAACTGAGCTTCCAGGCGCAGTCGCAAACCATCCGGCAGCGCAAGCTCTTCAATAGCGACAAGGGGCGCGTGTTCGTGCAGCTGTAAGTCATCCCCGGTGCTCAGCTCGATTCCAGTCTCTTCTCGATGCGCACGAGATACCGCTCGAGCGGCTGCAGGCTCACCTCGGTATGCCCCTTGCCGAAGTCGAACGGGTTGTCGATGTCGCGGATCAATCGGTAGAGATACCAGTAGGTGAGGCTCAGGAACCCCGTCACTACCGCCGCGACCACCGCGCTGCGGAAGGTGCAGGCGAGCAGCAGCAGGAACACGAACGCGACGAAGAACTCGAACAGCGCGTAGGCGGCACCCATGAACTCGGTGCGGGCGATGGTATAGGCGCGCGTGACGCCGCGGCGCAGCTGATTCACGTCACTGAGCATGCGCACGGTGATCCGGTCCAATCCCGCCTGCTCCATGCGCTTGATCTGCTCGTCGAGGCGCTTGACCGCCGGAAAGATGTCTTCGGAGCGCTTGGCCGCGCCCCTGAACCACTCCAGCGTCTCGTGCGTCGAATCGCGCACCGCACCAAGGAGCTCGCGTCGAGTAGGCGCATCCGCGGGATAGTCCCTGGTCCGCGCCGCCATGACCGAAGCCTGGACGAACCAATCCTCCATGATCTCGAGCTGGCAGGCGATCTCGCCGGGCAGGCGCTCGGCTTCCTTGAAGTCGGTGATCGTTCCGGCCAGGATGAAGCCCATGATGAACACCAGCGCAGTGAAGATCACATTCAAGTCGGAATTGAATTCGAGGAACCCCTTGAAGCCGAGCAGCTCGTCGAGCGCGAGCTTCAGCGCCGTGAGCGCTGCGGCGACCGGCACGCTGGTCCAGAACAGGCGCCAGCGGGGCTGAAGGGGCGGGAAACCCGGGGCTGCAGGGATCATCGGTGGATCGCCCACGCCATCTGCTCCGTGTTCATGAATCCCCCCTGACGCAACTGCGCGCTTCAGTATATGCGGGCATCCTCCGGACGATGAGCTTTCTTTCCTGCGGCTGCGCGCCGAGGGATAACATTCAACGCGACTGCGTGCGAGAACCTCGACAGGGTCTGAGCGACGATGTTGATGGAAGCGTTCATCAAGGGAGACGTCTATATCGACTATCCGTTTGAACAGGCGAAGTTTCGATACGAGAAGCAGTCGGGGAGGGTCTACCGCCGTTTCTACGGCCAGGCCGAAGATGAGATTCGGCCGAGCTCTTCGCTCTACAACGATGCGATTCGCAGCGGCAAGCAGATCACGCGGGAAGAGTACTTCCGTGATTGACCGTCATGCAGGGCGCCCAGCAAGCCGGGCTTCCCGGTGAGCGAGGCGGACGGATGATCGACCGGAGCCGCTGGCGCGAGGAGTTGCAGGCCCGTTTCAGCCCTAGCAAGACCTGGCCCGGGCCGGAAGTCGAGGACGGCTGGAAAGACCTCCTCTGCGACCTGGCGGACGCCCTCGATGCGACGGGGATTCGCTACAGCTTCGTGCAGCTCGAGAACCGCGCTGGCGAACTGCGCTGCCTGCTAGGGACGGCTGAGGACGAGCCTCGAATGGAGGAGCTGCACGCTCTCGTCGACCGGGCGCGCGAGCGCTCGCGGCTGACCTGCCCGCAATGCGGCAAGAGCGGCTGCATCTGTCCTGCGACGACCAAGCGAGATGTCTCTGTTGGCGAAGCCCTCGCGCACCTCCAACCGTGCAGTTGGCAGGTGGCGGAACAGCGCGCGCAGCGCCTGAAAGCATCGGCAGCAGCGCAGCTGGCGCTCGAAGCGGTCGCCGCCGGAACGTCGACGGTCTCCGCCGCCGCGCGAGACCGGTTGCGCGCGGGACTGGACGCTCTATGCATGGATACGGAGTGGACCGGGCCGATCGTGGCCTGGCTGGATTGCTTGTTGCACGGGCACAGCGCCCAACACTCGAACACCGGATTCACTGCGGATGGGCTTGTCACCCACTACCTCCAGGACTGCCTGCCGCTCGCGAACATCATTAGTGGCTGCCCGGTCCTCGACGCCAGCGGGCGGGATGTTCCGCCGGCTCTGCCGCTCGCGATGATTCGGCAGGATGCGGTCCTGGTGCTCCTCGTCGCAAATCCGGCCCATGCACGCTGGCTGCGTGCGTTCGCGGCAAGCCTCGGGATGGAGAACCTGGTCGTGGTCGAGCAGGCGCTCGAGGACCAGCGCGATCGCACTCTTTTCCAGGAAATCATCGGGCGGGACCGTGTGCCGCCCCGCCAGGTGCTTGCGAGAACGCGTCACAGGATGGCGCTCGGCGGGCGCTGGTACATTCTGCGCGGATCTCTCGACGAGACCGAGCTGCAGGGACTGCCGCAGGGCACGCAGTTCGTGCAAACGATCGCCGTCCCTGCGCCGGGGCTCGAGGCGCCGCTCCAGATCCTGCACATCGCCACCGGGGTAGGGCACACGGCCGCGGTGCCGCTGCAAGAATGCCCGCACGATCCCGTGCCTGCGCCACCCGAAAACCTTTGGAGCGAGCCTGAACCAAGCGGAGCGTCGCGCACGGTCCCGGAAATCCTGCAGGCGGCACGTCTGACGCTCGAGCGAGTCGAGACGGAAATGAAGCGGATCGGATTCTGGACCGACAATCCGCCGCCGCTGCTCGAAATGGCGAACCGGGGTGAGCTGCGTTCCTATCTCGCCGCGCCGAGCTTCGAGCAGTGGCTGCAGTGCGTCTTTCTTGCGCGTGCGCGCGAGGCAGTCAGAAACGATTCGATGCCCGCCAGCAGTTCAGTGGCCGAGATGGCGCGGCGCCAGTACGACTACCATTCGCACGTGCCCGAGGCACAAACGCTGCTCAAGCTCCTGCGCGCGTTCGACCTTCTGGTCGATCAACGGATGCAGGCTGGGCGAACGCCGTCGCCGCGCCACGTGCGCGACGACCGGCCCGAGGAGCCACTCCAGGTGCTTGAAGCTGCGAGCGCGGGCGGGCGAGTACTGAAGAAAGGTACGTGGAGAAGCAGCGGCTGGCCATGCGTGAACGTGGAGCCGTGGGACGAGCGCTACTTCCGGCTGGCGTTGCAGCACATCGCGGACCGGTTCGGCGTCGTGATGCCCGGAATCACGAATGATGCGGAAGACACTGATCCGAGAGGCCATGCGGCGGCCGAATTCGTAGTCGAAGGAGTACCGGTCAGCGCGATCAGCGGGCGGCGCTGCTCGTTTGCGGCCGCGCGCGAAGACATCCGGGATCGCATCTTCGACTCGCTGCTGCATCTGGCGATCTGACGGCAGGCGAGGATTGTCACTTCGGTTGCGAAAACGAAGGTAAGCTGCGGAGACCATCCTCATGACGGAAGAATTCTCCCGCGGCAAGCAGCAGTTGAAGGTGGCGACCATGGGTCACGCAGGCCATGGCAAGACGGCGCTCACTGCCGCGATCAACCATGTCCTCTCGATGAAAGGTCGGGCGAAAAAGGAAGGCAACTTTCCAGGCATCGACGTTCATCATTCGGCCTACGAGTCGGACAAGCGCGTCTACGAGCACATCGATGCTCCGACGGATCTCATCCCGCACACGATTACCAGCGCAGCTCAGTTCGACGGCGCCATTGTGGTCGTATCCGCTGCGGACGGACCGATGCCCCAGACCCTGGAGCACATCCAGCATGCGAGGCAGGTTGGAGTGCACCGCATCGTCGCGTTCCTGAATAAGTGCGACCTAGTCGATGACAAGGATCTGCTCGATCTGATTGAAATGGAGGTGCGCGAACTGCTTTCCCACAACGGCTTCTCCGGAGACGACGTCCCGGTCATCCATGGTTCGGCGCTCAAAGCCCTGGCCGCTCGTTCGGCCGACGATCCGTGGGCAAGAAAGGTGATGGATCTGGTCGCCTCTCTGGATGAACACGTCTCATCGAGCGAGACACGAGCCCCGAGCGTGCCACGGGGTGCCCGCGTGTCGCAGTCCGTCAACACATCACACGGCGCTCAGGCGCCGCAGGCAACCCGCTCGCCTGGGGCGGTTCCGAGTTTCACCGACCGATTGCGCGATCTTTTCGGCCGCAAGCGCTAGGATGGCAGCAGCGGCGGCTGCCTGGTGAAAACCCTGCTTGTCCTCTTCAAGTGGGTACTCATCACCGTGGCGATCCTCGTGGTGTGTCTCGGTGCCCTGGTCTTTCTCTCGGATCGCGAACAGGACGCGGCGAAATCGAGTGCGAGCAGCTTCTGTGCGCTGGCGGAAATCGGTGCAGATCTGTCGGCGTCGATCGCACGTGCGCAATCCGGCGGAGTCAAGCGTCACTATCCGTGGTGCGATGCAAAGCGGCATGTGTTCTTCTTTCAAGGCTCGATTTTCAACGGTTTTGATTGTGTTCTGTCAGTGGACAATGGCAAGGTGATTGCAAAGAGCGTGATTGAGCGCCTGGACGAGGACCCGCCGGACAACGTCTGCAAATGAAGGCGTGGTGATTCACCCAAGGCTACAATGTTGTCGCGCCGTAACTTCCCGGAGAAGTCGATGTCGATGAGGAAACCCGCTCGCGTAATCGCCGTAGCGGCGATTGCGATGTTGCTGACGTCCGCCCTGATCGCCGGTCCGCTGGGTGCGCAGGGGTTGCCCGCGCTGACCGACGAGATGCTCAAGCAGACGGGCGCCGCGCTGCACGTGGACGTGCAGACCGGGCGCGTGGCAGGCATCACCACCAGCGGTCCGGTGGCGGAAGTCGGGGCGAAGATCGTCGATGTGCTGTTCGGCGACTACACCGCCGGCGAATGGATCAGCTATTCGCAGCGCGTCGAGCGCGAGTACGTCAAGCCTGCCGTGAGCCAGCGGCTGCTGCTCTTCCGGCGCGACGGCGATCGCGGCACCCTGGTCGACGCGGATTTCTCACCCGCCGCGCGGGATGCGCTGGTGCGACAACTGGCCGAGTACCGGCGCAAGGCCGAGCTGCTGACCGGCGAGATGCATGTTCCGGACTACCTGTTGCGATCCGGAAACAATGCCGTGGTGCACGTCGAGATCCAGAAGACCGTGCCCTTCGATCGCGGCCGCGGCAACCTCAGCGCCACGCACACCGCGACGGTACGCAGCGCCGCGCAGGGCGAGCTCAAGCCCGGGCAGACCGTGGAATTCATCGAAGAAAGCCGGCGGAACAAACGCTTCGAGCCGCTCGCGAACCCGCAGCGAATCGTACTCTTGACGTACACGCGATCGACGCAGGACGGGCAGATGAAGTGGTGGCTGCACGAGCGCGTGAACTACGGCTACACCGAGGCCGGGTTGAAGACGCTGCAGAGCGATGTCGCGCGCGTGCGCGCGGCGCAGGCGGAGAAGGCAGCGCAGAAAGCGGGCAAATAGCAGTCAAGGGGGGGCCGTGGCGAAATCCGAATACAAGAAGATCCGCAAGCTGATCAATCCGTATCGCGTGACCAACGGGAAGAAATTCCGCCTGAAGGACGTCGATCCAGATGACACGGGCGGGCTGAAATCGGAGGTCAAGGGCAAGGCCAAGGAGTACCTCGCGCGCGGCGTGGAACTGCTTGCCGACGAGCAGGCGCGGCTCTACGCGCAGGACCGTTGGAGCGTGCTGCTGATCTTCCAGGCGATGGATGCCGCGGGCAAAGACGGCGTAATCAAGCACGTGACCTCAGGCATCGATCCGCAAGGCATGCAGGTCTACTCGTTCAAGGCGCCCTCGAGCGAGGAGCTCGATCACGATTTCATGTGGCGCTGCTTGAAGGCGCTGCCGGAGCGCGGGCGCATCGGCGTGTTCAACCGCTCGTACTACGAGGAAGTGCTGGCGGTGCGCGTGCACGAGGCGTACCTGCTGAAGCAGAAGCTGCCGCGCAAGCTCATCACGAAAAGAATCTGGGACGAGCGCTACCAGGACATCCGAGCGATCGAGCGCTACCTGTCGCGCAACGGCATTCTGATCCTGAAATTCTTCCTGCACGTGTCGAAGAAGGAGCAGAAGAAGCGCTTCATGGAGCGCCTCGACCGGCCGGACAAGAACTGGAAATTCTCCGCCACCGACGCGGGGCAGCGCGAGTACTGGCGCGCCTACATGGATTCGTTCGAGCAGATGATCCGCAATACCGCGACCGAGTACGCGCCGTGGTACGTCATTCCGGCGGACAACAAGTGGTTCACGCGCCTCGCGGTGTCGGACGCGATCATCGACGCGATGGAGAATCTCGATCTCAAGTTTCCGAAAATCGATGATGCGAAGGAGAAGGAACTTGCGGCCGCGCGCAAACTGCTGATGAACGAGTAGCGTTCTGCCGCCGGTACGGGCGTCAGGGGCGCACTTCGATCGGCGTTCCTTCCGGAACGACACGCATCAGCTCTTCGATCTCGCGATGGGTGAGGCCGACACCGCCATCGGTCCAGTCGCGAAGCCGATGCAGCCGCGCGAGGAACCCGCCGCCCGGCACGGGACCATGAATCGAGGTCTCGCGGCGCTGCGTGCCGTTCCGCGCCGCCCCGTCGCCCGCGGACGGGTGAAGCCAAAGCGTATCGCCGAAGCGCTTGTGCCTACCGCGGAGGACCTGGTATGCGCCCTCTTCGATTCCGGCGCCCGCAGGCCGGTCTCGATCGACAGCATCCCTGCCGAGGGCGACCCGATAGCGCTTCAGCAGCGCGTCGCGGCGATAGAGGCTGAGCGTGCGGCTCGATTTCTCCAGCGTCGCGCGATCCGCCGAGACGTTCGCCGCAAGCGCGTTGAAGAACGCGTACTCCCAGAGTGACGGACCGGCCGCCGCCAGCACTGCGACGATCCAGAACGCGTAGCTCGTCCGGCGTCCGATGCGATCTCTGCGCGCAGCCGCACCGGTTCCCTTGATCGCCGCCTGCGGTGCATTGCCGATCACGAGATCGCGCAAGGCGGCGAAGCGCTCGGACTGCTCCTCGATCCGGATCACCTGAACGCTGGGTCCGGAGGATCGCAGCTCCAGGCAGCGGTGATACGCACGATGCCTGATCTCGCCGATTTCGTGCCACTCGAGGGACACGCGCGCGCCGTCCGGCCGGATTTCGGCGATGCCGGATGCGCTGACCTCGATCCGCTTCCCGGACTGGCGCCTTGCCCGCAGGGCCAGCAGCGTGCCTGCGGCGAGGAATGCGAGCGCAGCGAGCAGCACCGGCCTATTGTCCGGGTCGGCCGGCGGCCGGAAGAGCGCGAAATACGCGAGCACAACGGTCAGAGTGGCGCCGATCCACGCGCTGACGGTCATGCCGCGCCGGAAAGATTCCTCGATCCGGTACGTCTCTGTTCCAGAAAGTGGCTTCCGTGCTGCAACAGCGTCGCCGCTCGGCGGATCGCGCTCTGCGCCGGGCGCGTGCACATACCAATACGCTGCAGCGACGAGCGACCAGAACACCCCGATTGCCGCCACCGCCCCCGCGGCAAGCTTGAGCCACGGCACGGCCATGACCTGCGCTTTGAAGACGCCCGGATACCTGCGCTGTACGGAGAGCGAATCGGCCTGAACCGCTACGTTCGGTCCGGCCGCGTTAAGCATCTTGCCGTCTTTGCGCGACTCGACACGCACCCTGTAGCGGCCGCCCTTCACTGCGTCAAAGCGACCGATCACGGTCGCCGCGCTGAAATCCCAGCCGAAACCGCGCACGCGAACGCCCGAATCGCCGCTGGCGACGACCTTTCCGCCGGAGGTGACGGACCAGGCGAGATCGAGCACGGCCGGCACGCCCGAGCAAAGCGCCGGGGCAATGTCCGGGTCGCCGAGCAGACATCTGCTCATGTAGAGATCGCGTTCGAGCTCGAACACGACGATATACGTCGTATCGAGCCTGGCGCGAAACTCTGCCGCATGCTCTGCGCCTGCGCGCAACTCGAACGCAAAGCGCGCCGGCATCAGGGCGTAGTACATCGGCACCGACCAGGCCGCGACATAGAGCGCCGCGGCGAGCGCGAGAAGCGCCGCAGGCCAGGTGATGACCTTGAGGAACTCCTCGCGGGGTGCGGACACGTTGTCAGCCTACCGTAAACGGGAAGGCTTGGAAGATGACTGTATGATGGCCGCGCAAACCGCGCACGGCACGGAACGGGAGATGCGGGACGACGCACTGGAACTGGAGCAGTCCTCTTCCCCCGCCGGCGAAAAGACGGACGTCGTTTCGCTCTACCGGGCGCATTTGGCCCGGCGCGGTTTCGTATCCGATCCGTCGCAGTGGCGCGCGGTAGAACGCCTGCAGCGCCTGTACGAGGAGTGGACCGCGTACAAGGCGCGACGCAACACCGCACTGAAGCGCCTGCTCGTCAGGCCGTCGTTGCCGAAGGGCGTGTACCTCTGGGGCGCAGTCGGGCGCGGCAAGAGCTTTCTGATGGACGCGTTCTACCTGTGCGTGCCGCTGGTGCGCAAGCGGCGCGTGCATTTCCACCATTTCATGCGCGAGATCCATCGCGAGCTGGACTCGCTCAGAGGCACCGAGGATCCGCTCGCTGCCGTGGCCGAGCGTACTGCGCGGCGCTGGCGACTCGTCTGCTTCGATGAATTCCACGTATCCGACATCGCCGACGCAATGATCCTCGGCAGGTTTCTGGAGCACGCAATGGAACGCGGCGTGCAGTTCGTCATGACGAGCAACTACCATCCGGACGAGCTCTACCCGAACGGCCTGCAGCGCGAACGGTTCCTGCCGGCGATCGACCTGCTCAAGAGCCGGCTCGACGTGCTCGAGGTCGATAACGGCACCGATTACCGGCGGCTGAAGATGGAGCGGCTCAAGGTCTACCACACGCCGCTGGATGAAGAGAGCGAACGGGCGCTGCAGAACATCTTCGCCGAGCTGGCCGATGTCGAAGAGGAGCATCAGCCGCTCGACGTGGAAGGCCGCAAGATCCCGTACCGCAGGCGGGCCGGAGGACTGGTGTGGTTCGATTTCGCCGTGCTGTGCGGGGGGGCGCGCTCCGCGGCCGACTACGTGGATATCGCCCGGCGCTTCCATACGGTGCTGCTCTCGGGCGTGCCGCGCCTGTCGCCGGCGAGCGCAGATGCGGCGCGGCGCTTCACCTGGATGGTGGACGTGTTCTACGATGTACGGGTGAAGCTGGTGGTGTCGGCCGAGGCGGTCCCGGAAGAGATCTTTATGGACGGCGGTGAAGCGAAGATGGCGGGCGCGGAATTCGCCCGCACCGTCAGCCGCCTGCACGAGATGCAGAGCACGACGTACCTGCAGGCCGAACGCGCGAGAAACTAGGAGGATGAATGGAAAAGTTCAGGGCCTACCGGATCACCGAAGTGGACAAGCAGTCGGTCAAGGCGGAATTCGTCCAATGCTCGATCGACGACCTCGATCCGGGCGAAGTCGTTATTCGCGTGGCGTACTCGGACATCAACTACAAGGACGCGCTCGCGGCCACGGGCAAGGGCCGCATCCTGTTGCGCCCTTCATGCATCGGCGGCATCGACTTGTCGGGGACGGTGCTTTCCTCGAGCGACTCGCGCTTCGCCAAGGGCGACGCGGTGCTCGTCGTCGGACACGAACTCGGCGTCAAGCACCATGGTGGATACGCCGAATACGCGCGCGTGCCAGCGAACTGGGTCGTGAAGCTGCCGACGGACCTGAGCCTTTGGGAGGCGATGGCCTTCGGCACGGCCGGCTACACCGCGGGGCTCGCCATCGGCAAGATGGAGCGAAACGGATTGCGCCCGGAGAACGGACCCGTGATCGTCGACGGCGCGACCGGCGGCGTCGGCTCGGTCGCGATCGCAGCGCTCGCGCGCATCGGCTACCACGTGGTCGCGCTGACCGGCAAGGACAGCGAATCCGACTGGCTCAGGAAGCTCGGCGCGCGCGAGGTGAAGCTCCGGAGCGAGCTCGATCTGACCAAGATCAAGCCACTCGATCGCGCAACGTGGTCTGGTGCGATCGATAATCTCGGCGGCGACGTGCTTGCCTGGATTGCAAGCACCATGAAGGTGAACGGCGTGATCGGCGCGATCGGAATGGCGGCAAATCCCAAACTGACTACCTCGGTGTTCCCGTTCATCCTGCGCGGTGTGAGCTTGCTCGGGATCAATTCCACGGACGCGCCCGATTCGGAACTGGAGCGCGAGACCTGGCGCAGGCTCGCCGGCGAGCTCAAGCCGGCGATGCTCAAGGACATCGCGCGGACCGTTCCGTTCGATCAGTTGCCGGCCGCATTCGACGACTTCATCCAGGGCCGCGTGCGCGGCCGGCTCGTCGTGGATCTGAATCCATAGGAGGGCGCATGGCGTCGTGCAAGGAATTCCATCGCCGCTCGATCGAGGACCCCGAAGGGTTCTGGGCCGAGCAGGCGCAGCTGATCCACTGGCACAAGCCGTTCGGCCGGATTCTCGACTACTCGCGCCCGCCGTTCTCGAAATGGTATGTCGGCGGCGAGACGAACCTGTGCCACAACGCAGTCGACCGGCACCTCGCCGAACGCGGCGAGCAGAAAGCGCTGGTGTGGATCTCGACCGAGGTCGACCAGGAGAAGACCTACACCTACCGCGAGCTGCATGCGGAGGTGAATCGCACCGCGGCGATGATGCGCTCGCTCGGCGTGACGCGCGGCGACCGCGTGATCATCTACATGCCGATGGTTCCCGAGGCGTGCTTTGCGATCCTTGCCTGTGCGCGGATCGGCGCGATTCACTCGGTGGTCTTCGGCGGATTCGCAGCGGCGAGCCTCGCCGCGCGGATCGACGATGCGCGTCCCAAGCTGATGATCACGTCGGACGGCGGCAGCCGCGTGGGCAAGCGCGTTCCCTACAAGCCGCTGGTGGACGAGTCGATCCGCCTCGCCAAGTACCCGCCGCAAAAGGTTTTGATCTTCAATCGCGGACTCGATCCGGCGATGCCGGTCGTGCCAGGCCGGGACGTGGACTGGCAAACGCTAGCCCACGAGCACACCGGCGCTTCCGTGGCCTGCGCGTGGCTCGAGTCGAATGAGCCGTCGTATGTTCTCTATACCTCGGGCACGACGGGCAGGCCCAAGGGCGTGCAGCGCGACGTCGGCGGGTACGCGGTCGCGCTTGCCGCCTCGATGAAATACATCTTCCAGGGGTACGCAGGCGAGACCATGTTCACCACGTCCGACATCGGATGGGTCGTCGGGCATTCCTACATCATCTACGCGCCGCTGATCGCCGGAATGACCACGGTGATGTACGAGGGCGTGCCGGTGCGGCCCGACGCCGGGATCTGGTGGAAGATCGTCCAGGACAACCGGGTCAACGTGATGTTCTCGGCGCCGACCGCGATCCGCGTGCTGAAGAAGCAGGATCCGGCGTACCTCAAGAAATATGACCTGAGCGCGCTCAGGCATCTGTTTCTTGCCGGCGAGCCGCTCGACGAGCCGACCCACGCGTGGATCGCCGAAGGGCTGGGTCGGCCGGTGATCGATCATTACTGGCAGACCGAGTCGGGCTGGCCGCTGCTCTCTGCGATGCCGGGAGTGGAGCAGACTCCGATCAAGTACGGCAGCCCTTCGTTCCCGGTGTACGGGTACGACTTGAAGCTGCTGCGCGAATCCGATGCGAGCGAAGCGGGCCCAAACGAAAAAGCGGTCGTCGCGATCGAACCGCCGATGCCGCCGGGATTCATGTCGACGGTGTGGGGCGACGACGAGCGTTATGTGCAGACTTACTTCAAGACCTTCAAGAACAAGATGGCGTATTCGACGTTCGACTGGGGGATCCGGGACGGCGATGGCTATTACTTCATTCTCGGGCGCACCGACGACGTGATCAACGTGGCCGGGCACCGGCTCGGCACGCGCGAGATCGAGGAGGCGGTCAACATGCACCCCGGCATCGCCGAATGCGCGGTCGTGGGGGTCGCCGATTCCCTCAAGGGACAGATGCCGCTGGCATTCGCGGTCGCGAAGGGCAGCGTGGACGACCCGAAGCGACTGGAAAAGGAAGTGATGGAGACGGTAGACAAGCAGCTCGGCGCAATTGCACGGCCAAAGGCTGTGCATTTCGTGACCTTGCTGCCGAAAACCCGCTCGGGCAAGACGCTGCGCCGCTCGATCCAGGCGCTTGCCGAAGGGCGCGATCCCGGCGACCTGACGACGATCGAGGACCCGGGGGCGTTGCAGCAGATCCAGGAAGCACTCGCCAGCAAATAGCGCACGAATTGCAGAAATGACGACGGCGCCGTCGGGCCCGTTTTCGTTTATGCTCGCAGCATGAGGACGTTGCTCTGCGCGTTGCTGATCGTCGCGGCTCCCGGCCTGCACGCTGCATGCAACGACGCGGCCGCACCCAAGGTTGACTGGTCGGGCTGCTCGAAGGAGCGGCTGATCCTGAAGGACAAGGACCTGCAGGACGCGAAATTCGCGCGCGCGGTGCTGATCGGCATGAACTTCGCGTCCGCGAAGCTGAGCCGCGCGACGTTCGCCTCCGCGGAGATCAACCACGCTTCGTTCCGCGACGCGCAGCTGGATGGAGCGAGCTTCGAGAAGGCCGTGGCGGTGCGGTCGAACTTTTCGGGCGCGCGCTTCGACGGCGCGAACCTGGAGAAGGCCGAGCTGCATCGCTCGCTGCTGACGCGCGCCTCGCTGAAGGGCGTGAACCTGTCCAAGGGCGACTTCGGGCGTTCGGCGTTCGAAGGGGCGGATCTCAGCGGCGCGACGTTTCGCTTGTCAAACATCGCGCGCGCGCGTTTCACGGGCGCCACCATGACCGGCACCGATCTGACGAATGCATTCATGTTCGCGGCCCGTTTCGAGGGGACCGATCTGTCCAGCGTAAAGGGCTTGACCCAGGCCCAGCTCGATGTTGCGTGCGGAGACGCGAAGACGCGGCTGCCGGCGGGGTTGAAGAAGCCTGCATCCTGGCCCTGCGCCGACTGAGTTCCGGCAGCGCAGTCCATTGATGCTCAGCCGAGCGCGAGGATGCGCTCCGCGCCGAGCCGCTCGATCTCCACAGCGGAATAGCCGAGGCCGGCGAGAATCTCGCGCGCGCCTTCGCCGATTGCAGGAGGCGCTGCGCGCTGCCCGAGGCGCGCGCCGTCAAGCTCCAGCGGCAGACCGGGCACCTTGAATGCGTGGCCGCGCGGATCGCTCGTGTCGATCATTCCGCCGCCGGCATTGAGGTGCGGGTCCTGGAACAGGTCGCGCGGGCGGGTGATCGGCGCGTAGGGAAGGCCGATGGCCTCCAGCTTCTGCTCCAGGTCGCGCTTCGTATACCGCCGGAAAAGTGCCTCCAGATGCGGCAGCAGCCAGGTGCGCGCTTTCACGCGATCGTCGTTCGTCTTCAAACGCGCGTCGGACGCGAGAGCGGCTTCTCCGAACTCGCGGCAGAACACTTCCCATTGCGTGTCGGTGACGACACCGATGAAGAGGCGGTCGGCGTCCGCAGTGCCAAAAATGTCGTAGACGCCCCACGCCGGCTTCTTCACTGCCATCGGCGGAGGCTCCTCGCCGGTGATCGCAAGTTGCGCCATGTGCTGGGCAACGAGGAACACGGTGTTCTCGAACAGCGCGCTGCGGACCAGCTTGCCCCGGCCCGTCGTTTCCCGCTCGCGCAGCGCAGCGAGGATGCCGATCGCACCGAACATTCCGCCCATGATGTCGTTGACCGAGGAACCCACGCGCAGCGGACGGTCGGGAAGGCCGGTCATGTAGGCGAGGCCGCCCATCATCTGCACCACCTCGTCGAGCGCCGGCCGGTGCTCGTACGGGCCGGTGAGGAATCCCTTCAGCGTGCAATACACGAGCCGCGGATTGCGGTTGGCGAGCGCCGCGTAACCGAACCCCATCTTGTCCAGCGCGCCGGGCCGGAAATTCTCGGTCAGCGCATCGGCTGAATCGATCAGTCGGAGCACGACGTCGCGCCCCTGCTCGCGCTTCAGATCGACCGCGAGGCTTTTCTTGTTGCGGTTGAAGATCGGGTAGAACCCCGCACCCGCGCCCGTAAGGCGCCGCGTGTTGTCGCCTTCGAGCGGCTCCACCTTGATTACTTCGGCGCCGAGGTCGGCGAGCACCAGCCCGCACGAAGGGCCCATCACCATGTGGGCAAACTCGACGATGCGTACGCCGTCGAGCGGCAGGCTCGGCATCAGGCGAGCTGGCGAAAACCCTTGGGCAGGCCGGCCTGCGGCGTGTGGCCGTAGACCGGCTCCTGCGGGATGGCTTCGACGAGCACGCGCCGCGCGGCGAAAAGCTTCTCGAGATCGATTCCGGTGCGCAAGCCCATGCTCTCGAACATGAAGACGAGGTCTTCGGTGATCACGTTGCCGCTTGCGCCGGGCGCGAACGGGCAGCCGCCCAGCCCGCCCATCGACGAATCGAACGCGCGCACGCCTTCTTCCCACGCGGCAAGCGCGTTGGCGAGCCCGAGGCCGCGCGTGTTGTGGAAGTGCGCGCCATCCAGCTTCGCGCCGATCTCCTTTCGCACGCGCGCAAAGAGGCGCTTCACCTGCGCCGGGTTGGCATAACCCACGGTGTCAGCAAGCGCTACGGAATCGCAGAACGAGGCGAGTGCGACGGCGATGCGCACCACATCGTCCTCAGGCACTTCGCCTTGCAGCGTGCAGCCGAACGCGGTCGAGACGCCTCCCTCGATCTCGGGCCCGCAGGCGGGTCGCAGCGCCACGCACTGCCGCACTTCCTCCACCATCTGCTCGGGCGTCATGCGGACGTTCGACTCGCTGTGCTTCAGCGACGCGGAGACGGGGAACGTGACCTTGTGAGCGCCGGCGGCGAGGGCGCGCTCGAATCCTTTGCGGTTCGGCGCGAGCGCGACGACCTTCAGCCCGGGCACCGTGAGCGCGTGTGCAACGACCTCGCCGGTATCCGCCATTGCAGGAATGAGCTTCGGCGGGACGAACGAGCCGACCTCGATCTCGTCGATACCGGCGGCGGCGAGGGCGCTGATCCAGCGTTTCTTCGCCTCGGTCGGCATCAGGTGCTTGGCATTTTGCAGCCCGTCGCGCGGACCCACTTCACAGATGTGAACGTCTCTCATATCCCCATTCTAGACCGCTCGATGCGCGCGACGGCGATTCCGCCGGTGGCCGCGCATGCAGCGAATGCAAGCATCAGCGGGAGCGAAGCGCCCCAGCCCAGCCGGCCGGCAAGCCACGCGACTGCGATCGGCGAGAAGAACTGCGCGAGCTGCGAAACCTGCATCACGATGCCGTTGGTCGTGCCGACGTGCTGCGCCGACCGCGCCAGCGCGGCGACGCCGGAAAACACGGCCGCCGGGATGAGCCCGCCGCAAAACGAGAACGCGAGGCAACTCGCGTAGCGCCCCCAGTCGGGAAGCAAATCGAGGAATGCGCCCGCCGTTGCAAGGGCTTGCACGCTGCTCGCGATCACGATCATGTGCGAGCGTCGCGCGCCGTTCGCCATCAGCCATCCGCCTGCCAGCACTCCCGGCACGTTGATGCCGACCCACAGCGCGGTGAGAAGCGCCGCGAGCGCGCCGGAGCCCCCTCGCTCTTCGACGACGAACGTCGGAAGCCACGTCATGAATGCCGCCCACTGCGCGACGTAACCGGCGAAGACGAGCGCGAGCAGCAGGCTTGCGGGATGCGCAAGCGACTCGGCGGCGAGGCGCAGCAGGCCTACGGAAGCATGCGCCGCGCGCGGCGGCACGGTGAGCCAGAGGAGCGCAAGGCACAGAAGTGCGAGCGTCGACAGGGCGACCCAAAGGCTGCGCCAGCCAAAGCCCGTCAGCGCGATCGAGGCCGCGAGCATTGCGAGGCTCGCACCGGCGGGCAGGTAACAGCTCCAGAGCGTCATGGCCTTCACGCGATCGGCGCCCGAGGCGGCCTGTGCGATCAGCGCGACGCCGGCGACGGTCGTCAGGATGAAACCCGCGCCCTCGAGGAAGCGTGATGCGAGCAATAGCGGGTACGCGGGCGCCGCTGCGCCGAGCAGTCCCCCCGCCGCCATCAGCGCCAGCCCGGCGAGCGCCAGGCGCCGGTGACCGAAGCGATCGGAAAACACCCCGGCGAACATCCCGGCGAGCCCTCCCATCACGTTGACCATCGTGGCGATATAGCCGGTTTCGACCAGCGTAAGGCCAAGATCGATGCGCAGCGTCGGCAGCGCCGGCGGCACCTTTCCGATCTGCGCACCGCTCAGTACGCCCGCGGCAATGACCGCCCAGACCGCGGGCCAGTGGGTCGCGCTCAGGCCGCGGTCACCGGCAGCTTGAGCTCGACGATCTTCGTGCGCCACTCGTCCGGGCCGCTCTGGTGCACTGACTGCCCGCGCGCATCCACCGCCACGGTGACCGGCATGTCGCGTACCTCGAACTCGTAGATCGCTTCCATGCCGAGGTCCTCGAAGCCGATCACGCGCGCGCGCCGGATCGCTTTGGCAACGAGGTAGGCGGCTCCGCCGACCGCAATCAAATAGGCTGCTCCGTGCTTGCGAATCGCATCGATCGCGGTCGGGCCGCGCTCGGCCTTGCCGATCATTCCGATCAGGCCGGTTCGCGCGAGCATTGTTTCGGTGAATTTGTCCATGCGGGTTGCGGTGGTTGGACCCGCTGGACCGACCGCTTCCTCTCGCACAGGATCCACGGGACCGACGTAGTAAATGACTCGGTCGGTGAAGTCGACCGGCAGCTTTTCACCTCGCGCAATCATGTCCTGCATGCGCTTGTGGGCGGCATCGCGTCCGGTCAGCAGCCTGCCCGAGAGGAGCAGTGTCTGGCCCGGCTGCCAGGCGCCGACCTCTTCGCGCGTGAGCGTATCGAGGTTGACGCGCGTCGCCTGCGGCGAGGGCGTCCACGAGACCTTGGGCCAGTCGGCGAGCGACGGCGTCGCGAACTCGGCCGGTCCCGAGCCATCCAGCACGAAGTGCACGTGCCTCGTCGCGGCGCAATTCGGAATCATCGCAACCGGCAGCGAACCCGCGTGCGTCGGGTAATCGCGGATCTTTACGTCGAGTACGGTGGAAAGTCCTCCCAGCCCCTGCGCGCCTATTCCGAGAGCGTTGACCCGGTCGTAGATCTCGATGCGCAACGCCTCGATGCGGTTCTTCGCTCCGCGCGCCTTGAGCTCGGCCATGTCGATCGGATCCATCAGCGATTGCTTGGCGAGCAGCATTGCCTTTTCCGCGGTGCCTCCAACACCGATGCCGAGCATGCCCGGCGGACACCAGCCAGCGCCCATCCCGGGCAATGTCTTGACAACCCAATCGACGAGGGAGTCGGAAGGGTTGAGCATCGACAACCGGGACTTTGTTTTCCGATCCCGCCCCCTTGGCTGCAACGTCGGCTTCGATCGTGTCGCCCGGCACCAGTTCCACCTGAATTACCGCGGGCGTGTTGTCCTTTGTGTTGCTGCGAGTGTGCAGCGGGTCGGCGATCACCGAGGCGCGCAGGGGGTTATCCGGATCCTGGTAAGCGCGGCGCACCCCTTCGTTCACGGCATCTTCGAGACTGCCGTCGAAATCCTGCAGCCGCACGTCCATGCCGATCCGCAGGAACACGTTGACGATCCCCGTGTCCTGGCACATCGGGCGATGGCCCTCGGCGCTCATGCGCGAGTTGGTGAGGATTTGAGCGATCGCGTCCTTGGCCGCAGGCGAGCGCTCCCGCTCGTACGCGCGGCCGAGCGCCTGCACGTAGTCGAGCGGATGGTAGTAGGAGATGAATTGCAGCGCGTCCGCGACGCTCTGCACCAGGTCTTCGCGTTGAACCGTGACCACGGCTATTCGCGCTTCATGTGGGCGAGCGTCCCCGGGCTCATCAGCCGGTCGATCCACGCGATCGAGACCGCCGACAGCAGAAACGTGACGTGGATCACGACCTGCCACAGCATCGTCTTCTCGTCCATGTTCTGCGCGTTGATGAACGTCTTCAGCAGATGGATGGAGGAGATGCCGATGATCGCGGTGGCGAGCTTGACCTTGAGCACATTGGCGTTCACGTGCGACAGCCACTCGGGCTCGTCCGGATGGCCCTCGAGGCGCATCCGCGAAACGAACGTCTCGTAGCCGCCGACGATCACCATGATCAGCAGGTTCGAGATCATGACCACGTCGATCAGCCCCAGCACCGTCAGCATGATGCTGGTCTCGTTGAACTCCTTCATCTTGAAGACGAGGTGGTACAGCTCGAGCATGAACTGCACCACGTACACGCCTTGCGCGACGATCAGGCCCAGGTACAGCGGCAGCTGCAGCCAGCGGCTGCTGAAAAGCATCCACGGAATCGGCTTCAGGGTCTTCGTTTGACCGGGCTGCATGGGATCGCGGGAGAGGGGAGGGCGGGGTGAATTTAGCATACGGCCACCGTGCGGCCGGGGCTCTTGTGCGGTGCATGCTTCATGGCCACTTTACAAGGACTTGCGGCAGTGGTCTGATCACACGGCGCGCACGGGAGTCGTAAGGGCGGCGTAAGCCCGCCGCCGCAGACTCCTGCACTCCTTTCCATCACGTCCGGAGCCAAGCGGAGAAATCGAGCCATGAGTTCCACGATCGAGTCGGTACTGCAAGAGACGCGCGTCTTCCCGCCGTCTGACGCTTTCGTGCAGCAGGCCAACATTTCGGGCATGGAGGCCTATCGCAAGCTCTGCAGCGAAGCCGAGCGCGACTTCGAAGGGTTCTGGGCGCGCCTGGCGAAGGAGCATTTGGTTTGGCACAAGCCCTTCAGCAAGGTGCTGGATGAATCCAACGCACCGTTCTACAAGTGGTTCTACGACGGGGAGCTGAATGCGTCGTACAACTGCCTCGACCGGCACCTGAAATCGCAGCCTGACAAGGTGGCGATCCTGTTCGAGGCCGACGACGGCAAGGTGACGACGATCACCTACCGGGCGCTCTATCACGAGGTCTGCAAGGTCGCGAATGCACTGCGACACCACGGCGTCAAGCGGGGCGACCGGGTGCTGATCTACATGCCGATGTCGATCCAGGTCGTGACGGCGATGCAGGCCTGCGCGCGCATCGGCGCCACGCACTCGGTCGTGTTCGGCGGTTTTTCCGCCAAGAGCCTGCAGGAGCGGATCATCGATGCGGGTGCCACCGAAGTCATTACCGCGGACGGGCAGTTCCGCGGCGGCAAGGAGATCCCGCTGAAGCCGGTGGTCGACGAAGCGTTCGCGATGGGCGGGTGCGACGGCGTGCGCAACGTCATTGTCTACAAGCGGACCGGAAGCCCGGTCGCGATGAAGGCGCCGCGCGACAAGTGGTGGGACGACGTCGTCAAGGATCAACCGGACACCTGCGAGCCGGCCTGGGTGAACGCCGAGCATCCGCTGTTCATCCTTTACACCTCGGGCTCGACCGGCAAGCCCAAAGGCGTGCAGCATTCCACTGGGGGTTATCTCCTGTGGGCGCTGCTGACGATGAAGTGGGTGTTCGACCACAAGCCTGCGGACGTGTTCTGGTGCACGGCCGATGTGGGCTGGGTCACCGGACATAGCTACATCGCGTACGGGCCGCTCGCCGCAGGCGCAACCGAAGTGATGTTCGAAGGCGTGCCCACGTACCCGGACGCCGGTCGCTTCTGGAAAATCATCCAGGACCACAAGGTCAGTGTCTTCTACACGGCCCCGACGGCCATTCGCTCGCTGATCAAGGCCGGTGGCGACCTGCCGAAGAAGTACGATCTTTCGAGCCTGCGCATCCTCGGCACGGTCGGCGAACCGATCAATCCCGAAGCATGGATGTGGTATCACACGACCGTCGGCAACTCGCGCTGCCCCATCGTCGACACTTGGTGGCAAACCGAAACGGGCGGGCACATGATTTCACCGCTGCCCGGCGTGACGCCGACGAAGCCCGGCTCGGCAACGCTGCCGCTGCCCGGCATCATCGCCGACATCGTCGACGAGGCCGGCCATTCGGTCGGCCGCGGCAAGGGCGGGATCCTCGTCATCAAGCGCCCCTGGCCGTCGATGATCCGGACGATCTGGGGTGATCCGGAGCGCTTCAAGAAAAGCTACTATCCGGACGATTTCAAGGGCAAGTACTACCTCGCGGGGGACGGCGCGAGCACCGACGAGGACGGCTATTACCGCATCATGGGTCGCATCGACGACGTGCTCAACGTCTCGGGCCACCGCCTCGGCACGATGGAGATCGAATCGGCGCTGGTCGCCAACTCGCAACTGGTCGCCGAAGCGGCGGTGGTGGGCCGTCCCGACGATCTGACCGGCGAGGCGGTGGTTGCGTTTGTGGTGCTGAAAGGCGCACGCCCGAGCGGCGACGAGGCGAAGAAAATCGCCCAAGAGCTGCGCAACTGGGTGGCGAAGGAAATCGGCCCGATCGCCAGGCCGAAAGACATCCGCTTCGGCGACAACCTGCCGAAAACGCGCTCCGGCAAGATCATGCGGCGCCTGCTGCGCTCGATCGCCAAGGGCGAAGAGATCACGCAGGATGTCTCGACGCTCGAGAACCCGCAGATACTGGAGCAGCTCAAGCAGAGCACCTGACGGGAGAGGATCATGGCAATCAAGATTCCGCGCTGCGCAAAGTGTTCCGAGCCCTGCGAATTGAAGACGCTGCCGTCGGTTATCGGCCTGGACGGGCCGCTCCAATTGACCCTGCTTGAGATGCCGGTGTTCGCTTGCGCCAAGAAGCACAAGGTACCGGTACACCGTGATTTCATGCTCTGGCTGATCGGCGAGATTCGCGCGCGTGAAACGCAGATCGCGGCCGGCAAGGAACAGGGAATGATCTTCAAGAAGCACTTCTGCGGAGAATGCGGCAAGGAACTCGCTTCGAAATCCGACCGTCGGCAAGTGTTTCCCTACGAGCTGAAATACGAGGAGTTGGCGCCATTCAGGATCGAGATCGAGATGCCCCTCTATAAATGCACCGGTTGCGGCAAAGAACAGATGCGCTCGACCAAGCAACTTCACGATCACGTAGCACAGTCGGTGGTGGGCATCAACGACGCCGCAGGTTTTCCGCACAGCGGCTGACGCACGCCGCGAGGAGGGGAGATGCAGGACCCGGAAAGCCGGGCGCAGCGGATGATTGCGTTGTGCATGCTCGGCTGCGTGCTCTTCAACTTTCCGGTCCTCGCGCTGTTCAACGTCTCCGAGAGCGTGTTCGGCGTGCCGGTGCTGTATGCCTACATCTTCATCGCCTGGGCCCTGCTGATCGCCCTGATGGCCTGGGTAGCTGAAAAAAGGGGCTAGTCCCGCCATGCTCCAGGGCTGGGTCATCGTGCTCACCTCGTTCGCCTACCTCGGGCTGCTGTTTGCGATTGCGTTCTACGCCGACCAGCGCGCCGACGCCGGCCGCTCGATCATCGCGAGTCCCTATGTCTACAGCCTGTCGCTCGCAGTGTATGCGACGGCGTGGACGTTCTACGGCAGCGTCGGGCGTGCCGCGAGCGACGGCGTGGGATTCCTGCCGATCTATATCGGACCCACGCTGATGATCGCGCTGTGGTGGGTGGTGATGCGCAAGATCCTGCGCATCTCGAAGCAGAACCGCATCACGTCGCTCGCCGACTTCATCGCCTCGCGCTATGGCAAGAGCGCGCTGCTCGGCGGCGTGGTCACCGTCATCGCGGTGATCGGCATTCTTCCGTACATCTCGCTGCAGTTGAAGGCGATCTCCAGCAGCTTCACCATCGTGCTGCAGTATCCCCAGATCATCATGCCGGGCAAGGTCGACGCCGTGCCCGTGCTGCAGGACACCGCGTTCTGGGTGGCGCTGATTCTCGCCGCGTTCACGATCGCGTTCGGTACGCGCCATCTCGACGCGGCGGAGCATCACGAGGGCATGGTGGCCGCGATCGCATTCGAATCGCTGGTCAAGCTGCTCGCGTTCCTCGCCGTGGGCGCCTTCGTCACGTTCGGCATCTACAACGGCTTCGGCGACCTGTTCGGGCGTGCGGCGGGCGATCCGAAATTGAACGCCATGATGACGCCCCTCGACGGCGTGGCCGGGGGGTACGCGAGCTGGGTCTGGCTCACCATTCTTTCGATGATGGCGATCATGTTCCTGCCCCGCCAGTTCCAGGTGACGGTGATCGAGAACGTCAACGAGAAGCACCTGAACAAGGCGATCTGGCTGTTCCCGCTGTACATGCTGGCGATCAATATCTTCGTGCTGCCGATCGCGTTCGGCGGCCTGCTGCACTTCCCGGAAGGCACCGTCGACGCCGATACGTTCGTCCTCACGCTGCCGATGTCCGAGAAGCAGGAGCTGCTCGCGCTGCTGGTATTCATCGGCGGGCTGTCGGCGGCGACCGGGATGGTCATCGTCGAAACGATCGCGCTCTCGACGATGGTGTGCAACGACCTCGTCATGCCAGTGCTGCTGCGATTGCAGCGCCTGCGGCTCAACGAGCGCAGCGACCTCACCGGCCTGCTGCTGGGCATCCGCCGCGGCGCGATCGTCGGCATTCTGCTGCTCGGCTATCTGTACTTCAGGCTTGCCGGCGAGGCGTACGCGCTGGTATCGATCGGCCTGATCTCGTTCGCCGCGGTGGCGCAGTTCGCCCCGGTAGTGCTCGGCGGCATTTTCTGGAAGGGCGGCACTCGGCTCGGCGCGCTGGCGGGATTGAGCGCCGGATTCGCGGTCTGGCTCTACACGCTGCTGTTGCCGGCGCTGGCGCGCTCCGACTGGCTGCCGATCCGCTTCATCGAGGACGGGCCGTTCGGCATTGCGCTGCTCAAGCCGCTGGAGCTCTTCGGCCTCACCGGGCTTGACCAGATCACGCACGCCATGATCTGGAGCATGCTCGCCAACATCGGCGCGTACCTGGCGGTATCGGTCTGGGGGACGCGCAGCGCGGACGAGCACCGGCAGGCGAGCCTGTTCGTCGACGTGTTCGGCCAGGCCGGCGAGGCGGGCGGAGCCCGGTTCTGGCGCGGTACCGCTTCGGTGCCGGACCTCTACAACGTGCTGGCGAGGTTCCTGGGTAGCGCCGGCGCGGACAGCGCATTCAACGACTACGCGGGCGCACGCGGATTGACCTGGCCGTCTGATCCGCTGATCGCGGACGCGGATTTCGTTCACTTCGTGGAAGTCCAGCTCGCCGGCGCGATCGGCGCCGCCTCGGCGCGAATCATGATCGCTTCGGTCGTGAAGGAAGAAGCCCTTACGCTCGACGAGGTCCGGGCGATCGTCGACGAGGCGTCGCAGGTGGTCGCGTACAGCCACCGCCTCGAGCAGAAGTCGCGCGAGTTGGAAGCGGCGACCACCGAGCTGCGCGCCGCCAACGAGCGCCTGAAGGAGCTGGATCGGCTCAAGGACGAGTTCGTTTCCACCGTGACTCACGAGCTGCGCACGCCGCTGACTTCGATCCGCGCCTTCTCCGAGATCCTGCGGGAGGATCCGAATGTCGATGCCGCGCAGCGCCGCAAGTTTCTCGAGATCATCACCAAGGAAACCGAGCGGCTCACGCGACTGATCAACCAGGTGCTGGATCTCTCCAAGATCGAGTCGGGGAAGGCGGACTGGCAGGAACTGCGAGTCGACATGAGAGAAGTGATCTCGGACACCGTGAGCGCGATGGATCAGCTTTGCCAGGAGCGTGGCATCCAGATCGAGACTCGCGTCCCGGAGCGGGTCCCGCCGGTGTCGGGCGACGTCGACCGGATCATCCAGGTGATGCTGAACCTGCTGTCGAACGCGGTGAAATTCTGCGAAGCCGGAAGGGGTCGAATTGAAATCGCGCTTTCCGAGCGGGGGGGGCGCCTGCGCGTCGACGTCCGGGACAACGGCCCTGGAATCAGCGCCGAGGATCAGGCGATCATTTTTGACAAGTTCAGGCAGGCGGGCGACACGCTGACCAACAAACCGCAGGGCACCGGCCTCGGGTTGCACATCTGCCGCCATATCATCGCGCATCACGGCGGAGAGCTTTGGGTGGAGAGCCGTCCTGGAGCGGGCGCCTGTTTCAGTTTCACCCTGCCGATACAGCCGGCCGACGCGATCGTGCTGCCGGCGGCCGCCTGAGCCGCTGGGGGAAATCGTGGGCAAGCAGGTCCTGATCGCAGATGACGAGCCAAATATCGTAACGGCGCTCGAATTCTTGCTGCAGCGCAACGGCTACGAGGTAAGCATCGCCCGCAACGGCGACGAAGCCCTCAAGCTCATCGAGCAGAATCGTCCGGACCTGGTGCTTCTCGACGTGATGATGCCGCTGCGCAGCGGCTATGAGGTCTGCCAGATGGTACGCGCGCGCGAAGACTTGCGGCACATCAAGATCGTCGTGCTGACGGCCAAGGGGCGCCCGGCGGACGCGAATAAGGGGCTCGCGTTAGGGGCGGACCTGTATATCACTAAGCCTTTTTCCAACCGCGAGCTGATTGCCAAGATCAACGGACTGCTCGACGTCCACTCCTAGCCGGAGAAATGCTGCGCTGCAATGCAGCCATTTAAAGCACAAACTGTAAGGTCAGTGTAAGTTTCTCCTCCCAGTATTTACCCGAGTTCCTACAAAAGGGGGGAGCCCATGCAGCTCACGGCGAAGCACCACGAGTACTGGCGCAAGAACCTCGTCGTCACGGCGATCCTGTTCGTCGTGTGGTTCGTCTTCACATTCGTCGAGATCTGGTTCGCGCGCGAATTGAACAGCAGCATGACGTTCCTCGGCTTTCCGCTCGCCTTCTACTTTTCGGCGCAGGGTTCGCTCGCGATCTACGTCGCGCTCATCGGCATTTACGCGCTGATCATGAAGAAACTCGACAAAGAATACGGCGTGGATGAAGGAGACATCGAATGAGCAGCCCGGCCTTCTCGCAGTCGACCTTCAACCGCCAGCTGAAGAAGTACTACACCTTCTATACCGGCGGCTTCATCGTCTTCCTGCTCGCGCTCGCGGTTGCCGAGCAGATGGGGCTGTCGCGCGCCTGGATCGGCTACTGGTTCCTGTTCGCGACCATCGGACTGTATGCGGGCATCGGCTGGATGACCCGCACCACGGATGTCGCGGAGTATTACGTCGCCGGACGTCGCGTGCCGTCGTTTTTCAACGGCATGGCGACGGGCGCCGACTGGATGAGTGCGGCCTCCTTCGTCGGCATGGCGGGTACGCTGTTTCTGGCCGGCTTCGACGGCCTGGCCTGGGTCATGGGGTGGACCGGGGGCTTCTGTCTGGTGGCCTTGTTCCTCGCGCCCTATCTGCGCAAGTTCGGGCAGTTCACCATTCCTGACTTCCTCGCCGAGCGCTATGGGGGCGGCATCGTGCGTTTCATGGGGGTCATCTGTGCGATCACCTGTTCTTTCGTTTACGTCGTCGCCCAGATCTATGGCGTCGGCCTGATCGTGAGCCGGATGACCGGCCTCGAGTTCGGCGTCGGCGTGTTCGTCGGCCTCGCCGGGATCCTGGTGTGCGCGATGCTGGGCGGTATGAGGGCGGTGACCTGGACGCAGGTGGCCCAGTACATCGTTCTCATCATCGCCTACCTGACGCCGGTCGTATGGCTGGGTGTGAGGCATACCGGCATACCAGTGCCGCAGTTCGCCTACGGCTATACGCTGCAGAAGCTCGGTGACGTGGAGAAGAAGATCACCGCCGACCCAAGAGAAATCGAGGTGCGAAAGATTTTCGCCGACCGGGCGGCCGCGGGCAAGGCGAACCTCGCCAATCCCGACAAGGCGTATGCCGAAGGCAAGGCCAAGGTCGAGAAGGATCTGGCCGACCTGAAGGGGGCGAATGCGCCTGCGGATAAGGTTGCGGCGGCGGAGAAAGCGGTTGCGGCGTATCCGGCGAACGTAAAAGCCGCCGAGGTTCAGTGGAAGCGGGAGACGGGTCTTGCCGCGCGCGCCGCGCCGCCGCGACCGCATGCCCAGGCATTCCCCGGCAAGGATGAGGCGGCGCAGAATACCGCGCGCCTCAACTTCATCGGCATCGTGTTCTGCATGATGTTCGGCACCGCGGCACTGCCCCACATCCTGATGCGTTACTACACCACGCCCAGCGTGCAGGAGGCGCGCACCTCGGTGTTCTGGTCGCTGGTGTGCATCTTCCTGCTGTACTTCACGGCGCCTTGCCTCGCGGTGCTGGCGAAGTACGACATGTACACCAACCTGGTAGGCAGTTCGTTCGCTTCGCTTCCGGCCTGGGCCTCGGCATGGGCAAAGGTGGATCCGTCGCTGCTCAGCATCGTCGACATCAACGGGGACGGCATCGTGCAGCTGGCGGAAATCGTGATCGGCGGTGACTTGATCGTGCTGGCAACGCCCGAGATCGCCGGCTTGCCGTACGTGGTGTCGGGCTTGGTCGCGGCCGGCGGTCTGGCCGCGGCGCTGTCGACCGCGGACGGGTTGCTGCTGACCATTGCCAACGCATTGGCGCATGACTTCTACTACAAGCTGATCAACCCGACGGCCACTACTGGGAAACGAGTGTTTCTCTCCAAGTTCCTGCTGGTGTGCGCCGCTATCACGGCGGCCTACGTGACCTCGCTCAAGCCGGGGGACATCCTGTTCTTGGTGGGGGCCGCGTTCTCGCTGGGGGCATCCTCGTTCTTCCCGTGCCTGGTGATGGGCATATTCTGGAAGCGCGCCAGCAAGTGGGGAGCGATCATCGGCATGGGCGCGGGGCTCGGGATCTGCGTGTACTACATGGTTACGCGCTACCCGTTCTTCGGCATCAACATGCCGCTCTGGTTCGGCTTGAGCCCGGTATCGGCTGGCATGTTCGGCTTGCCGGTGTCGATGATTACCATCTACATCGTGAGCCTGCTGACCCCCGCGCCAGACAAGGAAGTGCAGGAGCTGGTGGAGCACGTGCGCTATCCGAACCTCGTGGGCGACACCGTGGTCAGCGAAGCCAGATAGCCTCGGATCGCTGATTCAGACAGGGCCCGCTTCGGCGGGCCTTGTTTTTTGTAGAATGGTTTTTTCTGCAGGGGGGCTGGAAATGAAAGCATTCTTGGTTGCCGCGGTTTGCGGAATCGTGCTGGCCTTGAACGGGTGCTCCGGCCAGGTCGGCGGAACGGCGCGTGGCCTGTTCATCGGCTACGTGACGGACAAGACCGAGGAGGAGGTCGTCGCCAAGGTCGGCAAGCCCGAATCCATCGACACCAAGCCGAATACCCTGCGCTGGACCTACAAGAAGAAGACCTTCGACCCGGACAATCAGAGCCTGGTCGATGAGGAGACCATCCTGATCTTCCAGAAGGATGCCGCAGGGAAGTTCAAGGTCGTACAAGTGATCTTCGGCTGACCGCGCTGCAGGCGGCCGGGCCGCTCAGCCCCGCAGTCAGACTACAAGGTGCGCCACTAGGTGGGCGAGGTCACTGCGCCCGGTATCCTGGATCAGCCGGCGCGTCGCTTTGGGATCGAAGCGCAACAGGTGCATGACGACCTGCTCGAAGCGCTCCGTATTGCCGGTCGCGTGCAGGGCCATGCCGAACTGATACCAGGCATGGTGGTTCATGGGTTGCAGCGTCGCTGCCTGCTCCAGCGCCTCGGCGGCTTCGCGGTGCTGGCCGAGCTGGGCGTGGGCGAGGCCGAGGCCATACCAGGCGCGGTCGATCTTGGGATTCAGGCGCGTGGCTTCGCGGAACTCGTGGATTGCTTTTTCGAATTGTCCGCGCTTGTCGAACGTGAAGCCGAGATTGAAGTGTGCGACCGCGTTGCCCGGGTCGGCGCGCAACACCGCCTGGAAGTAGGGCTCCGCCTCGGCGAAACGCTCCTCTGATGCAAGCAGGTAGGCGATGCTGTTCGTGGGCCTGAGGAAGTCCGGCTTTGCACGCGTCGCCTCGCGGTAGGCCGCCATCGCCTGCGACTTGAATCCGAACAGCTCGAGCAGTTGGCCCTGAATGTAATATCGCCAATGGTCCATCAATCGATCCTATGTACGAGATTATCGTAATTCTGAAGGCACTGACCGAGATCGCGGGAGTGGCTTTCCTGGGCCAAGGGGTACTGTGGGTGATCGCGGGATCCAAGCGCGACCAGAATCTGGTCTACAAGCTGTTCAAGACGCTCACCTCTCCGGTCACCCGAGCGACGCGCGCCATCACGCCGCGCATCATCATCGACGCGCATATCGGGCTGGTGGCCTTCTTCCTGTTGATGGTGATCTGGCTCGGACTGACGGTCATGAAGGTCAAAATCTTCCTCGACAACGCTGCGACCGCATCGTGAGCCACGGCTACTTCGAGACCGACCTCTCCAGGCTGTAGCCCAACCCGCGCACGGTCACGATGTGCACGCCGGCAGGCTCCAGTTTTTTCCGCAGGCGATGAACATAGACTTCGATTGCGTTCCCCGACACTTCCTCACCCCACTCGCACAGGTGGTTGACGAGCTGATCCTTTGACACCAGGCGACCGGCACGTTGCAGGAAGGTTTCCAGCAAGCTGGCCTCGCGACCCGACAGTTCGAGCCGCTCGCCGTTCAAACGGGCGATCCGACCGATCAGGTCATAGCTGAGCGGTCCGTGTTGTATAAGCGTGGAACTTCCAGCCATGCCGCGTCGCATCAGTGCCCGCACCCTGGCCTTCAACTCGGCCAGATCAAACGGCTTCGCGAGATAGTCGTCGGCGCCAGCGTCCAGGCCCGCGACTCGGTCAGTCACGCTGTCGAGCGCGGTCAGAATCAGCACTGGCAGCGCGGACTTGCGCGAGCGCAGACGCTTGAGGACCTCCAGGCCGGAGGTACGCGGCAACCCAATGTCGAGGATCAGAAGGTCAAATTCGTTTGCCTCGAGCGCCGCGTTCGCGTCCTCACCGCTGTTGACGCTATTCACCGCGTAGCCGGCGTTGCGCAGTGATTGGGTGAGGCCCTCGGCAAGGCTCGGATTGTCCTCGGCAATCAATATGCGCACGGCCTTTCCTCCGCGTGCAGTCTAGCAAAACCTCGTGGGGTAAAATCCGGGACCGCGGAGAGATGGCCGAGCGGCTTAAGGCGCACGCTTGGAAAGCGTGTGTACGCTAATCACGTACCGTGGGTTCGAATCCCACTCTCTCCGCCACCCCTTTACCTAACCGGACCCAATGAGGCGCCACTCGTGGTCGCACTTGCGGCAGCGAACGTGCGACGGGGAGATCAACCTGAAGCGAGCATAGGCCCCGCACGCGCCGCACGTGGCGTGCTCGCCGACGCACTCGGCCTCGACCAGGATCTGCTGGTACCGGACCAAGCCGTAGATTCCGATCGCCCCGGCGGCGGCGACGACCGTGACGTAGAAGAGAAGGCGCCAGATGGAGCCGCGGAAACTCAGTTCCTCGAAGCAGGCGGCGATCGCAACCAGGCACAGGAACCCGCTGATGAACCAGGCGTGCCCCTCGATCAGGCGGCGTTCGTACCAGCGAGTGAAGCCGAGACGGCGGATGCTGTCGGAGGGTTCCATACAAAATCGATGATCCGCCCATCGGTAGAAAATCTCAAGCCGCGAGAATTACGGGAACCCTATCGCTTAAGACGCCGTGCAACATCCCGCGCGCAGTCGTGGAAGAGGCGGTGCGGCTGTCTTGCAATCGAATGACTTACAATGACCGCGGCGGGCCTCCCCGCATTGCAGTCCGGTGAACCTGGTCAGGTCCGGAAGGAAGCAGCCACAGCCGAACGCTGCAAGTGCCGGGGTCGGGCTCGCCAATTCACTGGTGCGAGGGGATCCTCTCGGACCCGCCTGATAAAATATTCAGCATGAACTATCAGGTGCTCGCCCGGAAGTGGCGACCGCGCGACTTCACCAGTCTGGTCGGGCAGGAGCATGTGGTTCGCGCGTTGCGCAACGCCCTTACGCAGCAACGGCTGCATCACGCGTATCTGCTCACCGGCACCCGCGGCGTCGGCAAGACCACGCTCGCGCGGATCCTTGCCAAGTGTCTCAACTGCGAGACCGGCGTAACCGACGCACCCTGCGGGCGCTGTGCCGCATGCACGGAGATCGACGGCGGCAGGTTCGTCGATTACGTGGAGATGGATGCAGCGTCGAATCGAGGCGTGGACGAGATGACGCAGCTGCTGGAACGTGCGGTCTACGCGCCGACCAGCGGGCGCTTCAAGGTGTACGTGATCGACGAGGTGCACCAGCTCTCCGGCCATGCATTCAATGCCATGCTAAAGACCCTGGAAGAGCCGCCGGCGCACCTCAAGTTCGTGCTCGCGACGACGGATCCGCAGAAAGTTCCGGTGACGGTGCTCAGCCGCTGCCTGCAGTTCAATCTGAAGCAGATGCCGCGCGATGTGATCGCGAACCACCTGCAACAGGTCCTCAAGGCCGAATCGATCGCATACGAGCCCGAGGCGCTGTCCCTGCTCGCGCAAGCCGCGTCCGGCAGCATGCGCGACGCTCTGTCATTGCTCGACCAGGCGATCGCGTTCGGCGCCGGACGCGTGGAAGCAGCCGACGTGCGCGCGATGCTCGGTGTGGTGGAGGGCACGGTCGCCCTGCGTCTTCTCGAAGCGATCTCGCAGGCCGATGCGCCGGGTGTTCTCGGGGTCGCAAACGATCTTCAGGCTCGCGCTCTTTCGTTCGACAACGCACTGCAGGACATTGCAAGCCTCCTGCTGCGGATTGCGATTGCGCAAACAGTGCCGGAGGCCTTGGAACCGGATGCCCCGGAACGCGACCGCATCCTCGCGCTCGCGGCGCGGATCGATCCGGAATCGGTACAGCTCTACTACGAGATCGCGACGCAGGGACGCGAAGACATTCATCTGGCGCCGGACGAGCATGCGGGTTTCACGATGACCCTGCTGCGCATGCTTGCGTTCCGGCCCGACGATGGTGCTGCCGAACCTGCATCGGCCCGTGAATCGCGGCCCGCAGCAGCGCCAGCGGCGAAGGCGCCGGCAGCAAGCGCGGCATTCGATGGCGACTGGCCGAAACTGTCGCGCCAACTCGAGGTGAGCGGGGTGGCAAAAGAGTTGGCGCGCAACTCCGAGCTGGCTCGCTACGAGGAGGGCTGCTTCGATCTGATCGTTCCCAAAGCGATGCCGCACCTGGCGGACGCTGCTTATCGCGACAAGCTCCGATCGGCCCTGCAGCAAAGGCTCGGCCCGGCCGTGCGGGTGCGCGTATCGATCGGCGAGATCCGAGGAGCGTCGCTTGCCTCTCTCGAAGCCGTCGAGCGGGACGCCAAGCGAGCGGAGGCGGTGCGCTCGGTCCAAGGCGATCGTTTCGTCAACGACCTGGTGACTCTGCTCGATGGACGCGTGGTCGAGCAAAGCGTTCAGTCGGCTGGCAAGGGCGAATAAACCGGAGGCGGGCGATGCGTGGAAACATTGGTGAGCTCATGAAACAGGCGCAGGTGATGCAGGAGAACATGCGCCGCATGCAGGAGCAGCTCGCGACGGTGGAGGTCGAGGGGCAGTCGGGCGCGGGCATGGTCAAGGTCGTGATGACCTGCAAGCATGAGGTCAAGCGAATCGCAATCGATCCGTCGCTCGTCGGCGACGATCGCGAGATGCTCGAGGACCTGGTCGCCGCCGCATTCAACGACGCGGCGCGGCGCGTCGAGCAGACGGTCGCCGAGAAGATGAGCGGCTTCACCGCGGGGCTCGGGCTGCCGCCCGGGTTCAAGCTGCCTTTTTAGGGTCGTGCCGAGGGATCGAGTTCCGACTGCGGGTGGTCTTGAGCGGTTGATCGAGGCGCTGAGGATTCTTCCTGGCGTTGGCCCTCGCTCGGCGCAGCGTATTGCCTACCACGTGCTGCAGCACGACCGTGCAGGCGCGGATCGGCTCGCTCAAGCGCTGCTGGACGCATTGCGTACCGTGCGTCATTGCGTCCGGTGCAACAACTTCGCCGAGGAGGAAGCGTGCGCCTTGTGCCGGTCGGCCCGGCGCGACGCCGCGCTCCTTTGCGTGGTGGAAACGCCGGCGGACCTTGCGACCGTGGAGCAGTCGCTGAGCTACTCGGGGATGTATTTCGTGTTGATGGGCCGCCTTTCGCCGCTCGATGGCATCGGGCCCCGCGACATCGGCTTGGATCGACTGCTTGCACGAGCGACCGACGGCGTGGTCGAGGAAGTGATTCTCGCAACCAATTTCACGAATGAAGGCGAAGCGACTGCGCACTATGTGGCGGAAATGCTTCGCTCCAGCAACGTCAAGGTCAGTCGCATTGCGCGTGGCGTACCGCTCGGGGGAGAGCTGGAATACGTCGATTTCGGGACCATCTCGCAAGCGATCCTCGATCGCCGCGGGTTCTAGCTAGGGAGGCGTGATGCAGTTAGGTTGGCTCAAGATTGCATGCGCGATTGCGTGCACGACAGCGGCTGCGCACTCATGGGCGCAGATCTATCCGACCAAGACGGTTCGAGTGGTCATCCCGTATCCGGCCGGGTCGACTCCCGATATTGTCGGGCGGGCCTTGGCAACCAAGCTGCAGGGGTCGTTCGGTCAGCCCTTCATCGTCGAGAACAAGCCTGGCGCCGGCGGCAATATCGGGGCGGACTCGGTCGCCAAGGCTGTGCCGGATGGCCATACCCTGTTGGTCGCCGTGAACGGTCCGGTAGCGGTCAACAAATACCTGTACAAGGAAATGCCGTACGACCCGGACAAGGATCTACTGCCGGTCGCTCTGCTCGCGTCTTCCCCCCAAATGCTTGTGGTCACTCCAGCGCTGGCCGCGGGCACTTTTGATGAATTCGTCAAGCTCGTGCGGCTCAAGCCAGGACGGCTTTCGTATGCATCGGTGGGCAGCGGAAGCGCCTCGCATCTCACCATGGAGCTGCTAAAAAGCGACGCCAAGCTCTTCATCGTTCACATTCCGTACCGCGGCTTTCCGCCGGCGGTAACCGACATGCTCTCGGGAAACATTGATTCGATGTTTGCGATCATCCCGGCGGTGCTGCCGCACGTGCGAGCAGGAAAGCTGAAGGCGCTTGCGGTTACCGGGTTGAGGCGCAACCCCATGGCGACCGACGTCCCAAGCGTGGCGGAACTCGGCTATCCACAGCTCGAATCGCTCGCTTGGATCGGGCTGCTCGCTCCCGCGGGTACGCCGCCGGCCGTGGTGTCTCGCTTAGGTGCTGAAACAGTGCGGGCGATGCGCGCGCCAGATATTCAGGATTCCCTCGGCAAACAGGGTTTTGACGTGGTGGCGAGCACGCCTGCGGAGTTCACCTCTTGGATCCGTTCAGAATCGGCGAAGTGGTCGAAGGTCATCCGCGCGAGTGGGGCGACGGCGGACTGATTCTCGCGCTGCGGTGCAGAAAAGTTTGACACTCTTTTCCGCGACCCGCTATAATCTTTGTCTCTTCGGGCGCGGGGTGGAGCAGTCTGGCAGCTCGTCGGGCTCATAACCCGAAGGTCAGAGGTTCAAATCCTCTCCCCGCAACCAACGCTCTTTAAAAATTTGCAGCCGATAAGTGTGGGTGCTCGATGTTAAGGGCGCCGCAAACCA
>Ga0075429_100000096_pt1 | contig 47975 bp, 45 predicted proteins | sample RhiMetdeltSRZDD3_FD_75295 | JGI IMG/M metagenome (GOLD analysis project Ga0075429, IMG submission 75295) | Populus rhizosphere microbial communities from Tennessee, USA - Rhizosphere MetaG P. deltoides SRZDD3 | ecosystem: Host-associated > Plants > Roots > Rhizosphere > Soil | place: USA...
AGTTGCCGCTGCTGATGCCGAACATGCTGAACTGGTCGCCGTACTCCTTGTAGATCGTGTCCATGTTGCCGAGCTTGATGGTGCCAAAGCCGCCGCGCAGGCCGAGGAACGAGTTGCGCGTGGCCCAAACGCCAGTGCCGGTGTCGAACTCCACCGACTGCTCGATCTGGTAGATCGCGGAGAGCGAGCCGCCCAGCTTTTCCTCGCCGCGGAACCCGAGATAAGAGTTTGCGACGTCGACGTTGGCGCGGCCCTTTTCGTTATTGTTGCCGGTCGCCGGCTGCGGCACCAGATTGGACGTCACGTCCCCCGGGTTGCTCGCGCCGGAGGACTTGTAGTAGCCGAGCTGCGGGTACATCTTGCCGTAGATCTGCACGGTGCTGGTTTGCGCCACGGCCGGGGCCGCGAACGCGGCGCCGACGGCCAAGGCGAGTGCACTCTTCTTCATTCCCCCTCTCCTTCCCTGTTTTGGCTGTTTCTTTATGTGGAACAAAGAGCTTCCACACAAGCAATTCCGGCGCACCGTACGCGCGCGCGCTCATAGCTGTCAACAATGAAAGGCAGGACTGTCTCGTGCGCGCAACATTGGTGCGGCGCGCAACCGCCGCTTGGTCAGCGACCGTACTCGTCTAGCTTGTAGCGCTTCGGCTTCAGGGCGCGGCAGAGCTCGCGGGTCAGTCCCGCGTGCGGCAGCGCGACGCCGCAGTCGGCCGCCATCTCGGCGACGATCGCCATATCGTCATCCGCCCAGGCCATGGTCTGCGTGCCCCAGTTGGCGAGCGCGTGGTTCGCTGCGCTGCTCATGAGGAGCGCCTGGCGCAGCTTCTCGACGTCGAGCCCGTAGCGATTGGCAAGCGCGAGGCCTTCGTGGTCGGCGACGAGGCAGGCCCACATGATCAGGTTGTTGACCGCCTTCGCCACCTGCGCGCTGCCGACACCGCCGGTGTGCACGATGTCGCTCGAAAAAGCCCCGAGCACCGGGCGCAGGCGCTCGACCACCGCGGCTTCGCCGCCGACGAAGCTGAGAAGGGTGCCCTCGTCCGCCGCCTTGCCGCCGCGGCACATCGTCGCGTCGACTACGTGGATGTTTTTTTCCAGGCACTCCGCAGCCAACGCCTGCACCGTCTTCGGATGCACCGTGCTCAGCACCGCGTAGACGGCGCCTGGCCGCGACGCCGAAAGGAGTTTCGGATCCTGGAGCAGCTCGCGCAGCTCGCGGTCGTATCCGACGCAGACGAGCACCACCTCGTTCGCCGCAGCGAGCTCAACGGCGCCGGCGGCCCAGGCCGCGCCGCGCTCTTCGACCTCGGAACGCTTTGCGCCGTCGAGGTCGGTCGCAGCCGTGCGGAAACCCTTCCTCGCGAGATGCCCGATGAGCGGCAGGCCCATGCGCCCCGCTCCCACCACGCCGACGCTCGGGCTCATCTTTTCTGGGTGATCGTGTCGAGCAGCGCGGGCTGGCCGGCCTTGACTCGGGCGATCGCACGCTTCAGCGCGGGCGCGACGTCGCCGGGCCGGTCGATCGGACCTTCGGCGTACCAGCCCATCGATTTCGCGAGCGAAGCGAAATCGGGCGCCGGGTCGTCCATGTCCATGCCGATGTAGGCGCGCTCGACCGGCGTGCCGCGCAGCTTCGCCATGCGGATCTGGTGCTCCCAGTCGTTGTAGTAGGCGCGGTTGTTGTACATGACGACGAGGAGCGGGATGCGGTGCTTGGCCGCGACCCAGAGCGCGCCGGCGTCGAACATGAGGTCTCCATCAGGCTGCAAGTCGACCACCAGGCGCCCTGCTTCCCGGTGGGCGAGCCCCACGCCGAGCGAGATCCCGATCTGCGTCGCCGTGCCGAGCGACTTGCCCGGATGGCGGTAAGGGCGGTCGAAGTCCCAGATCTTGCGCGTCCACTCCTCCAGGGTGTTGGCGCTCAGGACCCAGTCCTCACCCTCGATCGCGTTCCACACTTCCGTCGCGAGGCGCGGCAGCGTGATCGGGCTCGCGTCCCAGTCCTCCTTCGCCTCCTTCTCCCAGCGAGCCCACGCGGCATCCCGCAGTTCAGCCACTTCCTTCCGCACGGGCCGCTTGCCCTCTTTCCCGATCAAACCCGTCAATGCGGGAATCGCCAGGGTCGTGTCGGCGAGGATCCGCAGGTCGGCATGCGCGAGGCGCTGGTAGTCCATCGCCCAGCTCGAGATCTCGAGGTCGCCGAACCCGATGTCGATCCACTTGGCTCCAGCGGGGACGATCGAGGCCACCTCGCGCGTCGCGCTCACGAGCCTGGTCGTGGCGCGCTCCCAATCGCGTGTGTCGAGGCACAGCACGAGGTCGGCGTCGGCGAAGACGTCCTTGACCATGCTCAGGTTGAGTGGGTGGCGGCTGGGGAAGTTGAGGCGGCTGTTGACGTCGTAGACCGGCGCGCCGAGCGTTTCTGCCAGCTCCACCAGGGCGTGGAACCCTTCGGGATCGCGGCCCACGAACTCCGCCAGGATGACCGGCCTTTTCGCGTCGAGCAGCATCGCCGCGGCGGTTTTCAGCGCAGCCGGATCCGGGCCCAGCCGGGTCGGAACCTTGCTGGCTTCCTTCCGGGGTAAGGGCACGTCCTGCTCGAGCGGCTGCTCCTGCAGCCAGGCGTCGTAGCACATGTAGATCGGCCCGCGCGGCTCGGTCATCATCACCGAGTAGGCGCGCGCGAACGATTCGGGCACTCCGCCGATGACCGTCGGCTGGTAGTCCCACTTGGTATAGGCGCGCACCGCTTCGCCCTGCACCAGCGCGGTGTGGATCCAGTCGATGCGCGGGCGCCGCTTGGTCTCGTCCATCGGTCCGGTGGCGCCGATGATGAACACCGGCGCGCGATCGGCGTAGGCGTAGTAGATCGCCATATTGGCATGCAGCAGGCCGACCAGGTTGTGCAGGATCGCGACCATCGGCTTGCCGCTCGCCTTGGCGTAGCCGTGCGCGATCTGCACCGCGGTCTCCTCGTGCTGGCAGAGCATCATGACCGGCTTGTTGCCGCCGTAGTTCACCATCGAGTCGTGCAGGCCGCGATAGCTCGCGCCCGGATTGAGCGCGGCGTACGGCAGCTCGTAGCGGTGCAGCAGGTCGACGATGACGTCGGAGCTCCAGCGTCGAGGCGTCTTGCGCTCGCTCATTCGGGGATGTCCTTCAGTGCCACGCATTTCTCCGGGTCGAGCGACAGGTGGATGGGGTGCCCCACGCGAGTGCCGAGCGAAGGATGGGCGCGCGATTGCAGCACCCTCTCCTTCACCTTCACGCGGAAATCCACCGACTCGCCCAGGAAAACCTTCGTATCGACGGTACCCTCCAGCACGTTGCTTCCCGCCGCCGGCCGGCGCTCGCTCAGGTGGATGTCCTCCGGACGCACCGAGACCACCACCTGCGAGCCCGGCTGCAGCGTGTCCGTGGCCCGCACCTCGAGGTCGCCCACTTCCGAGGACACGCGGTAGAGGCCCGGCGCGCCCCCGTTCGCGGCTACCGTGGCCTGCAGGAAATTCGTCGTGCCGATGAAGTCGGCGACGAACTGGTTCGCCGGCCGCTCGTAGATCTCGCGCGGCGCGCCGGTCTGCTGGATCCGGCCGCGGTCCATGACCGCGACGGAATGCGACAGCGCCAGGGCCTCGCTCTGGTCGTGGGTCACGTAGACGGTGGTGATGCCGAGGTCGCGCTGCAGGCGCTTCAGCTCGAAGCGCATGCGTTCGCGCAGCTTCGCGTCGAGGTTGGAAAGCGGCTCGTCGAGCAGGAGCAGCGGCGGCTCCATCACCAGCGCGCGCGCCAGTGCCAGGCGCTGCTGCTGCCCGCCGGAGAGCTTGGTGGCTTCGCGCTCGGCCAGGTCTTCCAGCGCGACCACCTTGAGCACCCGCAGCACCTTGTTCGCGATTTCTTTCCTGGGAATTCTCGATTTGGAAACCTGGAGCGGGAAGGCGGCGTTCTCGAATACCGTCATGTGCGGCCAGATGGCGTAGGACTGGAACACCATGCCCAGGCCTCGCTGGTTGGGCGGGATGAAGACGTTCGAGCGCGACGAATAGATGAGCGCGCCGCCGACGCTGATCTCGCCCGAGCGCGGCTTCTCCAGGCCCGCGATCGAGCGTAGCGTCGTGGTCTTGCCGCAGCCGCTCGGGCCAAGCAGCGTGAAGAGCTTCCCCGCCGGCACCTCGAAGCTGACGTCCTGGGCGGCGCGCACCACGTTGCCGCGCTCGTCGGGGTACTCGGTGCAGAGACCGTTCACGTTCAGCACTTCAGGCTTCCCTTATTCCAAAGCGTTTTCCGATCGCCTGCGCCACCAGCACCAGGAAGAACAGGCCGATGATGAACATCACGCCGAGCGCCGAGAGCTCGACGTACTGGCCGTTCTCCCACAGCTCCCAGATGAGGATCGAGATCACCTCGGTGCCCGGGCTGTAGAGGAGGATCGAGCTCGACAGCTCGCGGATCGAGACGATGACGATGTAGATCCAGCCCGCCACCAGGCCCGGCTTGAGCAGCGGCAGGATGATGCGGCGGAAGGCGGTGGCCCACGAAGCGCCGCTCATCGCCGCCGACTCCTCCAGCTCCTTGTGGATCTGCAGCATCGAGGTCGTGTTGTAGCGCAGGCCGTAGGGCATGAAGCGCGTCACGTACGCGATCAGCATGATCCAGATCGTGCCGTAGACCCCGATCGGCAGGTACAGATACAGGATCATGATCGCGAGTCCGAGCACGATGCCCGGGAACACCATCGGCAGCGAGGCGAAGTTGTCGAGCAGCCAGCGGCCGCGCAGCTTGGTCTTCACCACGATCCAGCAGATCACCGCGCTGACCAGCATCACCAGCGTCGCCGTGCTGACCGCGAGCAGCAGGCTGTTCCACACCGAGCGCATGAGGCTCGGGTAGCCGAGGATGGTGCGGTAGGGCTCGAGCGTGAGCCGCGAAAGCGCCTCCATCGAGGGCACCGAGTAGAACTTCTGGAACGACGACCAGAGCAGCACCGCGAACGGCAGCACGACGATGAGGAAGAAGTACGCGAGGAAGATCGCCACCGTGAGATAGCGCCAGTTTCCGAGATCGATCAGCCGCGGGCGGAACCCCTTGCCGGTCATGGTGGCGTAGCGGTTGCCGCGGGTCGAAAGCCGCGACTGGAAGTAGACGCCGACGCTGGTGATGACGAGCAGCGTCACGGCGTAGGCCGAGGCGAGCCCGGTCTGGCTCGGGTAGCGGTGCACCGCCTGGTAGATCGCCGAGGTGAACACCTGGATGCCGACCGGCAGGCCGAGCAGTGCCGGCACCTCGAAGGACTCGATCGCGCGTACGAAGAGGATGAGGAGCGTGGCAAAGATCGCCGGCCACACGAGCGGCAGGGTCACCTTGCGCAGGACCTGCGGCACGCTCGCGCCGCTCATGACCGCCGACTCTTCGAGCGCCGGGTCCATCGAGCGGAACGCCGCGGTCATCAGCAGGAAGGCCATGGGCGAGTAGTGCAGCGCGTCGACCCAGATCATGCCGCCGAGCGAGTAGACGTTGACGAACACCGCGTCGGTGTCGAAAAGCTTCTGCAGCGCGAGGTTGATCAGGCCGATCTTCGGGCTGCCGAGCAGGATCCAGGCCACGGTGAAAAGGATCCCCGGGATGATGAGCGGGATGATCGACAGCGCGAAGAACAGCGCCTTGAACGGCGTGTTGGTGCGCTCGTTCATCCAGGCGAGCAGCGTTCCCAGCGCGAAGGCGAGGAGCGACGCGCCGGCCGAGAACCTGAGCGAGTTCCAGAAGAGGAGCCAGGTCTCCTCCGAGGCGTAGGCTTCGCGGTAGTTGCCGAGCGTGAACTCCGCCGCCTTGGCCGCGCTCTGCGGCGTGAAGAAGCTCTGCCAGAGGAGAAAGCCGAGCGGCACCACGCCGAGGTACAGCGTGAGCGCGACGCACGCGCCGATGATCAGCCACTTGAGCTCGAAGCCTGGCGCCCGGAACGCACCGATCCGGGCGAGCCGCGGCCCGCTTGCCGCCTCCAACCGTCCTCCTCGTCGTACCGTTCCTGTATTGCGAACGCTGGTCTGCTTTTTGGAACCGCGCTGAATTCTACTGCCACCGTCAGACCGGCAAGCGCGGGTCCTGGCTGAAGACGAGCGATTTGATCGTCACGGGTACGGTGCACGAGGGCATGCGGATGCGCCCGAGGTCGACGTAGTCGAAGTCGCGCAGCGTGATGCCGTCGAGCACCAGCACCTCGGAGGCGATCGCCCAGTCCTCCTTGAGAATGGCGCCGACGGTCTGCGCCACGTCGCCGTCGAGGATGAGGAAGAGCGGCCGGCGGCGCTCGATGCTGCGCTCGAGCGCGAGCGTGAGCGCGCGCGCGAACGCCGAGAGGCGCTCGTACGAAGGCGCGCCGCGCCAGCCGAAGGCGAGCGCGAATTCCGCCTCGCCCTGCACCACGTCGAAGGCCTCGAGATGCCCGCGAATCGCGCCGCTGAGCTGATCCGCGTCGATCTGGCCTTCGAGCGAGACGGGCGGCTGCAGCACCTGCAGGTTCTTGCGCGGCAGCAGCTCGCCCGGCTGCGATACGTAGACCGTGTTGCCCGAGAGCTGCACGCTGTATTCCGAGGCGCCGAACGCGGTGGCGCGGATGCACTCGCCAGCGGGCAGCAGCGCCCAGGGCAGTCGCGCCGCGTCGAGGCGCCGGCGCAGGGCGTGCCCAAGGCGCCGGCCGAGGTCGCCGAAATCGCGCGCCTCGTTCCCGTAGACGTATTCCCCGACTCCGCCGGAGAACATCACGCCCTGGATTCCGTCGAGCCCCGGCAACGGCTCGGTGAGGTAGAGCTCCCGATGCGCCTGGTCGAGAATCGCCCGGCAAAGCGCCTCGGCCATCCACTCGCCCAGACGGTCGAGCTCTTCCGGCACCACCGATTGGTGGAGCTTCCATTCGAACCCGGCGAGCCGGGCCAGGTTCGCGCCGGCGGGGTCGAGCCGCGTGATGCGGCCGGCATCGTCGACCACGATCAGCCGCCCGCCGATGTGGATCGCGGCGGTTGCAACCACGCTGCCCCGCTCGAGCAGCGCGAGCTTGGTGGTGCCGCCGCCGATGTCGATATTGAGGATGCGCGCCTCGCGCTGGTGGGATGCCCGCGCCGCGCCCGAACCGTACGCGGCGAGCATGGCTTCCATGTGGTGGCCGGCGGTGGCGCAGACGAATTCGCCGCCGAGCTCGGCGAGGAGCTCGCCGATCGCCTGGGCGTTCTCGCGCCGCAGCGCCTCGCCGGTGAGGATCACCGAGCCGGTATCCACGTTGTCCGGATGCAGCCCGGCGCCGGCGTAGGCGGCGTCGATGATCTCGCCCACCGCGCGCTCGTCGATGCGGTTCTCGTCGAGGTAAGGCGTCAGCGCAACCGGAGACTGGTACAGCGTCTCGCGGTTCACGACGAAATAGCGGCTCTGCAAGTCCTCGCCGAGGCGCCTCATGTGCAGCCGCGAGAAGATCACCTGCGTGCCCGCCGAGCCGATGTCAATGCCGACGCTCGTCAGGTCGATGTTGTCGTGGACCCAGAGCGGGTTTGCCTCGGGCGCGCCCGCCGGGAGCTCGTCGTGATCGTGGTCGTGGTCGTGATCCGAATCCTCGTCGTGCCGGTGCTCGTGGTCGGCGCCGTACAGATGGTCCTGCAGCGTGTGCCGGGGTTGGGTCAACCGCCGGGCATCCTGGCTCGCTCGCGGAGGTAGCCCAGACGCCCGGAGACGGCGTTGGCCGTGGCGATCACCGTCGGCACGCAGGTCTGCATGGCGCGGCGGTTCATGCGCTGAACCGGAGCGGCCACGCCGACGGCGGCGATCACGGCGCCGTTATGGTTGCGGATCGGCGCGGCGATCGCGCGCAGGCCGGACTCGCTCTCCTCGTCGTCGATGGCATGCTCGCGCGAGCGCACCTCGGTCAGCATGCTGAGGATCGCCTCGCGCTTGGTCAGGGTCTTCGGGGTGTAGGCGGTGAGGCCCGCCTGCAGCACGCGCTCGACGAAATCCTCCGGCTGGTACGCGAGCAGCACCTTGCCGACGGCCGTGCAATGGAGCGGCGCGCGCCCGCCGACCGCTGCGGCCATGCGGATGGCGTGCGGGCTCTCCATCTCGTAGACGTAGAGCACGCTCAGATGGTCGACCACGCCCATCTGAACCGTCTCCCCGGTCTTCTCGAGCAGCTCGCGAAGCTTGGGGCGGCCCTCGTTGGCCACGTCCATGCGCCGGCGCACCAGGGCGCCGAGCTCGAACAGCGCCATGCCGAGGCGGTATTTCCCCGTGTCGCGGTTCTGCTCGAGGAAGCCGGCCGCGGTCAGCGTCGTGGCGAGCCGGTGCACGGTGCTCTTGGCGAGGCGCATCCGCGCTGCAAGGGTGGTGATGCCGAGCTCGTCCTCTTCGCCCGAGAACGAGTTGAGCAGCCGGATCGAGTTGGCGACCGACGAAAGCCTCGCCTTGGCCGGCCGGGTGCTTCTTAGCTGTTCCATATGGAGAATTTGCGTCCCCTCATGTGGAACGCGCAGTGGTACGCGATGCTAGCAGATACGCAGCGGCAACGAGCATCACGCCCGCGGCCGCGAGGAACCCTGGCGCGAGCTCGAGCCCGGCCGCTGCGCTCGCGGCGACCGCGAGGCACAGGAACGCGATCGCGACGCTCATCACGCGCGAGCCGCGCACTTTCGCCGCCCAGTAGCCATTGACGGCGTCGACCAGGGCCATGCCGAGCGTGAAGACCAGGCCGAGCAGCGCGGCGAAAGCCCAGCCGGCGAGCGCGGCCCCCGTCAGCGAGAAAGCCAGCGCGTGGCTGATCGTGTCGAACGAAAGCGCGAAGGCGGCGCCGATGGCGGCGATGAATACGGGATGGCTCGCGCGCGAGAGCTGCTCGGCGAGCCAGCGGCCGCGCAGGCCGACGAGCGGCACCGGCCGCGCCGCGGGCGTGCGCCAGGCCATGGCGAGGTTGGCGAGCCCCAGGACCAGAAGCACGCCGACCGAGATGGAGGTCCCGAGCGCGCGCAGCCAGGCCGGTGCCTGCCATTCGGCGGCGGCGAGCGCCACCACCAGACCGACCAGCGTGATCACCACGCCGTGCCCGAGGGAGAAGAACAGCCCGCACCAGCGGCGCGCGCTTTCGCGGGGGCCGGCGCGCGTCAGGCCGTCGATGGCCACGAGGTGATCCGGATCGAGGCCGTGGCGCAGGCCGAGCAGGAACACGAGCGCCGCGAGTCCGAGCGCATCGGGCGGCAGCCCGCTCATCGCTTCGCCTCCCCGCGGATGAAGAGCTCCTCCCACAGCCGGTTCCATTTCTCCTGCTCGTCCAGCACGGTGACCGGGTCCACCACGGTGTATTCGAAATCGTTGAGATGCGTGCGCACCTTGGTGCTCGCCGGCACTCTCCCCATCGACACGAGCAGCGCCTGCCCTTCCGGCGACAGTACGAAATCGACAAAGGCGCGCGCCGCCTTCGGGTTGGGCGCATTGCGCGCCACGGCGATCCCCTGCGGCCGCGCCACTACCGGCTGCACCGGCAGCCAGTCGATCGGCGCGCCCTTCCGCTTCATGCTTTCGGCGTTGGCGTTGTACACCGTCAGTCCTACCTGGATCTCCCCCGCGGCGATCAGCTCGGCGAGCAGCACGTGGCCTTTGCGCACGTCGGGCCTGAGCTCGGCGAGCTTGCGGAAATGCGCGAGGCCCGGCTCGCCGCCCCACTTCTTGACGAGCGTTGCCATCCATTCGGCGTCGGTCGCCTCGATGCCGATGCGGCCCTTCCACTTCGGGTCGAGGAAGCCGAGGTAATCCTTCGGCAGCTCCTCGCGCCGCACTTTCGCGGTGTTGTAGGCGACGACGAAGAAGTTCATGCGGTCGGGGATCCAGAGGCGGTGCTTCGGCACCGCGGCCGCCGGCAGGTCGGCGAGATGGGGCGAGTCGAGCTCGGCGAAGAGCTTCTCGCGCGCCATCATCTCCATCTCCGGGCCGTTGGTCTCGACCACGTCGACCGTGTAGCGGCGCGCGCGCGCTTCGGTGATGGCGCGCTGCACCACCTTCTCGCTGATCGCCCGCCACAGCTCCACCTTGACGCCGGTCTTCTTCTCGAACGCCTGCGCGAGCGGCCCCGACTCGGTGGGAGCGAGCGAGGTGTAGAGCGTGAGCGACTTTTCCTGCGCCGAGGCGGAAGCGCACAGGAAAATGACGAGCGCGGCGAGCGGCGTTCTCATTGCTTTGCGGTGAAATTATTCTATGATGAAGTCCCTCCGCGGGAACACGGTTCCATATACCGGAAAGCGCGCTTTTCATGTCGACCAAGACCACGACCGCGGTCACGCACTACCACATCCAGAAGAAGCGCCGCGCCGAATTCATCGAGGACTGGCGCAAGAACCGCCGCAGCGTGATCCGCAAGGAGGACGTGGCGCTCGCGCCGACCGCGCGCGGCATGCGCAGCGGCGTCTACATGGGACACGACGGCGACTCGCCGACGCGCTGCCTCGATGCGCTGGTGCACGAGATCGACCCCGGCGCCGACACCACCGTTCACCGCCACTCCTGGGACGCGCAGCTCTTCATCGTCGAGGGCTCGGGCTGGAGCGAGATCGACGGCGTGCGCTACCAGTGGAAGCCCTGGGACGCGATCCACATTCCCGCCTGGAGCTGGCATCGCCACGGCAACGACGGCAAGAAGACCGCGCGCTTCATGAGCTACTCCTCCGAGCCGATGCTCTGGACCCTCGGCATGTCGCTCATCGAGGACCGCGGCCGCGAGCCCTACTCCAGCCTGCCGCCCCGGCCGGCGTTCAGCGAGGGTCCGCAGGGCGATGACCCGTATGCCCGGCGCCTGCGGCGCTTGTCGAATGAGGCCAGGAAACGGAGAAGCGGGAGAATCCACACGCCCTATGACGAGCAGGATCTGCTCGCTACGCCGCGCGGCACCCGCACCAAGTTCCTCGTCGACCGGGCGATCGGCAGCGAGGCTTCCGGCATCACCCAGGTGATGATCCAGTTCGCTCCCGGCAAGACCCAGTCGCTGCACCGCCACCCGGGCGAGGCCTGGCTCTACGTCGTCGAGGGCCGCGGGCACAGCTTCATGGGCACCGCGCCCGACCGCGGCGAGCACTACCGCTGGAAGAAAGGCGACCTGATCATCGTCGACCACTTCCTGTGGCACCAGCACTTCAACGACGACCCGAAGGGCGAGGCGCGCCTCGTGCGCGTGCACATGTTCGACTCGATCCTCGAGACCATGCGCGCGCTGACCGACCCGCTGGTGCTGTTCGAGGAGGCCGAGGACACGCTCCTCAGCATGAAGGAGGTCTCGCAGATCGAGTGGCCTGACGACCGGCGGCCCGAAAGTTGATGACCGTTCCAAGAAAAAACGTGGTCCGTCCCTGTTTCTTGTTTGTTAGCTGATGGCGCAGCCTGCCGCGCTGCCGCCGGGGGTGCTGTCGCTGCACGTGCTGCCGGCAGACCACCACGACAAGGACTGGGATGCGATCGTGGTGCCGAACGCGGTCAAGGAGCGGCTGCTTTCCCAGGCCCTGTTGACGCTGAAGCACGGACGCAAGCTCTCGCAGCTCGCGGGACTGCCGCACGGCCTGATCGTGCTCGCCGGCCCGCCCGGGACCGGCAAGACCACCCTCGCGCGCGGGCTCGCACAGGTGGCCGCGCTGGCGCTCGCCCGGGAGGGGGCCACGACGCTGGTCGAGATCAACCCGCACGCGTTTCCGAGCGACATGCTGGGCGAGAGCCAGCGCAACATCATGCGCCTGCTCCAGGACACGATCCCCGAGCTCGCGGCGCGCCGTCCCCACACCGTGGTGCTGATCGACGAGGTCGAGAGCTTCGCCGTGCGCCGCACCAGCGCCTCGTTCGAGACCAACCCCGTCGACGTGCACCGGGCCACCGACGCCGTGATGCTCGGCATCGACGCCATCGCCCGGAGCCTCCCGGCGGTGCTCTTCGTCACCACCACCAACTTCATCGACGCAATCGACGAAGCGTTCCTCTCCCGCGCCGACCTGGTGATGCATTTCGCGCTGCCGGACGCCGACACCGTCGCACGGATCTTGCAGCTGTCGCTCGCCGAGCTTGCCGTGCAGTGGCCCTCGCTTAAGCCCTTGCAGGACCAGAAGGCCGAGCTCGAAGCCCTGGCCAGGCTGTGCGATGGCTGGAACGGCCGCCAGGTGAGGAAGCTCGTGCTCGCCGCGCTGGCGCAGCGCCTGGAGGTGGCGAAGGACCCGGGCCTGCTCACCTTCGACGACCTGCGCGAGGCGGCGCGCAAGCGCGGCGGCGTGGAGTGGAGCGGCGCCGCGGCGCCTGCGGCGAAGGAGCTCTTTCCAGACGTGCCCGACGAATTGAAGCACGACCATGACCACGGTGATGGCCGCGAGCACCACCATAAGACGAGGAGGATTCGTTCATGAGAAGTCTGCTGTTGGCAGTCCTGGCGGCGATCCCCATTGCGGGATTGGCCCAACCTACGCCCTACGCGGGGAAGACGGTCACGATCATCGTCGGCTACAAGGCGGGCGGCGGCTACGACGCCACCGCGCGGCTGCTGGCGCGGCACCTGCCGAAGCACATCCCCGGCAAGCCGACGGTCATCGTGCAGAACATGCCCGGCGCGAACAGCATGATCGCGGCGAACCACGTGTACAACGTGGCGAAGCCCGACGGCCTGACGATCGGCACCTTCAACCGCAACCTGCCCGTGGCGCAGCTCACCCGGGTCGACGGCGTCAAGTACGACATGACCAAGTTCGCCTGGATCGGCTCGGCGGCGAGCGAATGCACCATCCTGGCGCTGCGCACCGACCTGCCCTACAAGAGCGTCGACGAGCTGAAGAAGGCGGGCAAGCCGCTGGTCATCGGTGCCACCGGCCCCGGCGCCAACACCTACGACTTCCCGCTGCTCCTGAAGGAATTTCTCGGCCTCAACCTGAAGATCGTCACCGGCTACCAGAGCAGCGCCGACATCATGCTCGCGATCGAGCGCAAGGAGGTCGACGGGCGCGCCGGCTCCTTCACCTCGATCCGTCCCTTCATCGACCGCAAGCTGGTGCGCCCGGTTCTGCGCGCGCGCGCCGACGAGCCCGGCGTGGAGCAGCTTCCGATCGACGAGGACCTGGCCCCCAATCCGCGCGCCAAGGCGATCATGGCGCTGCGCTCGGCGCCCGAGATCGTCGGCCGCCCCTACGTCATGCACCCGAACACGCCGCCCGAGCTCGTCAAGGTCATGCGCGAGGCGTTCGCCAAGGCGATCGAGGACAAGGCGCTCGTCGCCGAGGCCACCAAGGCAAGCATGGAGCTCAACTACGTCGGCGCCGACGTGGCCGTGAAGGTGATGAAGGAGATGCTGTCCCAGCCGAAGGACGTCGTCGACGAATTCAGTAAGTACGTGAAGTTTGGCGAGTAAACCATTTGATTTTTTGAATTAAACCAAGCGCCCTCCTTCACCGTGCTCGAAGCGCTCCTCGAGGGGCTGGTGCTGGTGCTGCAGTGGAAGGCGCTCGCCTTCATGCTGCTCGGCATCCTGCTCGGCTTCTGGGTCGGGCTGCTGCCGGGGCTGGGCGGCGCCACCACCCTCGCGCTGATGCTGCCGTTCGTCTACACCATGCAGCCGGTGGAGGCGTTCGCCTTCCTGCTCGGCATGCACTCGGTGACCGCGACGACCGGCGACATTACCTCGGTGCTGTTCGGCGTGCCGGGCGAGGCGGCGAGCGCGGCCACGGTGATCGACGGCTATGCGATGGCGAAGAAGGGCGAGGCCGGGCGCGCGCTCGGCGCGGCGCTCGCCTCTTCGCTCGTCGGCGCGCTCGTGGGCGCGGTGGCGCTCGCGGCTGCGATCCCCGTCGTTCGACCGCTCGTGCTCACGTTCGGCTCGCCCGAGCTCCTCATGCTCGGGCTGGTGGGGATCGCGTTCATCGCGGCGCTCTCCTCGCCGGGCGGCCGCGGCATGCTGCGCGGGTTCCTCGCCGGGGCGCTCGGCCTCTTCCTTGCCACCATCGGCCAGGATCCGCAGGCGGGCGTGGCGCGCTACGCGCTCGGCACGCTCTACCTGTGGCAAGGGCTCGACCTGGTGCCAGTGCTGGTCGGGCTGTTCGCCATCCCCGAGATCATCGACCTCGTCGTGCGCGGCACCTCGATCGCCAGCGCAGCGCCCGCCGGAAAGCTTTCCCATGGCGCGTTCGAAGGCGTCAAGGACACGTTCCGCCACTTCTGGCTCACGATCCGCTGCAGCCTCATCGGCACCTTCATCGGCATCATGCCGGGCATGGGCGGCGCGGTGGCGCAGTGGATGGCCTACGGCCACGCCACCCACAGCGCCCGCAACGCCGAGGAGCGCCGCGGGTTCGGCCAGGGCGACGTGCGCGGCGTGCTCGGCCCCGGCGCGGCGAACAACTCCAAGGAAGGCGGTTCGCTCATCCCGACCATCGCCTTCGGCGTTCCGGGCAGCACCGCGATGGCGATCCTGCTCGGCGGCTTCTACCTCCTTGGGCTGGTGCCCGGCCCGGACATGCTCTCCAAGCACCTGCCGGTGACCTTCTCGATGGTGTGGACCATCGTCATCGCCAACGTCGTCACGGTGATCGCGTGCTTCGCGCTGCTCAACAAGCTGGCGCGGCTCACCACGGTGCGCGGCAGCCTGCTGATTCCGGTGATCCTGGTGCTGGTGTTCATCGGCAGCTACACCTCGAACAACCACTACGGGGACCTCGTGGTGACGCTCCTTTTCGGCGCCGTCGGCTACCTCATGGTGCTCGCCGGCTGGCCGCGCGCCCCGCTGGTCCTCGGCCTGGTGGTCGGCAAGATCGTCGAGAACAACCTGTACATCTCGATGGCGCGCTACGAAGCCGCGTGGCTGACGCGCCCGGTGGTGCTGGTGCTGATCGCGATCACGGTCGCGGTGATCGTTTACCCGCTGTTCCAGGCGCGCAGAAGGGCGGCGGCAGCGCGTGCATAAGAACGCTTCCCTGACGCTGTCTGCGCTGATCATGGTCGTCTCGGGCTACGGGATCATCGCGGCCACCGCGTGGCCGTGGAAGGCCGCCCTCTTCCCGCTGGTGATCGGCGTTCCGCTTTTCGCGCTCGCGGCCGCGGAAGCCCTGTGGATACTGTTCGGTGCCGATCCGGCGAGCGAGGAGGCGCGCGACTTCCAGCTCTCGATCGGCAAGGACACTCTGCGCCGCACGCTGGCCGCCACCGGCTGGATCTTCGCGTTCTTCGTCGCGATCGTGCTGCTCGGGTTTCCGATCGCGATCCCGCTCTTCGTGTTCCTCTACCTGAAGCTCCAGGGGCGTGAGGGCTGGGGCATTTCGATCGCCATCACGCTGGGCACCTGGGGCGTGTTCTACGGACTTTTCGATCTGCTGCTGCACCTGCCGTTCCCTTCGGGGTGGCTGTTCGAATGGTTCGGCTCCTCCTAGCTTTTCTTCTTCTTTCCGGAACAGCCTCGGCGCAATACCCGGCTCGGGCCATCCGGCTCCTCGTTCCCAATCCTCCCGGCGGCGCAACCGACACGCTGGCGCGGGTGTTCGCACCACGACTCGCCGAGGCGCTCGGCCAGCCGGTGGTGGTGGAGAACCGGCCAGGCTCGAACGGCAACCTCGCCATGGAAGCGACTGCGCACGCCGCGCCCGACGGGTACACGCTGCTTCTCTGCGCCGACGCGCAGATCGTGATCGGACCGCACCTCTACGCCAGGATGCCGCTCGACACCCTGAAGGACCTCGACCCCGTGGCCACCCTGGTGAATACGCAGATGGTGCTCTCGGTGAGCCCGGCGCTGCCGGTTCGGAACCTGCAGGAATTTGTCGAGTACGCGCGCCGCGCCAGTCCTCCCCTCGCCTACGCCTCGATCGGCAACGGCAGCCAGCACCACCTGGTGATGGAGATGTTCAAGGCGCGCGCGGGCGTCGACCTGCTCCATGTTCCGTTCAAAGGCGGTGGCCCGGCGACGGTGGCGATCCTCGCGGGCGAAGTGAGCGCGATGTTCGGCGGCAACTCGGTGTCCGGCCACATCAAGTCCGGAAAGCTCCGCGCGCTCGCGGTCGCCGGCAAGAAGCGCGCGGCGGCCTATCCCGATCTGCCGCGGCTCTCCGAGTTCTATCCCGACCTGGAGGTCACGCCGTGGCTCGCCTTGTTCGCCCCGGCCGCGACCCCGGCGCCCGTCCTTCGCAGGCTGAGAGGCGAAACAGGCCGATTGCTCGTCGACGAGGACCTGCGCGGCAAGATCCGCAATCTCGGCGGCCTCGAGCCCTACGTCACCACGCCCGAGGAGTTCGCGGCGCAGCTGCGCTCCGAGTACGCTCGCTACGGCGAGATCGTCAAGGCGGTGGGTGCCAAGGTCGACTAGACACGCCCAGGCCGAGCAGGCCCAACGCGATCAGCACGAGCGACACGATCTGTGCCTGGGAAGCAGGCAGGCCGAAGACCTGCAACTGGGGATTCACCCGAATGAACTCGATGAAGAAGCGCTCCGTACCGCTGAGCACCAGGTAGAGCGCGAACAGCCAGCCCGTGCGGTAAGGATGCTTGCGCGCCATCCAGAGCAGGCCGAAAGCCGCGAGCCCGAGCAGCGTCTCGTAGATCGGCGTCGGGTAGACACCCGGCGGCGGAATCGCCACGCCCACGATGTTGTTGTCGTAGGTCTGCGCCCATAGCCAGGCTGGGAGCCAGTCGGGCTTGAGCGACAGGTCTGCGGCGACGCCCCAGTCGCCGTCACCGGAGATCTGGCAACCGATACGACCCAGGGCGTATCCCAGCATTGCCGCAGGAGCGACGGCGTCGCAGACCGCGCGCACCGGGAGCCCGCGCCGCCGCACGTGAAGGGCGCCGGCGATCGCGCCGAACACCACGCCTCCGAGCATCGAGAAGCCGCTGCGCGAAAAGATCATGCCCCACGGCTCGGCCATGAACTCCTGCGGATGCTCGAGGATGTGGAACACGCGGGCACCGATGAAGCCGGCGAGGGCGACGCTCACCGCCAGTTCGCCGGCAATTCCGCCGGGGGAAGCGCCGATGCGGCCGACCTGGTGCAGCCGCTGGATCTCCTGCGCCGCCACGCGAAGGGAGACCAGAAACACGGCCGCAACGGTGAGGCCGAACATCGGTACGGGGAGCGGCAGGTCCAAACCGGTCAGCGTCCGCACGAGATCGCTCAGGTACGGAAACGCCATATCCCGTTAGCGCTGCCGCATGCGTTGCCGGTAACCGCGCCAGACCGGAAGCACAAGCGACAGCACGAGCAGCCCCCACAGCACGTTGCCGAGCGGCGAGGAGAAGAGGATCAGCAGGTCGCCCTCGGACAGACGCAACGCGCGCACGAGATACTGCTCGAAGAGCGGCCCGAGCAGGATCCCGATCAGCATCGCGGTGACATGGTAGCTGGTCTTGTGGGCGATGTATCCGATCACGCCGAAGACCAGCGCGAGCGCCATGTCGAAGAGGTACTGGCGTTCGCCGAACGCCGCCACGATGGTGACCAGGATGATGATCGGCGCGAGGTAGCTGGTCTCGAACAGCACCACGCGCGACATGTAGCGTGCGAGCGGCAGGATGGTGAAGATCATGAAAATGTAGGCCACTGCCATCGAGACGAACACGCCGTACGCCACGCCCGGGTCGGTAGCGAAGAGGCGCGGCCCCATCACCATGCCGTGGTACTGGAGCACGATCATCATTACCGCGGCGGTGCTGCCGCCGGGGACGCCGAGCGCGAGCGTCGGCACGAGCGTGCCCGAGGTGACGCCGTTGTTCGCCGATTCGGGCGCGATCACGCCTTCGGGCACGCCGGTGCCGTAGGCCTCGGGGTTCTTGGACCATAGGCGCGACTGCTGGTAGGCGACGAACGACGCGATGCTCGCGCCCGCGCCCGGGACAATGCCGATGAAGAGCCCCACGAACGCGGTCCACACGATGTGCCACCACTTCTGCAGCGACATGCGCAGGCCCTCGACGGTGTCGGCCCAGCGCGCCTGCAACGCGCGCTCGCGTCCCGCCTCGTCCACGATCATCTTTTCCTCGAGCATCACCAGCGCTTCGGAGATCGCGAACAGGCCGATCAACGCCGGGACCAGCGGCACGCCGTCGTAGAGCTCGAGGAAGCCGAACGTGGCGCGCGGCGTGTTGTAGATGTGGTCGGTCCCGATCACGCCGATCAGCAGGCCGAAGAAGCCGGCGATCAGGCCCTTCAGCGTGTCCTTGGCGGCGATCACGGCGATCAGCGTGAGCCCGAAGAGCATCACGATCACCATTTCGACCGAGCGCAGGTACAGGCCGAGCTGCGAGAGCCACGGCAGGAGCGCGAGCGTCACCAGCGTGGTGATGAGGCCGCCGAACACCGACGCGGTAAAGCACAGCACCAGCGCCTGCTGCGCCTGGCCCTTCTGCGTCATCGGGTAGCCGTCGAGCGTGGTCGCGGCGGCCCCGCCGGACCCGGGGATGCGCACCAGGATCGCCGGGATGCCGCCGGCGAGGTGGTTCGCGCAGTAGAGCGCGATCATGAACGCCATCGCCTGCTCCACCGGCACCGACAGCGTGAGCGGGAGCAGCATGATGAGCGTGTTCTGCGGGCTGAAGCCCGGCAGGATGCCGACCACGATGCCGAGCAGGATCGCCGGCCAGATCACCCACCACAGGCCGAACTGGGTGGCGAACTGCTCGAGCAGGAACTCCCAGCTCATGAGAAGAGCTTGCCCAGGAGCCACTCCACCGGGCCGTGCGGGATGTCGGACTGGAGCGCGGCGACGAAGAGCAGGTACACGCACGCGGCCACCGCGAGCGGCACGAGCACGAGCGCCTTGCGGCTGCGCACGCCGAGGATCCACAGCGAGGCGAAGAGCGCGAGCAGCATCCCCAGGGTGACGCCGAGCCAGTGCATCGAGGCGATGAAGGCGATCGTAATGAGCACCAGGCCGATGCGCTTGGGCAATGCGTCGCGGGGAGCGACGAGCCCTTCGAATCCGAGGTCCGCCTCACCGGCGCGAAGCCGCATGCCGATCCGCGCCAGCTGAACCACCACCAGAAGCGTCAGGATGGCGCCGATGACCACGCCGTTCGCCTTCGCCTCCCAGGCAAGGTCGGCGATCGAGAAGAAGAAGTAGGCGGCGAACGCCACCGCGAGCGCCGGGATCACGAGGTCCGCGCCCAAGGCTGCCTTTTGCTTCACCGCCTGTCCGCTCCCTATTTCTTCTTCGCCGTCAGCAGCCCCTGGTATTCATTGGCGAGCTCGACCATCGAGTTGGCGTAGCGCGTGCACGTGGCGCGGTCGCCGAACTGGATGGTCTCGATCGGCGCCCCGGTCTTGGCGTACTCCTCGCGGTACTTCGGCATGTCGAACACGGCGCGGGCAGTCTTCTCGAGCAGCGCGAAGCGGTCCGGGTACTTGTCGATCACGTCGCTGTGGATGGCCCAGGCGCGCGAAGAATAGAGCGCCGGCAGCTTGGTGCCGAACGCCGCGTTCACCGAAGGGGCGCCGCCGAGGTGCTTCGCCATTCTCTGCGTGTCGTCGTTGAAGATGCCGAGGATGCGCAGCTGGTCGCCGAGCGAGGCCACGCCGGCGACCGGCAGCGCGCCGCAGTCGGCCTCGCCGTTCAGCACCGCCACCTGGGTGGGGTTGCCGCCGCCGTAGGGCACCAGATTGAAGCGCGCCTTCACCGCGTTGCCGAGCGCGAGCATGCCGATCGAGGCCGGGTGCGGCAGGCGGCTCACCGCCACGTTGACGGTCTTCTTCCTCGCTTCCGCCACCAGGTCGTCGATGCGCTTGAAAGGACTCTTCTGCCGCACGAACACCACGCTGTCGTCGACGTCGAGCCGGCAGAAGTACTGGTAGTCGCCGGGAAACTTGTAGGGCGGCTTCTGCAGCGCGTACATGATCATCTCCGGCCCCATGTTGCCGAAGAGCAGGTTGTGCCCGTCGCGCTCGCGCTTGTGGAGATAGAGCTCGTAGCCCACCTGGCCGGCCGCGCCCGGATGGAAGGCGTACTCGAACTTGGTCTTGAGCTGCGCGCCCCAGAAGTCGTCGAACACCCGCGCCAGGCGGTCGGCGCCGCCGCCCTGGCCGGTGGGGATCACCACGCGCATGTTGCGCGACGGAAACGCCTGGCCTCTCGCATTTCCAAGCAGAGCCGCCGCGGCCGTGCCGACAAGCAGCCGCCTCCGCGCGAAGCTCGGATTCGCCATTCCATCCTCCTCGAATTCTTGTGCGGCGATTATTGCACGCCGGCTTCGCGCAGTACGCGGCGCATCAGGGCGGTTTGCTCCTCGATATAGGGGGCGAGCGCCGCGCCCCGCAGGTATGCGTCCTCGACCTGGTTGTCGGCCACGTACTTGCGCCAGCTCGGCGTCTTTCCGAGGCGTGCGAAGAGCTCTTCCCAGTACGCCGTTGCCGCTGCCGGCCCGGCCGGAGGCGCAACGATGCCGCGCACGTTGGCGATGATCGACATCGAGATGCCCTGCTCCTTCACCGTCGGGACCTCGGGCAGCGCGGCGAGGCGCCGCTCAGTGATCGCCGCGATCGCGCGCGCCTTGCCCGCGGCCATCTGCTCGTTGGCGTCCTGCGGCTGCGGGATCACGATGTCGACCTTGCCGGCGACCAGATTCAGCATCCGGTCGGCCACCGCCGGCGTCGGGACGAAGGTCCATTTGGCGCCGGTCGCGCTCTGCAGCAGGAGCCCGGTCATGCTTTCGATCGCCGTCACCGAGCCGCCCGCCTGCTTCAGCACGCCGGGCTTTCGCATTGCCTCCTCGATGAATTCCCTGAGGGTCCTATAGGGCGCATCGGCGCGGACCACGGCTATGGTCGGCTCGAGCACCAGGCGCGCCACCGGCGTGAAGTCGCGCAGGCTGTGCGGCGGGTCCTTGCGTGTCAGCGGCGTGGTAAGCCAGGTGTTGGTGAAAACGGCGAGCGTATGGTCGTCGCCGCGCTTTGCCGCGAGATACGCCATCGCCTCGGCACTCGCCCCGGCAGTCTTGTTCACCACCCGGACCGGCTGCGCCAGGAGCTTCTCGCCCTCGATCATCTCCACCAGCGCACGCGCGAACACGTCCGAGCCTCCGCCGAGCGCGCTGTGTACTACGAGTTCGACCGAGCGTGAGGGCGTAAAGCCCTGCCCTGCTGCGAACTGGCTTAGAAAAAGAAAGCTACAAAGAAGCGCGGCGCGGCGCATGCGATCCCTTGATCTGAGTGCGGTGCATGATGCGCCGCGACTTGGGATCGAAGGCATCGCGCCGGTGCATGGTGGTGCGGTTGTCCCACAGCACGAGATCGCCGATTGCCCACTTGTGGCGGTACACCGCCGACTCGGCGTAGGACCAGATCTCGTCGAGCAGGCGCTCGGAGTCCTCGAGCGACAGCCCCATGATGTAGGCATTGCGGCGCCGGCCCAGGTACAGCGCCTCCTCGCCCGACTCGGGATGCGCGATCACGATCGGGTGCGGCGTGCCGGGCGAGCTGGCCGGATCGTTGCTCGCCGCGACGCCCTTGCGCAGGTTGCCGCCCGAGTCGTAGGTGCCGTCGTGCTTGATGTCGAGGTGCTTGACGCGCTCGAGGAGCGCGCGCGGCAGCTTCTTCAGCGCGACCCGCATGCTGCAGAACGAGGTGTCGCCGCCGCTCGGCGGGATCTCGAGCGAGTAAAGCATCGACGCGTCCGGCGGCCACGCGATGTAGCTCATGTCGGTGTGCCAGGCGGCTTCGCCGTCGCCGAGCGCGCCGATCGGCTCGCCGTAGTCGTCGAGCACGTTCGACACCACGTAGATGTCCGGGTAGCCCGGGGGCGACTTGCGTCCCGCGCCCTGGTTGGGCGGCGGATCCAGCGTGCCGAAGTGCTTCGAGAAGGCGAGCAGGTCGTCGTCGGTGAGCTTCTGGCCGCGGAACACCAGCACGTCGTGCCGGTACCAGGCCTGCTTGATCCCTGCGATCTCCTTCGCGTCCGCGCGCGCGAGATCGACCCCGCGGACTTCCGCGCCGACGGTGGCGTTAGGCAGGACCTGCATGGCGTCTCTACACTATCATGGAGAATCGCATGCGGCTCGCCCGTCTCGCTTTCGCGCTCGTCCTGACAATTCTTGTCGCGGCCGTGGCGGCGCAGCCCTATCCGGCGCGTGGAATACGTCTCATCGTGGACACCTCGCCGGGCGGACTCACCGACCTGCTCGGGCGCTTCTCGGCCGAGGCGCTCTCGGTGCGGGTGGGGCAGCCGGTCGTGGTCGAGAACAAGCCCGGCGCTTCGGGCAACGTCGCGACCGATTTCCTCATCCGCTCGCCGGCCGACGGCTACACCCTGATGATCGCCGCGGCCGGCAGCCTCGCGGTGAAGCCCTTCCTCGAGCGCTCGGTACCGTTCGATCCTTTCGCCGATCTGGTACCGGTGATCAACGTCGCCGACGCCGCGCACATCTTCGTCGTGCCGGCGAACATGGAGGCGAAGAACCTGGCTCAGTTCGTCGCCTATGCCAGAGCCAATCCGGGCAAGGTCTATTACGGCTCGGCCGGCATCGGCAGCCCGCCGCACCTCTCGCTCGAGCTGTTCGGCCGCTTGGCCGGTGTGAAGCTCGTGCACATTCCATACAAGGGAATCGGGAACGCGCTGCCCGACATGCTCGCTGGACGGCTGCAGGCCATGTCGATCAGCCTCGGCTCCGCGCTCCCCTACCTCAAGACCGGCCAGATCCGCCCGCTCGCCGCCGCCGCGAAGGCGCGGCTAGCGGGCCTGCCCGACGTGCCCACCTCGGCCCAGGCCGGGCTTCCCGGCTGGGAGATGAGCGCGTGGTTCGCCGTGTTCGCACCCAAGGGCGTCCCGCCCGACGTGGTACGGCTGTTGAATCGCCACCTTCAGGCCGCTCTCGACGATGCGACGTTGCGCCAGCGCCTCCTCGACCTCGGCGCCGAGCCCGGCGGCGGCTCGCCCGAATCCGCATCCGAACGCCTGCGGGCCGACCATCGCCTGTGGGGCCAGGTCATCCGCGACGCCGGCATCAAGCTGGAGTAGGAGATCATGAACACAGCGACGCTCAAGACACGCTTCCTCTCGCACGGCACGCTTGGGTCCAGGGACCTCGAAGCCACGCGCCGCTTTTACGAGGAATTCCTGGGCCTCGAAGTCGTGCGCACGAGCCACGTGTCGCTCATGATCCGCCTCGGCGGCAACCATGTTTACGCGGTCGTCCTGACCAAGAACAAGGAGCCGATGCCGCGCTGCTACCACAACGGCCTCGACGTCCTGAGCGACGCTGAGGTCGACGAGGCCTGGCGCCTGTGCACCGAGCAGGCCGAGAAATGGGGCCTGCACGACATCCAGAAGCCCGCCGAGCGCCACGGCACCTACAGCTTTCTCTTCTGGGACCGCGACGACAACGCCTGGGAGATCCTTTCGAACCCGAGCGGCGGCTACACCTGGATCTTCGAGCAGGGCGACCTGGAAGGCCGCGGGCACTTCGAGAAAGGCTTCCGCGACAAGCGACCGGAAGCCTGACTCAAGACTTCCCGTTCGCGCCACACTTCGACGTGGCGGAGCGAACGGACTCGACAAGCGCGCGGCGCGCCTCCGGCTGGTCGGCGCCGGTGCCCTGCGCCGACGATACGAAGCGAGGGCCAAGCAGCTTCAGCAGCTCGCACGCCCTTACGCGCTGCTCGCTGTTGGCACCGTCCGCGTAGTCCTTGAAGCTGTCGCGCAGGACGATGTAGAGGACCTCCTCGGCCCTCTGAACCTCGTTGTTCTCGAGCAGCCGGACCAGGTTTGCCCGCTCCTTCGCCTGGACGTAGCGGGAATATGACAGAACGTCTTCCGCGTACCGTTCGCTATGCTTTGCCGCAAGGCGGCCGGCGGCGAACAAGCCGACCATCAGGCCGAGCGCCGCAGAAGCGACGCCCAGGGTAAGCCAAGACTTGAGTCGCATAGTCGCTGTCCATGGATATCCCCCAAACACAGGTTACACCACGGCCGGTGACAGAAATCGTTCGAATCCTGCAGAGCTAGACCGGCGAATAGCCCGCGAAATGCTCGAGCTTCGGCGCGACCAGCTTCTTCCAGTCCTCGGCATCGTCGAAATAGAGGCCGGTCATGACGAGGAAGTAGGTCTTGCGGCCGTCGCGTGCGGTGAAGATGTTGCCGAGCGGCTTGTCGCCCTTCACCAGCAGGCGGAGCTTGCTCTGGTCGTTACCGGACTTCATGCGCAGCTCCCGCTCCTCGACGCCGCTCGCCTTGAGGCCGATGATCATGCCGACCGCCTCGGCGCTCTCGTTGAGCGCGGCGTCGGACTCGTTCTGCGCCACGGACACGCTCGCATAGATGAACACGCGGCGCTGCTCGCTCTTGTCCGGCTTGAATTCGTACTTGAGCTGGTAGGCGCCGTCGATCTGCCTGCTCTTCGAGAATTTCTCGTAGCTCCCCGGATCGTCGTACTGGAAGCCGTAGCGGACGAGGTCGGCCGGACGCAGGAACAGGCTCTTGTCGACGTCCGAAAGCGGTTCCTCGATGCCGCATCCCGCGAGGCAGGCGAGGAGCAGCGCGGCCAGAGCCGCGCCCATGCCGAATCGCATTCGCACAGCGTTCCCCTTTGCGTATCGGTCGCCGACACGCTACGCCGAAGGAGGCTGCCGGCGCTATGTACTTTGCCTCCGCGCCTGCAAGGAGAGAACTACTTGGCTTTCTTCGCCTGAACTGTGCGGACGTACACGTGGCGGTCGGCGCGCCAGGTGCTGCCGCGGCCGGCGCGCGGGCCGATGTCGGCCTGCTCGATCCGGTGGCCGTCGACGTAGACCTCGGCGAGGATGCGGCCGTAGCGGTCGTGGCCGTGCGTCACCAGTCCCACCTCCCGGCTCTGCACCAGCGCCTGGAGCTTCTTCTTCGCCGCCGATCCGCCGGGCTGGTTCATCTCGGCGGCATAGACGTTGGTCAGGCGCACTTTCTGGTGGTTGCAGACCAGCGTGTCGCCGTCGATGGCGATGCAGCGTTCAGCCCATGCGGCGGGGTGCAGCACCAACAGGGACACCAGGAGCGCCGCTTTTCCGATGATTAGTCTTCTAGCAGTCACTCGGGCCGCGAACCCGTGAGCCTGCGGTACTGCGCCATGTGCCGGATCGCTTCGCGCGGCATGTCGAGCTCTTCGCAGAGAAGCGCGAGGTTGTAGTGGCAATCGGCGAAGCCGGGGTTCACGCGCACGGCGCCTTCGTAGACCTCGATCGCCTCCCTCTTGCGGTCCATGTCGACCAGGAGCACGCCGAGGTTGTAGAGCAGGAGCGGCTCGCTGCCGCATGCCGTGATCGCGGCGCGGTACGCCTGCTCGGCCTCGTCGAACCGGCCGGCTTCGTGCAGCAGCCAGCCGCGGTTCACGTGCGCGTCGACCAGCCTCGGATCGAGCTTGATCGCTTCAGCGTAGGCCTCGAGCGCGGCGGCCGGGTCGGCTTCCTCGAGGTCGATGCCGCGGTCGAACCAGTCGTTCGCCGAGGCCCTGGGCACCGCGGGCTTGCGCTCCATGATGCTCAGCGAGCCGTTCGCCGGATCGCCCTCGAAGGCGAGGAGGTACTGCCCCGACTCCGCCTGCCAGCGGCTCGCGCCCTCCTTCACCACCACCTTGTCGGCGACCGCGCAGATGGAAAGACCCGAGAGCGGCATGGCCGCGGGCAGATGGCGGCGCAGCTCGCGCACCGAGCGCGTGATGCGCTTGGCCGGCACCTTGGCCGCCACCAGCGCTTGCGCGGTGCGGAGCACGATCAGGTCCTGGAACGAGAAGCGCCACGCCTTGCGCGGGCCGCGCGCCGGGGAGACAAAGCCCGCGTCGATCAGGGCGCGGATGGTGCTGCGCGGCAGGCGCAGGAGCTTCTCCACCTCCCGCACGCCATATTGGTGCACTCGGGCGGTGCCCCTATTTCTTCGCGGCCTTCTTTCCCGCCGGTTTCGCCGGCTCGGCTTTCCTGGCGGGCTCGGCCTTGCGCGCCGGCTTCTTCTCGAGGCTCGCGCGCAGGGCTTCCATCAGGTCGATCACCTGGCCGCCGCCGGGCTCGGGCGCCTCGGCAAGGGTGATCTCCTGCCCCTCGACCTTCTTCCGGATCGCGGCGTCGATCCGCTCTCGCACTTCGTCCTTGTACGCGGCCGGGTCGAACGTGTCGGAAGCCTGCTGCTCGATCAGCTGCTGCGCGAGCTTGAGCTCGGCGTCCTTGACCTCGGTCTTCGGGATGTCGATTTCCTGGATCGAGCGCACTTCGGCGGCATAGAGGAGCTGCTGCATCACCAGGGCGGCGGAGCCGTCCTTCTCGACCGGCCGGATCATCACGATGTACTGCTTGCCGCGCGCGGCCCAGCGGCCGAGCGCGCAGCGGCCGGACCCGCTCAGCGCGCGCGCCAGAAGCGCATAGGGCTTGGCGCCGCCCTTGTCGGGCGCGAGGTAATAGGCCTTGTCGAAGTAGATCGGATCGACCGACTCGACCGGCACGAACTCGGTGATGTCGGCGGTGTGGGTTCCCGCCTCCTCCATCGCCTTCAGCTCCTCCGGCGTGAACATCACGTACTGGTCCTTGGTGAACTCGTAGCCCTTCACCATCTCCTCGCGCGCGACCGGGATCTCCTCCTTCACGCAGAGGTACTGCTGCTTGAGCCGCGAGCCGCAGGTCTTGTGCAGCAGGTTGAAGGAAATCGCCTTGGACGCCTCGGTGGCGGAGAACAGCTTCACCGGGATGGAGACCAGCCCGAACGAGATGGTCAGCGACGCGATCGATCGTGCAGCCATGTTGTTATCCTTTTTTCAGTCTCGTCACATGCCTCACGCCTTCACCCGCTCCAGCGCCTCTTCCAAACTATGCTTGCCACTCAGGGCGCCTGCCCAGCGGTCGCCCGTCTTCGCCAGGCGCCCGGCCGCGTTGGTGATCCTGAAATCCAGCGGATGCGCGCTCGCCAGCTCTTCCCAGCTCAACGGCATCGACACCGGCGCGCCCGGCGCGCCTCTCGGCGAATAAGCGACGTTCAGCGTCTTGCCGCGGACGTTCATATTGTAGTCCATAAAGATTTTTCCCGTTCTCTTGGGCACGCTCCACTCCAGGGTGATGTCCTTGGGGTGGGCGCGCATCAGGTGCCGGCCGACCAGCTCCGACACTTCCCGGGCGGCCTCGAAGTCGATGGTGCGCCGGATCGGCACGAAGACATGCAGGCCGGTCTTGCCCGAGGTCTTCACCACCGGCTCGAGCGACATGCCGTGCAATAGCTCACGCAGCCAGAACGCCACCTCCTTGCCCTTCTCGAACGCAGTGGTGTTCAGCTCGGGCTCCTCGCCCGGCGCTTCCTTGCCCGAATAGATGTAGGGGTCGATGTCGAACACCACGTAGTCGGGGTAGTTCAGCACCGAGGCCTCGAGCGAGTCGAGCGAGGAGGCATAGTCGGTGCCCTGCGAGGCGGCGTCCGGGCCGGGACGGGCGCGGGAATGCCAGACATGGAACTCGAGCGTTCCGGACTGGGCGAGCCAGAGCAGCGTCGGCAGGTTGTTGCACAGCAGGTAGTCGTGGCTCTCGTCCTTGTGGCCGGAAAAGACGGTGATCGTCTCGACGAAGGGCGGCCGCTCCTGCTCCCAGTGCTTCTGGAAGAAGCGCTGGCCGCGGATGCCCTCGGGCATGCGGATCATGGTCAGCGGTCGGTCGGCGAGGTGCGGCAGGATGCAAGCCGAGACCTCGGCGAAGTAGCGGATCAGGTCGCGCTTGGTGAGCGCCGGCTGCTTCAGCGCCGCGTCTGCGGGCCAATAGACGCGGTCGAGGTGGGTGAGGCGGATCTGGTGCGGGCCGAGCGCGAGGGTGAACGCGTTCTTCCTGTTCTCGAGCTGCCGGACGATCTCGGCGATTTCACCGGATCCCTCCGACTTCGCGGCCGTGCCCGTGCTGGCGTTTTCCGTTCGCTTCACCTCCTTCGGATCGATGTCGTCCCTCAACCGGAGAAAAACCGGGGCGCGCAGACTCCCGTCGTCGGTCCAGTTCTGGAATTTCACCTCCGCGACCAGCTCCGGCTTCACCCACTGCGTCGGCGCATTCACCGGGGGCTTATCGCCGAAGGGGCTCGCGTTCGCGCGAAGCGCGCTCAGCTTTGCCTCCACCAGCGAAATGGTTTCGTCGTTGAAGCCGGAGCCGACGTGCGAGGCGTATCGCAGGCGCCCGTCGTCCCAGTAGCCGACCAGGATGGCGCCGAGCGGAGCGCGCGCCCCCTTGCCCGTCGTATAGCCGCCGATCACGAACTCGGCGCTCTGCGTCGCCTTGACCTTGAGCCACGCGCCCGAGCGCTTGCCCGACTCGTAGCGGCTGTCCTTGCGCTTGCCGATGACGCCTTCGAGGCCGCTCGCCATCGCAGCGTCGTGCAGCGCCACTCCGTCCTCGGCGGCGTGCACGAGCTGCACGAGCGGCGACGGGAGCAGGCATTGCGCGAGGTAGCGGCGGCGGTCGGCGTACTCGAGCTTGCGCAGGTCGACGCCCTCGAAGTTGACTAGATCGAAGCAGTAGAAAACGGTCTGCTGCGAGCGGTTCTGCAGCGCGTTGAAGGATGGCTTGCCGCTCGAATCGAACGCCACGATCTCGCCGTCGAGCACCATCGCGTTGACCGACTGCCTTGCGAGCTCGGCCTCGAGCAGCGGGAAGTCCTTGGCGAGGTCGAGGCCGCGCCGGGAGCGAAGCTGAACGCCCTTGGCGCCGATGAACGCGAGCGCGCGGTAGCCGTCGAGCTTGGGCTCCCACATCCACTCGGGACGATTGAAGGCCGCCTCGCCCAGCTCGGCCTGCATCGGCGCGAGGCTCGCGGGCAGCGGGCGCGGTTCCCCGGTCGGGACCAGCCGCTCGAGGGGCAGCCGACGGGCCGGGACCGAGGTCATCTCCTCCACCGTGACGCCGGACAGTGGAGACCGATTCTGCGACGTGAGATCGGCCTTGGCCGCGAAGCGGTCCTTGTGCTTGATCAGGAGCCAGTTCTTCTGCTCCTTCGTGCGGACCAGGGCGTAGGAGCCCTTCACCTTCTCGCCGCGCAGCAGGATGCTGAGCTTGCCCTTCGCGAGCCCTTCACGGACCTGGCGCTCGGCTTCGGCGCGGTCGTGAAACCAGTGCCCGCCCTCGTCGGGCGAATACACGCCGCAGTCCCAGACGATGACCTCCCCCGCCCCGTACTGCCCCGGCGGGATCACGCCCTCGAAGGTGGCGTACTCGAGGGGATGGTCCTCGGTCTGCACCGCGAGGCGCTTCTCGGCGGGGTCGGGTGACGGACCCTTCGGCACCGCCCAGGACTTGAGCACCCCGTCGCACTCGAGGCGGAAGTCGTAGTGCATACGGCGGGCCGAGTGCTGCTGGATGACGAAGAGGAGCGGCCCCTTGCGCGCCTCGGCGGCCGCGGGCGCGGGCTCCGGCGTCGCCTGGAAGCTGCGCTTGGCCGAATATTCGGTTAGCTTTTCCTTCGCCATGCTGAATTCTCGGGTCGAATACTCGTGTTGAATTCTAAGAGCGTCCTCGCCGGGGCCAGTGGCTACGCTTACAAGGAATGGAAAGGCGTGTTCTATCCCCAGAGCATCAAGCCCGAGGCGATGCTCGCCTGGTACGCCGAACGCCTGCCGACGGTCGAGATCAACAATACCTTCTATCGCATGCCTGCCGCGGCGATGCTCGAGAACTGGGCGCGCGCCACGCCGGCGGGGTTCCGCTTCGCCATCAAGGCTTCGCGCCGGATCACGCACATTGCCCGCCTGAAGGCGGAAACCGCGGCCGATTCCGTGGATTACCTGTACCGGGCGCTCGCCGCCCTGGGCGAGAAGCGCGGCCCTGTCCTGTTTCAGCTTCCCCCGCAGATGAAGAAGGACCTGCCTCGCCTCGCCGCCTTCCTGCAGCTTCTGCCGCAGAACCACCGCGCCGCGTTCGAGTTCCGCAATCCAAGCTGGTTCGATGACGAGGTCTACGGCGCGCTGCGCACGGCCGGGGCTGCGCTGTGCCTGTCCGAGCGCGAGGACAATGCGCCGCCGCCGATGGTCGAGACGGCGCCCTGGGGATACGTACGGCTGCGGCTCGAATCCTACTCGGACGAAGACCTGCAACAATGGGGCCGCAAGCTCGCGCAATGCGCCTGGAGCGAAACCTTCGTCTACTTCATGCACGAGCCCACGGCGCCGGCCTACGCGCACACACTCATGCGGGTGGCGGCGTAGAATTTCTGCTTTCGCGAGGAGAACGGCTGCAATGGCGACTGACAGCCTGAAGGTCTATTGGCGGCCCGGATGCTCGAGCTGCGTGCGGGTCAAGGAGTTCCTGTCCGGGCTGGGGATCGAATACGAGTCGGTCAACGTCTCCGCCACGCCCGAGGCGATGGAAGACCTGCGCCAGCTTGGGGTGCGGACAGTTCCGGTTGTCCGGCTCGGTAGCCAATACGTGTTCGCCCAGGAGCTCGCCGACGTCTCCCGCTTCCTCGGCCGGGACGTTTCGTTTCGCCGGCTCTCGCCGGAGCAGCTCGTCGACAAGTGGCTCACCGTGCTCGAAGCCGCGCAGCGCCATGTGATGCAGATCCCGGCCGAGCGCCTCGCCGAGCGCGCCACGCCCGGACGCGACCGCAGCATCCGCGACCTCGCCTACCATGTGTACCAGGTGCCCGACTCGTTCCTGCAGGCGGTCGAGGACGGGGTCGAAGACCTCACCTCGGTCTACAACGCCCCGCCGCCGCCCGCCGTGAAAACGAGCGCGGACATCCGCGCCTACGGTCGCAGCGTCGCCGCGCGCGTCCAGCGGTGGTGGGCCGCGCTGCCCGACAAGTCCTGCAGCGAGGACATCAAGACCTACTACGGGCTGCAGCCGCTGCACCACCTGCTCGAGCGCTGCACCTGGCACTCGGCGCAGCACGCGCGCCAGATCATCTCGGTGCTCGAGCGCTTCGGCATCCAGCCCGACGGTCCGTTGACCGCCCGGGACTACGCGGGCCTGCCGATGCCGGCGGGCCTCTGGGAATGAAATGACCTGACCGAGGAAACCATGCCCAACCCGATCGTGCACTTCGAAATCCCCGCCGACGACGTGGCGCGCGCCCAGACGTTCTACCAGAACGTGTTCGGCTGGAAGATCAAGCAATTTCCCATGCCCGCGGGAGCTCCCGAGTACTACGGGGTCACGACGCGCAAGGAGGGCGAAGCGGGCATCAACGGCGGCCTGATGAAGCGCAACATGCCGGGGCAACCGTTCGCGAACTACGTGGCGGTGAAGTCGATCGACGACTTCCTCGCCAAGGTCACCGCCAACGGCGGCAGTGTGATCATGCCGCGCCAGGAGATCGCGCCCGGCATGGGCTCGATCGCGGTGTTCAGGGACACCGAAGAGAACATGATGGGGCTGTACCAGCCTTCCGCGCAGGAGATGAAGAAGGCGTCGGTGAAAAAGAAGGCACCGAAGGCAAAGACGGCGAAGAAGGCCAAGAAGCGCAGATAAGTTCTGCGCGTTCTAACTCTCACGTTTTAGTCGCCGACGATTTTTATCGATTCGTCGGAAGTTGCGTTGACGCGCCGCTCCCCTCTGTCAAAGAATCTCCGCGAAGCAAAAACGATTCGCGAACTAGAACAAAGGGGAATCCGATGGGGGCTCACAGGGCGGCAATGACTCACGACCCGGACCGTACCGTAGTGGCCGGAGACGCCTTCGAACTTTCCGACAGCAGCATTCGCTGGCTCCATATCCTGGCGGGCCCGGCGCTCTTGCTGGTGTCGCTGGCGCTGCCCGTCCTCGGGCCGCTCAATGCGCGCTGCGGCTTCGGCATCCTCTTCTGGATGATCTACTGGTGGGTCACGGTGCCGGTCGACATCAAGGCGACCTGCCTGGTCCCGATCCTTGTCGCGGCGGCCTACCCGTACATGCCGCTCGACAAGGTGGTCGCGGCCTACGCGGACAAGGAGATGCTCCTCATCATCGGCATGTCGATGATGACGGCGGCCTGGGCGCGCTGGGGCTTCGCCCGGCGCATCGGGCTCCACTTCCTGAGCCTGGTGGGCAACAACGTGCAGGCGCAGACCGTAGCCTGGTTCTGGCTGTGCGGCGTGGTGAGCTTCGTCGTCGCCAACACGCCGGTCGGTGCCATCTTCGCGCCGGTGGCGGTCGCGGCGCTGCTGTACGCGGGATACCAGAGCTTCGAGCAGCGCTACAGGAGCGCGGCGGCGTCCAACATCCTGATCGCGGTGAGCTGGGGGGCGGCGGTCGGCGGCATGACTACGCCGCTCGGCGGCGGCCAGGCCGTGGTGACCCTTGCCTTCTTCGAGAAGTACCTCCAGCACGAGGTGTACTTCATCGACTGGACGATCCGCATGCTGCCGCTTTCGGTGCTGGTGATGACCGGGATGTCGATCATGATGTACTACTTCATGCGCCCGGAGATCCCCGAGTTCAAGGGCAGCAAGGACTACTACCGCAAGGAGCTCGCGCAGATGGGGCCGATGACCTACGAGGAAAAGGTCATCTCGTTCGCCTTCCTGCTGGTGGTCGGCCTGGCGATGCTGAAGCCGCTCTATGCCCAGTACGTCAAGGGGCCCAATTTCGCGTGGCTGAGCTTCTCGCCGCTCTTCTTCATCGTCGCGTCGCTGCTGTTCTTCCTGCCGGCGCGCACCAGGAAAGGCGAGAACATCATCTCGATCCCGACCCTTGTGCACCACTTCCCGGTCACGATTCTGTTCATCTGGCCGGCGTCGGTGGCGCTCGGCACCATCCTGAACGACACCGGCGTAAGCGCGGTGTTCGCGCAGTGGCTGCAACCCTTCATCGCGGCGGGCGACGTGGCCGCCATCAGCGCGGTCACCATCGGGTCCAACGGGCTTTCCCAGGTCACTTCCGACACCGCGACCGCCGGCGTGATGATGCCGCTCGTCATCAAGGCGTTCTCGCACTGGAACGGCCTCGAGCACGGCGCGGTCGCGTTCATCTGGATCGCCGGGGCGTCGCTCAGCTTCAGCTATGCCACCGCCTCGGCCACCGGAGCGCAGGGCATCGTCGCCGGTTACGGCGCCAACCTGCAGCGGATGTTCGTCTACGGCATCATCGGCGGAGCCATCTCGATCGTGATCACCATCCTGTACTTCTGGATCACCGTCGCGGTGCTGAAGCTCGACTTCTACATCCTGCCGCCGAGCACGGGATGAGAACTTATCCCGCCATCCGGTTCGTGAATCCGGCGTGACGAACTGCTTTTGGAATTTCGGTTCGACCCGCCAGTATGGACACAGGAGTCTTTTGTAACTGTTGCAAACGTACAAGGGCAAACCGGACGAAAGTCCGGGACGCAAAGCCACGGGCCTAAAGCGGCAAACGCCAAGGCAGCCGGGCTGCACGGGGGGAAACCCACTGCAGTGGGCCGTGTGGCTTTGCGTCCGGGCCGGCTTGCCGCCCATGAAAGGGGAGAGAATGAGCTTTGCCCTCCGACGCAATCTGGCCCGCCGGCTGCTGCTGCTGATATTCGCGCCGGCCTTCGCAATCTGCGCCACGGCGCTCGCCCAGCCACAGCCCGCACCCACGAGCCTGGTGCTCGCGATCAACGAAGGCGGCTCGGGGAACGCCGACGCCGCCGACATTCTGTTCCGCTACCAGGAGTTCGGCGAGGTGGTCGAGAAGGCGCTGCGCGTGAAGGTCAGCATCGTGAACGCGCGCGGCCGCGACCGGCTGAAGGAAAACCTGAAGAACCACTCGTACGCGCTGCTCCTCGCACGGCCCAACGACGTTCCCGCCGAAGCGGTGCGCGACTTCGGCTACCAGCCCGTGGTGTCGGCGAAGGAGCCCTATCAGACGCTGTTCATCGTAGTGAAGACTTCGCCCGTCAAGACCATCGCCGACGTGAAGGGCAGGACCATCCTTACGCCGGACCAGTATTCGAACATGTGGCGGGCCGCGAACGCGATGCTGCGCGACAACAAAATCGACATGGGCAAGGAGAGCGTGCGCTCGATGCGCGACCAGGCGGCGATCGGCTGGTCGCTCGAGAACGGCTTCTTCGACGTCGGCGTGGTCAACTCCGTTTCCGGGGTCGGGCGCAGCTGGGAAAAGAACGGCGGCCGCGTGATCGCGAGAAGCCGCGACCAGATCAACATGCCGATGATCGCCTCGCCGAAGGTCTCACCGGCGCAGGTGGAGCGGCTGCGCGCGGCGATCGTCGCCCTCGACTCCACCGAGAGCGGCCAGGCGGTCCTCAAGAAGATCGGCATGCCCGCCGGCTTCAAGGAAACGCCGCGCCAGGCCTTCATCGACTTCCTCGCCTGGCTGGGCGACCTGGACGTGAAGCAGCCCTGACCGGCCAGCGCGCGACAATAACTACAAGATGCCTATCACGCTGAAGGAGAGGCCCGTCTTCATGATCGGGGCGGAGCGCTCCGGCACGACCCTGGTCATGGCGATGCTCGGCTGCCATCCGCGCGTCGCGGTGCCGGAGGTGGTGTGGTACTACCCCCGGTTCAGGCCGTACCTCTACACCTATGGCGACCTCTCGAGGGACGCGAATTTCCGCACGCTCGCCGAGGAGATGGTGTTCGGGCTCAAGACCCCGTTCTGGGGAATGAAGGTCAATCCGCGGACCATCGTCGACGAGATCCTGGCCGAGCTCAAGGAGCGCAGCTTCGCGGGCATCTACTGCGCGATGCACGAGCGCTACGCCCGCACGGCGGGCAACAAGCCGCGCTGGGGCGAGAAGACTCCGCACAACCTCTTTTTCGTGAAAGAGATCCTCGAGGACTTCCCCAACGCGCAGTTCATCTTCATCACGCGCGATGGCCGCGACGCCAGCGCCGACTACATCGATTCCGCCTTCGGCCCGACCAACATCTTCTGCGCCGCCGAAAGCTGGGCGCTGTGCCAGAACGCGGTCCGCCCCTGGCGCAAGCAGCTCGCGACCGGCCAGTGGATGGACCTGTGCTACGAGGACCTGGTCAAGGACCCGATCGGGGTGCTGAAAGACGTGTGCGCCTTCCTGGGCGAGAAATTCGCCCCCGAAATGCTCGAATTCCACAAGACCGAGCTGGCGAAAAACCGGGGCGCCACCAAGGACCACAAGCCTCTCGGCCACGAGGCGAGCGACCGTTACATCGGAATCTACAAGCGCCAGCTCAGCCTGCGCGACCAGGAGATCTTCGCCGCGGTCGCGGGCAAGGAGCTCGAGGAAGCCGGCTACAAGCTCGACGTGCGCCCGGCGACCATCACCGAGGAGCAGGCCGCGCTCTGGCGCGAGCTCGACGGCCGCACGCGCGCGGCCACGATGGACGCGCCCGAGGGCCACATCGTCTACGAGAGCTACAACGACTGGCTGGTCGACCAGCGCGAGGAGCGCAAGCGCCGCGGCCTGTGGACCGACGCCGACGCGCCGAAGAACCAGTTCCCCATCGGACACCCCCACGAGGAGATGATCATGGGGCAGCGCGCCTGGCGCTACTGGAAGGAGTACCTGTGCGTGAAACGCCGCTACGCCGGCAAGTCCGCGCTCTAGGTTTTACCTTCCCGAATAATCCCTGCAAGAAACTGTAAGCGCATCTCTGCAGGGAAGCCCCGGTCCACCCTGCTCCACACAAATTCCGACAAGAAGAAACAAGAAGACACTCACCAAGGCTTACCCCCGGGAACGCGCCCAGCCTGTACTCTGGCGTCGTGATTTTGATGGCTGATCACCAGATCGGCCCGCAAACGAAACTCGGGAGGAAACATGAGCAAGTCCGGAAAAAGCTTCGCAGCCCTCGGCGCCGTAATCGTGCTCGGTTTCAGCTCCGCGGCCGGCTCGGATACCGGCAAAGACCTGATCGAGAAGTCGGCGCCGTCGTCCTCGGCGCGTGACTATCGCGCCGCCAGCGCCACCGCGCTGCGCGTCGCCTCGGCGCGCAGCCAGGTGGGCGAGACCGCCGACGCGTGCGCCGCGCTGTCCCAGTCCCTCGAGTCCTATCGCAAGGCCGTTGCGCAGGAAACCGGCGACGACGAGCCTGCCGCGTCGAGCGTCAACGACGACAGCGACGGCATGGCCGACGTGCGCGCCCGGTTCGGCTGCAAGCGCTAGGCACCGAAATCCCCTTAGCGGTTCTTGGCCCGGCGCAAGCCGGGCCTTCTTTTTTGTGGAACAATCCCTGGCTATGGCGAACGGACTAGCGGAAACGGCACCTGCGGCGCCGAGCGCCGCCCCCCCGGCAGTCAGCTGGCGGACCGAGGATTGGGTGGCGGTGTACCTCGGATTCCTCGTCATCCTCGCCACCCTCGTCCTCTTCAACACCAGGCTGATCGACCTCGGCCAGGTCGCCCCCTCCTTCCGCTGGACCACCGACGCGCAGCTCGCCTCGCGCGCGCCCGACTGGAGTGCCGCCCTGGCGGACGTTCCCGCAGCGGCGCCGCTGCGCCAAGCGCTGCTCGGCAATGACCGCAGGGCCATCGAAGCCGCCGCGGCGCAGCTCGCGAAGGCCGCGGGCCGCAATACGGTGGCCGGCACGCTCGCCTCCGAGATCCGCGGCCACGCCGCGGCGACGCCGGCCAAGGTCTTCGCCTGGCCCAACCTGGCGAAAGCGCTCTGGATCGCGCTCGCCTGGACCGCCATCGCGGCCGCAGGCGTACTCCTCATCGGCGGGAAAGCCGGGGCGTTCCTCGCCGGGTTCCCCGCGGTGTTCGCGCTGGCGTGGCTCGCCCGCGTGCTCGCCGGCAACGGCCTGTTCATCGACTACGGCGTCGAGTACGTGATCTTCGCGCTGCTGACGGGCCTGCTCGTCAGCAACACCATCGGCGTTCCCGCGTGGCTCAAGCCCGCGGTGCAGACCGAGTTCTACATCAAGACCGGCCTCGTGATCCTCGGCGCGGGACTTCTGTTCATGGAAGTGCTGCAGGCGGGCGCGCTCGGCATCGTGCAGGCGGTGCTAGTGGTGACGGTGATCTGGTACGTCTGCTTCTGGCTCGCGCGGAAGCTTCGCGTCGACGACGATTTCGCCGCCATGCTGTCCTCGTCGGTCGCAATCTGCGGCGTGTCGGCCGCGATCGCCACCTGCGGCGCGATCCAGGGCGACAAAAAGAAGCTCTCCTACGTCACTTCGCTCGTGCTGATCGTCGCCGTTCCGATGATGATCGTGATGCCCTGGATCGCCAAGAAGTTCCAGATGCCCGATCTCGTGGCCGGCGCATGGCTCGGCGGCACCCTCGACACCAGCGCCTCGGTGGTGGCCGCAGGCGCCCTGATCAGCGACGCCGCCATGAAGACCGGCGTCATCGTCAAGTTTTCGCAGAACGCGCTGATCGGCGTCGCCGCCTTCATCCTGGTGGTGTGGTGGGCCTACAAGGCGGGTGCCAAGAGCGGGACGAAAACCGACGCCGGCATCATCTGGGAGCGCTTCCCGAAGTTCGTGCTCGGCTTCCTCGCCGCCTCGGTCCTGTTCTCGTTCTTCCTGCCCGCCGAGGCGGTAAACGGCACGCGCAGCGCGCTCACCGAGTTCCGCACCTGGTGGTTCGCGCTCGCCTTCGTGTCGATCGGCCTCGAGACGCGCTTCGTCGACCTCGCCACGATGGAAGGCGGCCGCCCGGCGCTCGCGTTCATTGCGGCGCAGCTCGTCAACGTGATCTGGACGCTGCTCCTCGCCTACCTGCTCTTCGGCGGCATACTTTTCCCGTTGCCGAACATCAGCTAGCCGGTCAGTTTTTCGCAACACGAAAATCCGGGGGCCGCCCGGCTTTTTCTTGGTTCGGCGCCCTGCCATCGGAGTAGGATGCCCGCAAAGAACGCCGAGGAGGGCCCCGATGGCCAAGTACACCCTGAAGGTCAACGGCCGTAACCGCACGGTCGACGCCGAACCCGATACGCCCCTGCTCTACGTGCTGCGCGAGAACCTGGCGCTGAAGGGCCCGCGCTTCGGCTGCGGGCTGGGTCAGTGCGGGGCGTGCACCGTGCACCTCGACGGCCAGGCGGTGCGCTCGTGCCTGCTGCCGGTCGGCGACCTGAAGGGCGCGATCACCACGCTCGAGGGCCTGGGCACCAGCGCCAAGCCCTCGAAGCTCCAGCGCGCGTTCATCGACGAGCAGGCGGCGCAATGCGGCTACTGCGTCAACGGCATGATCATGTCGGCGGCAGCGCTGCTCGCGAACAACAAGTCCCCGAGCGAAACCGAGATCCGCGAGGCGCTCGCAGGCAACCTGTGCCGCTGCGGCACCCATCAGCGCATCATCGCCGCGATCAAGCGCGCGGCGGTGGCCTAGGGAGGTCTCTTCATGAATTCGAACCTTTCCTTGGACCGCAGGGAATTTCTCAAAACGACCGGTGCGCTGGTCGTCGGCTTCTCCATGTTCGGCGCAGCGAGCGCCCAGACCCTGCGCGCGCCCAAAACCGTGGCCAAGGAGGCAGTAGATTCCTGGCTGACGATTAGTCCCGACAACCGCGTCACCGTGTACTGCGGCAAGGTCGACCTCGGCACCGGCAGCCGCACCGCGCTGGCGCAACTCGCAGCCGAGGAGCTCGACGTCGCCTTCGAGCGGGTCGAGATGGTGATGGGCGACACGGCGACCACGCCCGACCAGTGGCTGACCGCCGCGAACCTCACGATCTTCCAGGGCGGCTCGGAGCTGCGACGCGCCGCGGCGAGCGCGCGGCGTGCGCTCGTTGAGCGTGCGGCCGAGCGCCTTGCCGTTCCTTCCAATGAACTCATTGTTGACGACGGTGTGGTGCGCGTGAAGTCCAATCCCGCGCAGTCGCTGCGCTACGGCGAGCTGATCGGCGACGGGCTCAAAGTCGAGGTCGATCCGAAGATCGCGCTCAAGAAGAGCTCCGAATACCGCCTGATCGGCAAGTCGATCCGGCGGGTCGACATTCCCGGCAAGGTCACGGGCGAGTTCACCTACGTCCACGACGTGCGCGTGCCGGGGATGCTGCATGCGCGCGTGATTCGCTCCGATCTGAACGAGGCGCGCATCGACGAGGTCGACCTCTCCGAGGCGCGCAAGGTGCACGGCTACGTGCAGACCGTGCGCAAGAAGGACTTCCTCGCGGTGGTGGCCCGCAGCGAATGGGCCGCGATCAAGGCGGCGCGGGCGGTGCGCGTGTATTGGCGGCCCGGTACTCCCCTCCCTGACCAGGGAGGCATGTTCGACTACTGGCGCAGGCTGCCGGTCGCGAAGGAGGAGGTCACCCAGACCGCGGGCGACGCGAAGAGCGCGCTCGAATCGAGCGCTCGGCGGGTGAAGGCGCGCTACGACTTCGCGGTGCAGACGCACGCCACGATCGGCCCGTCGTGCGCGGTGGCCGACTTCAAGGACGGCAAGCTCACGGTTTGGACCTCCTCCCAGGCCACGCATTCCATGCAGCACGAGCTTTCCGCGATCACCGGCCTGCCCAGGGAAGCGATTCGCCTCGTGTTCGTCGAGGGCGCGGGCTGCTATGGCCGCAACGGCACCGAGGACGCCGCGGCGGACGCGTCGCTGATCTCGCAGACGATCGGCAAGCCCGTGCGCGTCCAATGGTCGCGCGCCGACGAGACCGCGCGCTCGCCGAAGAGCCCGCCGCGCAGCATGGACCTCGAGGCGGGCCTCGACGCGCAGGGCAACGTGACGGCGTGGAACGCGGACTTCTACATCGCGCTCAATCAAATCGTCGCGTTCAAGCCGCTCGATTTTCCCCTGCTCGCGGCGATGGAGTCCGGCCTGCCGCGGCCGGGCAACTGGGTGGGGTTCCTGTTCCAGAACTCGGGCCAGCCCTACCAGTTTCCGAACGTCCGCGTGAACACGAAGCACATCAGCGAGACCTTCTTCCGCTCCTCGCACCTGCGCAGCCCGGGCCGGATCGAGAACAGCTTCGCCAACGAGTCGTTCATGGACGAGCTCGCCGCGGCCGCGAAGGCCGATCCGGCCGAGTTTCGCCTGCGCTACCTCAAGGACGAGCGCGCGATCGACGTGATCCAGGCGGCGATGAAGCTCGCAGGCTGGCAGGCGCGGCCCGGGCCGAACCCCAATGCCGGAAACGGCGACGTCGTCACCGGGCGCGGCATTTCCTACCTGCGCTACAACAACGCCATCACCTACGTGGCGGCGGTGGCCGAGGTGGAGGTCGACAAGCGCTCCGGCGCGATCCGGGTCACGCGCGTGTGCGCGGGCCACGACTGCGGCGAGATGGTGAATCCCGACGGCGTGGCGAACCAGGTCCAGGGCGGCGTGCTGCAGACCGTGAGCCGCACGCTCAAGGAGAGCGTGCGCTGGACCGGCGACCGGGTAACGAGCGTCGACTGGGCCACCTACCCCATCCTGACCATGACCGAAGCGCCCAAGGTCGAGGTGGCGCTGATCGACCGGCCGGGGACCACCGCCTGGGGCGCCGGCGAGCCGATGGCGTGCGCCATTCCGGCGGCGATCGGCAACGCGGTGTTCGATGCCACCGGCGTGCGGCTGCGCCAGGTGCCGTTTACTCCGGACAGGGTGAAGGCCGCGCTGGCGACGAAGACCTGATTTTTCACGTCGCTGCGGGATAATGGACGGCATGAAAGCCATTGCCGCCTTCGCCGTCGCCCTGTGCCTCTTCGATCCAGCCCGAGCGCAAGACGCGGCTGCGAGTTTTCCTGCCAAGCCGGTCCGCATCTTCGGCCAGGGCATGGGCAGCACGGCCGATTATGTTTCGCGCTATCTCGCGCAGCGCCTGCAGGAGCGCTGGGGCCAGCCGGTGATCGTCGACAGCCGCTCGGGCGCGGGCGGCACGATTCCCGCGGACGCGGTGGCAAAGTCCCCGCCCGACGGCTACAACCTGGTGATGGGCCACGCGGGCCCGTTCGTGAGCGCGGTGTCGCTCTACGCCAAGACCCTGCCCTACGACCCGCTCAAGGACTTCGCGCCCGTCTCGATGGTCGCGACCGGGGTCACCGTGCTCGTGGTGCATCCCTCGGTGCCGGTCTCGAGCGCGAAGGAATTCGTCGCCTACGTGAAGCAAAAAGGGGAGATTCCGTACGCTTCCGCCGGCAACGGCTCCATCAGCCACCTGACCGGCGAGCTCCTGAAGAAGGTCGCCGGGATCGAGATGCAGCACATTCCGTACAAGAGCGCCGGCAACGCGCTCACCGCGCTGCTCTCGGGCGAGGTGCCGGTGTCGTTCCTGTCGCCGCTCACCGCGCACGCGCAGCTGAAATCCGGCAAGCTGCGCGCGCTCGCCGTGTCGAGCACCACGCGCTTCCCCGGCGCCCCGGACATCCCGAGCGCGGCCGAGGCGGGCATTCCCGGCATGGAGGCCAAGCTCTGGTTCGGCCTGTTCGCGCCGGCGAATACGCCCAAGCCTGTGATCGCCAAGCTGAACCGCGAAGTCGGCGCCATCCTCGGCGCGCCCGAGACCCAGGAAACCTTCCTCAAGCAGGGCGTCGCCTCGACTCCGTCCACCCCGGAGGAGCTCGCCGACTGGGTGCGCGCCGAGCTGGCGCGCTGGACCCCGATCATCCAGGCCGCCGGAATCAAGGCCGACTGATGAAGCACCGCCGCCTCGGCGCGCACGGTCCGACGGTGTCGGCCATCGGCCTGGGCGCCGGGAGCGCCACCACGCATTTCGGCGAGCGCGACGGCGAGGTGCAGATCGAGACGATGCAGCGCGCGCTCGACCTCGGCGTCACGTTCTTCGACACCGCCGACCGCTACATGAAGGGCCGTCACGAGAACTTGCTCGGGCGCGCGTTGAAGGGCCGCCGCGACCAGGTGATCCTCGCTTCGAAATTCGGCAACTTCGACCTGCCGGGCGGGCGCAAGGGCTACAACGGCAAGCCGGAGTACGTTCCCCAGGCGTGCGAAGCGAGCCTCCGGAACCTCGGCGTCGAGCACATCGACCTCTACTACCTCCACCGCATCGATCCCGAGGTGCCGATCGAGGACACCGTCGGCGCCATGGCGAAGCTGGTGCAGCAGGGCAAGGTGCGCTGGCTCGGGCTCTCCGAGGCGGGACCCGGCTCGCTCGAGCGCGCCTGCAAGGTCCATCCGATCACCGCGCTCCAGACCGAGTACTCGCTCTGGGCGCGCGACGTGGAAGACTCGATCCTCCCCGCCTGCCGGCGCCTCGGCATCGGCTTCGTGCCCTACGCGCCGCTCGGCCGCGGGCTCCTCACCGGCAACGTGCGCTCGCTCGACGACATCGCGCCCCACGACCTGCGCCGGCTGCAGCCGCGCTTCCAGCCCGGCAACCTCGAGCGCAACCTCGAGCTCCTCAAGCCGCTCGACACGATCGCCGCCGCGCACGGCGCGACCAAGGCGCAGATCGCGCTCGCCTGGCTCCTTGCGCAGGGCGAAGACATCGTTCCCATCCCCGGCACCAAGCAGCAGAAATGGGTGGAGCAGAACGTAGACGCAGTCAACATCAATTTGGATCCATCGGAGCTTCGAGTTCTGGCCGATACGTTCAAGCCCGGCGCGCGCGCTGGCGAGCGCTACACCCCCGGATATTTCACTACTCTCGGAGCCTGAGCATGTCCGCAGTCTTGCAAACGAAGAAAGATCCACGCGTCGAAGCCGCGATCTCCCACTGGGCGCCGCGCTTCGTCGCGAACGGCGTGCCGCTGTCCGACTTCGAGGAAGTGACCGCGAGCTGCGAGCGCTGGGAGGACTGGTGCCGGCTGTGGTCCGAGCGCGCCGCGATCCATGAGGGGCTGGGCGAAGCCGCTCTTTCTCAAGGTCATACTTTGACAGCAGCGGGCCATTACACACGGGCGGCGGTGTGCTACCACTTCGGCAAGTTCCTCTTCGTGATCGACCTCGCGCAGATGAAGCAGGCGCACATGAAGGCGGTCGAATGCCGCAACCGGGCACTGCCGCATCTCGTGCCGCCGGGCGAGCGTGTGGCCATTCCCTACGAAGGGAAGCACCTCTACGGCAACCTGCGCAGGCCCGCGGGCGGCGCGCGCGCTCCGATCGTCGTGATGTGCATGGGGCTCGACTCGGCGAAGGAGGAAATGAACGACTACGAGGAGCGCTTCCTGGCCCGTGGTCTCGCCACGCTCGCCTTCGACGGTCCCGGACAGGGCGAAGCCGAATACGACTTCGCGATCTGCCCCGAGTACGAGAAACCGGTGAAGGCGGTGTTCGACTGGCTGGAGACGCGGCGCGACATCGACCCAAGGCGCGCTGGCATCTGGGGCGTATCGCTCGGGGGCTATTACGCGCCGCGCGCCGCGGCGTTCGAGCGCCGCGCCAAGGCCTGCGTGGCGCTCTCGGGCCCGTATGCCCGCTCCGACAGCTTCGAGGGCCGGCCGTCGATCAACGTGGAGACCTTCCGCGTGCGCTCGAAGAGCGCGACGCTCGAGGAGGCCGGCAAAGTGGCGCTGCGCATGTCGCTCAAGGGCGTGGCGAAGAACATCACCTGCCCGATCTACATCGTCGCCGGCACCCGCGACCGGCTCACGCCGCACACCGAGGCCGAGAAGCTCGCCGCGGAAGTCTCGGGTCCGTGCGTGCTCTCGGTCATCGAGGGCGGCAACCACGTCGTGAACAACCTCTGGTACCGCTACCGCGACCAGACCGCCGATTGGATGGCGGAGCGCCTCAAAGGATAAACGCGACGCCGCTGCGCTCGCAGATCGCGCGCAGCTTCTCGAGCAGCGATACCGGGAGCGGAATCCCCTCGCGAAGCCGCCGCTCGCGCGACGCCGCCTCAGGGTCGCCCGGCACGAGCACCGGCTGGGACGCGTCCACCGGAAGGGTCCCGTGCAGCACGTCGATCACGGCATCGAGATCCTCCTCGAACGCGCCGTCAGGGCGGAAAGCCTTGGGGTCGATGGCCAGAAAAAAATGGCCCAGCCGATCCGGGTCGGATGGCTTCTGCGTCTTCACGCGGATGGGAGAGAACGAGGCGCCGGACAACGTGCCGCCGAGGATGTGCACCATCAGCGCGAGCCCGTAGCCCTTGTGGCTCGACATCTCGGCCGTGCCGCCTAGGGGGGTCTGACCTCCTCCCTTCTTCTTGCTGTAAACAATCTCCAGTGCCTCGGCCGGCTCCGTAATCGGCTGACCCTGTCCGTCCAACACCCATCCGGCCGGCAACCGCTTGCCGTTCAGCTCGTAGACCTTGATCTTGTTGTTCGCGACGCTGGAGGTGGCCATGTCGAGGAGAAACGGACGGTTGCGGCGCGCGGGCGCGGCGAACGCGATCGGATTGGTGCCCAGCACCGGCACTGCGGCGCGCGTGGGCACTACCGCGATCGAGCGCGTGGCGCTCGTGACCATGCCGACGAGGCCTTCCCTGGGGGCGAGCGCGGCGTAGTAGCCGGCGGCGCCGAAGTGGTGGGAGTTGAACACGCTCACCACGCCCACGCCCATCGCTTTTGCCTTGACGATGGCGAGTTGCATGCCCATCACCGCGGCCGGATGGCCGAGCCCGGCATCCGCGTCGACCAGGGCGGTAACGGCCGTCTCCTTGACAACGCGGGGATGAGCTTTGAGGTTCAGCTTCCCCTTGGACTTCGAGTTCTCGTAGTCCATCAGCATCGAGACGCCATGCGAATCGACGCCGGCAAGGTCGGTCTCGACCATCACCTCCGCCGTGGTGCGCACGATCTCCGGATCCATGCCCCAGGAGTCGAGGATCGTCACGATCTGCTCGCGCACCCGCGCGGCGGCGTAAAGCTTCGGCGCGCTCATTCCTCCACCCGGATCCCGGCGGCCTTGATGATCTCCGCCCACTGCGCGGACTCGGCGAGCATCGCCGTGCCGAACTCCTCTGCCGAGTTCCCGACCACGTCGGCGCCGAGATCGGCGATTTTCTTCTGCAGGTCGTCGTGCTTCAGAACCCGCAGGACGTCTTGGTTAACTTTCAAAAGCGTTTCTCTCGGTGTCGCCGCCGGAGCGAGCAAGCCAAACCAGTTGGTGAGCGCGTAGCCAGGCAGGCCCGACTCGGCGATGGTCGGCACCTCGGGCAGCAGCGCCGAGCGCTTCGGTCCGAGCACCGCGAGCGCCTTCAACCGGCCCGCTCTGATGTGCGGCAGGTACTGCACCAGGCTGTCCATCGTCAGCATGACGCGTCCGCCGATGAGATCGTTCATGCTCGGCGCGCTGCCTTTGTAGGGCACGTGCTGCAAATCGACGCCGGCACGGCGCTTGAAGAGCTCCATCGCGAGGTGCGGCGCGCCGCCGGGCCCGGACGAGCCGTACGCGATCTCGCCCGGGCGCTGCTTCGCCAGCTCGATCAGCTCCCGCACGCCTTTCGCCGGAAGCGCCGGATTGGCAAGGAACACGAAGTGCACGTCGACCACCTTGGTGATCGGCGCGAACGCCCGCAGCGGATCCACCGTCATCTTCGGGTAGAGATGCTGGTTGGCCGTCATGTTGCCCATCGTGGCCATGAAGAGCGTATGGCCGTCGGGGTCGGCGCGGGCGGCCGCCTCGGTGCCGAGCGTGCCGCTGGCGCCGGCCCGGTTCTCCACGATCACCGCCTGGCCCCACGCCTCGCCGAGGCGCGGCGCGAGCAGCCGCGCAACGATGTCGGTGCCGCCGCCCGGCGGGAACGCGACGATGATCTTGACCGGCTTGGTGGGAAAAGCGAACGCAGCGCTCCCCAACGTGAGGAGAGCAAGCAGAAAAACGGCTCTCATAGGCCTCATGTGACTTAGACTAACTCACAAGGAGAGGCGATGCGCAGGCTGATCGGCATCCTGGTCGTTCTCTTTGGGTCCGCGGCGCTGGGCGCGGAGGACTACCCCGCGCGCAGCGTGCGCGTGGTCGTGCCGTTCGCCCCCGGCGGGGGCACCGACATCGTGGCGCGCATCCTCGGGCGCGAGCTCTCGCAGAAGCTCGGCCAGAGCTTCGTGATCGAGAACCGGCCCGCGGGCTCGGGCATCGTCGGCGCCGACCTCGTCGCCAAGGCGCCGGCCGACGGCTACACGCTGCTCTTCGCGTTCTCTTCGCTTTCGAGCAGCGCCAAGCTCTTCAGTCACCTGCCCTACGACCCGACTCGCGACTTCGCGCCGGTCGCGCTCGCCACCACCTCGCCGCTGCTCGCCGTGGTACCGGCGTCGCTGCCGGCGAAAAACGTCGCCGAATTCATCGCCCACGCCAAGGCACACCCCGGAAAGCTGAACTACGGCTCCTCGGGCCCGGGCAGCTCGCCGCATCTCGCGACCGAGCTCTTCCTCTCGATGACCGGCACGCAGATGGCGCACATCGCCTACAAGGGCATCGCCCCTGCGATCACCGCACTCCTCGCCGACGAAGTGCAGTTCTCCCTCGTGCCGATCGCCGTAGGCATGCCGCACGTACGCTCGGGCAAGCTGCGCGCGCTGGGCGTCGCGGGGCTGACCCGCTCCAGCGCCGCGCCCGAGCTGCCGACCATCGCCGAGTCGGGCCTGCCGGGCTTCGAAGTGATCGGCTGGTGGGGCGTGCTCGCGCCCGCAAAGACGCCACGCAGCGCGATCGATCTCCTGAACCGCGAGCTGCGCGGCGCGCTCGAGGCAGCGGACGTCCGGCGCACGCTCCTCGACCAGGGCATGGATCCGGCGCCCGGTACGCCCGAGCAGTTCGGCGCGCTCATCAGGACCGACATGGACAAGTGGGGCGAGATCGGCCGCCGCCTCGGCGTGAAGCTCGACTAGGGTGTTTCTGCGTAGATCGCATTCACCGCGGCGGCGACCCGCACCGGCTGCGCCCAGTCGGAATATTTCGCGCGGAACTCCGCCTGCAGCACGTCGGACGCTTCGCTCGCGGCCTTCCCCGCGCGCTTGAGCTCGGTGACGCGGGCCTGAAGGTCCTTCAGGTAAGAGCGGTACTGCCCAATGATCGAAGCATCGGCGAGCGGCCCATGCGACGGCACGAGGCGCTGCGCGTGGAACGCGTCCAGCGCGTCGAGGCTTCTCAGCCAGGTATCCGAGCGCGACTGCGGCGTGGCGAAGGCCGGAAAGGCGCCGCTCATCGCGAGGTCGCCCGAGAAGAGCACCCGGTCCTCCTCGACATAGAACACGACATCGCCGCGCGTATGACCGGGTCCGAGCCTCAGGCACCGCACCTTCACACCGCCAAGGTCGAGCGTCTTCTCGGTGTCGAAAAGCTCGTCCGGCTTGCGAAACGACGTGAAGCCCTTCAGCACGTCGGCAACCACCGGAGAGCGGCTGGAGAAGATCTTCACCCACTCCATGCCCATCTCGTCGACATCCTGTTGCTGGGCCCTGGCGCGGACCAGCTTCGCCGTCGGCGGCAGCCCCGCTTCGCCAGTGGTGTGCTCGGGGTGAAAGTGCGTAGTGACAAGATAAAGCTCGCGGTTGCGGCTCACCTTGGCGGTCTCGCGCAACACCGCCTCGCCGCTGCGCGCGCCCATGCCTGGGTCGACGATCAGCGTCGCGCGGTTGCCCACCACGATCCCCACGTTCGGCACCATCGGCACGCGCTCGTCCGGAATGGCGTACACGTGCTCCGAGAGCTTGACCGTGGTGCCTTCCTTCACGACCGGCGGCGACTGCGCTATGCAGTAGTCAGATAAAAGGAAGGAAAGGAATAAGAAGAAGCCGAAGAACTTCATTTTTCCTCACTCGGGTTGAATGCCGATGTTCTGGATGATCTTGCGGAACCGCGGAATGTCGCGCTGCACGAGCTCGCGCAGCGCCTCGCCGGTGCCGCCGGTGGGCTCGAGCCCGGCCGCGCCCAGCCGCTCGGCGATCTGAGGGGTCGCTAGCGCGCGCTTCATCGCCTCGTACAGCCGCTCGGCGATCGGCCGCGGCGTGCCAGCGGGGAGCGCGAGCGCGAAATACGTCGGGACCAGCGTATCGTCATCCCCGCCGGCTTCGGCGAGCGTCGGAACGTCGGGAAGCAGCGCCGAACGCCCTTGTGCGCCGATGGCGAGCGCGCGCAGGCGTCCATCGCGCACGAAGCCAAGCACCGCCGCCGGCGAGGCGATCGTGACGCCCGCCTCGCCCGCGACCACCGCCTGCACCGCTGGTCCCGCGCCCTTGTAGGGCACGTGAGCAAGGTCGATGCCGAGGCGCGCCTTCAGCGCTTCGATGTTGAGCTGTGCCATGCTGGCGATGCCAAAGCTCGCGTAGTTGATGCCACCGGGCTTCGACTTGGCGAGCTTCGCCAGTTCGGCGAGCGACTTCGCCCCAAGCTTCGG
>Ga0075429_100000099_pt1 | contig 47825 bp, 35 predicted proteins | sample RhiMetdeltSRZDD3_FD_75295 | JGI IMG/M metagenome (GOLD analysis project Ga0075429, IMG submission 75295) | Populus rhizosphere microbial communities from Tennessee, USA - Rhizosphere MetaG P. deltoides SRZDD3 | ecosystem: Host-associated > Plants > Roots > Rhizosphere > Soil | place: USA...
CAGGCCGGATGCTCCGACCTCCTTGCGTGCAGTGCCGGACCCGCGCACCGAGAGCACCGGCGTGGTCGTGCCGCCGGAGGCGCCGGTCGAGAACCCGAGCGGGCCGGCACCGTCGAGGGCACCCGCTGGCCTGCTCGTGCCGGGTGCACCGGAGGAGAGTGCACATTCACCCGCCCCGGGGCGGGTGGATCCGGCGCAGGGTGCCGCTCTCGAGGCGCCCCATGCTCCACGCCCGCGTGTGGCACCGCTTTCACCTGGACGCTATGAACTGCGCGTCGCGCTCGACCAGGAGGCGCACGACCTGCTGCGCCAGCTCCAGGCACTGCTCGCACACTCGGTCCCGTCCGGTGACATCCCCGAGCTCCTCAAGCGCGCGCTGAAGCTCGCGGTGCGGGATGCCGAGCGACGCAAGTTCGCCTCGACTTCGCACGTCGGAGCGAAGCGCCGCTCTAAGAACCCGCGCCATATCCCGGCCGACGTGCGGCGTGCCGTCCATGAGCGCGACAAGTCCCAGTGCACGTTCGTGAGTACCGCTGGAAAGCGCTGCACGGAGACACGACTTCTGGAGTATGACCACGCGCACCCCGCCGCACGCGGCGGGCGGGCCACCGTTGCGAACTTGCGGCTTCGCTGCCGGGCGCACAACCAATACGAGGCAGCGCGCACCTATGGCGCTGGCTTCATGCGCGAGAAACGGCAGGCTGCCAGGGCTCGAAACGAAACCGCGAGCATGATGCGAGGGGTTGCGGCCGAACGGGCACGTATGCGTGCCGGCACCACGGGCCCGGCGAGAGCGGGATAGACCGGTGGTGCTGGACCGAACGGTTCACCACGGCCAACGGCACTCCCTCGCAGGTTCGGGGAATTGCTCATGGGTCGCCCGATGCTCGAGGCGTGTGAACGACCTCGTGCGACCCCGCAATTCGCTCCGCGATTCGTCGCGGAGTCATTTGCCCCACCCCGCGTGCCGAGGCACACCACTTGCCCTTTGCGGCGCGCCCGTGACGCCTGCCGCTGCGCGAATCGCAGCTGTGGCGCTGGAACGGGTTACGAGCACAGCGCGGTACACGGATCGCCGAGAACGCGAACCCCTTCGCGTTTTGCATCGGCACCCCGTGCACTTCTGGCATCGGCACACCCCGGAGGCGGGTCACGTGAGCGTGTTCGCGAACTCGAGGCGGCACCGGCGGCGCTACGCGCTGGCGATCCTGGTGGGGTCGCCGTTTGTCGCGCTGGGCTGCGCCTCGCCTACCGCGCCGCCCGATCCGCCCTCTGGGGGACACGCGTTCGCGCCCAGCTACGCGCAGTTCCAGGCCCAGGTCGAGCCGGTGCTCCAGCGCCACGGCTGTGACGCAGGTGGCGACTGTCACGGCGGAGGCCCGCGCGGTGCGCTCGAGCTCTCGCCCGCCGGCGCGAAGAACACGCTGTTCGACTTCGACCAGGTCTCGCTCCAGGTGAATGCGGGCACGCCCGACGCGAGCCCCATCCTCACCAAGCCGCTCGCACTCGCGGCCGGCGGAGCGCCGCACGGGGTCAAGGTGTTCGCGAGCACCTCGGACACGGACTACGTGGCGATCCGCAGCTGGATCCTCGCCGGGGTGACGCCGTGACGTGCGCGCGTCGTCTGCTCGCCGGCTTCGCGGCACTCGCGCTGGCCGCGACGGCCGCCCGCGCGCAGGTCGCGACGACCGACAGCGCGACCGTGATGGTGCCTGCCGACACGGCGGCGGTACCCGTCTACCGCAAGGACGGGCTCGAAGCGCTGGTGCCGGAGCTGGCGGTGAACGCGTACAGCCTCGCGAGCGGGCCCCGGCCGTTCCTCAATCGGCTCGCGGTCACGCCCACGCTCGGCACGCTCGGCACCGAGCGGCTGTTCATGGTGCGCATCGCCTACAACCCGAACTCGTGGCTCGGTTACGAGGCCGAGCTGGGACACAACCCCAGCCAGGCGGTGCACGCGATCTTGAACCGACTGAGCCTCATCGTGCGCCGCCCTGTTCCCGGGCGGCTGCAACCTTATGTCACCGCCGGCTACGGCATGACCGTCGTCCTCCCCGGACGATCCGTGAATGCGGATGCCGTCACCAAGAACATGCTCACCATGGGCGGTGGGCTGGAGCTTTACGTCCGGGACGATCTCGCGCTTCGCGGCGAGATGCGGCGCAGCACCGTCTTCGGGCGTCAGGCGAACCGTGAAGGTCTGGTCACGTACGACTACGTGGAGCAGACCCTGGGCCTCTCGTTCTACCGGACGATCAGGCCGTGACTCACGGATCCTCGACCGGAGGGCCAAGCGAAACCATGACGCCTCGAATCCAGCATCGCGCCCGACACGCCCGGTTCGCACCGCTCGCCCGCGTGTGCGTGCTCTCGCTGCTCGTGACGAGCTGTCGCGACAGCGCCCCTGACGACTTGATCCAGCAGGAGTCCACCACCCAGGCGCTGGTGTTCGTGAAGACCACCGCCGCGGGGACGCTCAATCGCACCGAGGCTCCCGGCAACTTGTTCAAGCTCTCGCCCATCACGCCGGACGGTGTGGTCTCGCCGCTCACGAACTTCACCGGCGCCAATGTCTGCGACCCGACGGTGTCCTTCGACGGCAAGAAGATCCTGTTCTCGATGCGGCCTTCGGGAAGCGGCGATCACAACATCTATGAGATCGACGCCGACGGCACGCATCTCCGCCAGGTGACGTCCGGCGGCGGCGACGACTTCGACCCGCTGTACCTCCCGGACGGCCGCATCGCGTTCACGAGCACGCGGGCCGGCGAGATGGACGAGTACAACCACGCTCCGTCGGCGACGCTCTACACCTGCAACCTGAACGGTTCCGGGATCGAGCGCATCAGCTTCAACCAGAGCGACGACTTCGACCCCGAACTGCTGCCGGACGGCCGGCTCGTCTACACGCGCTGGGAGCACTTCGGGACCATGAACCGGTTCCCGCTGTTCTTCACGAACCCCGACGGCACCGGCACGTTCCACTTCTTCGGGCCGCACGGCCGCAACTTCTTCCACCCGGTGGTCACACCCGATGGGCGGCTGCTCGCCATCGAGTCCACGATGGTGGAGGAGGACAACGGGCCGCTCGCGTTGCTGAAGCCCGAGCAGGGCCCGGCCGATCCGGCGACGGGCTTGAGCACGCTGCACTGGGACGTGCTCACGCCGCAGATCAACACCGACGGCGAGCCCTGGCCCATGGGGGCGTTCAAGTACCCGCGCGCGTTGGGCGGCAATGCGTACGTCGCCTCCTACACGCTCCCGGCCGCAACGGGAGCGGAAGCCGACTATGCGCTCTACACGTTCTCGCTCGACCAGACGGGCGCGGGCACGCTGGCCGACCCGGCGACGTTCGCCGTGGGCAACCTGACGTTCCTGTACAACGACCCGAACACGAACGAGTTCGACGCCCAGCTGCTGGCGCCGCATGCCAAGCCCCCGGTCATCGCTTCGACGGTGGATCACGGCGTGACCTACGGCGAGTTCATCGCGCAGGACGTGTTCAACCGCAGCCACACGGACGGCCAGGAAGTCCCGGTGCGCGGCTCGGACCCCATCGACAGCATCGCGGTCATCGCGGCGCGGCCGACGCTCGTGGGCGAGATGAACGACTTCTCGGCGAACGATTTCGAGAAGCGCGCGCTGATCGGCTTCGCGCCTGTGCAGTCCGACGGTTCGTTCCGCATCCGCGTGCCCGCGAACACGCCGATCAGCTTCGCCACGCTCGACAATCTCGGCCGCGGCTTCGTGGTCAAGCGCACGCACCTGTACGTGCGACCCGGCGAGCAGTTCAACAAGTGTGTGGGCTGCCATGAGGACCGTGTCCCCGGCGGACCGACGCCGACGAACCCGAATCCGGCGGCCGCGATGCTGCCCGCGCACGACCTGAACGTGCCCGCCTCGAACTTCATGGTCATCAACTACCAGAACGACATCGGCCCGATCGTGAACGCGAAGTGCGTGAGCTGCCACCAGCCGGTGATCGTCGGGCCCGACACCACGCTGGCGGGCAACCTCGACCTCACGTCCGTCCCCGACACCGTGCGCATGAACCGCATCTTCCCGCGCGCCTACGTGAACCTCTCGGGCGAGATGATGAGCGGCGGCGCGCAGGTCACCGACCCGGCGTTCCCGCGCCGCTCGCGGCTCATCGACTACATCCTGGGCGCCGGCACGCGCAGCGGTTCGGGCGTGCACCCGTCGGGCGCGGACTCGCTGACCGCTGCCGAGCGTCGCAGGTTCAACCTCTGGGTGCTGCTGGGCGCCCAGTACAAGTGAGCGAGGAGCGCTTCCCCATGACCCGCACCCAGCCCGGAATCATTCCTCGCGTCGTGTTGCTGGCGGCATGCGCCGCCGCGCTGGCCGCCGGTTCGCCGGCGCGGGCCGGCGACGCCGTCGCGGCTTACTCGGCTGCCAACGGCAGCGCCGAGGCCACGCTGGGCCGCCACACGCTGCGCATGCTCGACGGCTCGAGCACGACGCTGGCCGAGATGCGCGGCCAGGTCGTGGTGGTGAACTTCTGGGCCACGTGGTGTGCGCCCTGCCGCCGCGAACTGCCGCGCCTGGATGCGCTGCACCGCGAGATCCGCACGCAGGGTGCGCGTGTCGTCGCGGTCTCGATCGACCAGAACGCCGACAACGCACGACGCTTCGCGCGTGCCGGCCGACTGTCCATGCCGGTCGCGCACGACGGGCCCGAAGGCCTCGCGCGCGAACTGGACCTGCGCCACGTGCCGGCCACCGTCGTGCTGGACCGCGACGGCCGCATCGCGTGGAGCACCGGCCGCTCCGACGACGCCGAGCTGGCGAAGCTGGAGTCCGTGGTGCGGCGCTTGCTCGGCGCCGTCCCGGTGGTGGCCGACGACCCGAACGGAGGCGGGCGATGAAGATAATGAAGCGAGCATCCTGGCGGCGGGCCGCCTGGCTGCTGCTCGCCGCGGCGCTGTGCGCGCCGTCGCTGACCGGCTGTGCGGCGAAGGGGGTCGCGGCTTACCAGCGCGAGAACCTCGCCGACCCGATCATGGCGTTCCAGACGCGGGCGAAGAAGGACGCTCGCCGCGTGCGCGCGCTCGAGGCCCGCGAGGGCTCGACTGGCGGTATCGGCGGTGAGGGCGGGGGCTGCGCGTGCAAGTGAACCCGCGCATGGGTCGCGGCCTCGTGGCCGTCCTGCTCGGCGTGTGCGCCGCCTCTCCGTCGGCCGCGCAGGCCACGGGGGATCCCGCTGCGGTGAACGGGCTGTTCCGCCTGTTCGTGGACTCGAAGCACGTGCTCGTGCGTTCGCTGGTCCAGGACTACAGCATGCCGGTCGCGGGTGACGTGAACCTGACGCTGCACTGGAACAACGAGCACGTCACCATCCCGGGCGTGTCCGCGCCGGTGGGCAGCCCCGAGGCGATCGACGCGATCACCACCGCGAGCCGGCCCATCTCCGGCGACGCCTACCAGGACTACGAGAAGGTGCGCAACGAGCTCGAGGGCCAGGTCACGCGCGGGCCGGTCGCGGTCGGCTACTACTACTCGATGGAGAGCGACTACGTGGGCCAGCAGGTGTCGGCCACGTACAACCGCGATCTCCGCGACGACCAGCTGAACCTGTCGTTCGGCACCAGCTGGGGCTGGGACGACATCCTGCCGCTCGAGAACCAGCGTTCCACCACGGCGGCGAGCACGAAGAACACCCTGCACTGGAACGCGGTCGCCACGCAGCTGCTCTCGCCCACGTCCGTGGTCCGCTTCGGCGTCGAGTACAACCACGTGTCCGGACTGCAGCACAACCCGTACCGCCTGGTGTACGCGGGCGGTACGACCGTGCCCGAGCGCCATCCCGACTCGCGCGAGCGGCGCGACGCGTTCGTGAAGTTCCACCAGTACCTGTCGAATCGGTCGAGCCTCCAGTTCGACTACCGGATCTACGACGACGACTGGGGGGTGCTCTCGCACGAGATCGCCGGGGGCCTGTCGCAGTACGTCACGCGCGGCTTCTATGCGCGCTACCAGTACCGCTGGTACCGCCAGTCGAGCGCCAACTTCTGGAGCGACGACTACACCACGACCCAGGGCATCGACGGCTACCTCACCGGCGACTACCGGATGAGCCCGCTGTCCTCCCACCTGTTCGGCCTGTCGCTCAACGCGGACCTCAGCGTGCTGGCACCCGATTCACCGACGCTGCGCCGCTTCGCGCTGACTTTCGACTACGAGCGTTACTTCAACAACGAGAACTATTCGGCGGACATCCTGGAAACGGGTGTGGAGTTCCGTTTCTAGGGCGTCTGCAGTGGCGAAAGAGAGGAGCCTGACGTGCGACGAGCCATCCTGTTGAGCCTCGGCATCCTGTTGGTCGCCGCGACGGATCCGCGAGCGGACACGTTCGAGCGTGCACGCATCGTCCCTGACCTGGGACTCGACGCCATCACCCGGGGGGTCACGCGCCAGCAGGTCGGGCGCAATGTGTTCTCGGACCCCTGGGCCACGGCGACCATCGGCCACGTCGATCTGTACGACGTGTTCCCGTACGTGGAGTCGCGCGCGTTCCAGGTCGTCTCCGACCCGCGCTGGAACCGGCTCGTGGTCGGCGAGGCCGGGCGCGCGCTGCGCGCCTATGACTTCGCGGGCGGTTCGTTCGGCGCACTCGCGGAGCCGCGCGGCCTGGCGGTGGACGAGAACGACCGCGTCTACGTCGCCGATGCCGGCAACGACCGCATCCTGGTCCTGCAGGCCAGCGCGACGTACGGCGACATGACGCTGGAGCCGCTCTACGAGATCAAGGGCCTCGCGCGTCCGTTCGACGTGTCGTGGTCGGACGGCGGGACGCCGTTCACGGCGGGTGACGACCTGCTCTACGTGGCCGACACCGGTCGCAATCGCATCGCGGCGTTCAAGCTGGGCGCGAACACCGCCCGCGAGATCGCGTCGCTGGGCACGCTCGGCAGCGGCGTGGGCCACTTCGCCGGTCCCATGGCGATCCGTGCCGGCCGCGACGCGGGCCGCAACACACGCGACGTGTTCGTCGCCGACGCCCACAACGGCCGCATCGTGCGGCTGGTGCATGACGCTTCGGGCCTGCGCTGGGCCGCCGAGGCCGCCGCCGAAGCCGACGTCGTGACGTCGCTCGACACCGACCAGTGGGGCAACGTGTATGCCGCCGCCCCGAACCGCGGCGTGGTGCGCAAGTTCGCTCCGGACCTGGCCCCCGTCGCCGAGCTGCGTGGCGACCTCGTGCGCCCGCGCAACTTCCACGTGCCGTTCTTCACCGTGCGCGACCACCGCACCGGGACCGTGACGCGCGAGGGCCGTGCGAGTGGCCTCACGATCGAGGAGTGGACGGATGCCAGCGGCGTGCGGCTGTGGAACCTGGGGCTCGAGGTCCCGGAGCTCACCGTCACCGGTGCGGCGCCGGCCGCGCGGTTCACGCTGACCGACCGGGCCAGCGTCACGCTCGAGCTGGCCGACGCCGCGGGTGGCGCCGCGCTGGTGCACCGCTCCGCGGGCACGCTGAATGCGGGCTCGCACACGCTCGCGCTCACCGACGCGGACCGCGCCGCGGTCGCCGGGCACGGTGACCTGCGGCTGCGCCTCGTCGCCCAGTCCACGTACGCCGGCGGCCCGTCGGCGCTGGCCGAAGCCGGCTTCCGCTGGAGCGGCGCCGGCGAACCGGACCTGCCGGGTCACCCGATGATGCTCGGCACCTGGCCGAGCCCGGCCAAGCGCTCGGCGCGCATCGCGTTCGCGCTGCCCGCCGCCGATGCGAGCAGCGCGACGCTGCGCCTGTACGACTCCATGGGACGCATGGTCCGCACGCTCGGCACGACGTTCGCCGCCGGTCGCAACGAGGTCACCTGGGACCTGCGCGGCAGCCGCGGCGAGCGTGTCTCGCCCGGCGTGTACTTCGCGCGCCTGGCGATCGGCAAGCGCGAGTGGTCCCAGCGCGTGGTGGTGGTCCCGTGAGGACGCTCCACCCGGTCCCGGCGCTCACGGCGCGGCGGTTCGTCCGCCGCGCCGCGGCGGTGCTGGCACTCGCAGCGTGCGCCCTTCCCCTCTCGGGCTGCTTCGACGCGCCCAAGATCGAAGACCGCTGGACCCGCATCGACCTGGAAGGCGCGAACCACGTGCCCAACCAGTTCGTCACGCCCGGGGTGAGGGATTCGATCGCGCTCACGGCCACGATCATCTACCGCTCGATCCTCACCGGCTACGCGGTGGCGGAGTTGCGCGCCAGCAGCACGATCGGCAACGGCTCGGTGGTGCTGCATCCCGACGCCAAGCGCGAACCCATGGCGCTCGACATCGACCGCATCCTCGCGAACTCGGTCTCGGTCGGGCGCGTCGTGCGGCCCGTCACCGGGTGGGACCACCTGATGCAGACGCTCGACCTGTCGTTCGCCGCGGTGCCGCCGGCCTCGGTCGGCACGGGCGGCGCGACGTCCGGCCTGTTCCTGCTCTGCTACCTGGGCAGCGGCGAGGAGATCGAGCTCAGCGACGGTTCGGACTCGGTCGCGATCACGCCGTTCGTCTCGACGCAGTACCAGATCCTCCCCGTCGGCATGAAGCTCACCCTCGCCACAGCGCCCACGCCATGACAGCGCGCCCCGTGCGAATGGCGACGCCGGCCCTGGCGCTGTTGGCGCTCGTCTGGCTCGCGCCTGCCGCGAGCGCGGCCGGGCTGCCCCCGGTGTGGTCGCTGGGCATCTCGGGCGGCACGACGCGCTTCGACACGCATCTCGCCGACTACCAGTGGAACCTCTCGGCGCGCCCGGCGTGGGGAGCCCAGGCCGGAGCCTCACTCGGCCGCATGGGCCTGGCACTGCGTGCTTCGACGTCGAGCGCCACCCAGCACGTGGACGCGTCCGTGCCGGACCCGGTCGTGCGCGTGACGACGGTCGACCTGGCCGGCGAGTTCGAAACTTGGCGTCCGTTGGGCTTCGCCCTGCTCGCGCGCGCGAGCGGCGGCCGCGTGGCACTCACCTACTCGCCGGACCACGCCGAGCTCGCAACGGGAAGTGGCACCACGAGCGTGGAGCTCGCCCCCGTGCACGCCTGGTCCTGGGGGGTCGGTGCCGCCGTGCGCCGCGAACTCGCGTCGCGCTGGAGCGCGACGCTGGCGTTCGAGCGCCAGGCGTTCGCATTCGACACCGCCCACCGGACCGGTTCAACGGTGACGCTGGCAAAGGAAGCCTTCGGGAATTGGAACGGCCGGTTCGAACTGGCCCGAGTGTTCGGCACCCGATGAAAGGATGGATCCTGATGGTCGCGAAACGCGTTCCGGTCCCCGCTCCCGGGCTCCGGATGCTGGTCGCCCTCGTGATGCTGGGCCCCGTGATGCTGGGCCTCTGCGCCCCCTCGGCCCCGGCACTCGCCTCGGAAGGCACGCCGTCACCGGACAGCATCGCGGTGGGGACCGCGGCCGGCACCGTCCCGCTCGGCGACAGCACGGCCGTGGTCGCGCCGTCCCCGGCGATGAACGCCCAGCTCGTGGTCGGCTCGCGTCGCGTGCGACTGATCGGTGCGGCTCGCAACGTCGTGCGTTCGGGCCCCGGTGACAGCTTCGCCGTCGTGGGCGTGTACAAGGGCGACACCGAGTTCCTGGTGTTCGCCAAGAGCGGCGACTGGTACGGCGTGAAGCTGTCCGAGACCGAGACGGGGTGGGTGCACCACTCGCTGTGCAAGGAGCTGGACGACATGGAAGGGCTCGAGTTCAAGCCCAACCCGCGCCTCTACTCGCGCACCGGCGCGTTCCTGATCGAGGGCTATGCCGGCGGCTACGCGTTCGACCAGAAGTCCAACTCGTTCGTCGCCGGCGGACGGCTCGGCTACTACGTCTTCGACCGCGTGATCGTGGAAGGCGGCGTGTCCTGGACGCACGTCTACCGGCCTGCCGAGATCGTGGAGTCGCTGTTCAACCTCTCGCTCGAGGCCGAGGACTTCCAGATGCTGTCGTACCAGTTCATGGCCACGTACGAGTTCCTGCCCGGCCGCCAGATGGTGCCGTACGTCAGCGCGGGCATGGGCTCGAGCATCATGGAAGGTGAGTCGGAGCCCAGCTGGAACTTCGGTGCGGGCACGACCGTGTACCTCTCGCGCCGCACCGCGGTGCGCTGGGAAGTGCGCCTGTTCCACTTCGAGACCGGTGCCGCGAACGCGCGCCAGCCGCACGACAACGTCGAACTCACACTGGGAAGCCTTTACCTCTTCTAGGAGCGTGCGATGAAGAACGGACTCCTCTGCCGCACGGGCTTTGCGCTGCTCGTCCTGCTCGTTCCAGCCGTGGCCGTACGGCCGGCGGCCTGCAAGCCACCGCCCGCGATCGCCGCTCGCGCCGGGCTCGAGCTGGCCCGCGCCGCCGCGGTGGCCTGGGACGCCGAGGCCGAGCTGGTCTACGTCGAGAACGACGACGACGTGAATGCGTCGGGTGCCGCCACACGCTGGAGCTTCCTGTTCCTCTCGCCCGCGACCGGCCGCGCTCGCGCCTGGTCCGTGCGCGAAGGCCGCATCGCGGCCGCGCAGAACGTCGAGATGGCGCTGGAGGCCCTGCCGCTGCCCGAGGGCTGGATCGACAGCGGTACCGCACTCGCCGCCGCCGATCGCGAAGCCGGCCGCGCGTTCCGGAAAGGTTCGCAGGGCCGACTGAGCAGCATGCTGCTCATGCGCGGTGCGTTCGACGAAGCCGACCCGGACCGTTCGACGTGGACGATGGTCTACACGTCGCCGGGTGCGCCGTCGCTGTGGGTGGTCGTGGACGCGGCCGAGGGCAAGGTCCGCCGGACGTGGAGGGGCTGACGCCATGAACCCCTTCTCGATCGCTCCTGCCCGCCGCGCCGCGAGGTGCCTGGCGCTGGCTCTGCCGATGTTCGTGGCGCTCGCGACGCCGGTCCGTGCCGCGGCGCCTTCCGCCGTCGCGCCGGCCGCGATCCAGGTGCAGCGCGTGAAACCCGACCGGCCCAAGCTGCCGATGCTGCGCTTCCTGAGCGCGAACCGTGACTACCTGCGCGCCGAGCTGGACCGGTTGCGCCCGAAGCTGGTGGGCGTGCGGGGCGGCGCGGGTGCGATCGACCCGCGCTTCCTGCGCTATGGCGAGATGATCGCGGCCGCGCACGCGGCCGGGGACTCCGCGGCCGCCGTGGATTCGGCGCGGGCGGGCCGCGACCTGTACGCCAGCGTCACCGAGCTCGGAAGCCTCGAGGCCGAGCTCGACCAGCTGGATCGCGCGCTCGAGGACCAGCGCGACCGCCTGGCGCTGCTGCAATCGGATTTCACCGGGGACCAGCGCACCGAGCTGGCCGTGGTGCTGAGCGGCTGGCCGGGGGACTCGCCCGCGTTCGCGCTGACGCTGACGCTCGACGACGGCACGCGCGCGAGCGTGACGCTCTCGAGTGAGCAGCGCGACGCGCTGCGCTCGGGCGGTGCGGTGCAGGTCCTGCACCGGCTGATCGAACCGCGCGACCAGCTGTTCGCGGTCGAGTTCGGCGCGGCGGCGGCACCCGGCTGGCTGGTGTTCGATCCCGTGCGGGACCGGCTGAACCTGCTGCGGCTGGACCTGTCGCGCCTGGCCGCCGGCGACGCGGCGAGTGTGGCGGCGACGACGTGGGTCCTGGACGACCGGACGCCCTGACGCCTTGCTCACGCTCTCTCCGCATACGCGCACCCATCGAGGTGCCCCGCTCCGCGTTTCCGGGGTTGCGGTCGCGTGCGCGTGGCTTGCGACCGTGTGCCTGCTCGCCTCTCCCGCTTCCGGCCAGGCACCCGGCGCGGCGCGACCGGTGGCAGGTGACTCGGCGTCTCTCGGCGCGGTGCGGCTCGCTCGCGCCCAGGCCGCGTGGCGCCTGGAGCGTCCGCTCGACGTGGTGCGCGAGCTGGAGCGGATCGACTTCCGCGCGGCACCCGCATTCGAAGGCAGCGACCGGGCCGCGTTCCTGCTGGCTCAGGCATGGCTCCAGATCGGGGACCGCGACCGCTTCGAACAGCTCGTGGCATCGGTCGCCGCATGGCCGCGCCAGACGGACTTCACGCGCGCACTCGCGAACGAGCGCTCGCTGCTCGACCCGGCCACCGATGCCCGCACCGCGCTGCGAGAGGGCGGTGTGCCTCGTTTGAAGGCCGACGCCGAGGGCGCCGAACGCTTCCGTGCGGCGGCCGCCCGCATCGCCGCGGGCGAGGCCGCGCAGGACGAGCTGGCGCGCGTGCCCGGCAACAGTGCGCATGCTCCTGCCGCGCGCGACCTCGCCGCACGGCTGGCCTGGGAAGGCGGGGACCGCGAGCGCGCCGCACGCGACCTGCGCGCACTGCTTGCTACGGACTCCTCGTATGCCGCCCGGCGCGAGGTCGCCGCCCTGCTCGCCGACGACGAGCTGCGTCGCGGCCAGCCCCAAGCGGCGTTCGATCGCTGGAGTGCCATCGACGCCGACTGGCACGCCGAGCGCGACGCGTTGCGCGCACTCGCCGGGAAACGCTCCCTCGACTCGCTGGTGGCGGCATGGGAGGACGACCCGGCCGCCTCGGGTGCGGCTCCAGTGCCCGTGCGCCGGGCCCGCGAAGGGGCGCGATCGCTCGGCCGCTCGCGGGCTGACGCTCGCGAGGGTGCGGGCCAGGTGGGCGCGGCATTCGACCGGCCGGAGCGCGAGGTTCGCACGCCGTCCGTGCGCGCCCCCGAGTCCGCGGAGTGGGGCACGCTCGCCGCGTTCGAGGCTCGCGCGGGTTCGGCCGGTGCCGCCGCGGCCCGGGCTGGCGACGAGGCGCGGCGCGAGCGCGAGCGGCTCGCCGAGCTCCAACGTTATCTCGGGGCTGGCCAGGACTCGCTGGCGCGCGAGTTCACGCGCATCCAGGCACGGCTCGCACGCCTGGGCGAACTGCACCGCATGCTGGACGCGCTCGATGCGCAGTTGCGCGGGATCCGCGACGCCGCGACCCGGCGCGCGCTCCAGCGCGCCTCGGCGATGCTCGCTCAGTGCGAGGCGAACGCGCGCTGGGCGGCGGGACTGGATCACTTCTGGGTGAAGGGTCCGTCCGTGCGTCGCGCTCCACCGGGCTACGCGGGCTCCGACTCTGCGGTGGCGGCCGAGCAGAAGCTGGTGTCGGCACTCATGTCGATCTCCGAGCGCATCGCCGCCGAGGTCCCGGGCGCGATCGCGCAATCGTACGCACACGCCTGGCGTCCGAGCACGCTGGACCGCATCGCGCGCCAGGACGCCGAAGCCGCCGCTTCGCTCGCGTGGGCCCGGCGTATGGCCAGGTCGCTGGATTCGAGCCTGATCGTGGCCGAGCGGGCCGCGCACGCGCGAGCCCTCGAGGCTCGTGCGTCGGCACTCACCCACGATGCCGACTCGCTGCGTGCGGTACTGGCTCGCGCACGCGACGCCGTCGCGCGTCGCGCGGTGGAGCGAAGCCTCGCCGCACTCGTGCCCGAGCGCGAGGGCATCGACTACGGGCTGGCCGCGTCCGCCTGGGCCGTGGCCGCGAGCCTGGATCGTGCGGCCGAGGGAACCTCCGACACGTCCTCGATCCGCGAGACCGACGAGGCCGCGGGCTGGCGCAACGAGGGCATCGCGCGGCTGCAGGGTTACCTGGTGAACCACCCGTTGGCGGAGGGCAGGGCCGACGCTCGCTACCGGCTCGCCGATCTGCTCGAGCAGCGCGCGCGCGTGGCGTTCCGCGGCCGCATGGAGCAGTACCTCCAGTCGCCCTCGGGGCAGGTGCCCGTGTTGGAGACCGCGCCCGCCATCGCCGTCCACCGCGCCATCCTGCGCGAGGACTCGTCCTTCTCGCATCGTGACGCGGTGCTGTTCGACTTGGGCAGCCTGCTCGCGGAAACCGGCGATGCCGAGGCGACTCGCCACTTCCGTGAGCTGGTCGAGTCCCACCCCGCTTCACCGCTGGCGCAGGAGTCGTGGCTGCGGCTCGCCGACGAGGCGTTCGACGAGCGCCGCTACGCGGACGCAGCACCGCTTTACCGCTCCGCGGTGACGGGTGCTGACACGACGCTGCGCGTGATCGCGCTCTACAAGCTCGGCTGGACCGAGTTCCACGAGGACCACTTCGCGCAGGCGACGTCCGCGTTCGGCGAGGTGCTCGACCTCTACGGTGCCGGCCACGTGGACGCGCGCATCCGTCTCGACGACGACGCCGAGGTGCTGTTCGTCCACACGTTGGCGCGCGCCGGCGGCGCGCCGGCGTTCGCGCAGCACTTCGACCGCGTCGGTTCGAAGCCTTACGAACTCAAGCTGCTGCGCGCGCTGGGCCAGCACTTCCGCAAGTACACGCTGTTCGCCCAGGCGGTGGCGTCAGACCAGCTACTGATGGATCGCCATCCGCTCACGCCCGAAGCGCTCGAAGCAGCCCAGCGCATGGACGAGACCTACCGCCGTTGGCAGCGGCCGGCCGAGCGCCGGGCCGCGCTGCTGGCGAACGCCGCGCGGTTCGAGCCGGGCGGAGCCTGGATCGCGGCGCAGGCGAACGACTCGCTGCGCGCCGCGGGCGACGCGTTCGCACGCGCGGCGACGCTCGAGGTGGCGTGGCAGTTCCACAAGGCCGCTCGCGACAGCGGCCGGGCGGATGACTGGCGCCAGGCCGCCAGGCTCGAGGAACGAGCGCTGGCGACATGGCCGGCGAGCGAGACGCAGCGCGCGCTGCATCTGCAGGCCTGCGAGTCGCGCTCGGCGCTCGGCGACGTCACCGCCGCGCTCGCACACGCCGACTCGGCGGCCGCCGGGCGAGACACGCTGGCCGCGGCCGCGAGCCTCCAGCGTGTGGCCATCCTGGACACGTGGTACGAGCGCACGCGGCGTGCGGCTTCGGGCGCGAAGGCGACGGCGACCGCGAACGCATCGGTGACGGGAAGCGATTCGGTCGCGCGCGCGGTCCTGGCCGCCGGCGATGCGCTGATCGAGGCCTTCCCTGCCGACACGCACGCTCCGGACGTGCGCTGGCGGCAGGGCCAACTCGCGTTCGCGCATGGCTGGTTCGAGCAGGCCGCGGAGGCGTTCGGGAACTTCGCCGAACGGCATCCCGGGGACCCGCGCGCCGCGCGCGCCGCGACGCTGCGTGCCGACGCGTTCGTGCGTTCGGAGAAACTCGACCAGGCGCAGGACGCCTACGAGCGTGCGCTCACGCTGGCCCGCCGTGGAGGCGAGGACTCCCTCGCCATGAGGGTCGAACGCGCGATCCCCGCGTGTGCGTACCGTCTCGCCGAGGCGAAGGTGGCCGAGGACTCCACCGACCACTCCGCGCACGCGGCGCGCTTCGAGCACGTGGCACGGCGCTGGCCGGCGTTCGAGCACGCCGATGCCGCGCTCTACCGCTCGGGGCTGGCGTGGTTCCGCGCCGGCCGCACGTCCGACGGAGCGCGTGCGATGGGCTTGCTGGCCACGGCTCACCCGAAGAGCGCACTCGTCCGCGACGCCGGTCGCGCGACGGCCGCGGCCTGGGAGGCCGCGGGGGACACGGCGTCCGCCGCACAGGCGTGGCTCGACTTCGTCGCTCGGTTCCGCACCGACCCGCAGGCCGACGACGCATCGCTGCGCGCGGCGGAGTTCTTCGAGCGCGCGCGCGAACCCGCGCGCGCCGATTCGCTGCGACTGGCGTGGATCCGGCGCCACCCGGCCGACGACGAGACCGCCATGGCGCTACTGGCCCCGGTGGCCGCGCGCTCACTCGACTCGGTGAGCACCGCGCGGCCCGTGTCGCGCTGGCTGTCGCCGGCCAAGAAGGGCGCCGCCCCGCGCACGGCGCTCGCGGACTACCTGGCCCGCGCTGCGAAACACCCCGAATTCGCCTCGCGTGCAGTTCTCGCTCGCGTCCGGTTCCTCGAGGGCGAGGAGGCCTCGGTTGCATGCGCCAAGGTCGCGCTGCGCCAGCCACTGGTGAAGTCGATCGGCTCGCGCAAGGCGAAGCTGGACGTGCTGCTCGCGCGCTACAAGGCGTGCATCGAGCTGGGGGAAGCCGAGTGGTCGCATGCGGCGGCGTTCCGGATCGGCGAGGCGCTGGTTGCATTCGGTGATGCGGTGGAAGCCAGCGAGCGGCCGCGCGACCTGACCGGCGAGGACCGTGCGGCCTACGACGAGGTGATCCACCGGCAGAGCGATGGCTTCTACCGGCGCGCCGAGGGCGTGTGGGCGGAGTTGCTCGAGGGCAAGCGTGCCGATGCCGATGACGCGTGGCTGGCCCGCGCGCGCGCCACACTCGAACCGCGCCTCGCGAGCCGCGCGCAGTCGCCTGCCGACGCGACGGCTCACGAGGACAACGCGGGTGAAAGGAACCAGACGCCATGATCCGCATCCGCTCGCTTCGCTGGGCAGTCGTCTGCGCGCTGCTCGTCGTCGCACCGCTGGCCACGTCTTCCGCAGCACCGGCAGGCAAGTCCGCGCCCGCGAAGGCGCGTCGCGCCACGAGCACCGGCAAGGCCGCGGCCAAGAGCACGGCCAAGTCCGCTGCCAAGTCCGCGGCCAAGACCGCGCCTGCGGCCGAGTCCGCGTCGCGGCGGCTCGAGGACGTGCGCATCGAGGGCGAGCTCGAGGTTCCACGTGTCACATTCATCACCGTCCGTAAACCGCACCGATTCAACGATTTCACCAGACCGACGAATGTGCGCTCCAGCCGCCGCATGGCGGCAGAGACCACGCTCCCGGCCTGGATCCCACCCCCCAGCCCTCCACAGGAAGCTCGGAAGGAGAACCAGTGATGAATGTCCTGTCCGAAGTCGCCGCCTTCTACCGCGAAGGCGGGCTGTTCATGCACGCGGTGCTCGCGATCGGATTGATCGTGGGCGCGATCATCTTCGAGCGCCTGTTCGTGATCTCGAAGGCCATGAGCATCAACGCCCGGACGTTCGTGGAGACCATCGTCGGCCACGCACGCCGCGGCGACTGGAACAGTGCCCGCCTCGCAGCGATGCAGTACCGCACGCCGCTCGCCCGCGTCGCGCAGGCGATGCTGGAGTCCGGTGCCCAGGACGAAGAGGGCCTGCAGCGAGCGGCTGATGATGCCACCACGCTGCAGTTGCCGGACCTGTCCAAGCGGCTGTCGTGGCTCGGCCTGCTCGCGAACTCCGCGACGCTGATCGGCTTGCTGGGGACGATCACCGGTCTCATCACGGCCATCGCCGGCGTGGGCGAAGCGGATGCCGCCACGCGTTCGGCCCGGCTCTCGGCGGGTATCTCCGAGGCTCTCCACTGCACGGCGTTCGGCCTCACCGTCGCGATCCCGACGCTCATCGTGCAGGGCTGGTTCATCAGCCGCGTCGAGGAGCTGGGCGACCAGATCGACCAGCTCGCCATCCGCCTCGGCAAGGTCATGTCCTCGCCCGCCCAGTCCGCGAAGCCGGGCGTGCTGCCGATGCAGAACTCGGGCAACGCCGCGCCGCTGCGCCGGGTCGCGGGCGATGCCGGGATGCGCTGAGTCATGGCCGGCCGTCACTCGAAGCGCGGCAAGGGACACCGGGTCGAGACCCCCGATCTCGAGCTGATGCCCATGCTCAACGTGTTCATCTCCATCATCCCGATGCTGTTGCTGTCGGCGGCGTTCGTGCAGCTGGGTGTCATCGACACCGGCCTGCCCGCGTCCGCTGCGACGGTCGTGCCCGCGGAAGCGAAGGCGGACGCTCCGCTGCCGGTCACCATCCACATCCGCACGTCCGACTATCTCGTCGAGAGCGACGGCTCGCCGCCGCGTTCGATCCCGCGCAGCTCGGTCGCCGGGGTCAGCGCGGATCCCGGCCGGCTGCCGCTCGAGGCGATGCTGCGCGCGCTCGCGGCGAAGAGCGAGAAGAAGCCCGAAGTGCGCATCGTGCCCGGGTCACACACCCGCTACGAGGAGATCATCTCCGTCATGGACCTGGCGCGCGGCGCGGGACTGCCCGACGCCGTGCTCGCCGACGCCGAACCGGGAGTCGTCTGACATGGCCAGGAACGTCTCACGCCGACACCGCGCACGTGCGGGCCTCAAGGCCAGCACCAGCGTCAACCTGATCTCGATGATGGACATCCTCACCGTGCTGCTGCTCTTCCTATTGAAGAGCTATTCGGCCGGCGGCGAAGTCATGGTGCCGCAGCCGGGCGTGAAGCTGCCCGAGTCCACGGCCGAGTCCTCGCCACAGGCCTCGCTCATCATCTCCATCGACGGCGATGCCATCCGGCTCGGCTCGGAGAAGGTCGCGTCGGTCGCCGACGTGGTCGCGAGCGGCGACGCCGGCATCCCGTCGCTCGCGGAGCGACTGCCCGCGGCCGCACCCACCCCGAGCGCGACCGAGGGGGCCGCCCCCGAGCGTGCCAAGCCGACGCCGGTGACGATCCAGGGCGATCGCAACATCGAGTACTCGCTGCTGCGCAAGGTCATGTTCACACTCAGCCAGAGCGGTTACGACAACGTCTCGCTCGCGGTCCTGCGAAAGGCGTGAGGTCCTCGACATGAGCGCCATACCCTCGAACCACTGGTTGTCGTCGCCCGACACGGGCGGGGATGGCCTGTTCCTGCGCTGCCTCGGTGTGTCGGCGATGTTGGGCGCGGTGTTCCTCACCATCGTGATGCTGGCACCGCTGCCGCGGCAGATCCTGAAGCTGGCCAGCGCCGACGCCCCGCGCGTGGCGCGCATCATGTTCTCGACACCGCCGGCGGTGGTGCGTGCGCCGGCCCCCGCTCCGCTGGGTGGCACTCCGGGTCTGCGGCCGGGCCCCGTGGGCTCGGGCCCGCCCGAGGGCACGGGCCCCAAGGCCCCGCTCGCCGCGAAGCTCGGCCCCGGCACCGGTGTGCCGGGAAAGGGCGGCGGCAAGGGCCCCTCACCCGGGCTCGGCACCGGCGAGGCCGGCCGCAAGCGCGCGATGCAGGTGGCCTCACAGTTGAACGGCGCCACCAGCGCGCTCGAGAGTTCGTTGGCCAGTCTCGGGGACCTGGGCTCCGTCGGCTCCAGCACCGGACGCTCCAGCGCCGCGCTCGCCAAGCGCGTCTCGTCGGTGGGTGGTGCGCGCAGTGACGCGCAGGTCGCGACCGGTCGATCGGGACTCGGCTCGGGCGTGGGAGGCGGCGCCGACCTGGGTGGATCCTCCATGCGCGGGGCCTCGGTTTCGGTGGGCTCGCTCGTGGGCGGCGTCGGCGGCGACCCGCTGGGAGGTGGCGGGCCCGGCCGCGGAGGCTCGGGCGGCGGCGGTGGCATGGGAGGCGGCAGCGGCGGAGGGGTCGGCACCGGGAGTGGCATGGGCAACGGTGGCTCCGGTGGCGGCGGGCTCGGCGGCAACGGCCTGCCGGCCGGGGGCGGTGGCGGCGGTGCGGGCGGTGGCCCGGGTGGTTCCGGCGTGGCCGGCCCCGGTGTGTATCGCAGCAACGCCTCGCTCATGGCCGTCATCCAGAAATACTCGGCCGGCATCCAGTTCTGCTACAGCAACGAGCTCAAGCGCAACGAGAGCCTCCAGGGCAAGCTCGTGGTGTCGCTAGTCGTGAATGCCGCCGGCGACGTGACGCGCGCCGAGGTGATCCAGAACACCATGGATTCGGCAGCGCTCTCCAAATGCGCGCTGTCGCAGATCCGTGACTGGAAGTTCCCGGCCATTCCCTCGGGGATCACCGCGTTCCAGGTGCCGTTCGTGTTCACGCCGCCCAACTGACGGGCGCGAACACGGCGGCACCCCCAGCGGGCGTGACCGCGGCAGATCGCGAGACGCCGTTCGCAGTCGCGTGCTTCAGGTCTACCCATGTCCGGAGCCGGGACGTAGACTGCACGGCCTGATCCGCTGGGAGTCCCCCATGGCCGACTCGCCCCACCGCCCGGGCCGCACCGAGGCTTGTTCATGACCACCGAGCACTCGACGCCTGCGTTCCCCGGTCGCGTGGACGGACGGAGCCTGCGCACGTCACGCCCTGACGCCACGGCGGTCGCGCAGGTCGCTCGCGGCGCACTTCACTCGAAGACTTCGCGCCGCGAGATCACACCGCGCCTCGTGCTGACCGCCGCGATCCTGACGGCGCTCTACATCGTGGCCGGCAAGCTCGGCCTGATGCTCGGCCTCATCAACCCGAGCGCGTCGGCCGTGTGGGCGCCGACGGGAATCGCGATCGCAGCGGTGCTGATCCTCGGCCAGCGGGTGTGGCCGGGCATCTTCGTGGGCGCGTTCGTGGTCAACGCCACCACCGCGGGCACGCTCCTGACTTCGCTGGGCATCGCCACCGGCAACACGCTCGAGGCACTGATCGGCGCCGCCTTGGTGGATCGATTCGCGCAGGGACGCCACGCGTTCCACCGGCCGCAGGACACGTTCAAGTTCGCGTTCCTGGCCGGCATGCTCAGCACGACCGTGAGCGCGAGCATCGGCGTGGCGAGCCTGGCGCTCGGCGGCTTCGCGCCGTGGGCCGAGTTCGGGCGCATCTGGCTGACGTGGTGGCTCGGGGACATGGGCGGCGCGCTCGTCGTCGCGCCGCTGCTCGTGCTGTGGATCAACGACCCGCGCCTTCGCTGGTCGCGCGCCCAGGCGGCCGAGGCCGCGGCGATCTTCGCGATACTGCTGGCGACCGGGCTGCTGGTCTTCGGCTCGATCGGACCCGAAGCCGTCGTGGGCCAGAGCCTCAAGTTCCTGTGCATGCCGATCCTGGTGTGGGCCGCGTTCCGGTTCGACCAGCGCATCACGGTGGCGGCCTGCTTCGAGATCTCGGCCGTGGCCGTCTGGTGCACGGTGGCCGAGTCCAGCCGGCTGGGACGGGAATCGGTGAATGAATCGCTGCTGGTGCTCCAGGTCTTCGTCGCGGTCGCCGCCGTCACCACGCTGGCCCTGGCGGCCGTGGTCGGGGAGCGGCGGCGGATGCACGCGGCAGAGCGAGCGACCAAGGACGAGCTGCGTGAGGCCATGGCCGAGCTGGAAGCCTTCAAGAACTCGATCGCGCACGACCTGCGCACGCCCGTGGGCGCGATGGTCAACTACAGCGCGATCCTGCTTCAAGACTACGAGGGCAGGCTCGATGAAGCCGGCGCGCTCATGTTGCGGCGGGTCCGGGCCAGCGCGAGTTCGGCCGCGCACCTTCTCGATCAGCTGTCCCAGTACGCCTGGGTGGGTGAGGAGAAGAGTGGTGAGACCCTCCCGCTCGACATGACCTCGCTGGCACGAGAGGTGCAAGCCGAGCTGGTGGTGGGCGACGAGGACGCCAGGGATCTCGAGTTCGAGATCCAGCCGCTTCCTCCCGTCCGGGGCAATCCCGAGCTGCTGCGCTGCGTGCTGCGCAACCTGATGAGCAATGCGGCCAAGTTCACGCGCGGCCGCAAGCCGCGGCGGATCCAGGTCTCGGGCGTGGCAGGCCCATACGAGAACACGTACACCGTGACCGATAACGGAATCGGCTTCGATCCGGCGCTTGCGGACACGCTGTTCGAACCGTTCAAGAGACTCTCGGCAGCGGAGAAGTTCGAGGGCTCGGGGCTCGGACTCGCGATCGTCGCCCGGATCATCCGCAGGCAGCAGGGCCGTGTCTGGGCGGCAAGCCCGGGCAGCGGCGGCGCGCAGTTCGGTTTCTCGCTGCCGACCGAGAGGAGGTGATGATGAAGAAGCTCGACGCGATCCGTGAGGTGGAGAGCGCGCGCAGCACCGCCGGCCGGCTCTCGGCCCTGGTCGTGGACGACGACACGGGATTCCGCGACAGCCTCGCCCTGCTGGTGGCGCGCGCCGGCTGCGAGGTCCGTCAGGCGGCCACGCTCGCGGAAGCGCGCGAGCTCCTCGCCCAGGCGGCCGCGGACGTGGTGCTCGCGGACCTGGGACTGCCGGATGGCAGCGGCCTCGAGCTGCTGCGCGACGAACGGATCGCCGCCGTCTCCGAGTTCATCGTCATCACCGGCAACGCCACCGTGGACTCGGCGGTGAGGGCGATGCGTGAGGGGGCACTCGACTACCTCACCAAGCCGCTCGACCATCAGCGACTGGGCAGCATCCTCGCCGGGGTCGTGCGCACGCGCGGGTACAAGTCCGAGGTGCTGCGGCTGCGGGACGAATTGCGCGAGCTGGGCCACTTCGGCCGCCTGGTCGGCCGCTCGCCGGCCATGCAACAGGTGTACGACCTCATCGCGCGCGTCGCGCCCACGCAGGCGAGCGTGCTGCTCTCGGGCGAGAGCGGAACGGGCAAGGAACTCGCCGCGGAGACGATCCACCTGCTGAGCCGGCGGCGCGAGGGTGCATTCCTGGCCGTCAACTGTGGCGCGATCTCGCAGACGATCATCGAGAGCGAGCTGTTCGGGCACGAGCGGGGCAGTTTCACCGGGGCCGAGCATGGCCGTCGCGGCTACTTCGAGGAAGCGCGCGGTGGAACGCTGTTCCTGGACGAGGTGAGCGACATGGCGCCCGACCTGCAGGGCAAGCTGCTGCGCGTGCTCGAGACCGGCAGGATCCTGCGCGTCGGCAGCTCCGAGAGCGTGGGCGTGGACGTGCGGGTGATCGCCGCCACGAACCGCGACCCCGCGAAGTTGGTGCAGGACGGCACACTGCGCGAGGATCTCTACTATCGGCTGAATGTCTTCCCGATCCCGCTCCCGCCCTTGCGCCAGCGGGCGGAGGACATCGAGCTGCTGGCGGATCACTTCCTCGCCCACTTGAACGCGCGCGACGACTCGAAGAAGCAGTGGTCGGCCGAGGCACGCGCCAAGCTCATCAGCTACGCGTGGCCGGGCAACGTGCGCGAGCTCAAGAATGCGGTGGAGCGCGCGGCGATCCTCGCGGACAAGTCCATCCTCCCCGAGCTGTTGCCGGGGCATGGGGATTCCGGAACGGCGACCCATGGCAAGTCCGCGCCGGGGCACGACGGCGGCCCCACCGGATCGAAGGGCCAGGGAGGACCGGCAGGAGCACCGGCAACCCTGATGACCGTTCGTGTCGGCATCACGCTCGAGGAGGCCCAGCGGCGGCTGATCCTGGCCACGCTCGACGAGTACGGCGGCGACAAGAAGCGGACGGCACTGGCGCTTGGGATCTCGCTCAAGACTCTCTACACGCATTTGAGCGTCTATCGGGCCGCGGGCCATATCCGTGAGACCGACTCCTCGTAGTCTCGACTGCCTCGGACCGGAGCCGCCTCGCGGAGATTTGTAGAATCCACACGGCGAAAACTGCCGCGCTCCGCCTCGCCAATCGGCTCGGACCACCTAAATCACGGCCCTGTCGTCGATCCTTGTTTGCTCGCCCGGTGGCACACCGATTGCAGTAAAGCCGCTGCAGGTCCATGAGAGGCATCAAGGCGCGGCTCCAGCCGGGGGTCTGACCTCCTCCGGAGCGAGTTTCTTCCAGCTAGCTTCGCTGGAGCTGCGCCGCCGTGCCCCCCATGTGCCGGAACTCATCGGCTCGTGCCCGATCGAACCGCGGCTGACATCGGATGTATCACGACGCAGCCGCGTGTCACCTATAGATGCGACATTGAGATTGATGAGCTGCGGTGTTCGTCCGGCGGGTGCGGCCCCCGACGGCGATCCCTCAGCTCGCGCGGGGTGCAGCGAGCCCCGCGCTGGGAGGGAAGCCGAGATTGTGGGACTTCCCTCCACAGATGCGAGGGTGATCCCCCGACGCCCTTGCCTAAAACCCGGCGGGGGCTCGCGACTCGCGAGCCCCCGCCGAGGTCATTCTGCACCCACCCCAGGGGCGCAACGGCCTAGCGCACGCGCAGGTCCCTCACCGCCGCGGGCGGGACGTTGTCGGCGATTCCGAATCCCGCCGCCGCGCCGACCACATAGCCCTGGATGCTGGACGCCGAGCCGCATCCGGTGCCGCAGAACGTCGCCCAGTTGCTGGCGAACAGGACGCGGCGGCCGTCTCGTGACGGCACGGCGTGCGGCTCGCAGCGATAGCAGCCGCTGATCGCGCTGTGCATGTGCGCCAACCGCTCCACCGCGAACGAGCCGTCGATGCGGATGGCGACCACCTCGTCATGGAAGCGATCGCCCGGGCTCGGGTAATAGCTCACGTACACCCAGCCCGGCCGGTCGAGATTGCGCGTCGAGATGTGGTGCGGGAAGGCCTCGCCGTCCGGGTGGGTGAGCATGGTCACCCGCCCATCGCGCAGTCGCACCTTGACCACGCCGCCCATCGGCGCGCCGCCGACCGTGGACGGACAGCCCGAGCTGCGCTGGCCGATCAGCACGTCGGCGTTGCCGTCGAACGGGTCCAGCGCGAAATCCGCATGCCCCAGATCGAGGATGTAACCCTTCGCGGGATCGTGGCTCAGGCATTCGGGAGTGCCCGCAGGGTAGACGTGCGGCGTGAGCGCGAGCGTGAGCGAGTCGATGTCGAACACGCGCGGGTAGTCCCCGTCGTAGTTGACCACGGCATAGCGCCCCGACGCCGAGACCGAGACCCAGTCGACCGGGCAGCTGCTCAGGCCGCAGTCCACGATCGTCCGCGGCGGGCCGACGCGCTTGTTCGGCCAGGGCGCGAACGGCGCGCGCGGATCCATGTCCACGATCAGCAGCTGCGAGTCACTGGCGACGGCGACGAAGCGCCCATCGTTGGACGGGTTGCCCTCCCCCGACCCCACTCCGTAGTTCGAGGTGATCGGAAGTGCCCAACTGCGCGTCTTCGTGCAGGTCACGACGTCGAACCACGACAGCTCGCGCCCCGCGCTGTTCACGTTGATCATCTCGTTCGCATGCGAACGCGACGGATGCCAGCGGTAATCGTACAGCGGACTGCTGGAACACTCCGCGAACCGGGGCCGATAGCTGTTGCCATCCAGGAACATCGGCGAGGTGCCGCCGCGGTTCTCGATCACGAGCAGCGAACCGTCCGAGTTCCACGGCTGTTGCTTCGAGTAGGTGTGCCGGGCATCCGTGCCCCAGACGCCCGAGACCGGTGAGGTGGAAGTGCCCGGGTCGTCGCCGATGCGCGTGACCTGCGAGTGGAACGTGGGATCGACCGTGGGCACGAGATAACCGGGTTTGGGCGTCGCGGGTTCGTTGAACACGAGCGCGGGATCGGTGACCAGCGGGTCGCCGGCGCCGGCCGCGCGGATCGTGAACGCGTCCACGACGCTGCCGGGCGAGCAGTTGACGTCCACGGTGCCCCCGCCCGCGGGCCCGCACAGGAACTGTCCCTCGATCGCCGTGTCGGTGAATCGCAGCACGGTCACGCCGAGCCGCATGGCGCGGAACGCAGACCAGGCCGGCTGAGCACAGGTGTACCAGTAGCACGACCCGTCCTGCTCGAGGCTGGATCCGCCGGTCCCGACCGTGACGTGCACGACGCCATGCTGTGGCTGGCTGCGCTCGTAGTCGTGACTGTGGCCGTTGAGGTTGAGCACGAACTTGCTGTGTGCGTCACCGAGCGCGGCGAAGATCGCCTGCAGCCCGGAGTCCCCGGGGTGATGGCCGGACGAGAAGGCCGGGCGGTGCCCGAACGTGACGATGAAGCGGATCGCGGGATCGGCCTGGGCCGCGTCCATGAGGGCGCCCGCCTTGGTCCGCCAGTCACTCCAGCTGGCACTCGTGTACGGCTCGGGGTAGGCGATGAAGCGCGTGTTGCCGTAGTCGAACCACGACCAGTCCTCGCCGCAACAGCCCGCCGCGGGCGCGCCCGGCGAGGTCTGGGGGTTCGGAAGCTCGAAACGACCTTTGTAGTTGCGCAGGTCGTCGGCGGCCGGCTTGTCCCACTCGTGGTTCCCCCACGCCGGCATGTACGCCGCGTCCCGGGACCATGCCATGACGTCGTTGAAGTGGAAGTCCACGGTGGAGATCCCGTTCGCGTTCCCGTACGTGAGGTCGCCGGCGGCGAGCACGAATGCCGGCTGGACGCCGGCGATGAGGTCCTGCACGCCCGGCATCTGCGAGTACGAGCTCGCATCGCCGATGTCGCCCTGAGCGCAGACGGTGAAGCCGGCGCTGCCGCGCGGCGGAGGCGTGCGGAACGTGTGGTCCGGGCTGTTGCCGATCGAGTAGTGGTAGAGCGTGTTCGGCTGCAGCGCCGTGAGCCGCGCTTCCTGGAACGGCCCGGCCGAGGAGAACGGCAGCGGCGTGGGGGTGACGGCGGTCGCGGTCAGGCCGTACGCCGCCGTGAGCCCATACCGGATCGCGGTCTCGCTGCCCCGCCAGTCGAACGTGACCGAGGTCGGGCCGGTCAGCGTCCAGTGGATCTCGTCCGCACCGAGCGCGGGCGTGGCGCACGTCAGCGACAAGAGCAGGGCAAACGCGCGGAATCCGGGCGGGGTCTTCGTCACGCGGGCCTCGGGCGATCGAGCGTGGTGAACGGCGCGTGGTGAACGGCTCGGAGATGACCTGACCATGCAAGGCCCCGCGATTGCGCTGGAGTCCTTCTGCGTGCCATGCGCGCTGCTGCCTAGCACGCACGGTGCCGCCGCGGGGAGCGCGGCGGCGCGCGCGCGAAACGCGCGTCCAGGCACGCGTCGCGGCACCCTGCCGCCCGCGAGCACGCCCCCCGAGGCGTGCACACGGCACGAGCGCGCGTTGCAGGGTGCGGTGGATCACGGGGCCCACGCCGCGGTTACCGGAACTCGCCGCTTTCGGTCGCGGCCCGGGCGATGCGCTCGGAGCGCAGCACGCGCTCGGACCCGCCACCCCTGCGAGCGCGCCGGGATCTCGCACTGGTTCAGCAAGGCCGAGCGCACGCGCGCGGCCCGCCCTGCGCAACCGTACCGGTCGCAACGAGATGGCCTGCGACCGCGCCAGGAGCGATTACTACACAGACCTGTCAGTCGAAAAGCCGTGGTCAAAAGCACCCACTCGATGTTGCGCGATGCGCTTCCGCCAACATACTTCCGGTCCCACGCGCCCACGCCTCGGTCCCACAGACTGACATCCAGGGGAACCCACCATGAACAAGGTCTCGCCTCTCTTCTCCGTCATCATCGTCGTGCTGTTGGCCGTAGGCACCTTCCTGTTCATCCAGAACCGCCGCTCCGCCGAAGCGCTGCGCGCGCTCGAGGCCCAGGAGGAGACGACACGCACCCGTTACGCCCAGGCGATCGACGAGATCGCCGCGATCCAGGACAGCTTGAACGCCATCGTGTTCTCCGACAGCGGCACCACCATGCGCTCCTCGGCGGTCACGGAGGAGCAGCGACTGTCCCCGACGCGGGGGGACGAGACGCTGGCCCGCGTGGCCGAACTGCGCGCCGGCATCGAGCGCACGCGTGAACGGATCCAGCAGCTCGAGGATCGCCTGAAGGCGAGCGGCACGCGGATCGCGGGCCTCGAGCGGATGGTGGCCCGTCTCAAGCGCGAACTCACGGGCAAGGAAGAGCAGGTCGCCACGCTCGGCACGCAGGTGGACTCGCTCGAGACGCACGTCACCGGGCTGACCGCCACGGTCGTGGAGAAGGAGACGATCATCGCCGTCAAGGATTCGACGCTCGAGGAGCGCCGGCGCGAGCTGGGGACGATCTACTACGCCGTGGGCTCTCGCAATGAGCTCATGAAAACCGGTGCGGTCGTTGCGCGCGGTGGCGTGCTCGGACTCGGCAAGACGATCGACCCGTCCGGCAAGCTGGACGAGTCGAGCCTGCTGAGGATGGACACCGACCAGCAGACCGAGATCCCCATTGCCGCGACCAAGGCGCGCGTCCTGACGGCGCAGCCCACCACCAGCTACGTACTCGAACCGGTGAATGGGCAGTTGGTCCTGCGCATCCTGGACGTGCAGGAGTTCCGGAAGATCCGCCACCTGGTGATCCTCACCAACGCCTAGCAGCGGGCGGACCGGCCGCCCGGGAGCGGGCGGACCGGCGAAGCTTCACGCGTAGCAAGGCCGGCGGGGTCCTCGACGCGGACCCCGCCGTTGCCGTTCAGGCGACAGCGTCCGGGACGAAGCGTGAAGGGGCGGTCGCCTTGCGGCGACCGCCCCTTCACGTCACGCGCCCGAAGGCGCGCCGCTACGACTTCGTGCTGTCCGCGGCCGCCGGTGCCGGCGCCGAAGCCAGGAGGCGGTTCAGGTTCGCGAACCCTTCCTCGAAATCCTTGCCGATCATGCTGTCCATGTTCCAGAACAGCGACATGAGCTTGGTCTTGAAGTCGGCCTTGCCGTCCAGCGACCACGTCACGTTACTGCCCTCGCCCTCGGGCGCGATGCGGAACCGCACCTCGCAGACGTCGGCGAAAGGCTGGATGAACTCGAGCCTCTCGGTCACCGAGGTGGGCGACGTGCTCTCGGTGATCGTCATGCGCCCCTCGCCCGCTTCGCCCTTGCCCGCCCAGTGGTACGAAGCGCCCACACCCGCGACGGGGCCCGCGTTGTCGGTCTTCATCCCCGGGTCGTACTTCTTGTATGGGGACCACTCGTGGAAGCGATGCATGTCCTCGAGCACGCCGTGCACCGTGGCGGGCGGCGCGGCAAGGACCGCCGAGCGCTCGACGTGGTACGAGTCGGGCCGCGTCGAGGCCACGGCGAACAACGCGATGGCGGCGAGGGCGATGAGCGCGAAGAGACCCAGTGCGATCTTGCGGACCATGCTGCCTCCTGACTGGACCCGGCCGGCCGAGCGCGCGCCACGCGACCCACGCCACGTCCCCGCGCCGGGACCGCGCGGGAAGCGCGCAGCCTAGCGCGCGGGAGCGCGCTGCCGCACCCGAGCCCGACCTGCGTGGCCTGCGGGCCGACCAGCGCCGGCGCGTCCGAGGCCCGTGCAGACCTGCGCCAGCGCGTGACCATGTGAGGCCGGTGCATGCGGTTGGGGGGACGCGGAACGCCGCTGGACGAGCGCCTCGATCTTTCCCCTTGCTTACCTAGGGGAGCGGGATTACTCTCCCCTCGGTCACCGATATGAGCAAACCCACCGATCTCGTCCAAGGCACACTCGACCTCCTCATCCTGAAGCTGCTGGCGCTCCAGCCGCTGCACGGATGGGCGATCAGCCGTCGCCTCAAATCCCTCTCCGGGGACGTCCTTCAGGTCAGCGAAGGCTCGCTCTATCCCGCCCTGCACAAGCTCGAGCAGGAAGGCTGGATCCAGGCCGAGTGGAAGCTCACCGAGAACAACCGGCGCGCGAAGTTCTACGAGCTCACCCGCCTCGGCCGGCGCCAGCTCGAGACCGAGACGGCGGCCTGGGAGCTGTTGTCCTCGGCGATCACGTCGGTCATCCGGCTCTCGGAGGCGTGAGCCCATGCGGATCGAGCACTGGCTCTACGCGCTCCCGCTCAAGTTCCGGTCGCTGCTGCGCCGCGACCAGGTCGAGCGCGAACTCGACGATGAGATGCAGTTCCATCTCGACCAGCTGATCGAGGACGGCATCGCCCGGGGGCTCTCGCCCGGTGATGCGCGTGCGGCCGCCTGGCGTGCCATGGGCGGGCTCACGCAGCGAAAGGACGAGGTGCGCGACATGTGGGGTGTTCGCTGGTTCACCGACCTGGTCGACGACATGCGCTTCGCGCTGCGCAGCCTGCGCCGCGTCCCGGGCCTCACCGTGTTCATCGTGCTCGCGATCGCCGTGGGCATCGGCATGACGGCGGCGGCGTTCAGCCTGCTCGATGCGCTCGTGTTCCGCCCCTACCCGGTGCCCCGTCCCGGCAATGTGGTCAATCTCGTGAGCACCTCGCGTGACAACGCGTTCGAGGGCTTCTCGTATCGCGAGTACCTGGACATCCGGGCCGCCGCCAAGAGCTATGACGGTGTGGTGGCGAACAGCACGATCATGGGCATCGGCTTCGCCCCCGACACCAAGGCCACCCCGCGCGTGCAGGCCGGCATGCTCGTCTCCGGAAACTACTTCCGGGTGCTCGGAGTCGAGCCGCAGGTGGGACGCGGATTCCGGGACGACGAGGACCAGGTGCAGGCTCGCGATGCGGTGGTGGTGCTGTCGTGGGAGTGCTGGAAGCGCGAGTTCGCCAGCGACCCGGGCGCGGTGGGCCGCAGCATCCGGCTCAACGGACGCGACTTCACGGTGATCGGTGTGGCACCGAAGTCGTTCCCCGGCATGTTCATCTTCGCCCGCAACGACTTCTTCATCCCGCTCGCGATGGCGAAGCTGTTCCTGGCGAACTCGCAGACGGACTTCTTCGAGAGTCGCGACGACCGCCAGCTCGCGCTGCGCGCCCGGCTGGGTGCCCACACCTCGCTGGCGGAGGCTCGCCACGAACTGGCCGGTCTCGTGGGTGCGTTCCAGCGCTCCTTCCCGCCGCTCTATCGCGATCGCGGGGCCGCGGTCTTGAACCAGGTCCAGATGCGCACGCAGACCGGCGACGTGAAGAACTGGAAGTTCAGCGCCATCTTCACCATCCTGGCGCTGGCCACGCTGCTCGTGGCGTGCACGAACGTGGCGGGCCTGCTGTTGAGCCGCGCTCGCGGTCGCACGCGCGAGATCGCGGTGCGGCTCGCGCTGGGTGCCGGCCGCGCACGCCTGGTCCGGTTCCTCATGGCCGAGAGCCTGATCCTTGCGCTGCTGGGCGGGATCGCCGGCGTCGCGGTGGGCTACGTCGGGATCGGTTTCTTGTCCCAGTTCTCGATCCCCTCCGACCTGCCGATCAGCATCCCGATCCGCATGGACACGCGCGTGCTCCTGGCCTGCGCCACGCTCGCCATGGCGAGTGCCGTGCTATTCGGTCTGGCCCCCGCGCTCCAGTGCACACGAGTGGAGCTCGCCACCGGGCTGCATGCGGCCGACGTGGATCCGCCGGGCCGGCACCGCATGTGGGGTCGCAACGCGCTGATCGTCGCCCAGGTGGCCATGTCGCTGATGCTGCTCACCGCGGCCTTCCTGATGGCGCGGGGCTTCCAGAGCGGGGTCGAACGCGCCACCGGATTCCGCAAGGACCACCTGCTCATGGTCCGGCTCGACCCGCGACTCCTCCAGTACGACTCCACCCGCACGCAGCAGTTCTACCGGCTGCTCACTGAGCGGTTGTGCGACACGCCCGGAGTGTCGAGTGTGGCGCTCACGCTGAACCCGCCGCTGGGGCTCGACACCTTCGAGCGCATCCAGTTCGTTCCCGAAGACTTCGAACTGCCGCGGGACCGTGACCACGTCACCTCGTCCATGGATGCCATCGATGAGGGCTTCTTCGAGACGATGGGGATCGCGATCACGAGCGGCCGCGCGTTCAGCGCCTCCGATGGCGCCAACGCGCCGCGCGTGGCGATCGTCAACGAGCACTTCGCGAAGCACTATTGGCCGAATGGCGATGCGGTGGGCCGGCGGTTCCGGCTCGAAGGGCGCGGCGGCGCGCCGGTCGAGATCGTGGGTGTGGCTCGCACCATCCCCTACCGCTCGACGGGTGAGAAGCCCATCGATTTCGTGTACCTGCCGGTCGCCCAGCACCCGTCCGCACGCCTCGTGGTGTTGCTGCACGCCCCGGGCGATCCGCTGGCCCTGGTGGAGCCGGTGAAGGCGGCGGTTCACTCACTCGATCCCGATCTGCCGCTGCTCGAGCTGCGCACGTACGAGGACCTGTATCGCTACGACGCCATCGAGGGACCGCGTGTCGCCGTGCGGCTGGTGGGCACGATGGGAGCCGCCGCGGTGTTCCTGGCCATCGCGGGTCTGTATGGGCTCGTCGCCTACAACGTGACCCGCCGCACCCGCGAGATCGGCATCCGCATGGCGATCGGGGCCAGCTCCTCGGACGTGCTGCGCCTGGTCCTCGGCAAGGGGATCACACTCGTCGGCATCGGCACGGCGATCGGCCTGGTCCTCGGCGTCGGTGTGGAGCGACTGTTCGATGCGACGCTGTTCGACAACTCCGCGGGTGTGGACGTGGTCTCCTACCTGATCGTGGTCCCGTCCATGTTCCTCGCCACGCTGCTCGCGGCCTGGCTTCCCGCTCGCCGGGCATTGCGCATCGCGCCATCGCAGGCGCTGAGGTGGGAGTAAGCGCTCTCCGCCCCGCGCCGCCCGTCGGTCACGCGTGCGCAGCGTGTACGGCCGCGCGGAGCGCGGCCGCGGCCGCTCGGGCTTAACGCGCTGGAGTCATGGGCGTTACCGGCCGATACTGCCGTATCGTGGGACGCTCTCGCTTCCGCATCCGCCCCTGGCAAGTCAAGAAAGCTGCGCGCTTCACCTGGAAGTTCGCGCGCAAGGTCTTGATGAGCACCGTGCTGCTCACTTTCCTGGCCCTCTGCCTGGTCGGGTTCCTGGTGGGCCGTGAACAGGTGCCGCATCCGGTGCCGCTGCCCACCGACCAGCTCTTCGACAACCTCCAGGTCTACTCCTACCGCGATACGCCGTCCGACACGAACTACCATTTCGTCGTCGAGCTGACCGCCTTCGGCAAGACGTTCGCCGAATACGACGTGGACCAGGATCGCTTCCTCACCTCGGGCTTCGGCCGGCGCTACGACCGCGCGTTCAGCGGGGCGCACTACAAGCGGCTGCGCTTGCGCGGGCACTCCGGTGAGGGCACCTGGGTGTCCATGCCCGATTCGGCCTCGGCCCGGTTCGACAAGGGACAGTTCGACGAGCTCACACGACGCACGCTCGATTACGTTCGCCCGATCGGCGTCGTGACGAACGTGGTCGGGCTCCTGTCCGGCTACTCGATCGGCTACCGGCTCGGGATGTGGGAGGCGTCGCTCTCGAACCCCGGGATCCAGAAGCGCCTGCTCGCCCAGCCCGGCATCGCGCGTGCGATCACGCGCGAGGCGTGGCGCCGCGTGCTGATGGAGCCCGCGTTCATGAGCTCGCAGCCCGACGCCGGCTCGTTCGCGGCCGTGCTCGAACAGCAGCGCATCTACAACCGTTTCTACCTGCTGGCGCTCGAGGACACGAGCGGCTTCATCCCGCAAGAGGCCGGGCGCCTCGCCGCAGCCGGCCAGGACGAGTACGCGCGCGCCATGACGATGTTCGCCGAGGCGGTGCAGCACGTGAAAGCGGACTCCGTCGCCCCGGGCTCGCGCGACTTCCGCGCCATCGAGGAGTGGGCCGGCATGCTGTTCAGCCGCGGTCACTGGGCCAACTACGTGGGCGACACCACGGCGGACGCCCGCTTCCGCTACCTCGGCGCACTCGCGCACTACAACCTGAGCCCGCCCGCCGGTCCGCGTTCGACCGGCCGTCACGCGCGCCAGGCGTGGGTGGGCCCGCGTGCGCTCGTCAACGTGGATGGCGACGACGGCTACGTCTCCGACGAGATTCCCGCCACGAGGCTGGGCTGCCCGGAAGGCTGGATCCCCTGGCTCCAGCCCGGCGAGAGCGAGAGCCGGCGGAACTTCCACGCCGTGCGCTGGGTGAACCCGCCGGGCTCCGAGTTCGTGCAGGTGGCGAAGGCGCTGCGCAGCGTCTCGTTGCGCGTGGCCGCACTCGCGAAGGGAGCGCGCTCGAGCGAACCCGACGCCGAGTTCGCCGATTCGCCCCATGGGCCGCTGACACGGCTGCCGGCGCGAGGGATGCCGGAGCTGTTCCCCGACAGCCTGGTGCGGGGGTTCTCGGGTCGTGTGGACTCGATGGCGTCGCGCGCTGGCGAGTCCCGTCCGGACAGCCTGGCGCGCGCCGCCGTGCCGGACTCGCTGCCCGCCCCGGCGGACAGCACGCGCTGACCGCGCGCGTTCACCAGCGCAGTCGCAGCGACTCGAGTCCCCGGAAGTGATAGGTGTCGCGATAGCGCGGCGGTTCGGCGATCGCGAGGCCCGGCAGCCGGGTGAACAGCACGCGAAGCGCGACCTGCAGCTCCATGCGCGCGAGCGGCGCGCCGACGCAGAAGTGGATGCCGCCGCCGAAGCTCGAGTGCGGATTGGGCGCACGATCCATGCGCAGCTCGCCCGGGGCCTCGAAGCGCTCCGGGTCGTGGTTCGCCGCGCCGAGCAGGAGTCCCACACGGTCGCCGCGCTGCAATCGCACGCCGTGCACCTCCTGCGTTTCCAGCACCCAGCGCGTGAACAGGTGGAGCGGCGTGTCGAGACGCAGCAGTTCCTCGGCGAGCCGCGCCGTGCCGTCGGCCGACGCCAGCGCGGGCGCGGGATCACACCCGCGTTCGAGCAGCGCCTTCACGCCGTTGCCAATGGCATGCACCGTGGCCTCGTGCCCCGCGATCAGGAACAGCATCGCCGTGCTCACCAGCTCGTCGTCGCTCAACCGCTCCCCTGCCGCCTCGCTCGTCACCAGCGCCGACAGCAGGTCGTCGCCGGGCGTGCGCCGGCGCACCGCGATCCACTCCCGCACACAGGCGCCGAACTCCTCGCACGCCCGAGCGGCGCGCCGTTCGACCGCATCGTCCCGCCGCGCCTGGTACATGGCCACGATGTCGTCCGACCACTGGAGCAGCGGGGCCGAGAGCGAGAGCGGCATGCCGAGGACCTCGGCGATGGCCGCTACCGGTAACGGCGTGGCGAACGCCTCGATCAGCTCCACCGTACCTCGTCCCGCGAAGCGGTCCACCTGTTCGTGCGCAAGGGACTCGAGTCGCGGCCGCAGCCGCTCGGTGACGCGCTGCAGGAATGGCCGGTTGACGAGCATGCGAAGGCGCGTGTGGGCGGGCGGCTCCAGCTCGAGGAGCGAATGCCGCTCGTAATCGAGGAACGGCACCAGGTGCGGCGGCGGCTCCGGCCAGCCCAGCTCGGCTCGGCTCATCACGTGCAGCACCTGCCGGCCGAGCCGTGGGTCGCGCAACAGCGCGTTCACGTCCGCCTGCCGCGCGAAGCACCAGTGGCCATACTGCTGCCAGTGGAACACGGGGGCTCGAGCATGGAGCTCGGCGTAGGCCGGGTAGGGGTCCTGCACAAAGTCCGCGTCGCGGGGATCGAGCGACAGCGAGCGCGTGACCCGGTCGAGCGACCAGGTCGGCGGCAGCGCTCGGGCGGTCACGCGGCTCCTCTCTCGCCCGGTCAGCGCGGCGGCGCCGGCGAGGCGGCCATGCGCTCCAGGATCGCACGACGCATCGCGACCGCGATCGGGTAGCCCGGGTACCACGTCTCGAGCGTGTCGAGGTGGGCCAGCGACTCGCGCCACTCGCTGCGGCCGTTGTGGAACGCGGCCAGCGTCAGGTGACCGTCCGCGTTCTCGGGGGCGATCGCCAGGCTCGCGCGAGCGAGCGAGTCGCCCTCGCGCACGCGCCCGGAGCCCGCCAGGCACCACGCGCGCAGCCCCCAGATGCGGCCGCGCACGTGGTGCGCACCCGAATCGCTCAGCTGCTCACCAGCGACGCGCAACGTCTCGGCCGCCTCGGCGAAGTGCTCGGCGCGCACGAGCTCCCTCGCCACGAACAGCGTGCGCAGGGCCAGCGGCTCCACCCGGCGGAAGGGCGGCGTGGCGTGCTCCTGGAACTCCATCGCGGCGTCGAGCGAGCGTGCGTCGTCTGCGGCCATTTCCTCCCAACGGACCCAGCGCAGCGTGCTGTCGCGAGTCCACACTTGGAGCGCGCGGTCCCCCGCGGCGTAGTCCGCCATGAACGGCGGGTGCAGCATCGCGACGCGCGCGCCCGGCTTGAGCTGCGGGAACTCGCGCTTGAGCGTCGTGCGCGCCTCGCGCATGAGCCGCTGGAGCCTCGCCAGCCGCTCGAAGTCCACGAACGCCCCCCGGTCGGGTGCCGCGCGCGTGACCCGCGCCGGTGGCGCGGGCGCGAGCGCGAACATCACCAGCTGGAGCGTGACCAATGCCACCGCGAACGCGCGGCCCGCGGCGTCGAGCGAGACGAGCAGCGCGGTGCCCAGCCCGAGGGCTGCGAACACGACGCGTTCGGGCGACCACACCGGGTGCACGGTGACGAGTGCTGCCGTCGTGATCGCGCCCCACGCCAGCGTGGGCAGCACCAGGTCGCGCCGCGCCGCGAGTCGCGCACGCGCCGGAGCGCTCGTCGCGAAGCTGGCGAGCGCACCCCCCAGCACGGCCAGCAATGTGGCGAGGACCGCACCGTCCGCGGGCGAGCTCTTCATCGGCAAGCTCACGAGCGCGCGCCAGGTGCCGGACACCGCCCAGGCGGCGCGCGCGGGGTCGAGCAGCTTGGCGGGGACGAGCCCGGCTTCGAGGCCATGCGGCAGTTGGAGTGCCCACTGCGCGCGCACCGCCAGGTAAGCCGCGGCCCACGCCACGGTGAGCGCGCCGGCGCCGGCGAACCACGCGCGCCGCGATCGGCCCGCAGGGATGAGCCACGGCAGCACGGCCGCCGTGGCGACCGCGGTCTCCTTGCACAGCAGCGCGCCCGCGAGTGCCACCAGCGACAGCGACAGCCGGCCCGAGGCGGCCGCGCGCCAGGCCAGTGCCGAGCACACGATCATCCCCAGGTCCACGATGTGCACCGGCACGGCCAGCAGCGCTCGCGAGGATTCGAGCAGCCACGGGAACGCCGCCGCCAGGGCCGCCACCGGCGCGGCGACATGGCGGCGCAGCGTGTCGTACACCGCGAGCACGGCGACGGCGGCGAGTGCGGTGTGCAGCACGGTCATGGCACCGGGATGCGAAAGGATCAGCGCGGTGAACACGCCGTAGTAACCTTGGTAGGCGAGCGGGCGCCAGAACGAGGTCGAGCCCCCGCCGCCCCACCACGAGTGATCACGCGAGAACAGCACGTGGTGCAGGTGGTCGAAGTCATCCGCCACCGGCTCGCCGAACGGCACACCCCAGGCGCGCACGAGCACCAGCACCAGCACGGCGAGCGAGCCCCAGGCCCAGCGGTCCACCAGCAGCGGCGTGAGTGCGGCGTGCGCTCGCAGTTGCCGCTCGGGCTCATGGGTAGGCGGCGGTGGCGTGCGTGCACCCGCGCGCGTGGTTCGCTCGGCCCGGCTCCGGGATCGTGACATGTGCGGGCCCACCCGTGGCCTCGCGGCCTACTCGGAGAGCACTTTCTCGATGCGACGATCGGGTACGAGCCAGATGATCGCGACCACCACGTAGAGCATGCAGGCCACCACGGGTGCTGGGAGCGAGAGCAGGACCGCCAGCATGTAGATGCCGACCGAGGTCCTGCCCTTGCGATCCGACCCCACGGCGCGCCCCAGTGGCGAGTCCGCGCCGTGGCGCGCGATCAACAGGCGCGAGAGCAGATAGTAGGCCAGGGCGGCGCACAGCAGCACCATGCCATAGAGCGCGGCCGGCGCCGGTCGGAACCCGTTCTCACCGATCCAGGCGGTGACGAACGGGATCAGCGACAGCCAGAACAGCAAGTGCATATTCGCCCACAGCACACGCCCGTCCACGTGGCGCACCGCCTGGAACATGTGGTGATGGTTGTTCCAGTAGATGCCCAGGTAGATGAAGCTCAGCATGTAGCTCAGGAACTTGCCTGCGAGCGGCGCGAGCGACCAGGCGTAGGCGTCGTGCGGCGGGCGCAACTCCAGCACCATGATGGTGATGATGATGGCGATCACCCCGTCGCTGAAGGCTTCGAGCCTTCCCTTGTGCATGCTCCTCCCCCTCTGCGAACGCGCCGGCGAACCGCCGACGGTCGCGGCATCCTAGCCGAGCGCGCGCGGACGCGGCGAACCCGCGGGGCGGGCCGCCGCATCCCAACCTGCTCCCGCCGGCGGGCGTGGTCTCGTCACTCCCGTGCGCGATTCCTTTCCCGGAGGCCCCATGAGCCCGCCCCTGCAATTGCTCGGCATCACCGGAAGCCTGCGGCGTGCTTCGTTCAACACGGCGCTGCTTCGCGTCGTGAGTCGCACGCTGCCTCCCGACGTGGAGTTCGCGCTGCGCGACCTGCACGGCGTACCGCCCTACGACGGTGACGTGGAAGCCCAGGGCATGCCCGAGTCCGTGGTGGCGCTGCGCGAGGCGATCCGTGGCGCGGATGGCGTGATCGTGTCGAGCCCCGAGTACAACCGCGGAGTGCCCGGCGTGCTCAAGAACGCCGTGGACTGGTCATCGCGCGGCAAGGACCAGCCGTGGCGCGGCAAGCCACTCCTGCTCATGAGTGCGTCGGATGGCGGGTTCGGCGGCGCCCGCGCGCGGATCGCCTGGCTGCCGACGTTCGCGGTCCTCGGCGCACGCCAGATGCACTCGCCGGAGGTCTACCTGTCGTTCGCCCAGAATGCCTTCGCCGCGGACGGCTCACTCCTCGAAGCGCGGACGCAGGCGCAACTCGAGCGCACGCTCGCGGCGTTCGTCGAGTTCACGCGCACGAGCCCGCGTCTGGCCGCGGGGCCCGGGGGCCGCCCCGCGGTGCAGGCCTGACTCACTTCCCGGACGGCAAGGCGCAGAAGGCGGCCGCTCGTTCGTGATGCGCGCACGATACGAGCCCCGGGGGGATGCAGGTTCGCGCCTCGTCGGGCCGTCCACCCGACCCGGCACTGCCCGCGCTGCCGATCCACCCCGGAACGCCTCACGATCGAACGTTGCTGACTTTTGGAGTCGCGTTCGCAGGTTTGGATGCGGACTATTCGCGAGCCCGAGGCGCTCCGACCCGAGCGAGGCACCCGCGTTCGTCGGAGGTACTCGGCCGAACGCGGCGTTCGGCGGCGGGGCACTCACACCTGATACGCGACCGTCCGAGGACGGGATCGAGTTTGACGTCCGCGGACCGGAGCCCCAGCTTCCGATCCCATGCTCCGCATGGACCTGCTCGTCAGCCGCCCCGGCCGCCAACTCGCGTTCTTCCTCCTCTATCTCACCGAGGGCATCCCGCTCGGATTCACGGCCACCGCCGTGGCCACGCAGATGCGCCGGCAGGGCGTGGGGCCCGCGGAGATCGGCGCGTTCGTGGGCTCGCTCTACCTGCCGTGGGCGTTCAAGTGGATCGCGGGACCGATCGTGGACACGATCACCGTGCGCCGGTTCGGCGCGCGCCGGTTCTGGATCCTGATCATGCAGCTCGGCATGATCGGCTCGCTGCTCGCGGCGATGCCCGTGGACTTCGCCTCGCAGCTCGAGCTCTTCACCGCGCTCATCTTCGTGCACAACATGTTCGGGGCGACGCAGGACGTGGCCATCGACGCGCTCGCGGTGAACGTGCTGCCCGAAGACGAACGCGGGACGGCGAACGGCTTCATGTTCGGCGGCGCGTACCTGGGCCAGGCGCTGGGCGGCGGCGGCGTGTTGCTCCTGACGCCGATCCTGGGCTTCCCCAGCACGTTCATGGTCGTGGCCGCGTTCATCGCGGTGGTGACGCTGACCGTCGTGCTGCCCATGCGGGAGCCGGCAGGGCCCGCGCGGGCCGTGGCCGCCGGCTCGACGATCGTGCGCGTGGGGCGCGAGATCGGCGAGTTCATGCGCGACTCACTCAAGGCGTTCCTGGGCTCACGCCCGGCGTTCGTGGGCGTGATCTTCGCGCTGTTGCCGGGCGGTGCGTACGCGCTGGGGCTGGCGCTCCAGTCGAACCTCGCCGTGGAGCTGGGCTTGAACGACTCGCAGGTGGGCTCGCTCAACCTGTGGTCCTCGGTGGTCTCGGGCGTGTTCTGCGTGGTGGGCGGCTGGCTCTCGGACCGCTTCGGCCGCCGCGGCACGCTGGCGTGGACCATGGCGGCGACCGCGATCCCGACGCTGATGCTGGCGCTCAGCATGCGCGAGCACGGCTGGATCCACGCCGTGGCAGCGGATGCCCCCAACCGGCCGGTGCCCGCCGTGGCGCTGGTGCAGATGTTCTGGGCCTCGGTGCTCCTCTATAACGTCTTCCAGGGCCTCTACTACGGCATCCGCACGGCACTCTTCATGGACGTCACCACGCCGCGCGTGGCGGCCACGCAGTTCACGGGCTACATGGCGATGATGAACCTCGCCATCTCCTACTCCGCGACGTGGCAGGGCTGGGCCATCGAGCACTGGGGCTACCCGCTCACGCTCACCGCCGACGCGCTGTTCGGGCTGGTGTGCCTGGCCTGCCTGCCATTCATGAAGCCGCGGGCCAGATCCGCCACCGCGCCACCACCGGGTGCCGCCATTCCGGAGGCCATCGAGCCCTGACGGGCGAGAGGCCGCCGTGGCCGTCGTCGCCCCGCCGTGACCCCCCGGGGTCCGGCCGCAGCCGGGTGGGATCCCCCCGGGCAGCTCCGCGTGATGCTCAAGCCGAGGCGCGTCGGTGCCGATACCCCGCGCGCGACGAGCTTGCCCGCACGACCACCCCGACCGGCCCGCTGGCCGGCCGCCCAAGCCATCTAAGGAGCCAAGATATGAAGCCCTTGCTCAAGAACCTCATGGGGAACGGGAAGGACCAGGAGACGCTCGAGGCGATGCGCCTCGTCCTTCAGGAATTCCAGGCCGAGCGTGAGCGCTACGAGGCGCTGATCGAAGGCTCGAAGGCGGGTGCGGATCGCCTGAAGAAGCTGGGCGAACCCCTGGCCAAGACCGAAGGCGAGGTCGAGTCCCTGAATGGACGGCTGTCGCAGGTCGAGGAGCGCTTTCAGGGCCTGGTCAAGATGGGCGAGCTGTTCCAGAACCTCGACGACCGTGCCGAGGGACTGCAGAAGAGCACGGCGTGGGCGGAGTCCCGCCTCGCCAGCGCGCTCGAGGGCTCGCAGAAGATCGAGTCGTCGATGTCCGAGCTGGTGAGCAAGGTCGACCTCGCCGCCGAGCTCAAGGACCGGCTCACCAACTTCCTCGAAGTGGAGAAGCCGTTCCAGCTGCTCAAGGGTGACGCCGAGTCGCTGCGCGGCCACCTCGAGGGCGCGGTCGAGCGCATGGCGCGCCTGCGCGAGCAGCACGACCGGCTCCTCGATGCCCACAAGCTCTCGCTCACCAAGCTCGAGGCCATGGACCGCCGCCGCGACGAGATCGGCCGCTCGCTGCAGGACAAGGAGCGCCGCCTCGAGGGTATCGAGCAGGCCGTCAAGAGCATCGACGGCGTGCACCAGCACATCAACGACGTGAAGCGCGAGATGGTCACGCTCAAGGCACTGGGCGATTCGGTGGCGCAGAAGACCGCTGCCCTCGAGGCGCACCGCGAGGCCCTTGACCGCGCACTGAGCCAGACCGAGAACCTCGACCGCGCCATGCGCAGCATCGACGCGGGCGTGCGCCAGCAGAAGGAGAACGAGAAGTCGCTGGCCGCCCTGAGTGAGCAGGTGGCCGCGCTGCGCGCGCTGCACGAGGAGGTCATCGACCGCTCGGGTGAGATCACGACGCTGCAGCGCCAGTCGCAGGACCAGAGCCTGGCCATGCGTCACGAGCTGTCGGCCGTGAGCGATGAGATGAAGAACACGATCGAGCGCTTCGACTTCGAGTCCCGCGGGCTCGAGTCCGTGAGCCAGCGCGTCGGCGACCTGCGCGGCGAGCTCAACACGTGCGAGGACCGCTTCAAGGCGCTGCACGAGTCGAGCCTCAGCATGGGCGAGCTCAAGCACCAGGTGCAGGCGGTCAGCGCGCAGCTGTCCTCGCTGTCCCAGGAGGTCGGCCAGGTGGACCGCGAGATGTCGAAGCTGCAGTCCATGCGCCGCGAGCTCGATGCCACGTCGAACACCGCCCGCACCGTGGGCGAGCAGGTGGCGCGCATCGAGGCGTCGCGGCCGGCCATCGAGCAGGGCCTGAGCGAGCTGTCGAGGCTGGCCGGCGCGCACGCGCTCGTCACCGACGCGCTTGAGCAGATGAAGCTGGCCCAGGACGAGATGACGCGCGTCCGCCAGGGGCAGAACGACACGCGCAGCTGGCTGGGCGACGTGGTGCAGAACATCGCGGGCTTGAAGGAGGAGTTCGCGGAACTCCGCCAGCTCGAGCCCGCGCTCGGCGCCGTCATGAAGCAGGCGCAGCGGATCCACGAGTCCACGTCGTCGCTGGATTCGCGCCGCGAGTTCGTGGACGACCTGAACCGCCGCCTCGCGGAACTGGGCTCGGTCAGCGCCCGCATCGAGGAGCGCAGCCAGCAGCTCGGCCAGCGCATGGATGCCGCCGAAGAGCGGTTCGTCACGCTCGGCGACCAGGCCGGCACGGCGGACGAGGTCGGCAAGACGATCACGCAGGTGGCCGCCAGCGTGAAGGAGGCCTCGCAGAAGACGCGCGACCTCCAGAAGGCGGTCGCCGCCGTGCACGAGCGCTGCGAATCGGTGGAGGCGATCGCCGAGGAGACGCGGGCACTGCGCGGTACGCTGGAGCAGCGTCATCAGGCGGTGGCGGAAGCCGCCCAGGCGCTCGAGCGTGCGTCGGAGGTGCGCGAGCAGGCGGCGAATGCCGCAACGCAGTTGGACGAGCTGTCGCGCAAGCTCACGAGCGCCGTGTCGGACGCCGACCGGCGCGCACAGGAAGTGGACGAGACGGCGAGCCAGCTCGAGGATCGTGCACTGGCGCTGCGCACCGTCGAGAAGCGACTCGGCGATTTCGAGTCGCGCATGGCCAAGTGGGACGTGACCGAGCAGGAGATCGCTCGGTCGCTGGAGCAGATCGCCTCGCGACAGGGCACGATCGAGTCGCTGCAGGGCGACCTCGAGCGCATGTTCCAGATGGCGGAGAAGACCTCGACGCACGTGCGCGAGATCACTTCGGTCCACAAGCAGCTGGAGGACGGCCGCGCCACGCTGCAGCAGGTCCTGGGTCAGCTCAAGCAGCTGCGCGAGACCAAGGACACGCTCGACGAGCGCAAGCGCCAGATGGCCAAGGCGGAGGAGCGGCTGTCGCGCTCCGAGGCCCTGCTGGTCGAGGTGCAGTCCAGCCTGTCGGTGCTCGAGAGCCAGAAGGTGCTGGTGGACCAGGCCGTCGAGAAGGCCGGATCGCTGCAGTCGCTGCTGCGCCAGGCGGAGGCCTCGATCGGGGACCTGCGCGAGGCCAGCCGCACGAACGCCCGGGTGCGCCCGAGCGTCGCGGACCTCCCGCAGCCCGCGGAAGGTCCCGACACGGGTGATGGAGACGAGGACGTCTCGCGCGCGGCCTAGCCACGCGACCTGGTGAGCGGAAGGATCCGCGAACGAGGGGAGGCCCCAGCGGGCCTCCCCTTCGTGCGTCGCCTCGCCGGCTCGCTGGCGGCCGGCGGCGGCGCGTTCTACCGTACCGCCCGTTGTCCCTCCCACGACCCTCGAGGATCCGCGCATGACCCGTGCCCAGGCGTTCCCGCGGCTGTTGCTCACCGCCGTCGTTCTGGTTCTCGCGCCGCACGCCCGCGCCGAGGGCCCCGTGCTGTCGCCCGAGATGGACCCGCTCGTGCGCAACATGAACCCCACGGCCAAGCCGGGCACCGATTTCGCCCAGTACGCCAGCGGTGCGTGGCTCAAGGCCAATCCCATCCCCGCTTCCGAGCGCGGCTGGGGCATCGCCAACCTCGTGAACGAGGAGACCTACCGGCAGCGGCTCACCATCTGCCAGGACGCGGCACGCGCCAGCGGGGCGCGCGCCTCGAACGAGCAGAAGATCGGCGACTTCTGGGCCACGGGGATGGACTCGGCGAAGGCGGACAAGCTCGGCGCCGAGCCCTTGAAGCCGTACTTCTCTCGCATCAGCAACATCCACACGCGCCGTGAACTGCTCGAGCTGGTGGGGGCGATGCAGGCCCAGGGCTTCCGCCCGCTCTACTCGATGTATGTGTTCCCCGACGAGCGCAACAGCAGCGTGATGCGCGTGCACCTGTACCAGGGCGGCATCCGCATGCCCGACCGCGATTACTACTTCGCGAAGGACGCGAACACGAAGCGCGTGCGCACCGAGTACGGCAAACATCTCAAGTCCATGTTCACGCTGCTCGGCGAGGACACCGCCTCGGTCGCCACGTCCACGGCGGCGGTGCTCAAGCTGGAGACGGCGCTGGCCGCTCGCTCGCGCACGCTGGAGCAGATGCGCGACCCGTGGGCGAACTACAACAAGATGCCGTTCTCGGAGCTGGCCAAGCTCACGCCGACGATCGACTGGAAGGCACAGTTCGACGCCATGGGCGTGCCCGTGCAGGACACGGTCATCGTCGGCCAGCCCGAGTACTTCCGGCAGCTCGATTCGTGCCTGAGCGTGACGCGGCTGTCCGAGTGGCAGGCCATGCTGCGCTGGAACGTGGCAACCGAGCTGGCGTCGACGCTGTCGCGCGCGTTCGACCAGGAGAACTTCCACTTCTACAACGAGGTGCTCCAGGGCGTGAAGACGCAGCGTGCGCGCTGGAAGCGCATGCTCGACGCCACCGAGAACGCGATGGGTGAGCTGCTGGGCCAGGTGTGGGTGCAGCGCCACTGCTCGCCGGCCACCAAGGCGCGCTACGAGAAGCTCACCGAGGACATCTTCAGTGCCTACCGCGACCGCATCCGGCGCCTGCCGTGGATGAGCGAGGCGACCAAGACGCGGGCGCTGGCGAAGCTCGACAAGGTCGGACGCAAGGTTGCCTATCCCGACCACTGGCGCGACTACACCACGCTCGAGATCAACCGCGCGTCGTATGCCGCCAACCAGGTTCGCGTGAACGAGTGGTGGTTCCGCCACGAGGCCTCGAAGCTCGGCAAGCCGGTGGACAAGACGCTGTGGGACATGACGCCGCAGACCTACAACGCCTACTACAACGGCTCCAAGGTCGAGATCGTGCTGCCCGCGGCGGCGTTCATGATCCCCGGCACGCCGGACTCGCTGGTGGACGACGCCATCCTCTACTCGTACGCGGGCGGGACCACGATCGGCCACGAGATCACGCATGGGTTCGACGACGAGGGCCGCCAGTTCGACGAGAACGGCAACCTGAACCCGTGGTGGACCACGGAGGACTCCGTGAACTTCGCCGCGCGCGCGAAGAAACTGGTCGAGCAGTACGACGCCTACGTCATCGGCGGCAAGCACGTGCGCGGGCAGGCGACGCTGGGCGAGAACATCGCCGACCTGGGTGGAGTCGTGCTGGCCTACGAGGCGTTCAAGAAGACGGACCAGTGGAAGAAGGGCGAGAAGATCAACGGCCTCACGCCCGACCAGCGCTTCTTCCTGGGCCACGCGCTGGCGTGGCTCGGCCAACGACGGCCGGAAGCACTGCAGGCGCAGCTCATGAGCGATGTGCACGCGCCCGCGTTCCTGCGCATCAACGGACCGCTCGCCAACGTTCCCGAGTTCTACGCCGCGTTCGGGATCCAGCCGGGCGAGCCCATGTACCGCGCCGAGGACGTGAGAGTGACCATCTGGTGAGTTCCGCCCGCAGAGCGCGCGGCACGCGGCCGGCCCCGCCGGTCGCGGCCGCCGCGGCGGGCGTCGGGACCGCCGAGGTGCCGCTCGCGCGCGACCCGTGGGCGTGGCTGGTGCTCCTGGCGGTCGTGCCCCTGGCGCTTCGCATGGCGGGTGCTCACTGGGGCGAGCCCGTGGCCGAGGACTTCGATTTCCTCCGCCGTGCGAACCTGGAGGGCATGGGCACGCTGCTGGACGGCGGCGGCTCGCAGGCGTTCTGGCGCCCCATCCCGCATCAGCTCTATTACGCGGCGTTCGGCCGGCTGATCCTGTCCTCCCCCGCGGCCGTGACCGTCGTGCACCTGATGGTGCTGGCGCTGGGCGCGCTGCTCGTCCATCGCGCGCTGCGGCCCTCCCTCGGCGGACCGTTGGCGTGCCTGGCGGCCAGCTTCCCGCTGCTGGGCGAGAGCACGCGCACGCTCGCGAGCTGGCCGACCCAGTTCGTGGACCTGGGGCTGTGGGCGGCGAGCGCACTGGCCCTGCATGGCGCCGCGCGCGGCAGGCACGGCCGTGCCCTGCTGGCCCTGGCCCTGGCGCTCCTCTGTAAGGAAGTGGCGGTGGTGACCGGCGTGCTGCTGCCGCTGCTGCCCTCCGCGGCACGCACCCGGCGTGAACGACTGCGCTTCGCCGCAGCGTGTGCTGCGGTGATGGCCGCCTGGGGCCTCGCCACGCTGCTCGTGCGCCGGAGCGCCGGGCTCGCGCTCCCGGAGCGGATCGCGCAGTCCCCCGAAGCGCTCGCGGCCGGCGTGCTGGAACGGTTCACGTGGACACTCGACGCCACGCTGCGAGCGTGCTGGAGCCTGCCACGGCTGGCGGTACCCGATTCGGGCTGGGCGGGCGCGAGCGCTCTGGTCCTGGTCGTGGCCGCGCTCACGGTGTACGCGCTGCGAGGCGAAGCGCGCCGGCGGCTGGCCGCGCAGCGCGCATGGCTGGGCTGGGGCGTGGCCTGGTTCGCGCTCGGCACGCTGGCGCTGACGCCCATCTACCCTTCGTGGCAGCCGAACCGCCACCAGCACGCGAGCCTGGGGCTGGGCGTAGCCTCGACCGTGTTCCTGGGGGCAGCGCACCCCGCGCTCGCTGCGGCTAACGCCGTGCTGCGGCTGGTGCTGCTCGCGCGTGCGCCAGGTGCGGTGCAGCTCGTCGAAGAGGCCGCTCCCGACGCGGGCGCGTTCATGGACTGGCCGCGCCTCACCAGGCTCCAGCACTTCATGCGCGCGGTGCGCACCACACTGGCGCGCGAGTTCCCGAAGTTGCCCGCGGGATCGGTCGTGGTGCAGCAGAACCTGCCGCACGGTGTGGAGTACGCCTTCGGCGGCGACCACGCGCTCCAGGTGTGGTACGGCGACCCGAGCCTGCGCTGGATGCGTTTCGACGATTTCCGCGCTGCACCCGAGACGGCCGTCAGCGTGATCCTGGAGGGCGACCCCGGCCACGAACCACCGGTCGGCCTGGTGCGGCCCGACGCCATGCGCGCGCTGTTCACCGCGCAGGCGCTCGCGTTCCAGGGCCGCTACGCCGAGATGCCCGCGTGGCTCGACCGCGCCGATTCGTTGCAGGGCACGCTCCCGGCCGAGACGTTCCGCCTGACCAGCCGCACCATGCGCGAGAACGCGCGGATCGAACTCAGGCGGAGCGTGCGCTGAGCCGCGTTCAGTCGGCCGGCAGCTGCTTCGCGACCGGCACCGTGATGCGACCGCGGGCACGCGAGCTCGTTCGGCGTCGCGCCGCACGGAGCAGGCCGCGGCCACGACTCTGGTGAGGTCGAAACCTCCCCGCTCAGTGCCGGGTGCGCGTGAGGTAGAAGTCGAGGATCGTCCACAGGGTCATGTTCTTGGACGGGTGGGCACTTGCTACCCCTGAGCCCTCGAACGTCTGATCCTCGATGCGAGTGATCCACCAATGGCTGGTGTCCGCGGGTGCGGTGCTCCCGGCCGGCAGCGCTGCCGAGTCCGCTCGGCTCACGTAGCACAGGAGGTGTCCCGTGACCTGGAAGATCGCGGTAGTGGTCGAATCGTACACGTGCAGGTAACAGGAAGTCCGCATGCTGCGATGCACGTTCGGCTGGCGACCGGGTCGCGTGTCCGGGAGCTCGATCAGGTTCCGGTCCAGGACGAGTTGGGCCGCTGCCGGTGCGGACGTCCCCGGCACGCCCTCCAACATGGATCGGAATGCCGCGAGGACCGTGTCACGAGGAACATCCACTCGGGTCTGGTTCCCCGCGGAATCCAGTCCCGCGACAGCCAAATCGAAGTCCGCGCTGAGCAGGCCCTCGAGCGCTCCGGCGTGCCCGGTGTTGACCGCCCACTCGAGCAGGCGCACCGCGCCCACCGCGGAGGTGGCTTCCGGCGTCTGCGACGCCGGTACCACGGGAGCCGTCGAGCGGCTGCAGGAGGCGAGCAGTGCGAGCAACAGCACGGCCGGAAGCAAGGGCCGGAGACGTTCCGGCATCGGGAGACCTCGCGATTCACAGGGTGGATGCCGCGTGGGCGGGGCTCAAGCATACCCGACGGTTCCAGCTCCGGTTCCGCCCGATCGCGAGGCCGGCGGCTCCGCGCCCGTCGGCCGCGCTGCCGCGCGCGTCGTCGCGGGCGCGCCGTTTCTCAACTGCCGGGCGGCTCGAGCCATCCCAGCCACGAACGCACTCTCCTTCCCGAGCCGAAGCGCTCGCCCGGCGCGGAACCTGCAGGTACATTCGTTCGTCAGTCCAGAGCCCCCCGCGCCCCCCGAGGACCCTCCATGCGCCTGGTGACCACGCTCGCCGCACTCCTGCTCCTGCCCGCGATCGCCCAAGCCCAGGCCACCAGCCTCAAGGGGAAGTTCGTGGATCCCACGAACCAGGCTCCCATCTCGGGTGTGCAGGTGAAGCTCACGAGCTTCGCGGACACCTCCGACGTGAAGCAGGTGACGGGCAAGGATGACGGCACGTTCGAGGTGACCGGGCTCGGCGTGCACAGCTACCGGCTCGAGGCCTCGCGGCTCGGCTACACCAC